>ERZ791829.1-NODE-1-length-346062-cov-14.338268_pt1 | contig 346062 bp, 300 predicted proteins | sample MGYA00510296_ERZ791829 | MGnify/ENA primary metagenome ERZ791829 (study PRJEB30046, sample SAMN00791973) | human gut metagenome | study: EMG produced TPA metagenomics assembly of the A metagenome-wide association study of gut microbiota in type 2...
TAACAAAGGCTTATAGCCGCTGAGCAAACCACCCGTTTGACGGGTGGTACTGATTACCCACCAGCAAGGACGAGGGCACTGAAAAAGTAGATTATACCGTCTATATTTGGTACAATGTATCTATCAAATATAGGCGGTGTTTTTATGATCGAACAACAGCAGAAATTGATGCTAAGTCCATACATGGAAATATATGAATTAGTAATCCCGAAAGATAATCTTCTCCGGCAGATAAAAGAATTGGTTGATTTTAACTTTATTTATGATGAATTGCTTGCTAATTATTGTCTGGATAACGGACGAAATGCAGTTCCACCTATCCGAATGTTTAAATATCTTCTTTTAAAATCAATTTATGATTTATCAGATGTTGATGTGGTTGAACGTTCTAAATACGATATGTCTTTTAAATATTTTTTTGGACATGGCTCCAGAAGATGAAGTTATAAATCCAAGTTCATTGACAAAATTTCGGAAGCTGCGTTTAAAGGATATGAATCTTTTGGATATGCTGATTGCCAAAACAGTTCAGTTAGCATTAGAAAAAGGAATTATTAAGTCAAAATCCATTATTGTGGATGCTACGCATACAAAATCAAGATACAATCAAAAGACTCCCCGTCAAGTACTCCAGGAACAATCAAAAAAACTGCGCCGTAGCATCTATGAGATTGATGAAACAATGAAAGAAAAATTTCCTGATAAAAACACAGAGGATTCTTTAGAAAAAGAACTAAAATACTGTAAACAGCTTATTGATGTTGTAAAAGGAAATGAAGAAATCTGCAGTTATCCAAAAGTGCAGGAAAAATTAAATCTACTAGAAGAATCTGTCACTGATGACATGGAACATTTAGAAACTTCAAAGGATGAAGATGCAAAAACTGGTCATAAGACAGCCGACACTTCATTTTTTGGATATAAAACACACATAGCAATGACAGAAGAACGGATCATCACAGCTGCCACAATCACCAGCGGCGAAAAAACAGATGGCAAAGAACTGCCAAAACTTGTACAAAAAAGTAAAGCTGCTGGGATACAGATTGAATCAGTCATTGGAGATATGGCTTATTCTGAAAAGAAAAATATCGAGGCAGCAAAAGAAGGTGATTATGAACTGATAGCAAAACTAAATCCAATTATTACACAAGGTAACCGAAGAAAGGAAGATGAGTTTGAATTTAATAAAGATGCCGGAATGTATCAGTGTAAAGCCGGACATTTAGTCATTCATAAATATTTCGATAAAAGGAAAAAAGATAAAAAAACAAAAACCCACGTATGGTCTATTTTTTCGATATTGAAAAATGTAAATGTTGTCCTTATCGTGGTGGCTGTTATAAAGAAGGAGCCAAAAAGAAAACATACACAGAAACAATCATTTGCGATTCCCACAGTGAACAGGTTAAATTTCAGGAAACTGAGCATTTCAAAGAAAAAATGCGGGAACGCTATAAAATAGAAGCTAAGAACAGCGAACTAAAACATCGGCATGGTTATGACGTAGCGTCATCATCAGGTCTTATTTGTATGGAAATGCAAGGAGCAATGACGATCTTTGCAGTAAATCTTAAGAGAATAATTAAATTAATGAATGAAAAATAAGAACTTTGGCCGAAAAAGACAAGCAATTTATATTTTGTCTAACAGAAAATCCACCAGAATCATAAAAACTCTGATGGATTTTTTCTTTTTTATTAAAGTCAAAATAAAAATGGTATGTTTTTCAGTGCCCTCTCTGAATAATGGCAGAGGGCGGCAGCATTTTGTGCTGTCGCCCTCTTGATTACCGAACAGCAAAGACGGGCGGGGCTGTCAACGGCGGCGCATTTGCGCCGTTCATCTTGACCGTTGACAGGCTCGGCTGGGTTTGCTACAAATTCTATCTCTTTATGATTTGTCGGAAAAACTTCTTACCCAAACAAAAACTACAATCGCGGTTGCAATGAGTAATTCCGCAAGAATTACAGAAGCATTCCATATTTCAAAATAGAAATGCCCAATGAAATAGACCGCAAAAAAAATCAAATAAATTCCAATCGAATACATAATATTTTTGGAAATTTGAGTGCGTTTCTGTTCCCTAACTAACATCTGTTTCTGTTGTTGTTCCAGAATTTCTGTTTTAACCGATAATTCATCTATCTCTGATGGTTTTAACAGATAATCCACGGTAACATCGAATACTTTGCTTAGTTCAACAATCTTTTCTACTTCGGGTATGACCTGCCCACTTTCCCATTTTGAAATAGATTGTCTTGAAACATTAAGCTGCTCAGCCAGTTGTTCCTGTGTTAATTCTCTACTTTTGCGTAGTGTTATAAGTTTTTCTGCGAACTCCATATGTGTTCCTCCTTTTGATTTTGTGTATAAATCTTATCAAAATACTCATTTGCACTCTAGCAAGTAAGCTATACAATTACATGACAAACGGTAGAGTTTAAGTGCTTTCTTGTATATCTTGATTGTCATTCTACTTTATATGCCTATTTTAGCATAGAAAAAACGTTTTCTCTATTACTCCATTATTTTACGGAATAGTGGGCTGTCTTTCTTTATTTTAGTTGTGTTACTTTATCACACATGAGCATTATCCGCGGAAATAAAGAAGAATATTGGATAACACATAGAAAGAATGCTTGTGAAATATGGAAAGATGGGAAAACAACAACAGGAATATTAAAATACGTATACGATCAACTAAATGACGATGACATTGATATGTTTGAAGCTATGCCAATAGAAATGACACTAAAATATGATGGATTGCCACGATTTACAATCTGCCATGGTTCTCCTTTCAAGGTCAATCAAAGCATGCGTCCAGACTATGAGTATATTGATAATTTGCTTGAGAATATGCCGAGCAATCTGATAATATGTGGTCACTTTCATATTCAGACTGATTATGTTAGAAACGATGTTCGAGTAATCAATCCCGGTGCTGTAGGAGTGGCGTTACATAGTAATAGTTTAGCTCAATTCATGACACTTACTGGAAAGGACGGACATTGGGAACCTCAGTTTTTTTCTGTAGGCTATGACGTAGATAAGGTTATTGATGAAATGGAGAAAGAACGATTGGATTTTAAAGCCCCTGGTTGGTTTAGAATGACAAAAAATCTGTTAACTACTGGCGAAAAATCAATAGTTAACTTTATTTCAGAGGTGCAACAAGTTTATTACAAGGAGACAGGGATATCAGATTATAGATTAATTCCAGAAGCATTTTGGGATAAAACCCTGACTCGACTTGGAATATAATGAATAACAGATTCCAGTTTTTGAAACTGAATAATAGGAAACTGTGAAATGGTAAGAGAAATGCTTCCTCTTGCAGAAATATATGTGTATGAAGATGACTATACAGGGGAAAAAGAATTTGTAATGGTGTGGAGGCGTTAATTTCCCATTTATAAATATGTCCTCTGTTTTTTGATTACCTTGACAATACCAAAAGCAGATTTCACAAGTTATCTTCAGTGTAAATGAAATAAAAATGGTACAGACAAATACGATTTCCTTTGTGAGTTCTGCGAACAGGAACATCATATTTTGTCTGTACCATTTTTATTTTTAAGATTTAGTTATTCTTGTTGTTTTCTTTCTGCAGCTCAAGCATCTTCATTGCGCGGACTTTTAATGGAAGTCCGAATAATGTGATGAATCCGTCTGCATCGTGATGGTCGTAAAGATCACCTGTTGTGAAGCTTGCGAGGGATTCACTGTAGAGAGAGTATGGGGAAGTAGTTCCGGCTTTGATGATGTTTCCTTTGTAAAGCTTGAATTTTACCTCACCGGTCACATATTCCTGTGTGGACTCTACGAAAGCCTGTACTGCCTCACGGAGTGGTGTGAACCATTTTCCTTCGTATACGATCTGGGCGAGCTTGTTACCCATATCTTTTTTCACTTCCATGGTAGCGCGGTCGAGAACGAGTTCCTCTAACTGCTCATGAGCTTCCATAAGGATGGTTCCACCAGGAGTCTCATAAACACCGCGGGATTTCATGCCGACGACACGGTTCTCTACGATATCAATAATACCGATACCATGTTTTCCACCGAGTGTATTTAATTCACGGATGATATCAGAAACTTTCATTTTCTTTCCGTTGACGGAAACAGGAACACCCTTTTCAAATGTCATTGTGACATATTCACCCTCGTCCGGAGCTTTCTCAGGTGGAGTAGTCAAAACTAAAAGATGTTCGTAATTTGGCTCTAAGGATGGATCTTCCAACTCAAGACCTTCATGGCTGATGTGCCATAAGTTACGGTCACGGCTGTAGCTGGAATCTACAGAGAATGGAAGATGGATGCCATGTGCCGTACAGAAATCGATCTCATCCTGACGGGACTGTAATTTCCAGTTGCTGTCACGCCATGGGGCGATGATCTTTAAGTCCGGAGCAAGTGCTTTGATACTTAACTCGAAACGGATCTGGTCGTTACCTTTTCCGGTAGCACCGTGGCAGATCGCTGTAGCACCTTCTTTTCTTGCAATCTCAACTAATTTCTTGGCGATTCCCGGACGGGCCATGGAAGTACCTAATAAATATTTGTTTTCGTATACAGCGTTTGCCTGTACGCATGGAACAATGTAATCATCACAGAATTCATCTACGATGTCCTCAATGTATAATTTGGAAGCACCGCTTAATTTGGCTCTTTCGTCAAGTCCGTTTAATTCTTCTTCCTGTCCGCAGTCTACGCAGCAGCAGATAACTTCATAACCATAAGTTTCTTTTAACCATGGGATAATGGCTGTGGTATCAAGACCACCGGAGTACGCTAAAATAACTTTTTCTTTCATGAGAGTGAATCCTTTCTGTCGTATATTCTTTTTATCATGTAAACCGTTCTTTCATGCATGACAATGAGTCTGCCACGAAACGATTTCTTCTGAAACCTAATATATACTATGTGGACAGGAAATGCAAGTGAAAAAATATACATAATTTAATAATAAAAATGCATAAAAGTATGCAATAACAACAGAAGTTTATACAGTAACATTTGTATAAATTAAGGTAAGAAAATTGTAAAATCAAGAAAAATAAGAAAAAACACTAAAAATAGTGTTGCATAAAAATGATAATGAATGTATAATTATGCAATAGCAATTGAAAACCGGGAAACAAAAAATACTTTACTATCCTAAAGAGCTGTACTATGATAGAAACGAATTAGAGTGGTAAAGTGTAAAAAGAGAAAACCCTTCGGGGAGATTGGAGAATAGATTATGGTAAAAGTTGGGATTATTGGAGCGACCGGCTATGCAGGAAACGAACTTGTCCGGTTATTGATGGGACACAAAGATGTAGAGATCATGTGGTACGGTTCCAGAAACTACATAGATAAGAAATATGCAGAAGTTTATCAGAATATGTTTGAAATCGTAGAGGATACCTGTCTCGATGATAATATGGAAGAACTTGCTTCCAAGGTGGACGTGATCTTTACCGCAACGCCACAGGGATTTCTGGCAGGTGTCCTGACAGAGGAGATCTTATCCAGAGTAAAAATTATCGATCTGAGTGCGGATTTCCGTATAAAAGATGTCAGGACTTATGAGAAATGGTACAAGATCGAACACAGGAGCCCACAATTTATTGAGGAAGCTGTGTATGGACTCTGCGAACTCAACCGTGACAAGATAAAAGGTGCAAGACTGATCGCAAACCCGGGATGTTACACAACCTGTTCTATTTTAACGGCATATCCACTGGTAAAAGAGGGACTGATCGATCCGGACACCCTGATCATTGATGCAAAATCAGGAACATCCGGAGCCGGAAGAGGTGCAAAACTTCCTAATCTGTTTTGCGAGGTGAATGAGAATATGAAAGCTTACGGCGTGACGAATCACAGACACACACCGGAGATCGAAGAACAGCTTGGCTATGCGGCAGGAAAAGAGATCGTGGTCAATTTTACCCCACATCTCGTACCGATGAACCGCGGTATCCTTGCAACAGAATATGCAACGTTAAATAAGAAAGCAGACGGCACGCTTCCAACATACGAGGAAGTGAAAGCTGTTTACGATAAATATTATAAGAACGAAAAATTTGTCCGTGTACTGGAAAAAGATATCTGCCCGGAAACAAAATGGGTAGAGGGAAGCAATTACGTGGATGTGAACTTCAAAATTGATGAGAGAACCGGAAGAATCGTCATGATGGGAGCACTCGATAACCTTGTAAAAGGTGCAGCCGGTCAGGCAGTGCAGAACATGAACCTCTTATTCGGCTTCGATGAGGCGGAAGGATTAAATCTTGTTCCGATGTTCCCATAAGAGGCTGCGGAGCAGCCATCCGGCCAAGATGCACAGCATGCGAAGCCGATTTATAGAAAACTGCCACAGAGAGGCAGACAGCAAGGAAGATGAAAAATAACATGAATGATACAAATTTAACGATCCGTCCCATGACAATAGATGACTTTGAGCAGGTACACAGCCTCTGGATGGAGATCCACGGCTTTGGCATCCGAAGCATTGACGATTCGAAAGAGGGTGTGGAGCGTTTTATCCGAAGAAATCCGACCACGAGCATGGTGGCAGTGTGTGATGGAAAAATTGTCGGTGCAATCCTCTGCGGGCATGACGGAAGAAGGGCAGGACTTTATCATGTCTGTGTACAGGAAAATTACAGAAAACACGGAATCGGGCAGAAACTCGTGGAGCGGTGTCTCGAAGCATTAAAAGCAGAAAAAATTTCCAAAGTCAATCTGATCGCCTTCAAGCAGAACGAGATCGGCAACCGCTTCTGGCAGAGCCTCGGCTGGAAATACTGCGACAACGTGAATTATTATGAGTATGTACTGAATGAAGAGAATATTACCGTGTTTAATCCATAGAAAGCATTAATATAGACAATTGCCTAAATAACGAATTAGATAATTGCGAAACTCTAATTCAGATTATGAAGATTGTGAAGAATTAACAAAAGTTTCGAAGACACGCTCTCGCTACGTGTCGCTCGCAACGGTACTAGCATGCCAGCCACAGCAAACGCTATGTCTGCCAAGCAAGAACCGGCGGCTCCCCAGTGTCTTCTCAACCTTTTGTCAATTTTTCACAATTTAATCTACTGTATCTATGAGTTTCGTAATTGTCTAAATAACGAATAATTATAAGGAGATAAATCATGAAAGAGATCACAGGCGGTGTGACCGCAGCAAAAGGTTTTCAGGCAGCAAGTACAGCAGCAGGAATCAAATACAAAGACAGAAAAGATATGGCAATGATCTACAGTGAAGTTCCGTGTAAGGCAGCAGGAACCTTTACGACTAATATCGTAAAAGCAGCTCCGGTCAAATGGGATCACAATGTGGTATACAACAGCAAAGCAGCACAGGCGGTTGTCATTAATGCAGGAATTGCCAATGCCTGCACCGGAGAGGAAGGCATGGGCTACTGTAAGCAGACGGCTGAGAAAGTAGAAAAAGTATTAGGCATTGCAGCAGACGAGGTGTTAGTTGCATCTACCGGAGTTATTGGCATGCAGCTCCCAATCGACCGTATCTGTAATGGGATCGATGCTATGGTGCCACAGTTAAAAGGAGATACCGAGAGCGGAACCGAGGCTTCCAAAGCGATCATGACCACAGACACAAAAAATAAAGAGGTGGCAGTGACCATCGAACTTGGTGGAAAAACGGTAACGATCGGAGGCATGTGCAAAGGCTCCGGCATGATCCATCCGAATATGTGTACGATGCTTAGCTTTGTCACAACAGATGCGGCAATCTCCAAAGAGTTATTGCAGGACGCATTGAGCGCTGATGTGCAGGACACCTACAATATGATTTCTGTTGACGGTGACACTTCCACGAATGATACCTGTCTGTTACTTGCAAACGGGCTGGCAGAAAACCCTGAGATCACAGAGAAAAATGCAGATTATGAGGAATTCTGCAAGGCACTGAACTTTGTCAATGAGACGCTGGCAAAGAAAATGGCAGGCGACGGCGAGGGCGCAACCGCATTGTTTGAGGTGAAGATCATCGGTGCCGAGAGCAAAGAACAGGCGAAAGTTTTAAGTAAGTCTGTCATTACGTCAAGTCTCACCAAAGCAGCGATTTACGGACATGACGCAAACTGGGGACGAATCCTCTGTGCAATGGGTTATTCCGGTGCAGCGTTTGACCCGGAAAAAGTCGATTTGTTCTTTGAGAGTGCCGCAGGAAAAATGCAGATCATCAAAAATGGTGTTGCGGTGGATTACAGTGAGGAGGAGGCAACCAGAATCCTGTCCGAACCTGCCGTTACTGCGATCGCAGATATCAAAATGGGCAATGCATCTGCTACCGCATGGGGCTGTGACCTGACCTACGATTATGTGAAGATCAACGCAGACTACCGCTCTTAAGGATTGTGAGATTTTATCATAGTTTCGCAGCATAAAGCAGAGTTTTATTCATTTAGAGAAGCATAAGAATCGAGGAAGCAAAAATGGAAGAAAAAAACATGAACGAACTTTTGAAAAAAGCGGAGGTGCTGATCGAGGCACTCCCATATATCCAGCGTTTTAACCGTAAGATCATCGTTGTCAAATACGGCGGAAGTGCCATGGTGGATGAGGAATTAAAGCAGCACGTCATTCAGGATGTCACTTTATTAAAACTGGTAGGTTTCAAGCCAATCATCGTGCACGGCGGCGGCAAAGAGATCAGCAGATGGGTAGAGAAAGCCGGCATGGAACCGGAGTTTGTCAACGGACTGCGCAAGACAGACGAGGCGACGATGGAAATTGCGGAGATGGTATTAAATAAAGTGAACAAATCTCTTGTAAAACTGGTGCAGGAGCTGGGTGTAAATGCTGTCGGTATCAGCGGAAAAGACGGCGGAATGTTAAAGGTGGAGAAAAAATATTCCAACGGACAGGATATCGGTTACGTCGGCGAGATCACACAGGTCAACCCGAAGATTTTATATGATCTTCTGGAAAAAGATTTTCTACCGATCGTCTGCCCAATCGGCATGGATGAAAACTATGACAGCTACAACATCAATGCAGACGATGCCGCCTGCGCGATTGCGAGAGCAGTCCACGCAGAGAAATTAGCATTTTTAACCGATATCGAGGGTGTATACAAAGATCCGAAAGATCCTTCCACGCTGATCTCGGAACTGCCAATCTCAGAGGCGAAAAAACTGATCGAAGACGGATACATCGGCGGCGGAATGCTTCCGAAATTAAACAACTGTATTGATGCAATCGAAAACGGAGTTTCCAGAGTGCATATTTTAGATGGACGTATCGCACACTGCCTGCTGTTGGAGATCTTTACAAACAGAGGAATCGGAACTGCAATCTTAGGGGATAAGGAGACAAAGTATTATCATGAATAAACAGGATTACATTGATGGAGCAGAGAGTGCGCTCCTTCATACATATAATCGTTTTCCACTGGTCATTGATCATGGGGATGGTGTGTACCTTTATGATACAGACGGAAAAGAGTATCTGGATTTTGCAGCGGGAATCGCTGTGCAGGCATTTGGCTACAACAACAAAGAGTATAACGACGCACTGAAAGCGCAGATCGATAAAGTGATGCACACATCCAATCTGTACTATAATGTTCCGATCATGAATGCGGCAAAACGACTGTTAAAAGCAAGCCGGATGAATCGTGTTTTCTTTACCAACAGCGGTACAGAGGCAATCGAGGGAGCAATCAAGGCGGCGAAGAAATATGCTTACACCAGGGACGGACATGCAGGACATGAGATCATTGCAATGAACCATTCTTTTCATGGAAGAAGTATCGGAGCATTGTCTGTGACAGGCAATAAACATTATCAGGAACCGTTTGAACCACTGCTTCCCGGAGTAAAATTTGCAGATTTTAATGATCTTGACAGCGTAAAAGCTTTGATTAATGACAAAACCTGTGCTATTATTTTTGAGACAGTACAAGGTGAGGGTGGAATTTATCCTGCAACAGAAGCATTTATAAAGGGTGTGCGTGCGCTTTGCGATGAGCATGACATACTTTTGATCCTGGATGAGATCCAGTGCGGCATGGGAAGAACCGGAGAAATGTTTGCATGGCAGCATTACGGTGTGAAACCGGATATTATGACAAGCGCCAAGGCGCTTGGCTGTGGTGTCCCGGTCGGCGCATTCCTTATGACAGAGAGAGTCGCAGAGAAGTCTCTGGCACCGGGAGATCACGGTACGACCTACGGAGGCAATCCATTTGTCGGGGCAGCTGTAGACAAAGTGCTGGAGATGATGGAGCGTGACCATATCACAGAGCATGTGAACAAGGTTGCACCATATCTGGAGAAAAAATTAGATGAACTGGTTGCAAAGCATGATTTCCTGACCGGACGGAGAGGTTTGGGACTCATGCAGGGTGTTGTCTGTGAAAAACCGGTAGGCCAGATTGCAGCAAAAGCATTGGAGGCAGGGCTGATCGTGATCACAGCAGGTTCGAATGTACTTCGTTTTGTACCGCCACTTATCATTGAAGAAAAAGATGTGGATGAGATGATATCCAGGCTGGAGAGTATTTTATAATGAAAACAGTACAGAAGAGAATGATCGCAGCAGGCTGTATCTGCGTGCTGCTGATCGGCGGTGCCGTTGTTGTATCAAGACACAGCACTTATGAACAGAAAGAAAAAGAAGCGGAAAATGGAACAGAGACAGCATCAGTTAGCAGGGTGGTAAAACAGCCTGCTGATTTGACGTTCTGGTATAGCGATGAAAGCTATCAGGAATTTTTTGAAAAAGCGGCAGAAGAATATTATGAGGATACCGGTATTGTCGTGGATGCAGAGTATCAGGACAGCATGGATTACATGGATGCTGTATACACGGTGACAATGCAGGGAGAAGCATTTCCGGATCTTTACATGATCGGAAGCGATGAGTTAGAGGAAGCATACCTTTACGGACTTGCAGCAGAAAACACGGCATCTGATATTTATGAGAGCACCGTGGCAGCGAATGCAGTGACAGCGTCCACTTATAAAGAGAAAATGTATGCGTATCCATTAAGTTATAATACCTGTCTGTTTGTCTATAAAAATGGTTATTTTGAGACAGAACCGGAGACATTGCAGGCGATCATTGATTATTCCATCGACAATGAGCCGCCGGAAAATGTGCAGTATCTGTTAGAGTGGGATGTGAATGATGCGTTTTATGATTTTCCATTTATATCGAATAGTGTCAGCTTTGTAAAAGATGAAGCGGAAACAATGCAGGTGAATTATGATGAGAATCTGTATAACGAAGATCTGGAATTTTTCTCGCAGATCCTCGAATCATTTTCCATTGATGCGGCGACAGTCACAGAGGAGAGCGTGATCTCGGATTTTAATGAGGGAAAAACCATCTGTGCGATCGTGGACTCGGATTCCCTTGCAAAACTCGAAGGAACAGATCATGAGATCCGGGAGCTTCTGGCATTGAATGATACACTGCAGGCATCTTCCGCAGCGTTGACAGACCTTGTGGTCGTGAATGATTTCTCCGGGAAAAAGGAAAAAGCGGCTGATTTTGCAGAGTATGTAACGCTTACCATGTCAGGAGAACTGCATGGACTTGGCGGTCATTATTCCGTAAAATTATCAGAGGATGCGGACGAGAGGGAACAAACTGCCTATCAGGCATATGAAAATGCGATTCCGGTACCGAATTCACAGGATGCAAAAGAATTCTGGGTAACATTAAAAGAAACAATATCTCAATATTTTTAAAAAATAGGATATAATATATTTAATAGTCTTGTCATATTTGTAAAATTTCGTTAAAATATATACATCAGGCGTTGAGGGCTCTTTCATCCATCTGTGATGATGCATCCGGTGGAGAAGGAGAATGCTATGAATCGAAAGAGGAAAGTATTCCTGGTAATCATATTCTGCATGGGAGTGTTCTGTGGATGTGGTTTCAGGAATAATGTGTATTTGGAGACAATACAGACAGAGACAGATGAAGTGCCGCAGACAGAGGAGAAAGACTGCCAGGAAGATAGGGGCAGTTGTATTGTGTATGTCTGCGGGGCAGTAGAGAATCCGGGAGTGTATGAACTGCCGGAGAACAGCCGTGTTTATGAGGCGGTAGCGATGGCTGGCGGGATGACAGAGAATGCCGGGATGGAAGCAGTGAATCAGGCAGAGTTTGTCACGGACGGGCAGATGTTAAGGATTCCGACCATGGAAGAGATGGCAGCTGCACAGGAAGAGTCCGGAAGTAATGTGGAGGACGGCTTACTGGATATTAACCGGGCGAGTGTTGCAGATTTTATGACACTTCCGGGAATCGGACAGTCAAAGGCAGAGGCACTGTTTCAGTACCGGGAAGCACACGGCAGATTTTCTTCTGTTGAGGAGATCATGAATGTGGATGGAATCAAAGAAGGAGTTTTTAACAAAATAAAGGATAGTATAAAGGTGTAAAAATGGCAAAAAAGGTTCTTGTTGTGGATGATGAAAAATTGATCGTAAAAGGTATCCGGTTCAGTTTAGAGCAGGACGGAATGGAAGTGGACTGTGCATATGACGGGGAAGAGGCACTGAAAATGGCAACAGAGAATCATTATGATATGATTCTTTTAGATATCATGCTTCCGAAGATGGATGGATTTGAAGTATGCCAGCACATCCGCGAATTCTCTGATATGCCGATCGTGATGCTGACTGCAAAAGGCGATGACATGGATAAGATCCTTGGTCTGGAATACGGAGCAGATGATTATATCACAAAGCCGTTCAACATCCTGGAAGTCAAAGCAAGAATCAAGGCGATTATGCGGAGAACCGCAGGAAGCCAGCCAAAAAAAGAGGATTCCAAGATCATTGAAGCGGGTGATCTTCGTCTGGATTGCGAGAGCAGAAGATTATTTATCCTGGATAAAGAAGTGAATCTGACAGCAAAAGAGTTTGATCTCTTAGAACTTCTGGTCAACAACCCGAATAAAGTGTACAGCAGGGAGAATCTGCTCAATCTTGTATGGGGGTACGAGTATCCGGGGGATGTCAGGACCGTGGATGTGCATGTCAGACGTCTCAGGGAGAAGATCGAAAAGAATCCAAGCGAGCCAAAGTATGTCCATACCAAGTGGGGTGTGGGATACTACTATTACCAGAATTAGTCAGGGTGCGAAAGAATGTCCAGATTTAAAAATGTGATTAATTTTTTTAAAAGTCTGAAATTCAGACTCATACTTTTCTTAATCCTTTTTGGAATTGTACCGGGAATCGTTTTGAAAGTTGGAATTGTAAAGACATATGAAGACCGGGCTGTTTCAATCAAGACAAGCGAGATCTTAAGCCAGGCAAAAATCCTGGCGAATCAGATTGTTTCCAATGATTATCTGAATCATCCAAACTCAACGATCATCAATGCAGAATTAGACCAGTTATCCAATATTTATGATGGACGTGTCATGGTGATCGATAATGGATTCCGCATTATCAAGGATACTTATGATCTTGACACGAATAAGACGATCATTTCCAAAGAGGTGATCGAGAGTTATTACGGACAGGAGATCAAAAAATATGATGCGGAAAACCGCTATATTGAACTGACCGTTCCATTGGGCAGACAGGTGGAACAGACCGGGGAAACAGAGTTTCTGGGTGTTATGTTAGTCAGTGTTTCCACGGACAGCATTAACCTCAATATGGAGTATCTGGCAAGAAATGCCTATGTGATCCAGCTGGTCTGTGCTGTGGTGGCAGTTTTCCTTGCAGTGATCTTAAGCATCCAGCTGGTAAAACCATTCCATAAGATGTCAAAGTCTATTGATGAGATCAAAACCGGATATGGGGAAGATGCGCTGTCTGTGAATGATTACACGGAAACAATTGAGATCTGTAAAAAGTTTAATGAGATGCTGGACAGAATGAAAGTGCTGGATGATTCCAGACAGGAATTTGTATCCAATGTGTCACATGAGTTAAAAACACCGCTGACATCCATGAAAGTTCTGGCAGATTCGCTTAACAGCATGGAAGATGCACCGATCGAACTTTACAAAGAGTTTATGGGCGATATCGGAAATGAGATCGACCGTGAGACGAAGATCATCAATGACCTTTTATCTCTGGTAAAAATGGATAAATCTGCGGCAGACTTAAATGTTACCAATATGAACATCAATGAATTGCTGGAGCAGATTTTGAAGAGATTAAATCCAATCGCAGAGAAGCAGAATGTGGAACTTGTGTTAGAAAGTTTCCGCCCGGTGTCTGCGGATGTGGATGAAGTGAAGATCACACTCGCCTTTACGAATCTGATCGAGAATGCGATCAAATATAATAAACCGGGTGGATGGGTGCATGTCACACTGAATGCGGATCATCAGTATTTCTATCTGAAAGTTGAGGATTCGGGCATCGGTATCCCGGAGGATTCCTTAGAGCATATTTATGAGCGTTTTTACCGTGTGGACAAGTCTCATTCGAGAGAGATCGGTGGAACAGGTCTTGGACTTGCGATCACCCGCAATGCGGTGCTGATGCATCGTGGTGCGATCAGGGTGTTCAGCACGGAGGGAGAGGGAACAATCTTCAATGTCCGCATCCCACTGAATTACATTGCGTAGTGTGATGGTGACTGCAGATTTTTGGTAATGGAGCAAAAAAGTGATGAGAAAAAAAATAGTCTTTCTTCTGGCATTTCTGTGCATGCTTTTCATGGCGGGTTGCTCGAATGGAAAAGAGACAAGTAAATACAACATCGAATATCTGAATAAAGATAAAACCGGGATTGCCGAGATGCCTTATGATGCGTCCGCAGCAACGACAGATGCGTTGATCGAAGAATTTTTTGCAGCCTTAAGTTCTGATCCGGATAATGTGGAATACCGTAAACCGATCCCAAATGATGTGGAGATCACAAATTATTCGTTGGACGGAGCACTTCTCACGATCTATTTTGATGCAGATTATCTGAATATGAAAGAAGTGGAAGAGGTTTTGTGCAGGGCGGCAGTGGTACGCACGATGACACAGATTTCCGGGATCGACTGTGTGTCCTTTTATGTGGATGAAAAGCCGCTGACGGACGTGAACGGTAAAATGGTCGGAACGATGTACGCAGAAAGTTTTGTGGAGAATCCCGGAGAACAGATCAATACGATCCAGAATACGAATCTCACACTTTATTTTTCCAATCAGGCGGGAGACGGACTCGTGAAAGAGACAAGACGGGTTCACTATAGCAGTAATATCTCGTTGGAAAAACTGATCATGGAGCAGCTCCTCGAAGGACCGGAATCGAAGAATGCCAGGTCCGCAATTCCTTCGGAAACCAAATTAATGAGCGTATCGCTTGTGGATGGGGTATGCTATGTCAGCTTTGATGAGAACTTTAAGAATCAGGATTATTCAGTGAATGAAGCCATTGTGATTTATTCTATTGTGGATTCATTGTCAGAGTTATCCTCCATCAGTAAAGTGCAGATTTCCGTGAATGGCGATACCAGCGGTGTATATCGGGATAGTTTCAAACTTGCAGATATGTATGACAGGAATCTGGATTATATCGCCAAAACAGCGAAAACGGATACAGAGGTTGTAGAGGAGACAGAAACGGAGGAACAGTAATTATTGTTTAAACGGCCATTATGTGAAATGGCATCTGGATTGATTCTTGGAATTTTGTTTATGAGGTATCAAAAATGGTATCTGGCAGCAGTTGCTGCCGGAATACTGTTTGGAATTGTATGGAATTTATGGCACAATACGATCCGTAACTGTAGTGAGAAAGACAGTATGGCAAATGCCAGAGCGTGGATATACCCGGTCTTCCGTGTGGGATGTTTTCTGGCATTCTTTTTGGCAGGGATATTTCATTTTGCAGAAAATGAGGCATTCCGTCAGAATTATATGTCAAAACTACAGGATGGAATGCAGGTGGCTGTGCAGGGAAAACTTTGCAGCAAACAGTTAAAAAACGGACAATATTCCTATTGTTTAGATCATTGTTATCTATCTATCGGGCAGGAGATACTGCCATGCAATCAAATTCTTTTTTATCAGACTTCCGATGATGATTCCATCGGGCAAACCCTTATTGTAACAGGAACGGTTGAATTGTGGAAAAGTGCATCCAATGATGGTAATTTTGACGCAAAAGCATTTTATGAATCCAAAAAGATCGATTTTCAATTGAAGGAAGCTGTTGTGAAAAATGTTTACGGAGCAGAGGATGGATTCGGGGAGAAAATTTACAGGCTGCGCCGGAAGATAAGCGGTGTATACGAAAGCTGTATGAGTACATCAGATGCTGGTGTGCTTTCCACGATGACGCTCGGAGAGAAAAATCTTCTGGACGCAGAGGTGAAGCAGATGTATCAGAAAGCAGGAATTTCTCATGTGCTGGCGATTTCCGGACTGCATATTTCTGTGATTGGGATGGGACTTTATAAATTGCTTCGGAAAATAAAATGCTCCTTTTTGACTTCCGGTGTTATTGCAGGCACGGTCATCGGCGGCTATGGGATGATGTCTGGACTTGGGACATCGACCATACGCGCGGTGCTCATGTTTTTCGTTTTATTGTTCGGACAGTGGATTGGAAGGAGCTATGATACGCTGTCTGCTCTGGGACTGTCCGCCATTGTGATTTTATTGGACAACCCTTATCTGCTCTGGTATGCAGGATTTTTGCTGTCATTTGCAGCGGTGCTTGGAATTGTGGCTGTGGGACAGACACTGATCAAAATAAAAAAGCCGTTCTTTACTTTTTCGGAGAACTTTCTGGTGAGTTTTGCAATTCAGCTTGCAACGGTGCCGCTTACGGTTTATTTCTTTTATGAGGTGTCGGTCTGGTCAATGCTTATCAATTTTTTTGTACTGCCAATCATTGGGATACTGCTTTTCCTGGGGCTTCTTGGCGGAGGGATTGGTTTATTGTCTGTCCGCGTGGCAGGGGTTCTTTTTGTGCCATGTCATTGGATTTTACTGTTTTATGAAAAAGTGTGCAGATTCAGTGCAAGATTACCGGGGGCTGCCTGGATCACAGGGCAGCCGGACTGGCGGAAACTGTTGCTTTTTTATCTGATATTGGGAGCCGTGCTTTTCGCAATGAAAAAGATGAAGCGACGGCGTGGATTTGTTTTCATAGGTTGTTTTATGCTGCTTGCAGTATTGCATAACCCGGTGAAGGGATTTGAGCTTGATGTGCTGGATGTGGGGCAGGGGGATGGGATTTATCTTCACACGAAAGAGGGGACAAATTTCTTTTTTGACGGTGGCAGTACGGATGTGAGTAAAGTTGGAACATACCGGATGCTTCCATTCCTGAAAGCAAAGGGTGTGAAAAAAATAGATTACTGGATCGTTTCACACACAGACGCAGACCATATTTCAGGGTTAAAGGAGATCTTGCAGGCAGAGTATGGGATTGATCACATTGTGTTTTCAGAATATGTGTTAAATGATGAGGCCTATCAGGAACTTTTGGCACTGGCGCAAACGTATGGAACAGAAATTTTAAAAATGAACTGCGGTGACACGCTCACCGATGGTGAAGCGGGGCTGCGCTGTATTTTCCCGGACAAAACTTATAAAAGTGATGATAAGAATGCACTGTCCCTTGTGCTGCGCTATGAAGATCAGGAGTTTTCCGGTATTTTTACCGGGGACATCAGCAGCGCAGAAGAGCAGTATCTTGTGGAACACAAAAAGGCTGGCAGCGTCACATTTTACAAGGCGGCGCATCACGGCTCGAGATATTCCAACAGTCTGGATTTTCTAAGGGCACTCTCCCCAGAGATCACAACTATTTCCTGTGGGGAAAACAACCGCTATGGGCATCCGGGTGAGGAGGCACTCTGCAATATAAAGGAGAGTGGAAGTGCAGTCTATGAGACAATGGAGTGCGGACGTATCCGCATCCGCATGGAAAATGGAGAACCCGTGGTGGAAAAATTCCTTGAAGGAAGATGAATTGTTCTATATAATGGGGAAAGAGTTTATAGATAATTGCGAAACTCATGAAAGTGTAGATTGAATTGTGAAAAATTAACAAAAGACATGAAAGACATTGGGGAACCGCCGGTACTTAGAAGGCTGGTACAACGGTAAGTTGTGCCTGACTTCTTAGTACCGTTGCGAGAGACACATAGCGAAAGCGTGTCTTGAATGTTTTTGTTGATTTTGAACAATTGAAAGAAGATTATGATGAGTTTTGCAATTATCTGGAAAGAGTATAAATGCAAAGGAGGAAACATATGTTAGTATGTGACTATATGGTAGAACAAATTGATGGTGACTATGCACATTTAAGAAGGGTAGACGAGCCGGACGACGAGCTGAAACTGGTGGCAAGAGCGCTGCTCCCAATGGAGATCACAGAGGGAAGCAGATTACATTATGAACTGATGCAGTACACTTTGATTGGATAACAGGCGAAAATGAAAACGATTGATGAAGATATTAAGAGTGGACAATTTAAAAAGATATATCTGCTCTACGGCGACGAGGCGTACCTGAAAAAACAGTACAAAGACAAGCTGAAAAAAGCGTTGGTGCAGCCGGATGATACGATGAATTTTACTGCGTATGAGGGAAAAGACACAAATCCGAAAGAGGTGATCGACCTGTCGGAAACCCTTCCTTTTTTTGCCGACCGGAGAGTGATCCTGATTGAAAACAGCGGCTTTTTTAAGGGCAGTTGTGAGGAGCTGGCAGAGTATATGCCGCAGGTTCCGGATACGACACTGTTTCTTTTTGTGGAGGAGGAAGTGGACAAGCGCTCGAAGCTCTATAAGGCAGTGAAAAATGTAGGAAAGATCGTGGAGTTTACAACACAGACAGAGGAACTTCTGACACGCTGGATCTTGACACGCCTGAAAAAAGAGGGGAAGAATATCACAGGTTCTGTCATGCAGCTTTTTTTGAGCAAAACCGGAACGGATATGGGCAATATTGACCGCGAGCTGGAAAAATTGATCTGTTACTGTATGGATAAGGATGTCATCGAGGCGAAGGACGTGGAGGCAGTGACGACAGAGCAGACCACAAATAAAATTTTTGATATGGTCAATGCGATCGCGGAGCATAATCAGAAGAAAGCGTTGGACCTGTATTATGACCTGCTGACATTAAAAGAGCCGTCCATGCGGATTATGTATCTGATCTCCAGACAGTTTCAGATCCTGTTGAATGTCAAGGATATGTCGCAAAAGGGATTTGATAATAATACGATGGCACAGAAAGCAGGAATCCCGCCGTTTGCAGTGCGAAGAAATGTGACGCAGGCAAAAGGATTTACGATGCAGCAGTTAAAGCAGGCAATCCGGGATGGTGTGGATTTTGAGGAAGCGGTAAAGACCGGCCGAATGAATGACCAGATGGCAGTGGAACTCTTTTTAATGAAATACAGCAAACAATAGAATGCACGCTTTGAGTGCATTCTATTGTATAAAAAAATCACCAGTATGACGGTACTGGTGATTTTTGAATTCGCGAATTTTAATTTATCTTCTATTAAGCCATTGCGTTAACAAGCTTTGTTAAACGGGAAACTTTTCTAGCAGAATTGTTTTTGTGATAAACACCTTTAGAAGCAGCGCTCTCGATAGTAGAAATTGCAACTGTTAATGCAGCTTTTGCAGCTTCTTTATCGTTTGCAGCAACAGCAGCCTCAACTTTCTTGGTTACTGTTTTCACTTCAGATCTGATAGATTTGTTTCTAGCAGCTTTTGTTTCAGTTACTAAAATTCTCTTCTTTGCAGATTTAATGTTAGCCAATCTGTACACCTCCAATTTTTTTATGATTGTAATTGTTCATGATTGTTACATTAAAGCCGGACACGGACAGTTCAATGTAAACATACTAGAGTAGTATAGGATATTTCTATAATGCTGTCAATATATAAAATGACATTTTTTGCAAATTTTTTGAAATATTTTAGAAAAGCTTTTTCTGAATTTCAGGTTCATCTGAATGTGAATGCAGATCCGCTAAAAGCTGCGGATAAATTATCGGGGAAAGGACATACTAAGTAAAATGAGCGGGAACTCATGAAAGTACAGATTGGACAATTGAAAGAAGAGACAATTGCTTATAATCAAAAGAAGTGTAGAAGGAGTTCCGCAATTATCTATATCCATAGAATCAGAAAGAGGAGAAGCGCATATGTACCAGATCAGAACAGACCTTGCATTAGAGACGCAGGAAAAAATGCAGGAAGATAAAGTGGAACTGAAAGGTGTCCGTTTTTCGGAGGAGCATGTCAGTAAAAATCTGACCATCAGCACAGTGGTGATCGAGACGGAGAATGGTGCAAAAGCCATGGAGAAACCCAAAGGTACTTATATCACGATCGAGGCATCGAATATGGATGAGGAGGACGAAGATTATCACAGAGAGATCTCGGAACAGCTTGCCAAAGTGTTAAAGCAGTTGATCAGCGTAAAAAAAGAGGATGTCTCCGTACTGATCGTCGGGCTTGGAAACCGGGCAGTAACGCCGGATGCATTGGGACCAAGAGTGGTGGATAATCTCTACATTACGAGACATATTATCAATGAATACGGAAAATATGCGTTTGGAAAAGAGCATGTCAATCGCGTGAGCAGTATTGTTCCGGGTGTGATGGCACAGACAGGCATGGAATCTATGGAGATCGTGAATGGAATTGTGAAGGAGACAAAACCGGATGTTGTGATCGCAATTGATGCGCTTGCAGCAAGAAATACCAAGCGTCTCAACCGGACCATTCAGGTGACGGACACCGGGATCAATCCGGGAAGTGGTGTCGGCAATCACAGACATGGATTAAATGAGAAAAGTATTGGTGTTCCGGTCATTGCCATAGGTGTTCCGACGGTCGTTGACGCTGCCACTATAGTAAATGATACGATGTTTAATCTGATCACGGCGATGAATCAGAGCAGCGAACTTAAGACGCTTGGCAACACTCTTGGAGAACTCAATGAGACAGAGAAATATGAATTGATCCGGGAGCTGTTGTCTCCGAATCTGAACACCATGTTTGTGACACCAAAAGATATTGATGAATCTGTCAAAAGATTAAGTTTTACTATATCAGAGGGGTTAAATATCGCTTTGATCGATCACAACATTTTTGCATAATGAATGGAAACTGGCATAAGTTGTATTATGTATTTTCATGGTTATAGAAGTTATCAAAAAAAAAGATTGAAAAATAAATATGGAAAATATCTGATGGGAATGCTGGCAGTGATGTCGCTTGCAGCATTTTTTGTACAGCGGCAGCAACTTTGGAGTATCGGGAAAAAAGCAGCAGTAAAAATGGCAGGGACGGCAGTGGTGGATGTGCTGGCACCGGGACTTCACTATGAAGAGAAGGAAAACGGTAACCATTTTCTTGCCAAAGTGGAGAAAATATTATTTCCAATTGCAGATTATACGGTTCAGATACAATCTTATGAAACTGATGCAGAGAGCACGCTTTCCTATGAGATGATCCTTGCGATGGAAGCGTTGGACGAGAACTACGTGGATGAGAACGGACAGGTTGTGATGCAAAATAATGGGGACACAGATAATGCACAGAATACAGACAGTTCACAGCCGGCAGATAACGCGCAGAACACCGACAATTCACAGGCAGCTGCAACTGCACAGAACGCTGATAATCCACAGGCAGCAGACGGTGCACAGAACGCCGATAATTCGCAGGCAGCTGCAACTGCACAGAACCCGGACACCTCGCAGGAAACATCCAACTCCGCAGAGCAGACATCTCTCACAGTTGCACCGCCCATAGCAGCAACACAGAAAGCAGTCGAATATTCTCTGGATAAATTAAATGATTTTGATTATCTTGTGCAGAATTTTTATCAGGTGGACAGTACTACAACTGTAAAAAGTGATCAGTTAAATGTGGCAGCACTCACTGGAAAAAACATGAAAATCGCACATGATGCGGGCACACCGCAAATCTTAATTTATCATACCCATTCGCTGGAAGGGTATGCGGATTCTATTCCGGGAGACAAATCGACTACGGTTGTGGGCGTTGGGGATTATCTGACAGAATTGCTGACGCAGCAATACGGATACAATGTCATACACGACACCGGGGAATATGATACCATCCGTGATAAAGCGTATTCCAAAGCAGCACCGGCATTAGAGCAGATACTGGCAGACAACCCGGGCATTGACGTGGTCATCGACCTTCACCGGGATGGCGTTGGAGAGAATACAAGGCTTGTCACAAATGTGAATGGAACGGACATGGCAAAAGTAATGTTTTTTAACGGATTGAGCAGAACGACCAAACTGGGGGATATCGCCTATCTGTACAATCCATACATAGCGGATAATCTGGCATTCTCGTTTCAGATGCAGCTTACCGCAGCAGAATATTACCCAGGATACACAAGAAAAATTTACCTCAAAGGTTACCGCTTCAACATGCATTACTGTCCGAAAACACTGCTCGTCGAGGTCGGGGCTCAGACCAATACCGTGCAAGAGGCAAAAAACGCCATGGTTCCGCTCGCAGACATCCTGAACAAAGTACTTTCCGAATAAATAAAAACGTTGTCCCGGCTGTCCGGTCTGGCAGTCTGCCGGATTTTCATAACTGAGGTGATGGAAAGGAAGCGGGGCGCAGAATGAAACTTGTTCAAATTGCTTATTTATCAATATTTCCTTTTTGACTTCTCTCATTGTTTATATTCATTCAGCAATGGACAGTCCGCACAATATGTTCGTTTCATGACACACACTCGTCTTAGGTTTCTCGTGTGTGCGTTACATGCCAGAAGATCAGCAGAGAAGCAGGGCAAAAATCACCCGGTTTTCCTTTTGATTTTTGCCCTGCAATAAACGATGCTGATTCTGGCATTTACGCACACTAGAGAAAGCTAACGAGTGTGTGTCTGAAACGGACATATTGTGCGGACTGTTCATTGATGAATGTACATAAACCAGCAGTCAAAAAAGAAACATTGATAAATTTACGCAATTTTTCACGAAAGTTTCATTCTGCGCCCCGCTTCCTTTCCATGCATACATAAATGATATAACCCGGCAGACTGCCAGACCGGACAGCCGGGGCTGCGCTTCCACCCATCCGGAAATTACAGATTCAGGTGGTATTTCTGCATCCAGTAGTTGATCTGGATGAAGTAGGCGAGCAGCTGCGGTCCTGCCATGAGCTGTCCGAACCAAGGCTTTCCGTATTCGGCCGGTGCCTGTAAGAAGTTTTCGAGTTTTGCTGTGTCGATAAAGGACTTGATTGGTGCATCCGGCTGGTCGAGGATGTGACGCATCTCCGAGATCAGAAGCTTTTCGTAGCCCGGATGATAGGTTTTCGGGTAAGGACTCTTTTTCCGGTGCAGAAGTTCCGCCGGGAGCAGGTCTTTGCAGGCATCACGGAGCAGAGCTTTCTCAACGCCATTCTGGTATTTCATTTCCCACGGAACATTAAAAACGTACTCGATGATGCGGTGGTCTGCAAATGGAACACGGGCTTCTAAACCGGAGTACATACTTGTGCGGTCCATGCGGTCGAGCAGTGTCTGCATAAACCATTTGATGTTCAGATAAGCGATATTATAGCGTTTCCGCTCGGTTTCCGTCTCGTCTGAAAGGTGTGGTGCCTGGTTTAAAGAAGTCTGGTAACGGTCGTGGGAGTAAGCAGCCAGATCCAGATCGTTTATGAACGAGTCCTTAAGAAACAGCGTTCGCACAGACATATCCGCGGACCACGGAAAGCCATCTCTGGATAAAAGATCTTCCCGGTAAAACCACGGATATCCGCCGAAAATCTCATCGGCACATTCACCGGTCAGTGCGACCTTATTGTGTTTTTTTACAAGGGAACAGAAGTAGAGCAGTGAGGAGTCCACGTCTGTCATACCCGGAAAATCCTTTGCGTCGACAGCATCTCTGAGTGCGGAAAAGAGCGTGTTTTCATCGCATTCCAGATAGGTGTGATTTGTGTGATAGTGATCTAACATGATTTTGACATAAGGAAGATCACGCTCCGGTTGAAAGGCGTTGGATTTAAAATAAATGTCATTGTCCTTAAAATCAAAGGAAAAAGTATTTAAGGTTTCACCGTGTTTTTCCATGTAACGGCAGGCAATCGCGGTGACAATGCTTGAGTCAATGCCGCCGGACAAAAACGTGCACACCGGAACATCGGATACCATCTGTCTGGTCACGGAATCGCGCAGAAGAAAAGAGACAGTTTCCACTGTCTGTTCATAGGAATCGGTATGCGGGGCGCGGAACAAATCCCAGTAAGTGTGATCGGACATCGTATTTTCAGAAAAAATGAGATAATGTCCGGGAAGCACTTCGTTTACATCATCAAAAATTCCATTTCCCATGGTCCGGGCAGGTCCGATCGCGAGAACTTCGCGCATGCCATCCATAGAAACCCTCGGAGTGAATCCCGGAAAACAAAAAAGTGCCTTTGGTTCAGAGGCAAACAGGAGCTGTCCGGATACAAACGAGTAAAAAAGCGGTTTGATTCCTACGCGGTCACGGTATAAGAGAAGTTGTTTTTTGCTGTCATCCCAGATGGCAAAGGCAAAAATTCCATTCAGTTTCCGGACAAAACTGGCGCCGTACTGCATATAGGCATAAAGAATGACTTCGGTGTCCGTAGTCGTCGAAAATTCATAGCCGGACTGCCGCAGGTCACGGGCGAGTTCCTCGGTGTTATATAATTCGCCATTGTATACAATCGCGTATTCCTTTCCGTTCTTTTGGCGTATAATCGGCTGTTTCCCGGTGACAATGTCGCGGATACTTAAGCGCGCGTGGGAGAGACCGGTCATATCTGACAGATAGATTCCGGACTCATCATTTCCACGGTGCGCAAGACATTCGTGCATGGAAGTCAGCACAGATGCCCATTTTTCTTTCTGTTGTTGATAATTTCCTTCTGCGTTATAAAAACCTGCAATTCCACACATATATTTTTCCTTACATTCTGATCGCATTCTATTTTGGTTTAGTTTATGCTAAGGGGATGGATTCATGCATAGAATAGAGAAAAAAATGGAAAAGAGCATGAAGGAAAACTGTGGAAAGATAGAAAATATACTAAATCTGGCATTGGATGCCACGCGGGAGGAACGGGAAAAGTCCCTGAATCTGGATGTAGGATATGATGTTGCAGATGATAGCTGGGAGGTGATCGTAAAATTTTTTGGAACGACAGAGGAACTGCGGCAGAAGCTGTTGGAGCGTTTCCCGGAGGAACAGGCTCAGATTGGAATTTATAACCTCACAAATGAATATGCTATTTTAAGGATTCCGCAGCCGTTGGTAGAGCTTGTCGCATCCATGCCTGAAATTGAATATATGGAGAAACCAAAACGACTTTTTTTTTCGGTGGAAAACGGAAAAAGAAGTTCCTGCATCAATCCGTTGCAGACCGGGCAGGGTACAAGTCCGACAAGTAATCTGACAGGAAAAGAGGTGCTTGTGGCAGTCATTGACTCCGGAATTGACTATGCGCATCCGGATTTTTGCAACAGTGACGGAACGACAAGAATTGCTGTGCTGTGGGATCAGACGCTTGACACGGTCTACGAGCGTGAGACGATTAATCTGGCGTTAAGGCAGGAGAGTGAGCAGGAGCGGTACGCAATCTGCCCGAGCAGGGATGCATCCGGGCATGGTACGCATGTTGCAGGCATTGCGGCAGGAAATGGCAGGGCTTCCAATGGGCGGTACCGTGGCGTGGCATATGAGAGTGAACTGATCGTTGTGAAACTTGGTGTGCCGAGAGAGACTTCGTTTCCGAAAACAACGGAACTGATGAGTGCTGTGGATTTCTGTATTGCCAGAGCAAGGCAGTATGGAAAACCAATTGCATTAAACCTAAGCTTTGGCAATAATTACGGTTCCCATTCCGGGAATTCACTGATAGAGACCTATCTGGATGACATGGCGAATTACTGGAAAACGTCTATTGTGATCGGCAGTGGCAATGAAGGGAGTGCAGCAGTCCATACAGCGGGAAAACTCACGCTGAATGAGGAGCAGGAGGTTGAGATCGCGGTGAGCGCGTATGAGGCATCCTTAAATTTGCAGATCTGGAAAAATTATGTGGATGAGATCGGTGTCTCCGTGATCCATCCGGGCGGAACTGCGATCGGACCATTGCAGCGGATACAGGGAACCCAGAGATTTCAGTTAGGAGAAACAAACCTTCTGGTGTATTATGGAGAACCAAGTCCGTACAATCCCTACCAGGAAATTTATCTGGATTTTATCCCAGTGGGCAGTTACATTGACGATGGAATCTGGAAGATCAGGCTCACTCCCATCCGAATCACAGACGGCGCGTTTGACATGTGGCTTCCGGCAGGAAATGTGTTAAACAGCGGAACGGGATTTTTAAATCCGGTGGAGGAGACAACGCTCACGATTCCCTCTACAGCGACGAAAGTGATCACTGTCGGGGCATACGATGCGAGATTTGACCAGGCAGCTGCATTTTCCGGGAGAGGTTATACGAGGGCAACCAATCAGGTAAAGCCCGATCTTGTGGCTCCGGGGGTGGAGATCATGTCCTGCGCACCGGGCGGCGGCTATCAGGTGCGTACCGGGACTTCCATGGCGACACCGTTTGTGACCGGAAGTGCAGCACTTTTGATGCAGTGGGGCATTGTAAACGGCAACGATGCCTATCTTTACGGGGAAAAAATGAAAGCTTACCTGATCCGCGGTGCACGCAGGCTGCCGGGTTTTACAGTTTATCCGAATCCGGTATTGGGATGGGGAGCACTCTGTACAGCAAACAGTATACCATGAAAATACCGTAAGAACGCTGCCGGAACGGAGTCTGTGTAAACAGCAGCCCGTAAAGCGTTAAAAAAACAGAAAAAATAAAAAATATTAACAGATGTATAACGTTTTGTGATATACTTTGCTATATGTAGTGGAGATTATGGTATCAGGGTACTTATCGTTGAACAGAAGATAATCAGAAGTACTTGATAATTACAAGAGTATGAGGGACAGAAGATGACTAATTTTGGGGAACATTATAATGAGGAATTAACGCAGCAGGAGATCGAAATCAATAAGAAGACCCTGTGGGAGATGGTCGGAGCGTTTATTGTTTTGACGGCGGTCTGGGGACTGGCGTTTGGACGTTTTCCGACAGCAAACGCAATTGTGTTCAGTGCGACATATGCAATTTCCACAGGGTTTTTTATTGCGTCTGTGATCTTATTTTTTAAAGCAGATCCATCGGATGAGCGCATGAAAAATTTTTTTGTGACCGGCATCTGCATAATTTCAGCAGCAATGAACCTTATGTTCAGTTACCATATGGTTCTGGCGTATGTGTTCCCGCTCATCGTGGCAGTTCAGTATAAAGATAAATCCGTGTTATGGCTGTCTTATGCACTGGAAGTTTTTCTGATGCCGGTCAGCATGATCGTGGGATTTTATTATGGGATCTGTGATCTGAACCTGCTGCTGCAGGGAAATCATACAAGGACATGGTACCTGGCGGAACTGGCAGATGGATTTTCGAAGATCCCTTTTTCGAAGATGCCGGTTGTGGTCATTGTAGTTTACCGGATATTACCGCAGCTTCTGATACTATCTGTGTTCGTGATGATCATGCAGCATACCATTGGCAGCATGCGGGAGGATGCTTACAGGATTGCGGAACTTACCTACCGCAAGGAGGTCGATTCTGCAACAAGGCTTTATAATAAGAATAAATATGAAGATATGCTTGCCAATTACTATACGATGGTGGAGCGTGTCGCCGTGGTTTTGTGGGATATCAATAATCTGAAAGAGATCAACGACCGCATGGGACATGGCATGGGAGATAAACTGATCGAGACAATGTCCGGTGCGATCTATGCGCAGACAGATAGCCGGAAAAAGGCATATCGTATCGGTGGTGACGAGTTTGTCATGCTCATCGAGAATCCGGAGAAACAGGAGGCAGAGCAGATCATCCAGAATGTCAGGGATACACTTGCAAGATACAGGGAAGAAGGCGGTCTCAGGGTTTCTAGTGCAACCGGTACAGCGGAGGGAAACGGAATCGATATCTTAAAAATAATACATGATGCGGATGAACGGATGTATGAGGATAAGAAGAGAGGAAAGGAGAGCCGGGAATATGCTATGTTTTATAGTGAATGAGCATTCCAGAAGCGGTAAAGGAGCAAAGATCTGGAAAGAAGCGGAAGCAGTTTTAAAAAAGAAAAACATTGCTTACGAATCATACGTCACCCAATATGAGGGGCATGCCTTTTCACTGGCACATGACATCTGTGAATGCGGGGCGGATGACATACAACTTGTCGTGGTAGGTGGTGATGGGACTGCAAATGAAGTCATCAACGGAATGACGCATTTTGAGAAGGTACGATTTGGTGTGATCCCGACCGGTTCCGGCAATGACCTTGCAAGGGGACTTGGGATCACGGGAACGCCTACAGAGGTGATCGGGCATATTTTAAACTGCAGAGAAGATTATGTGATGGATCTGGGGCAGGTGAGCTGGAACGGTTGTGAGAAGCCGAGATTATTTGCAATCAGTGCCGGTGCAGGACTGGATGCATTAGTCTGCAAGAAGGCTTTGAAGTCAAAGGTAAAAGACGCTTTGAATAAGCTGCATCTCGGAAAGCTTACCTACCTGTTTTTGACGGTACAGTCACTATTTACCATGCAGACAACAGATGCCGCAGCGGTTTTTGATGGAAAAGGACAGCAGAACCGCAAAAAAATGATTTTTGCCGCAGCAATGAATTTCCGGGCAGAGGGCGGCGGTGTGCCGATGGCACCAGGGGCAGATGCGCAGGATGGAAAGCTTTCGGTGTGTATGGCGTGGGGAATCCCGAAATGGCGCACTTTTTTATGCCTGCCATTGCTTGTGACAGCCAATCATCTGCGGATCAGAGGGTTTGAGGTGACAAACTGCAAGGAATATGACCTGAAGCTGAAAACACCTATGGTACTTCATGCAGACGGAGAGTACTGTGGGGATGTCACAGAGATGCACTTTCAATGTCTGCCAAAAAAACTGCATGTGATGTGGTGATCGAATAAATACGAATAAAACAAAAATTCCCTTCATACAATGTGATAACATATGGAGGGAATTTTTTATGGACAATTATAGCGGAAATAAAGAGTATAACATTTACAGGGATATCAGAAACCGTACCAACGGAGAGATTTATCTCGGGGTTGTAGGCCCGGTGCGCACCGGAAAATCCACCTTCATCAAACGTTTTATGGAGTTGATGGTACTTCCTTTTATGGATGGGGAAGCGGAGAAAGAGAGAGCCATGGATGAACTTCCGCAGGCGGCAGCCGGAAAAACCATTATGACGACAGAACCAAAATTTATTCCGCAGCAGGCGGCAGAGATCCGGCTTTCTGCTTTCAAGATGGAAGAAGAACCGTTAAAGCTGCGTGTAAGACTGGTCGACTGTGTCGGTTTTCTGGCAGATGGGGCAGTAGGACATATGGAAGGAAATGGGAGCAGAATGGTAAAAACCCCATGGTCAGATCAGGAGATCCCATTTGCGGAGGCAGCATCGATCGGAACAGAGAAAGTCATCAGAGACCATGCGACGATCGGCATTGTAGTGACGACCGATGGAACGATCGGGGAACTGGAGCGGGAGAATTACATAAATGCAGAAGAGAGAACCGTCCGGGAACTGAAAAATATCGGAAAGCCATTTGTGATCCTGTTAAACTCGGCAAAACCTTATGCGCAGGAGACGGTAAAACTGGCGTTGGAGATGGAGGAAAACTATCAGACAACGGTTGTGCCGGTCAATTGTGAGCAGCTGCGCAGAGAGGATGTCTTAAAAATTTTAGAGAGTGTGCTGTATGAATTTCCGATTGAACGGGTGGAATTTTTTATCCCGAAATGGACGGAAATGCTCTCTGCTGATCATCCGGTAAAAAGTGAGATCATTACACAGGCATCGGATATTTTAAGCCAGATGGAGTGCACGAAGGATGTTTACAGACAGCAGTCGGAACCGGGAGAATGCATCACAAAGATTAAAATAGAGGAGATGGATCCCGCGTGCGGCTGTGTGAAGATCCGGATGGAGGTTGCGGAGCCATATTATTACGAAAATATGAGTGAACTGGCAGGAGTGCCGATCCACGGCGAGTATGAACTAATCTCAATGATCCGCGAGATGGCAGCGAGAAAAGAATCTTATGAGAAAGTCGCAGGGGCTTTTGAGGAAGTGCAGATGAAAGGATACGGTGTCGTGAATCCGGTGTTAAAGGATATCGAGCTTGCGGAGCCGGAACTGATCCATCATGGAAACAAGTTTGGGGTAAAAATCAAGGCAGTCTCCCCATCCATTCATATGATCCGTGCCAATATTGAGACGGAGATCGCACCGATCGTGGGAAGTGAAGATCAGGCAAATGACCTGATCCGTTACATTAAAGAGGGACAGCAGAGCGAGGAGGGCGTCTGGAAAACCAATATTTTCGGCAAATCCATAGGGGAGCTTATGGAGGACGGAATCCGGAATAAAATCGCCATGATGGATGATGAATGCCAGCTGAAACTGCAGGATACCATGCAGAAAATCGTAAATGATAATAACGGTGGAATGGTTTGCATTATCCTGTGAAATTTGGTAAGATTTAAGAATCAAAAACAGTGTATCCCGTCGGGAAAATCATAGATTTTTCCGGCGCACACTGCAATTTATGACGATCGGATGCCCACAGTGCGGGCATTCTGCTGCAGGATACAGGCAGTGATAAAAGTGGGGGATCGGTATGAATATTCGTTTTTATCATGCAAAAATATTATTGACGAAAGCAGATCACACCTTCGAGGTGGCGGAGGGGGAACTCTGGGTAAGAGGAGACCATATCTGTTATATCGGGGATGGCACAGATACTTCAGCTGTCTGCAAAGAAGATGATATTATTATCTGGGATCGGGAGATCGATGCAAAGGGAAATCTTTTGATGCCGGGATTTAAGAATGCACATACGCATACACCGATGACATTTTTACGATCTTTTGCAGATGATCTTCCGCTGCAGGAATGGCTGCAGCAGAAAGTGTTCCCGAACGAGGCAAGGCTGAAAGGGGAGGATACTTACTGGCTTGCAATCCTCGGAATTATGGAGTACCTGACGAGTGGTATCACCTCAAATTTTGATATGTACATTATGCAGGACTATCACATCGATGCCTATGTGGATACGGGTTTCCGGACTGTTTTTACAAGTGGACTGAACAACTTTACCGACAGTCTGGAAGTGCTTGAGGAAAATTATTTAAGAATCAATGAACTGAGTGACCTCACTTCCTATGTGCCGGGCTTTCATGCAGAATACACCACATCACGCCCACTGCTTGAGGGGGTTGCCAAGATTGCGGACAAGTATCACGCACCGGTCTGGACGCACAATTCCGAGACAGAGCGCGAGGTTGCAGAGTGTAAGGCACGCTGGGGAATGACACCAATGCAGTTTACGGAAAGTCTGGGGCTGTATAAACATGGCGGCGGCGGTTATCACTGTGTCTGGCTGGAGGAGAAAGATATTGAGATATTGAAAAAACACCACATGTCGGTAGTGACGAACCCCGGTTCGAACACAAAGCTTGCTTCCGGTATCTGCCCGGTCAAAAGACTGCTGGATGAGGGGATCAATCTTGCTATCGGTACGGATGGACCGGCGAGCAACAACTGTCTGGACATGTTTCGGGAGATGTTTCTTGTGACAGGACTGGCAAAACTCAGGGAACGGGACGCTTCCTGCATGCCGGCGGAGGAGGTGCTGTATATGGCGACCGCCGGAGGCGCGTATGCGATGGGACTGCCGGATTGTGACTGTCTTGCAGCCGGGAAAAAGGCAGACCTTGTCATGATCGATCTGCAGCAGCCGAATATGCAGCCGGAGAACAACCTTGTGAAAAATCTGGTTTACAGCGGCAGCAAGCAGAATGTGAAACTGACGATGGTAAACGGAAAAGTACTTTACGAGGATGGAACATTTCTCATCGGAACTGATCCGGCAGAAATATATACAAAAGCAAATGAGATAATTGGAAGGATGAAGGAATGCAGGTAATATTTATACATCACAGCTGCTTTTTAGTGGAAGTGGATGAGAAGGTTTTGATTTTTGACTGGTTTGCAGGAGACCGGGTGAACGGCTATACGTTCCGTGGACAGATCCCGGAGTATGAGCCGGACACCCTGGTTTATGTGTTTGCAAGCCACAAACACAGAGATCATTTTGACATGGATGTGCTCCACTGGGCAGAGCGTTACAGCAACATACATTATATTTTCTCAAAAGACTGCAGGATGTCACCTCATTTTCTGGAAAAACACGGGTTTGACCTGTCTGTCAGGGAACTGATCACATATGTCAGTCCGTGCGAAAAATATCAGGTGGATGATCTGGAGATCGAGACGCTGCGCTCCACGGACGCGGGAGTCGCCTTTTATGTGAAGACAAACGGGGCAAGTTTTTATCATGCCGGGGATCTCAACAACTGGAAATGGGATGGAGCAGGGGAACTTGTCAATGGCATTATGGATGTCAATTATAAGAACCAGATCAAAAAGCTGGCAAAGAAAGACATCAACCTGGCATTTGTGCCGTTTGATCCAAAACTTGGGATGTATCAGTCACTTGGCATGGAATATTTTCTGGAGAACACGAATGCAGAGTATGTGTTTCCAATGCATATGTGGCAGGATTATTCCGGGATACAGCCTTTTATCAAAAGACTGAGCAATCAGGCGATGGCGGACCGGATCGTGCCGATCGTCCATGAGAATCAGGTGTTTGAGATCCGGGAAGAATAAAACACAGTATTTTTTGAAAGAAAAGACGACAGCTTTTAGAAGAAAAGATGTTGAATACTTGACGATAAACAAATAAGTGAGCTATAATATTTAAATTGTGAGCCGGCTTTCATTTTTGCAGTGCATAAGTGTCAGCCATAGCAGAAAGGCAGGTAGAAGAAATGGCATTTTTAGGATCATTTTTACAGTATGCAATTATTATGGTGATTTTGGCAGCGATCGCTCTGGCGGGATTTTTTGCAGGCAAAAAGCTGCGGGAAAACAAAGATGCAAAAGCAGCGGCGGAAGCTGATACGGCAGCAGAACACGAGGTTAAATAATTTGTAACTATATAGATAGTTTCTTGGAAAGAAACAGCTGGTAATTACAATTTTATTAAATAAAAAATGTACGGCAGAGATATGCCAGTACAAAAGATTTTGGAGGAACTTAGTCGTGAAGAAATTTTACGGTGAAAACGAATTACGAAGAATGTACCTTGATTTTTTCGAGAGCAAGGGACATCTTAAAATGAACAGCTTTTCATTGGTACCACACAATGATAACAGCTTATTACTGATCAATGCAGGTATGGCACCACTAAAGCCATATTTTACAGGACAGGAGATCCCGCCTCGCAGAAGAGTGACAACCTGCCAGAAATGTATCCGTACCGGTGATATCGAGAACGTTGGTAAGACAGCAAGACATCTTACTTTCTTTGAGATGCTTGGTAACTTCTCTTTCGGAGATTATTTTAAGCATGAAGCGATCGCATGGTCCTGGGAGTTTCTGACAAAGGTTCTCGGATTAGAAGAGGACAGACTGTATCCATCCATTTACGGTGAGGATGATGAAGCATTCAATATCTGGACAAAAGAAGTCGGAGTTCCGGCAGAGAGAATCACAAGATTTTACCGCGATCCGGAAACCGGAGAGTGTGATAACTTCTGGGAGCACGGTGCCGGCCCTTGCGGTCCATGTTCTGAGATTTACTATGACCGCGGAGAAAAATACGGCTGTGGCAAACCGGACTGTAAAGTAGGATGTGACTGTGACCGTTTCATGGAAGTATGGAACAACGTATTTACCCAGTTTGAGGGAGATGGAAAGGGTGGTTACACCGAACTTTCCCAGAAGAACATTGATACAGGTATGGGACTTGAGCGTCTTGCAGTTGTCATGCAGGATGTAGATTCCGTATTTGATATCGATACAATGAAAGCAATCCGTGACAGAGTATGCGAGCTGTCAGGTAAGAAATATGAAGTGGATGCAATGGATGATGTTTCGATCCGTCTGATCACAGACCATATCCGTTCCTCAACATTCATGGTCTCCGATGGTATTATGCCATCTAACGAAGGACGTGGTTATGTACTCCGCCGTATCATCCGCCGTGCTGCACGTCATGGAAGAATGCTTGGAATCGATGGCATTTTCATGGCAGAGCTTGCAAAGACTGTGATCAGCGAGAGCAAAGACGGATATCCTGAATTAGAAGAAAAGAAAGACTTTATCTTAAAAGTACTTGCACAGGAAGAAGAGAAGTTTGCAAAGACGATCGATCAGGGTCTTGCAATCTTAGAGGATATGGAAAAAGAGATGATCGCATCCGGTTCCAAAGTATTATCCGGAGACAATGCGTTCAAGCTTTATGATACTTATGGATTCCCGATGGATCTGACTTCCGAGATCTTAGAAGAAAAAGGCTTCACAATTGATGAAGACGGCTTCAAAAAGGCGATGGAAGTACAGCGTACAACAGCAAGAAAGAATCGTAAGACTACAAACTATATGGGGGCAGATGCGACTGTTTATGATGAGATCGATCCTTCCGTCACAACAGAGTTTGTCGGATATGATAAATTAGAGACAGCATCTACGGTAACAGTGCTTACTTCTGAGACTGAGATCGTAGAGGCATTATCCGATGGTGAGATCGGAACGATCATCGTAGAGGAGACACCATTCTATGCTACCATGGGTGGACAGCAGGGAGATAAAGGTGTGATCTACACTGCTGATGGTACTTTCAAAGTGGAAGATACAATCAAGTTATTAGGTGGAAAAGTTGGACATGTCGGCAAAATGACAAGCGGCATGATCAAGTCCGGTGATAAAGTTACGTTATCTGTTGACGCAGATCTTCGTGGCAAGACATGTAAGAATCATTCTGCAACACACTTATTACAGAAAGCGCTCCGTGAAGTATTAGGTACTCACGTAGAACAGGCTGGTTCTTATCAGGATGCAGAGAGAACACGTTTTGACTTCAGCCATTTCCAGGCTATGACAGCAGAGGAGATCTCAAAAGTTGAGAAGATCGTAAATGACGAGATCGCTGCAGACCTTGAGGTGCGTACGGATGTCATGACCGTAGAAGAAGCCAAAAAGACAGGCGCTATGGCGTTATTTGGTGAGAAATACGGTGAGAAGGTACGTGTCGTATCCATGGGAGAATTCTCCAAGGAGTTCTGTGGTGGTACACATGTAAAACACACAGGCGAGATCACTGCATTCAAGATCATTTCTGAGAGCGGTGTCGCTGCCGGTGTACGTCGTATCGAGGCGTTGACAGGTGATAATGTATTCGCATATTATAAGAATATCGAAGCTGAATTAGAGAGAGCTGCAAAAGTTGCAAAGACAACTCCGGCTGCATTGGTTGAGAAGATCGAGCATATGATGGCTGAGATCAAGGCGTTAAATGCAGAGAATGAGTCCTTAAAGAGCAAAGCTGCCAAAGAGGCGCTTGGCGATGTTATGGATCAGGTTGTAGAAGTAAAAGGTGTAAAACTTCTTGCAACAAGTGTTGCAGGGGTTGACATGAACGGCTTGAGAGACCTTGGTGACCAGCTCAAAGGAAAACTCGGCGAGGGCGTTGTAGTGCTTGCTTCTGAGGCAGACGGCAAAGTAAATCTTGTCGCTATGGCAACAGAGGAGGCAATGAAGAAAGGCGCTCATGCAGGAAACCTCATCAAAGCGATCGCAGGAAAAGTTGGCGGTGGCGGCGGCGGACGTCCAAACATGGCACAGGCCGGCGGTAAGAATCCGGCTGGAATCCCGGATGCGGTAGCCGAGGCTAAGACAGCGCTGGAAACTCAGATTAAATAATAATTTGATGAAAAAAATAGAATTGTCTGAATTTTTCTAAATATAAGAAAAACTATTGACGTGTACATTTTTTATGCTATAATAACTTATAGTGCAATGAAATTTACCCAAACAGTTGAATATGCACAATACGCAACTGGAGGGAGGTTAGGTGTGAGATAATGTCTAGTGTAATAGTAAAAGAGAACGAGACTTTAGATAGCGCTTTACGTAGATTTAAGAGAAACTGTGCTAAAGCAGGTATCCAGCAGGAGATTCGTAAAAGAGAACATTACGAGAAACCAAGCGTAAGACGTAAGAAAAAATCTGAAGCAGCAAGAAAAAGAAAATACAATTAATGTATGTAAAAGAAGCTATCGTGTATACGGTAGCTTCTTTTTTTGAAAATTTTAAGTCAGTTTGTCAGGATCAGTTTTTTGTTTGATCGTTTTACCTGAAGTTTACAATTAGAAAACAAAAAAAATACAATTAATATCATAAATATCTTGACACTGAAATATGTGTATGATAGACTTCTTTTCGTGTGAAAAATAAAAATCGTTTTTTCATGCAAATGTATGACCACTCAGATTACTGAGGCAGCCTAACGGACAGGCGGGTCGGTTGCCGGTGTGGTAAGGAGACCACGTTATTGATTGAGTCAGATGCTCAAATTTTATAAGTTGATTACTTTATAATCAGTGTGTAAGCACATCATCTTGTGAAACGGTCAATAAGAGTGACATATATTTGCAGTTGCGATGCAGACATAGGCAGAAAGCAGAAAGCGGCAGGCAACGGATTCTTTGAAAAACGATATTTGGAATCGCATCGAGAACAAAAAGGATTCCAATATGGAGAACGAAGGTCAACAGAGATGATTGCGCAGGCAGTTGTCTCTTTTTTATGTGATCGAAAACATCATTTCTATTACATAAAATGTGAAAATAATTATCTTAAAAATTATAAATTGCAATGGAGAAAGTTATGAACAGAGAAAATCAGAAAAGAGCTCCCATTTATGAAGCACTGGAAAAATTCAGGAAACAGCGTGTCGTACCATTCGATGTGCCGGGGCATAAGCGGGGCCGTGGCAATCCTGAATTAGTGGAATTATTAGGGGAAAAATGTGTAGGGATCGATGTGAATTCCATGAAACCACTCGATAACCTCTGTCATCCGGTATCGGTTATAAGAGATGCGGAGGAACTTGCAGCAGATGCATTTCATGCAGAACATGCATTTTTGATGGTGGGAGGAACTACTTCTGCGGTGCAGAGCATGATTTTGTCGGTCTGTAAGCGAGGGGATAAAATTATCCTTCCGCGAAATGTACATAAAAGTGCCATCAATGCATTGGTGCTTTGCGGAGCAATTCCGGTTTATGTGAATCCGGAAGTGAATCCAAAACTCGGAATTTCTCTTGGAATGGAAGTGCCGTGTGTGGAGCAGGCGATCAAAGAGAACCCGGATGCAGTTGCAGTGCTTGTGAACAATCCGACTTATTACGGTATCTGTTCGGATATCCGTTCTATCGTAAAGCTTGCACATGCGCATGGCATGAAAGTGCTCGCAGACGAGGCACATGGAACACACTTGTATTTTGGGAAAAATCTTCCGGTTTCAGGCATGGAAGCCGGTGCTGATTTAGCCGCAATCTCCATGCATAAGTCCGGTGGAAGCCTGACGCAGAGTTCCATTCTGCTTGTAAACAAAGGTGTCAATGCAGATTATGTCAGACAGATCATCAATCTCACACAGACTACAAGCGCATCGTATCTTCTTCTGTCAAGCCTTGATATTTCAAGAAGAAACCTTGCATTAAGAGGTGAGGAATCCTTTGCCAAAGTGTCCGAGATGGCAGAGTATGCGAGAAATGAGATCAACAATATCGGTGGATATTACGCTTATGGGAAGGATCTGATCAACGGAACCAGCATCTATGACTATGATGTGACAAAGCTTTCTATTTACACGCTTGGCATCGGGCTGGCAGGGATCGAAGTGTATGACCTTCTCCGCGATGAATATGATATTCAGATCGAATTTGGGGATATCTGTAATATTTTAGCCTATATTTCCATTGGAGACCGGACACAGGATATTGAGCGTCTGGTGGGAGCGCTGGCAGATATCGCAAGACTGTATAAAAAAGACAGGGCAGGACTTTTATCCGGTGAATATATAGCACCGAAAGTCATCCGTTCACCACAGGAAGCTTTCTATGCGGAAAAGAAATCCCTTCCGATCCGTGAGACAAACGGCTGTATTTCCGGTGAATTTGTCATGTGCTATCCGCCGGGAATCCCAATCCTGGCACCGGGTGAGATGATCACAGATGAAATCATCGAATATATCATTTATGCGAAAGAAAAAGGCTGCTCCATGCAGGGAACGGAAGATCCGGCAGTGGAACATCTGATGGTGCTGGTGTAAGAGATGAGTGATCCCGGAGAAAACGGTGGAAACCGGGACAGGGAAGGAGAAGCAGAAAAATGGAAATGTGGTTTTCGGAGCTTCACACATCGAATGTAAAGCTCTCAATGAGAATTGAAAAACAATTATTCAGCGGTAACAGTGACTGCCAGAGGATCGATGTTCTGGAGTCGGTAGAATTTGGCAAGTTTCTGGCTTTGGATGGAGATATCCTTTTTTCCGAAAAGGATGAATTCATTTATGACGAGATGGTAACGCATGTGCCGATGGCAGTACATCCGGACGTGCGTCACGTGCTGATCATCGGTGGCGGTGATGGCGGCGTTGCAAAAGAACTGACACAGTATGACTCCATAGAAAAGATTGATGTTGTGGAACCGGATGAGATGTTAGTGGAAGTCTGCCGGGAGCATTTCCCGGAGCTTGCATGTGGTCTGGATGATCCGCGTGTGAATGTGTATTATCAGGATGGACTTCGTTTCCTGAGAAACAAAACGGAGGAGTATGATCTGATCATCAATGACGCAACCGATCCATTCGGACATACAGAGGGACTTTTTACCAAGGAATTTTACGGAAGCTGCTATAAGGCGTTAAAAGAGGACGGAATCATGGTTTATCAGCATGGAAGTCCATTTTATGATGAGGATAAGGAAGAGTGCATGAAGATGCACCGCAAGGCATTCCGGGCATTTCCGGTAAGCCGTGTCTATCAGGCACATATTCCGACCTGTTCGTCCGGCTACTGGCTTTTTGGATTTGCTTCCAAAAAATATCACCCACTTAACAATCTGCGTGTGAAAGAGTGGAAAAAATTACATATCAAAACAAGATATTACACAACGAATCTTCACCGGGGAGCCTTCATGCTTCCGAAATATTTAGAAGACATGCTGGAGGACGAGGAAGACCGGTAGCGAGAGCGTGTTTTCGAAAATTTTGTTAATTTTGAACAATTTAAAGAAGATTATGAAGAGTTTCGCAAACGCCTATAAAAAACAATAACATGAAAAAGGAGAAATAAAAATGAGCAGAGTAATGATTATCGGATGTGGAGGCGTAGCTTCCGTAGCAATTGCAAAATGTTGCCAGAACAGTGATGTTTTCACTGAGATTATGATCGCAAGCAGAACAAAGTCCAAATGCGATGCAATGAAGGAAAAACTTCAGCCAACAACCAAAACAGTCATCACAACCGCACAGGTAGATGCCGACAACACAGAGGAGCTGATCGCACTGATCAACGAATACAAGCCGGATGCAGTGTTAAATGTGGCACTCCCATATCAGGATCTGACGATCATGGATGCCTGCCTTGCAACAGGAGTAGATTATATTGACACCGCAAACTACGAAGCAGAGAACACAGATGATCCGGAATGGAGAAAAATCTATGAAGAGCGCTGCGAGAAAGAAGGATTTACAGCATATTTTGATTATTCCTGGCAGTGGGCTTATAAGAAAAAGTTTGAAGACGCAGGCATTACAGCAATCCTTGGAAGCGGATTTGATCCGGGTGTGACAAGTGTCTACTCTGCCTACGCATTAAAACATTATTTCGATGAGATCCACTATATTGATATTTTAGACTGCAACGGCGGCGACCATGGCTATCCATTTGCAACAAACTTTAATCCTGAGATCAATTTACGAGAAGTATCTGCAATGGGTTCTTATTGGGAAGATGGTCACTGGGTAGAAGTAGAGCCAATGTCTATTAAGCGTGAATATGATTTCCCGGAAGTAGGAGAAAAAGATATGTATCTGCTTCATCATGAGGAGATCGAATCACTTGCAAAAAATATTCCGGGAGTCAAGAGAATCCGTTTTTTCATGACATTCGGACAGAGCTATTTAACACATATGAAATGTCTGGAAAACGTTGGAATGCTTTCTACAACACCGATCAACTTTGAAGGAAAAGAGATCGTTCCGATCCAGTTCTTAAAAGCATTATTGCCGGATCCTGCAAGCCTTGGACCAAGAACGGTAGGAAAAACAAACATTGGATGTATTTTCAAAGGTGTAAAAGACGGAAAAGAAAAGACCATCTACATTTACAATGTATGCGATCATCAGGAGTGCTACAAAGAGGTTGGTTCTCAGGCAATCTCCTACACAACAGGAGTTCCGGCTATGATCGGAACAATGATGGTAGTAGAGGGACTCTGGAAAAAACCTGGCGTATTCAATGTAGAGGAGTTTGATCCGGATCCATATATGGAGGCACTGAATAAATGGGGACTTCCCTGGGTAGTCTGCGAGAATCCGCAGGAAGTTGAGTAAGAAAGAGGAATGAACAGACAGAATGAGAATTGAAGAATTAAAAACACCATGCTATGTCATAGATGAAAAACAGTTGAAAAAAAATCTTTCCATTCTCCAGAAAGTGGAAAAGGATACCGGATGTAAAATCCTTCTTGCACAGAAAGCCTTTTCCTGCTTTTACGAATACCCGCTGATCGGTCAGTATATCAGTGGGACAACGGCAAGCGGACTTTATGAAGCACGCCTTGGAAAAGAGGAAATGGGAAAAGAAAACCATGTGTTTGCTCCGGCGTATAAAGAAGAGGATGTGAAGGAACTGGTAAAAATCTGCGATCACATGGTTTTTAATTCTTTTTCGCAGCTGGAAAAATACAAAAATCTCTGTAAAGAAACCAGCGTGGGAATCCGTATTAACCCGGAGTGTTCCACGCAGGGGGATCATGCGATCTATGATCCATGTGCAAAGGGTTCGCGTCTTGGTGTGACAATTGCACATTTTAAAGAGCAGTTTACGGATGAGATGTATGATTATGTGGATGGACTGCATTTTCACACGCTCTGTGAGCAGAATGCGGATGATCTTGCAAAAACCTTAGAGGCGGTAGAAGAAAAATTCGGCAGTTATCTTTACAAAATGAAATGGTTGAATTTTGGCGGCGGACATCATATTACAAGAGCAGATTATGACATCGGACTGTTAGAAAAATGTATTCTGCACATGAAGGAAAAATATGATCTTGACATTTACTTAGAACCTGGCGAAGCGATTGCATTGAATGCCGGATATCTTGTCACAACCGTTATGGATGTGGTAGATAACGATATACAGACGTTGATTCTGGACGCATCTGCAGCATGTCATATGCCGGATGTGCTGGAAATGCCATATCGTCCGCCACTTCGCAGTTCGGGAATGCCGGAGGAAAAGAAATATACTTACCGGTTATCTTCGTATACCTGTCTGGCGGGAGACATCATCGGGGATTATTCTTTTGATGAAGAGAAAAAAGTGGATGACAGATTGTATTTTGAAGATATGGCAATTTACTCCATGGTGAAAAACAATACATTTAACGGAATCCCACTGCCGGATATTGCAGTGATGGACGAGAGTGGTGAATGTAAAGTGATCCGCCGTTTTTCTTATGATGATTTTAAAGGAAGGCTGTCATGAGTATGAAGATAGAAAACAGAACTCCGCATCAGGATGGATTTTATATGCCGGGGGAATTTGAACCGCAGGATGGTGTGATCTTAATCTGGCCGAAACGTCCGGGTTCGTGGCCATATGAGGCAAAAGAAGCCAGAAAAGTATTTGCAGAGATTGCCAATAAGCTGGCAGAGACAGAAAAAGTATATATGCTGACAGAGCCTGAAACGGAAGCAGTGGCAAGAGAGCTGCTTTGTGAGAATGTAGAAATTTTAACAATACCGACAGATGATGCGTGGGCAAGAGATGTCGGACCGACCTTTGTGACGGATGGAAAGGAAGTCCGCGGTGTCAACTGGAGCTTTAATGCCTGGGGCGGAACCTATGATGGCCTTTATCAGGACTGGCAAAAGGATGATAAGGTGGCAGAAGAATTTTGTAAACAGACCGATTATGACTATTATGATGCGGCTCCTTTTGTGCTGGAAGGCGGTTCCATCCATTCAGACGGACAGGGAACGGTGATTGCAACGGAAGCCTGTCTGCTCAGTAAGGGAAGAAATCCGGAGCTTACGAAGGAGCAGATCGAAGCAAAATTGTGGGAATATCTCGGTGCAGAGAAAATCATCTGGCTTCCAAACGGAATCTATCAGGATGAAACAAATGAACATGTAGACAATGTCTGTGCATTTACAAAACCGGGTGAGGTTGTCCTTGCATGGACAGATGACGAGAGTGATCCGCAGTACGCACTTTCAGCAGAAGATCTTAAGGTTCTTGAACAGGAGACAGACGCCAAAGGAAGAAAGTTCCGTGTGCATAAAATGCCAATCCCGAAGAAACCTGTCTGTATTACAGAAAAAGAGCTGGCAGGTTACGTGTTTGAAGAAGGCGAGGATACAAGAGAAGCCGGAGAACGGTTAGCGGCAAGCTATGTGAATTTTTACATCGGAAATCAGGTTGTACTTGTGCCGCAGTTTGGAGACGAGCATGATGCCCTGGCAACAGATTTATTGCAGAAACTGTTTCCGGAGCGAGAGATCGTGCCAATCTTTGCAAGGGAGATCATTATCGGTGGCGGAAATATCCACTGCATCACGCAGCAGATACCGGTGCGCAGATGACGGATAGCAGGAAATCATATAAAGTATCGTTGCAAGACAGATGGAAAGATAAAAATGCCGGATTTCAGAACAAACAGGAATAGAACGAAAAAGCATGGAAAATATTAAGAAGCGGGAGACAGCATATTATGAGCAGAAAACGTAACGTCACAGTAGCCGCAGTTCAGATGAAATGCAGCACAAATGTGGAAGAAAATATCGCAAAGGCAGATGCACTTGTCCGGGAGGCGGCAGAAAAAGGAGCACAGATCATCCTTTTGCCGGAACTTTTTGAAAGACAGTATTTTTGTCAGGAACGCAGATATGAATACTATGAATTTGCAAAAGAAGTGAATGAAAATGATGCGGTAAAACATTTTTCTGCACTGGCAAAGGAATTGTCTGTTGTCATCCCGGTCAGCTTTTATGAAAAAGATGTGAACCGCCTGTTCAATACTGTTGCAGTGATCGATGCAGACGGAAGTAATCTGGGCATATACCGCAAGACACATATCCCGGACGATCATTATTATCAGGAAAAATTTTACTTTGTTCCGGGAGATACCGGATTTCAAGTGTTTGATACAGCGTATGGAAAAATTGGTGTCGGCATCTGCTGGGATCAGTGGTTCCCGGAGACAGCAAGAGCCATGGCGGTCAAAGGAGCAGAGCTGCTCTTTTACCCGACAGCGATCGGCAGTGAACCGATCTTAGAGTGTGACAGCATGCCGCACTGGAGAAGAGCGATGCAGGGACATGCAGCAGCAAACCTCATGCCGGTGATCGCAGCAAACCGTATCGGAACAGAAGAAGTAGTTCCATGTGAAGAAAATGGCGGACAGAGATCAGCTCTCACATTTTACGGATCTTCTTTTATCACAGATCAGACCGGAGAACTTGTGGCAGAGGCAGACCGCGAGACGGAACAGGTGATCCTTGCAACGTTCGACTTAAATGAAATGCAGGAGAACCGTCTTTCATGGGGAATCTTCCGGGACAGAAGACCGGAGTGCTACGGGGATATCTGCAAATAAGCAAAAGGACGCATGAAAATACCCTCTTTACTGGACAAACCAGTATGAGGGTATTTTCATGCGTTCTTTTGCTTCTTATGGATACAATAGTGGTTATACTACATAAAAAAGTACCTTTGGCATCTTTTAGTATCCGAATTCTTCGCCAATTAAAATGACTTTAATCCTTCCCTGAATGCCACTTCTTCTAGTAATAACAACCTGATTGCAGATACAGTCAGGAGAGAGGCAGTCGGCACAGACCCCGGTGACAGCACATGGTGTCTGCTTGTTCAGACGTACACAGTTCATAGGGGTTGCGGTTAAGTGGACACGGTCAACAGCTTCTGCAACGTCCTTTGCAACCTTGTTCATTCCTGCAAGAATGATGACATTCTCAGGACCATAGATCAAAGCAGCAACGCGGTTTCCATTACCGTCGATATTGACTAATTCTCCATCAATTGTCATGGCGTTGGTGCTCATGAAATAGAAGTCAGCCATCAGTGCGTCATGGAACATTTTTCTGGAATCTTCCGGCGTCTTACAGACTGCCCGGTCTAAAAACTGAATATCGGCTGAACGCAGTGCATCCATCATGCCGGTTTCCTCTAATGTCATGGAGCCGCCGTGAGCCACAACTGCACCGGATGGCAGGAAAGAAAGTGCTTTCTCTACGGCTTCTTTTGCAGTCGGGCAGTAGTATGCTTCCATTCTTCTTTTTTCAAAATTTTTGATCATGGTATTGGCGAGTGTTTCGTAATATTTTGCTTTTGGTGTCATATGATCCTTCTCCTCCTATTTAACTTTTTGACTTTTATTATAAGCGGATTTTTTCGTTATGCAAGCGCTATTAAAATAATTGAAAACGATCAGATTTTCTTCTATTAACAATTCTGAAACAAAACTCAAACAAATTCAAAATAATATATGTTATGATGTAATCAATGGACAATGATAGAAACCAGAAAGGAACAGAAAAATGATACACATTCTTGTAGTGGATGATGATAAAAATTTAAACCAGACGGTCTGCACCTATTTAAATGACTGTGGATTTGAGGCAAAAGGCGTTTTGAGTGCGAACGAAGCCTATGACGAGATGTATAACAATCTCTACGAGCTGATCATTTCCGACATTATGATGCCGGAGATCGACGGATTTGAATTTGCAGAGACAGTGCGTCAGGTCAATAAACAGATCCCGATCCTTTTCATGTCGGCTAAGGATGATCTTCCTTCCAAACGGAAAGGATTTTTAGTTGGAATCGATGATTATATGGTAAAACCGGTGGAGTTAGCAGAACTTGAGATGCGTGTGAGGGCACTGCTCCGGAGAAGTAATATCGAGATGGAGCGCAAACTTATTGTCGGAAATCTGGAGATGGATGCGGACGGCATGACTGCAATGATAAATGGGGAGGAGATACCGGTCACAACACGCGAATTCAATATTTTATATAAACTGTTGTCTTACCCGAAAAAGACATTTACAAGGGCACAGCTTATGGATGAGTTCTGGGGGCTTGATTCGGGAACGAGCCTGCGGGCTGTGGATGTCTATGTGACAAAGCTCCGTGACAAGTTTTCCACCTGCGATGGATTCGAGATCAAAACTGTGCGTGGACTTGGATACAAAGCGGTATTGCTATAGAAAGGGATTGCCTGAAACCATGAACAAATTGAACCATACCAACACAATCAAAAATGACCGTTTTCCATCGTCCCTGTTTCTGGTGTATTTTCTCGTATTGCTGTTAATGTCCGGTATTCATACAGGAATTATCGTAGGTATGAATGCACTGGGGTGGAACAAAATCATACAGGTAATTTTACCGCTTGGTTACTGGACTGTTGTGGCAGTTGGATTGACACTTTTTACGAAAAATGTGATCCGGAAAAGCTATGAAAAGCCAATGCATGACCTGGCAGATGCAACAAAAAAAGTGGCAGAGGGCGATTTTTCAGTGTATGTTCCGACACTTCACACCGCTGACCGGCTGGATTATCTGGATGTCATGATTATTGATTTTAATAAAATGGTGGAGGAACTCGGCAGCATTGAGACGTTGAAAACAGACTTTTTCTCCAATGTTTCCCATGAAATCAAGACGCCGCTTGCAATTATCCAGAACAATGCGGAGCTGCTCTGTATGGAAAAGAAGCCGGAGAAACAAAAAGAATATGCCGAAGTGATCTTTCAGACTACAAAGCGTCTGTCGGAGCTTATCAGTAATATTTTAAAACTGAACAAGCTTGAAAAACAGGCGATCACGCCGGTAGCAGAAGAGTACGATCTGTGTGGACAGCTTGCAGAATGTGCCGTGAATTATGAACCGGTGTGGGAGAAAAAAGATATTGGATTTGATGCAGATATGGAAGATTCCGTAAAGATCGCGGCAGACGCTGCACTGATGGAGTTAGTCTGGAATAACCTTTTTTCCAATGCAGTGAAGTTCACAGAACCGGGAGGAACGATAAAGCTGACTGAGCAGTCGGATGATTCTGAGATCCGTGTGTCGGTGGAGGATACCGGCTGCGGAATGACGGAAGAGACAAGGAAACATATTTTTGAAAAATTTTATCAGGGGGATACATCCCACGCAATGGCTGGAAATGGACTTGGACTGGCGCTTTCCCTGCGTGTTTTGCAGTTAAATGATTATAAAATCGAAGTGGAAAGCGAACCGGGACGCGGCAGTAAGTTTACGGTGATCATTCCGAAAAAGTAGAATATCAGATAACAGACAGAAAGTAAATTTCTGGGAAGGTGTAGAAAAATGAGTGAGTTTGAGAGCTTTGATTATACGAAAGTGACGGTCGCCGAGAATCAGATGTCACAGTATATGGATGGCTACGAGCATTTTGGATGGAGGGTGGACTCCAATGTGCCCATAGAAAAGGGAATGGGAAAAGTAACAATCCATTTAAAGCGGAGCAGGGCAGTTATAAATAAAATGGAACTGACACGGTTACAGAGACATTTTGAGGCGTGCATGAGTGAGATTGCGGCGCTCGAAAATTCCACAGAATCTTTTGCAATGATCGCAGCACTGACCAGTGGGATTTCAGGCTGTGCATTTATGGCGGGTTCAGTGTTCGCTGTGACGGCTGCAAAACCGATCATCTGGCTGATGATTTTGCTCGCAGTCCCGGGATTTTTTCTGTGGGGAATCGCATATCCTCTTTATAAAAATGTGAAAAAGCGGAGAGAAGAGAAAGTGAAGCCTCTCATTGAGGCAAAGCTTGATGAGGCAGAAAAGGTGTGCGAGAAGGGGCATGCACTGTTATAGCAGGTAAGAGTAAAAATGATTTTAGTTTAACAATTCTGCAACAAAAAACAAGCAATACAGAAACACAATCCATTTATGATGACTGCATCAAATGAAACAGAGAAAAAGAAAGGAAGAGAAAAATGAAAAACACATTACAGGAAATGATGCAGCTTATTATAAGTATGGTAGAAAAAGAAGGTTTGAATGTATGCAGAATACATCCAAGTGGAATTTTAGGACCGCAGGATTATGCGTATCAGTGGAGAGATTGAACTTTTATAGAATGAAGCAATACAAGAATTGTATAAATGCAAATAAAATGATGGAGGCTATTGAAGAACAGTGTAAGGAAAGGGATAAGGATTGCAAATGAAAATGAAGGCAGTCCGATTGAGAAGCCAGAGGAAATCATTGTATTTGATAATTTACAGAGAGCAGGAAGTACTCCGACCATTGTGAATGATATCATCAAATATGAGGCGAGAGAACTTACAAAGGAAGAAAGGTATAGAGATAGTCGGAAACAAAGTCTGCTGGATAATCCACAGATGTTATATTTCTATGAAAGCAGTGGAAGATATTATCATGATAGAGATTGTCTTGAAGTAAAGCAGATAGCATCTGAGCGGTTCGTAGCATCAGAAGATGAATGAACTGACATCTGAGAAAATCTATGGTATTGTGTTTGTTGAAGAGGTGTAAATCTTTTAGAGACCGGAGAAATTCTGGTCTCTTTATTTCGATTACCACTGTCAAATAAAGACAAAATGGTTTATACTTTTTATCAAGTGAAAGAAGAAAGCATTAAAAGTAGATTTGATGGCAAAATTATAAAAGGAATGATGGATATACTATCAGGGTAACAAAAGAGGAATTTTATGCAGGTGGCAATAGTGATCCACGAAATCCGAATATCTTAAAAATGTTTGGTTTTGTAAATGTTGGTGAGCGTGCCGGAAGTGGTGTCGATAAGATTATGACTGCATGGGCAGAACAAAACTGGAAAAAACCGGAATTTGATTTCTCAGAGCGCAGTGACAGGGTAACATTAAAGCTTGAAGTTGGACAAGTGGTATATATTCCGGGGGCTGCTGATATCAGAAATGAAAATACAAATCAGGAAAAAGCAACTGCTGTGTCAAAAGAAGATAAAATACTTGAGTATATCAGGCAGAATGGAAGTATTTCTTCTCAAAAAGCCGCTGATATAGGGGGTTATAAGTCAAAGACAGGAGCTAGAAAATTGCTTGATAAGATGATAGAAAAAGGATTGATTACGAAGATTGGAAATGGACCGGCAACTAAATATGTGATTTAGTGGTCACATTGCTACTTATCGAACACTTTATTGAACACTATCGGACACTTTTGCGGGCTATCGGATACAAAGTGTTCGATAAGTGACCATTTATCGGACACTTATTAGCATAGGCTGAATAAAAATATTTGTGCAGAGACTAACCGCACAAATGGATTAGAAGGTGAAATATGGATTTACAGAACATACAGAATCAATTAAATACAGAATTTGCCAAGTCAGAGACAAGAATCATATTCTGGTTTGATGATAAAGATATTGATTACATAAATGAAAAAGTGTTGGACACAATCAGCAACATGCTGCAGGGAGTGCATCCGAAAGTGGCATAAAATGTATCCAGAAAAGGAACTAAGTCAGGTGCAGCAGGATTATCTTGTAGATGTAATTATGACATGGATTCAACGAGAAATGGAGAGAGGTTAGTGCAGATATTTGTAGATGCAGATGCGTGTCCGGTAGTGGGCATTGTAGAAGAAATTGCAGAGAAATATAATATTCCAACCACCTTGCTGTGTGATACGAATCATGTTTTGCATTCTGATTACAGCGAGGTGATTGTGGTAGGTGCAGGAGCAGATGCAGTAGATTATAAGCTGATAAGCATTTGTCATAAAGGGGATGTAGTAGTAACGCAGGATTATGGCGTTGCTGCGATGGCTCTTGGAAAAGGTGCATATGCTATTCACCAATCCGGTAAGTGGTATACGAATGAGAACATAGATCAGATGCTTATGGAGCGACATCTTAACAAGAAGGCAAGGCGCAGTTCTCATAAGAATCATATTAGGGGACCGAGAAAGCGTACAGAAGAAGATGATGTACGCTTTGCACAGTCCTTTGAAAAACTTATACTGATGGCAAAGTCAAAAGAAGGTGCTCAGAGTGGGACTATTTAAGAAAAAGACAGTTACAAAGACATATGATAAAGAAAATAAGAAACCAGTTATCAAGGCGAGCATATGTAATGGCGAGCAGGTTGCAGGCTTTAAGGACATTCATACAGGTAAGATAGAAGAGGTTATGCTGATTAAGAACCAGGCAGACCTTGATGCATTCAAGAAAATGTATGGAATAGATGGAGAGATAGAGAAGGAATACTGATATGAATATACAGATATTTGGAACAAAGAAATGCAATGATACTAAGAAGGCGGAGCGTTTTTTCAAGGAGCGGGGCATAAAGTATCAGTTCATTGATATGAAAGAAAAAGGTATGAGCAAAGGAGAATTTAATTCAGTAGCTCAGGCAAATGGTGGATTAGAAAATATGGTTAACTGGGATGGCAAGGACAAGGATTTACTTGCTCTTATTAAGTATATCGCAGATGAAGATAAGCTCGAAAAGGTGCTTGAGAATCCACTGGTAATTAAAACACCAGTAGTAAGAAGCGGAAAGCAGTCAACACTTGGTTATCAGCCAGATATCTGGAAAGGATGGAACTTGCGGGAATGATACGAATCGTATCACGTATGTGAAAGAGCGTTTCTACCCAGTATACCTATCGGATAAAACAGCTCGACAGTGACTATTTTTCAGAAGATTATTATTAAGGAGGCGTATGCGATGAAGCTGTTGATTAAACAACGTGTTTTTTCGTGGTCAGACACTTACGATGTCTATGATGAGAATGGCAATCCAAAATATTTTGTCAAAAATGAGATCTTTGCCTTGCTTCACAGAATCCATGTCAGTGATATGCAGGGCAACGAGATTGGAATAATAAAACAGAATTTTACATTGTTCATACCGCACTTTGAGGTGGAAATAGGCGGAAAACCATATGGCGAGATTGAGAAGCAGTTCACTTTTTTCAAACCAAAGTATGATCTCAATTACAATGGATGGCGCTGTGAAGGTGATTTTATGGCGTGGAATTATGATGTGTATTCGGGTTGCAGTGCGGTTGTACACATATCCAAGAAGCTTTTCTGCTGGGGCGATACCTATGTGATCGATATTTTAAATCCGGCGGATGAAATCATGGCGTTGATGCTTGTCATTGCAATTGATGCAGCAAACTGTTCACAGAATAATTAACAAATTGATTGGTATGAGACATATCATTTTGTTATATCAGATAATGGAAGCGGAATGTTGGAAGAAAAAGGAATCAACTGAATCAGGGGATAGATTTTATCGGCAGTTATCTGGAGAACGGAGAGAATGTACGTAAAAATCACTCTTTTGAAAAATTGGGCATGTATAAGATTGATATTGCAAATATTTATCTTGGTATACTGCTTCATTATCTTCTGGTATTAGCAGCTGTTCTGATATTTGGGTATGCATTTAATTGGGTTAATCAGCTTCCTGTCTATGTTTTGGCTGGAATGTGTGGTGTTGTTTTAATCCTGTGCTGCTATTTGGATATTAGTAGAGTTAAGGCTGATATTGATGAAATTAATGGATTGTGTGAAAATAGATTGTAATTTGTAAGGAACGGAATGGATATATCCTCTGGGTGCTCCGAGCACCAGACGGGTACCGAAAGGTGATTTACAGAGATGCAAACAGGCCTGACGAAGTATCGCTCAGATTAGATTAAATAATCTAGTCTGAGCGATTTTTTCGTTCAGGGAAAAGGAGAAAATGTCATTTTTTCAGGAAAAGCGTTCTACAATATTATTAATTTCCAACGCATTTTCTTTGTTATGATTTACGATAACGGACATTTCCTGTGTCGTTTCTTCTGTTTGTCTTGCCTTTTCTAAGATATCCTGACTGCTGATATGGTCGGAATCAGGAACATCTGAAATAGCATGGATCTGGTTTTGAATATTTTGTACTGTGTTGACAAAGGTTTCAGACTCTTCTGCAATTTCGGATATAATAACCTGAATTTCCTGAATGGATTGGTAGTAATCCTGGGTTTCCTGAACCAATTCTGTAAACTGTGTTTGGACGTCATTTTGCAGGAAGAAAATAATCTGATCGAAACAAGTTTTGACATGTGATATATTGTTTTTAGTTTCATTACAGATAGCCTGAATATCTGTGGCTGTTTTGGATGAATTAGATGCGAGGTTACCGATTTCGCCTGCAACTACAGCAAATCCTTTTCCAGCCTCTCCAACTCTTGCAGCTTCAATAGAAGCATTTAAGGACAGAAGGTTTGTCTGGCTTGTAATGTCTAAAATTTGAGATGCCATTTCATCAATTCGCATTAATGATTGTAATTCTTCCATTGCATTTTCGATAGCTTTTTGATTTTCTGCAATCTGGGTATTTGTATTTACCATGGAATTATTAGCTAAGGTCTGCATTTTTTCCACTTTTTGAAGTAACTCGCTGCTGTGGACATTACCCTGACGGATACGTTCTTCGATATCAGAAACAACCATTGTCATTTCGGAAATCTGCTGTCCTACATCGTTTACAGTAGCGTTAATATCTTCTGAATGTTCTGCAAATGTCTGCGTGGATTTTGAGTTGTCTGCCACACAACTAAGCAGTGTTTCTGATGTGATATTTTGTGAGCGTAAGGAGTGGATAGGAATTGAAGAAAGGAGTTCAGCATGAGAAGAAAAAAAGATAAAAGCAATGGCATTACTGCTTTGTATGAAAGACTGTCTCGTGATGATGATAATGCTGGAGAGAGTAACAGTATAGTTCATCAAAAGCAAATGCTTGAAGATTATGCTATGAAACATGGTTTTACGAATCTTGTTCATTTTACCGATGATGGTTGGAGTGGAGCGACCTTTGACAGACCTTCATGGAACAGACTTGTTGAAGGTGTTAAAAACGGAGAAATCACTGCCTGTATCTGCAAAGATATGTCCAGAATCGGCAGAGACCATTTGCAAGTAGGTTTTTTCACTGACATTCTGTTTAGAGAAAAGGAAGTTCGATTTATAGCAATCAATAATGGTATTGACAGTGACCGTCAAGAAACCAGTGAGTTTGCCCCTTTTCTGAATATTATGAATGAGTGGTTTGTCAGGGACACAAGTAAGAAAATTAAAGCTGTACTGAAATCCAGAGGTTCTTCCGGCAACGCTCATACAAGTAATATCCCACCATACGGCTATTTGAAAGACCCCGAAAACCCCGACCATTGGATTATTGATGAAGAAGCTGCTGAAGTAGTCCGCAGAATTTATCGCATGACTATTGAGGGAAAAGGACCTTATCAGATAGCAAGAGAACTTTCAGAAGAAAAAATAGAAAGACCATCTTATTATCTTGGCAAAAAGGGACTTGGAAATCATGCAAGCAACTATGACAAAGAAAATCCGTATATGTGGCGAGGAAATCAGGTTACTACTCTGATTGCCCGACCAGAGTATATCGGAAAGACTGTCAACTTCAGGACATTCAAAAATTCCTATAAGGACAAAAAGACGAAAAGGGCAGATAAGGAAGATTGGGTGGTTTTTGATGATACACAAGAGCCTATTGTCGATGAAGAAACATGGCTGCTTGCTCAAAAGTTAAGACAGAATGTAAGAAAAGCAGATCCTATGGGCGAGCCTAATGTTCTAACCGGAAAGATTTACTGTGCTGACTGTGGTGTGCCGATGTATAATCACAGACAACGAAAAGGGCGTGAAAGAATATACTATACTACCAAAGGCGAAAAGCGGATAAGCCATTCAAATCCGGCAGATTGTTATGAATGTTCCACATATAATCTTGCTTATCAGAAGTATGGCCGACATTGTACTTGCCACCATATTTCAACAAAAGCACTTAAAAGCATCATTCTGAAAACCATACAGGAGACTTGCCATTATGTTTCTTTGAATGAGCGGGAGTTTGTTTATTCTCTGCAAGAAGAATCGGCGATGAAAGATATTGCTGTTTCTGAAACTGTAAAAAACCGCATTGAAAGAAATCAGAAGCGAGTTCACGAACTGGATATGCTTATCAGGAAAATCTATGAAGATAATGTGATTGGAAGATTGCCGGACAGACTTTTTCAGAGTATGCTTACTGATTATGAAAATGAGCAGAACGAGCTGAACAAGATTATTGAGACTGACACCGCTGATATGCAACGGATTATAGGCGGTCAAAATAATATGGAGCGTTTTCTAAAGCTGGTTAAAAAGTATGAGAACATTACAGAACTTACTCCTGCCATGATAAATGAATTTATCGACAAAATACTGGTTCACGAGCCACAAGGAAAAGGTGCAGACCGCACCACAGAGGTGGAGATATATCTTAACTATGTCGGGCAATTTCAAGTACCTGTGGAGCAGCATGAACCAACCGAGGAAGAAAGGATTGCTGCTGAAAAAGAGGCGGAACGACTTCGCAGAAAACGAGAATCCAATCGTAAGTATATGAAAAAGATTCGTGAGAAATCAAAAGAATTTGCGGAGCATGAGCGTATACCAGAAGAAAAAAGCTCTGATAGCAATGTGTGTTTTGAACAGAACGCCACAAGCAAATCAAATCGGCAAAAAGTGAAAGGAGAAAAAATAGCATGACAGAATTGAAACCACGAATCCATGATGAAAGCAATGGTCTGGACTATGTTCTTGTGGGCGATTACTATGTGCCGGACTTGAAGCTGCCGGAGGAACACCGCCCTATCGGTATGTGGGGCAGACTGCACAGGACATATTTGGAGCAGTACCGCCCTGCAAGGTTATCTGCCCTCTGTTTATCCGGCGAACTGCATACTTACCTTGCTGACCTGAACGAACAGGCAGCGGAAAGGTGCAGCCTTATCATTGAGCAGATGAAACAAGCCGAGGGTGTGACCGAAACCATGAAAGCAGACAATCAGATGTTGTGGGTACAGTCCATGAACTCTATCCGTAACCGAGCCGAAGAAATCATCAGACAGGAAATGATTTACTGCTGATTTTATCAAGTCCAAAACCAACAATTTTATATCGTCAACGAAGCGACAGGTATTTCCTTATGAAGTGTCTGTCGCTTTTCATTTATCAAACTTTAAGGAGGAAAACACAATGAAGATGAACCGGAATGAAATGGAAGCCCTTTATGCCTTTGGCTGTCCGAACCTGAAAGCAACTGTCGAGCGTTTGCGTATGGTGGCTGCCCTTGCACCCGATCCGGCGGCGAAGAAGCTGTTTTATATGCTTTCCGTCAAGCTGAGTGCTGAGGGTGTTGAAAGGTGGTATCGTTGCTTTTACCGCAGGCTGAGGGTGTTGAAAAACCGTAGGGAGGGCTGCTATGACGAGACTGACGAAGATTGAGAAAGAAACAATCGTTCTCTTTAATGAGGGCGAGGACAAGGCAAATATCTACACCCACAACGCCGGATTGAAAAAGAGGTTGGCTGCTTTTGCTAAGAAGTACCCTGACCTTTGCCGACTGGAAAAATCCAATGTTCAAGGCGGTGTTTCTTATGTGCTGGCAAAGTCCCGTCTGTCTATCCGCTTCCTGCCGCCTTACAGCGAGGAACGCAGACAGAAAGCCAGTGAATATGCGAAAAAGCATGGGCTGAACAGCCAGCAGGGATACTGTGATAATCAGGGCTGATATGCGGTTAAAATGTCAGGTGCAAACCTGATGTTTTGACCGTTGCCTATCGCCTGTGAGGAAAGTATCGGAGACTATAAATTTTACGGAAATGTGCGTTACAAGGTTTGAACAGGAACTCTGTACACAAAATTTTTTCTTCTATTCTTTAGGCTGATGAAGTATAATAGACAAAAGATAATTTTAGAAGTGAGCTTTTCGGGAGGCAGTATATATGGAAAAAAGTAAGGTAGAATTTGTATATAAAAATATTTCTTCATTAAACAAGATAAGTATAGTGAATAAAAAAATATTTCGTATTTTGCCATATATTTGTGTGCCATCACTTGCTATAGGGGGGATTGCGGTTTTCCTAAAAGAAATGTTGCCTATAAAAGGAGTGTTGCCTAATTATATTAGACTTGTTTGCTTAGTCATATTTTTCTTAACCTTTTTGATGTGGTTGGTGTCTTTCTTTTTTGAATACATTTTCCTGTTTTTATGGAAATGCCCTGTATGTAAAGGAAAATTTCCATGGTATAAGACTACTTTGGGATATTTAGGAGAAGAAGGAGGTAGTCTTGTAAATAAAGAAGTTAAAGATATTTGTGACCGCAAGAATAAGAAAATATCTTTAATTCAATATGAAAATAGCAATTTAATCATTCCCAAAAAGTGTCCGCATTGTGGTGAAGTTATATGGAAAAAATAATTTTTGTAGATTACCTGTAATCTGCCACAACTGAATATGACCGTTAAGGTCAGATGAAGAAACTGATGTATTGAGCGTAAAGCGATCATGCGTCGGTTTTTCTTATTTCATGAGCTGACAGAATTCCGACTGTATATCACCCGTGAGGAAAGTATCGGGGACTATGGATTTTGCAGAAATGTGCGTTACAAGGCTTGAACAGGAACTCTGCACACAAAATTTTTTCTTCCATTCTTTAAGTTGATGAAGTATAATAAAATATGAAAAATTGAGGTTTTTAATGCTCGATTTCAAACAATCATTTTTATATATCTGGAACTATGGAGGGCAAAATGAATGATTTTTTACGAATGTGTTTTAATATAATTACACAAATAGGTCCCTATTTAGTTGTACTTCTTCTTTTGAAATATCTTGTAAATCTTCAACAAAAGAGAGCTAAAGAACGAGAGGAAGAACAGAAAAAGGGAATAATTAGGACGCATTATATAATAAAAACCGAAAAAGTACTTACTATGTTTTTTGTATTGGCGGTGTTTCTTTTTGGGGGAGCTACGGTAGCCAGTGCTATTCAACAAGATGATTTATTGCCACCAATTGGTTTTAGTATTTTCTTTATTGTTTCTTTAATCGGCTCATTGAACATGATTATGTGGAAACTGGAAGTGAACGGAGATGAAATCACATGGCGTTCAACTTTTGGAAGAAAGAGAACTTTTCGCTTTGAAGATATTACATATTGCGAGATGAAGGGAAATTCTATTCGTGTATATGTCAATGGCAAAAAATTATTCACTATTGACAGCGGTGTTGATGATAGTGAATTTATGGAGGATATAGAGAGAAGAAGAATCCCTGTAAAATCTTACTGGGCAAATCAGCATAAGAAAAATCGTAAATGACATAGATTTTATAACAGTACGATGTTAAACAACTGAATATGACCGTCAAGGTCAGATGAAGAAACCGATGTATTGAGCGTAAAGCGATCATGCGTCGGTTTTTCTTACATGAGCTGACAGAATTCCGACTGTATATCACCCGTGAGGAAAGTATCGGTGACTATGGATTTTGCATAAATGCGCGTTACGGGTAAGTAAAAAACTACTTGATAGAGTGTGAATTGAATTGTTCATGTCGGTATGATATAATTTACTGAAATGAAGCAAGAAGGTGGACTTTTGTATGAAAAAATTTTTGAAAATATTGCTAATCATTATAGGAATAGTTTTTTTAATTTTTGCAGCGCTGATATGTATTGGACTGTTTGTTGATTATGATGACCATATTGAAAATGGTCGTTATACTTATGTTCCGGAAGAAGAAAACAAAGGAAATGAGTATATTGAGTTTAAGTTGACAGATAATGGCAAAGACGATTCTAAACTTACATATTATAACTCTATCGAAGAAGCTATTTTGAATTCCCCCTTAAAAGCAGAACATGAAAATTTATCAGCTCCAGAAGATTTTCTTAATCATGTTGATGAAATATTGCATATATGGAATGGCAAACAGTATGATACGGTTTTCTATCGGGCAGGAAGTGATAACGATCCCGTTCAAGGTTTTGTGATTGTACGCTGCAAAAAAAAGATAGAAAATGAAAGTACACAATATGCGTTTGTAAATGCTACACCAGCTACCACTACACCAGATACCACTTATGGGGGAGACTTCAAAAAATTTATCCATTTATCTTTAACAATAAGTGATATTCAACAAGACTTAAATCCAAATTATCCGGATACCAGATTCGTTTTTGGCTATGCACATGATAAAGAAATTTACTCATTAGAAGTAGAAGGTCAAAAGCCAGATGGGATTATAGAATATGAAGAATATGGTAGAACGATGTATATGTGGTATTATAACGATTTGAAAAGCAATAAAAGAGGCGATTGTCTGAGCTACTCAGTAGATGTGCCAGAGTAATTTTTCAAATTGGCTAATCTGCCACAACTGAATATGACCGTCAAGGTCAGATGAAGAAACCGATGTATTGAGCGTAAAGCGATCATGCGTCGGTTTTTCTTTTTGCAAAATAGTCCGGTGGACTGTTTTGTAAAACCGAAGGAACTGACAGAGCTTGGGACGGGGCGAAGTCAGTTTGTTCGGGCGGGAGTACGGAGGGTGCAACCCTTTGTGCATGGGTACAGGGAATGCAATATCCCTGTGCAGGTCAAGGGCGGCAGCCTTGCCCAGTTAAGTGGCGTTTCGCCACTTAATACTGGGTTATTACTTGACGCAGAAAGCCGCAAGGAATCAGCTTCGCTGCCCTTCTCCCCTGTCGGGGAAATCAAAAAGAAAAGGAGGAATTCATGTGAAATTAACAAGGCACAATGGACGAGCCGGAAAGAATGGCGTTTATAATCCGAAGCACAATGACCGCAGTTTTGACATTGCCAACAGCGAACACATTGACGAAGAACGAGCCAAACAAAATCTCTATTGGGACTGTTACAATGGCTTCCGCAATTTCAAAAATCCCGAAAAGGAAAATGAGCTGTCTGCCACTTTTGAAGATGTGGAACAGCTTTTTTATCGTCAGCGGTATCGTGATTTTGTGACCGGACAGAACGAAAGAAATGTGAAGAACCGACACCCTGAAAGAAATAAGGAAACCGGAGATTTGCTCAAAAGCAAAAAGACCTGTCCAGAGGAAACGGTCTATCAGATTGGAACGCTTGATAATCATGTTCCACCGGAATTGCTCATTGAGATCGTCACAGAATTTATGGAAATCGTAAATGAGCGTTTCGGTTCTCATGTCCATATCCTGAATTGGGCTCTGCACTTGGATGAAAGTACCCCTCATATTCACGAGCGTCATGTGTTCGACTGTGAAAATCAATATGGGGAGATTGCCCCACAACAGGAAAAGGCTTTGGAAGCACTGGGGTTTGAACTGCCGGAACCGGAGAAGCCAGTCGGAAGAAAAAACAACCGCAAGATGACTTTCGATTCAGCTTGCCGAGTGCTACTGTTTGATGTGGCGAAAAAGCATGGCTTACAACTGGAAGAAGAACCGGAATATGGTGGTCGTGCATATCTGGAAAAACAGGACTATATTCTTTTCAAGCAAAAGGAGCAACTGGCAGCACAGGAGCAAAAGCTGGAAGAACTCACGATGAAGATTGAGGATGTGGAAGCTCTGGTGGATGAGGTTGCTGATATTGCCTATGACAAGGCGGTTGAGGTCGTTGCTGATACTGTGAAACTGGAAACGCACAAGGAGGATATTAAGCTGGTGGAGCAGTCTAAGACATGGGTTCTCTCCCCTGAGCGTAAGGCTTCAAAGAAAGAAATCGAGTATGCAACGAAACGATTGGATGGCGTGATTGCCAGAATCACAAACGCTATGAAATCAACCATTCAGAAAATTCAAACCACGCTGATGAAACCGGAGGTCAAAAAAGCCGGAACGGAGCAAATCAAGAAGAAAGCCAAAAGTTCCATTATAGAGCAGTTAAGCCGCAAGAAGAAAGAAATTGCAGAGCGTGAAGTCAGCCGGACAATTCCGGCGAAAAGCAAAAAACAGGATATGGAACTCTAAGGCACTTGCTGTTTTCACTTTGAAAATGACAGGTGCTTTTGCTTTAGGGAGCAAGAAAATATCTTCCATTCTTTAGGTTGATGAAGTATAATGGAGATACACTATTTGAGAATCTTAAAGAGGTAACGGCTATCATGAAAAAATTATTAACATTGGTGTTACTTGTTTCACTATGCTTAGGCGGTTGTGCATTAGGGAACAATGTATCGGATATATTAAAGATATGTTAAAAGATTTTTGGCCAATAGAAAACAGTGATGATTGGATAATGTCGATATTAAGCAACAATATTAAGGTCGATAAAGATGGTGAAGAAACGTTAGAAATTTGTGGAGTAATGGGATAGGAGACCAGCTATGAATATTAAAGAACTTGTACTAGTAATCAGCATTCTTTTATCCATAAGAATAGCTGATTACGCTATGAAAAAATATAAGGAACAGAAAGACGTTGAGGTAACAAAAAAGCAGAAATCCAGAAAGCAGACAAAAAAATATATAATTACAGCACCCAGCATCTTGAAAGTAGGATTACCATGCGGAATATTTTTTGGTTGTACAACTATTGCTTTTATTTTAAGTCAGATCTTCAAATGGGAATTTGTACAACAGATAGAAAATTGTTATTTTATGTTGATTTGTTTGTTGGTATCTATAGGATTTACAGTATTAGGAATTGTTCTGACATTATATGGATACATATGGAAGATAGAATATGACACACAAGAGATTATCTACCGTTCTGCATTAGGAATTACAAGGAAATATAGAATTGAAGATATTACAAGATGCGTAGGAAAGAGAAGAAATCAATATCGCTTTTATCAAGGGGAGAAAAAGATATTCCAGTATGAAATGGATGCAGAAGGAGATGTTTATGATTTACTAATTATTTTGAAAAAAAGGGGGATAGATGAAGAAGAATTGATTCCATCTACGAAAGAGCACTGCATAGTAGAGCCAATGATTATCCGGAAAATATTGCCTATCATAGGTTTCTGCATTTATACTTTTTTTACAATTGTATTATTTTTGACTCGAGATGGGAAAATTTGGATGTATCTGTTGCTGGGAGTGATAGATTTACTGTTGCTTTATTACAGCGGTGTCTATTGGTATGATCAACTGGAAGTACAAGACAAACTTTATAAGAAAGATTTTCTAAAGAAAATGCGGACAGTTGAATTTAAAGAGATTACAAAGGTTGAGCAACACAAAAGTATAATAGAAAAGGAGTACATAATTATTTATGTAAAAGGAGAAAAACCAATAAAAATAGACAGATATAATGAAAATGTAGAAGTTTTGCTAATGAGATTAAAGGATGAAAAAATATCTGTAATGTGATTGATAAATAATGTGGAAGATTAGGATAAAGAAGAAGCAGTACTTATTCGGATAAAAAAGGAAAGCGGAGAACACCAGATCTCTTACTGGTACAATTTTCCAGTATTGAAACGTATATTGGTTCAGCATTTGGTGGTGCATTAGGTGGAATTTTGGGAGCACCTTCAGCTATAGGAAAAGTAGGTACAACTATAGGCGCTTCTGAAAAGATACTAAATTTTTTATCAAAGCCCTTTATTATTGGAGGGATTTCAAGTGGAACATCAACATTAGTTGGGGAAAGTCTTGAAACGATGACAGGAACAAATAAAAGGGGAATAGAACAAATCGGCTTGGATGTACTTGAAGATTTGATTTTAGGAGGTATCTTAGGCGGTATAGGATCAAAAATAAAAATAAAAGGATTAAATGCAGGAAGAAATAACTATCAAGCAATTTTTGCAGGAGGAATAACAAGGCTTGTTAATGGGACAGGTGCAATGCATCTTAAAACATTATTAAAAGGATATATTGCACAATTAGTTGAATCGATAAGAGATGGAGTAGCAGGAGAGATATATGATTATATAAAAACAGAATTATTTGGTTGTGGGGAGGCATAAAATGGAATTTAGTATTTTTAGACTTGAAATAAGAGGGATATTGTTTGGAATAGCAGTATTATGTTATATAGTGTATTGTATAAAAAAAGAAAGTTTTTATTTGCACTTTTTTTTAAGAAAAAAAGTGTTGTAGAGCAATATAAATATAACGGTAGAAATGATATTAAATTACTTAGAGGTGCTAATTTAATGTTATTAATAACGGTAATTTTTATTTTAGTATATATAATGAAAATTATTTTTGATATTCCGTACATAATTAATAAAGAATATTTTTACATTAAAGGCTATACTATTGAACAAAGTCATGGTGGTGCGGATGTTTCTCATGAACGTAGAAGCATTTTTGTAAAGGATGAAGATACAGGAAAAGTATTTGAAATTACGGTTTTTTCAGAATACATTGATGAAAACGATTTTTTAGAAGTTGAATTTTTGCCACATACCAAATATGGAGCAATTATTTCGAGAGAAAAATCGAGATGATTAGGTTAATTGGAAGTTACCATACGAGGAGAAAATGCTATGACAATATCTGATTTCAAGAAAGACACAAGCCTGACAAGTATACCGGAAAACAGCAGCAATCTTACAAACTTAGATTTAGAACCTGTAATCGCCTATGGCAGACTGCGTGCATTATTTGGAGAACCCAATTATGAAACACAGAATTTTGAAGACGCTTACTCTTATATTCTATTTGTTGAGTCGGAGTCTTCTGAAAAAATTTACTTGGAAGTGTATGAGGGAAGCAGCGGACCGGCGATTGGTGGTCTGAACAATGCTGAGAGTTTGCAAGCTGCTGAAACTCTGAAGAAATTGATAGAGGAATCAGAAGAAGTGGCAGATTATCAGTATGAGGGATACTATTTGGATTTAGATTCAAAAATCACTATGGGTATCAAAGATGGCGTGCCTTATTATAACGAGGAATTTTGTGAGGAAATTCCCGATTTTCAGTAATTAGACGAAATAATTATCATTTAGAAGAAGCAGGAAATCTGAAAAGGTCTCCTGCTTCTTTTGCACCCAAAATTGAATATGGAACTCTAAGGCACTTGCTGTTTTCGTTTTGAAAATGACAGGTGCTTTTTTCGTTTCAGGAAAGGAGTCACATGAATGTATTTGAAGTTGTAAAAGAAAATGTTACTGCCCGACAAGCCGCAGAAGCCTATGGCTTGAAAGTGGGTCGCACAGGTATGGCGTGCTGTCCGTTTCACTCGGATAAGTCCCCCAGTATGAAGCTGGATGAACGCTATTACTGTTTTGGCTGCGGAGTGACCGGAGACGCTGTTGATCTCACAGCGAAGCTATTCGGTATCGGGCTGAGGGAAGCTGCTGTCAAACTTGCTGAAGATTTTGGTCTTAACTATGACAGCCGACAAAAGCCCAGTGTCCGTCCTCGTATTCGTGAGCCGACACCGGAACAGAAGTATCAAAAAGGAGAAAATCATTGCTACAAGGTGCTGACGGATTATTTTCATCTTCTTAGAGAATGGGAAAAGAAATACGCTCCTAAACAGCCGGATGAGGAATGGAATCCTCTGTTTGCAGAAGCACTGTATAAGAAGAACTATATCGAATATCTGCTTGATATTCTTCTGTATGGTTCATTGGAGGAACGAAAAGCACTTGTGGCAGAACAGAGAAAGGAGGTGTTGAAACTTGAACAGCGAATTGCAGAACTGTCAGCAGACAGAACCATGCACAGTAGAAGAAATCCGAAACAGCTTAGAGCAGAGCGAGAAAGGTAAGGTTTATAATACTGCCGCAAATTATAAGCGTGTTCTGCAATATGACCCACTTTTGAAAGGGGCTATCCGAAAAAATCTTCTGACCGAAAGAATCGACATTGTGAAGCCCCTCGGCTGGTATCGTGACAGCCCGACATTGACGGATGTAGATGTGAAATATCTGCTCCTATATTTTGAAGAAAACTATGGATTGACCGTAGAGAAGAAAATCATAGACGCAGTTGCGGTTATTGCCAATGAAAACCGTTACCACCCTGTCTGCGATTTTCTCAATGCCCTACACTGGGACGGAACGGAACGCATACGCTTCTGTCTGCACCGCTTTCTCGGTTCTGATACAGATGATTACACCTATGAAGCATTGAAGTTGTTTCTGTTGGGTGCTATCTCACGAGCTTTTAAGCCGGGGTGCAAATTTGAGGTTATGCTCTGTCTTGTAGGCGGTCAGGGAGCCGGAAAGTCCTCTTTCTTCCGTTTGCTTGCAGTCAATGATGATTGGTTCTCTGATGACTTGAAAAAGCTGGATGATGAAAATGTGTACCGCAAAATGCAGGGGCATTGGATTATTGAAATGTCGGAAATGATTGCAACCGCCAACGCTAAGAGCATTGAAGAAATCAAATCCTTTCTGAGCCGCCAAAAGGAAACCTATAAGATACCGTATGAAACACATCCGGCAGACAGAAAACGACAATGTGTGTTTGGAGGTTCTTCCAATACCCTTGACTTTCTTCCCCTCGACCGAACAGGCAACCGCCGCTTCGTTCCGGTTATGGTCTATCCTGAAAGGGCTGAGGTTCATATTTTGGCAGATGAACAGGCTTCAAGAGAGTATATCAATCAGATGTGGGCAGAAGCTATGGAGATTTACAGAAGCGGAAATTTCCGTCTGAGATTCAGTCCGGCTATGAACGCTTATCTGAAAGCCCACCAAAAGGACTTTATGCCGGAGGACACAAAGGCAGGACAGATTTTAGATTATCTGGAACGCTATTCCGGCAGCATAGTCTGCTCCAAACAGCTTTACAAAGAAGCACTGGGGCATGATTATGACGAACCGAAACAATGGGAACTGCGAGAGATCAATGACATTATGAATAACGCTGTCACAGGCTGGAGGGCGTTCAGCAATCCGAGGTATTTTCCAGAGCCTTACCGCCGACAAAAGGGCTGGGAGCGTATCAGGAACGACAACGAGCCTGACAACAGTATGGATGGTTTTCAGGAAATCCCGACAGAGGAAATGGAACAGTTAGGACTTCCGGAAGAATGGTTGAAGCAAAAATAAAAGCCAGTTGTCGCTTCGGTTGTCGGTCTGGTTGTCGGACAAAAATCCCGAAAGCCTTGATATTGCGGCACTTTTCCCTCTCTGACAACCATGACAACCAATATTATAAAGAAAAAGGAAATAGTAAAAAGATAGTATCGCCCGATAAAGAAAAAAGGTTTTCTGATGTCCGTTGTCGGAACTTCGTTGTCAGACCTTTCCTTGTCGGGCTTTTTCATTCAAGGAGGAATATCGTATGACAAATATTGTGAACAGTACACTACCCACCCCAAATAACCATTCGGAGAAAAACAAACCGGATGGAGTTTTTGTGATTAAGCAAGGCAAAACAAATTATAAAGTCAAAGTGTTTTTTGACCATAGTAGCGGTTTGACTGCGGAGGACAGGTTGAAACGCATTATTCAGGCAGAAGCAGAGAGAGAATCTGCGTAAGTAATATGAAAAATATCCACGCACCCCCTTGACAAAAGCTTTCAGAAGAACGTTGCATTGCGGTCGCAGAGCTGCTAAGTGATGTTGAACAGTCAGATAAAGTGGCAATGATGCCACTGAGTGCATCATATAAAGAATTCATTGCAGTTGCAATTTTTCCAATTTCACTCTTGGTATTAATCCAAGGCGTAAGACGTTTGCTCTTTTCAAGTTTTAAATTGCTAAGCTGGATAATTGCATCTTCGACATATAACAGAGGTCTGACACTGATTGCAATTGTGATAAATGCCAGTACACTGATGATTAAAACGAAGATGATACATATCAGACCTAAGATGCGCATATTTTTGTGGACGTTCCCATAAATGTTCTCTTCACTGTCATAAGAAACCATTGCCCAGCCATGTTCTGCGATAGACTGATAGCTTGCCACAAAAGAATCGGAACCTTCTTTGTAGTTAAGATCACCACTGGTTTCGCCGGATTTAATTTTATCAATAATGTTTAACAGCATATCATCCTGAATATCGGTGGCAATCAAACTGCTGTCGTCTGCAAAAATGTACATATTAGTTTCGGTATTGATCATATAGTAGCGGAGGGTGTCATTTTCGCTTTTTAAATCATATAACTGTTTTTCAAGCTCTTCTACAAATGGTCCACCGCCTACATATCCAAGGATTGTTTTTCCATCTGTATCAAATACAGGGCAGTACATGGATAAAATAAGTTCACCGGAGGAAGGGGAGACAATAATACCGGCATCATACAGACCGTTTCTTTGTGTCATGGCATCCTGCAAGGCTTTTAAACTATCACCTTCACGGGTAGTCATTCCGATTACCTTTGAATTGGAATGAGCAACGATGTGCGTATTCCATTCACCGATATAAATACCTTCCCAGTTGTTAAGCTGCTATAATAGTCCTCTGTATAGCTCTGCACGATTGCCTGCTGCTCAGAATTATTGACATCCTTTAAAAAGTCGCGGACACAAGGTGTTTTACTGTAAGCAGTGAGGATAGATTCCTGACGTGCAACGTATTCGTTGAGCAGACTTGCTTGGGCATTCAGGGTATTTTTCATAACATTAAGCTCAGATTCCTGCATCATGCCAGTCATTGTCTTATTTGCAGTAAGGTAAAGCTGGCTCATGCAAATGATTACGATGATGGTAATGCCTAGTGTGATTTTAGTACCTAATTTCCAGTTCTTCATTCGTAAACTCCTTTCTTTTAGACATGAAGTATTATATTGAATTATAACATAACAGATGAGATTGTGTATACAAAATAACAATCGGTACAGAGAGTTCGCTTTTAACTTTTTTATCTATGCATTTTTATAAATAATCCAGTTATCATCATTCCATCTCAAAACCCGAAAGGTCCCATACTTCAATCTTCTTTCGTCTTTCAGGCGTATCATCCCCTGATTACCATAATGAACAAGAATTATTAAAAAATCTGGATATGTATCTGGATGAAAGCTATGATGTGGTCCATGATAAAGTATCTCGATTTGTGCGGATACATGGCATCACAAAAAATGACGTGGATAATTATATAAGAGAGTTTCCGATTGCAATATTTAAATATTATTACGAATTGAGGTTGGATGATGTATTTGCATAAAGATGATAAAGAATTGTTTGAACATATTCTTCGATAAAAATAGTTTTAACCATAACCTACTCCATTCCGCCATTTCGTGCGATTTCAAAAGCAGCATCGATGACCATTTCTTTTTTCGGTCTTTTCTCGACTGTAACACCTATATTCCTATCGATTTTTAAAGTAAAAAGCAAGAGAGTAAGGTCTTCCGTTAATCGGTCAATGGGTATATACTTGCATTAACCGAATCGGTCAAGGAGGCAGCTTATGAATGAAAAATTTTATGATTTGCCGGAATATCCAAGTATGTAACAGCTTTTGAGCAGGAATATCTGGAAATGATAAATCATTGGGAAATAGTTTATGGAAAGGGTACGGAAAATGATAGAAAACAGTTATAAGACATCCTGTGGCTGCATCCATTATTTTGTAAATATAATAGACAAGCAGAAAATTACGTTAGTGTTTTTGCCGGGACTTACAGCAGATCACAGGCTTTTTGAGAAGCAGATAGAATATTTTTATAATAAACAGAATGTGTTTGTATGGGATGCACCATCACATGCATTATCCAGACCATTTACGAATAATTACAGTCTGTCTGACATGGCAGAGTGGCTTTATCTCCATTGATTCTGCACCGCTTCAAAAGTCTTATATGACAGCAATGGAAATATGGCTTCTTGAAAGAGCAGAGCCATTATATAAGATATATCCATGGAAAGCACTTCTTAGGGCTGGTTCAAGAGGATGCGCAGAGACGGATTATGGTCAGAATCTTATGCGGAAGATGATGATGTCCTATGATGCAGATCCGAAAGAATATGCAAGGCTTGCCGGCTTTGGGTACAGAATGCTTGCTGAGGCAATCAAAGCAGATCTGCCATATCGTATCAGTTGTCCGGCACTTCTTATCTGTGGCGAAAAGGATAGAGCGGGCTCAGCCAAAAGCTACAATAAAAAATGGCATCAGAGAGAAGGTATACCGCTTAAATGGATAAAAAATGCTGGTCATAATTCCAATACGGATCAGCCGGATGAAGTAAACAGACTGATAGAAAAATTTATCGGCGAGGTAGATGGAAAAAATTTAGCAAAAAGTAAAAAGACAATACTCTACGAAGCGTAGAATCCGCATATATTCACCATTTTCTACGTTCCGTGGGTGTAAAACATCTATTTTATATACTATTCTGTGGTCAGAAAGGAGGAAAACAATGGATCAGGTAAAAATTGGAAAGTTTCTTTCTGATGAAAGAAAGGCAAAAGGGTATACACAAAAACAATTATCTGAATTGTTGGGAATCAGTGATAAAACAATATCGAAATGGGAGTGTGGAAACGGCTTTCCGGAAGCATCACTGCTGTTACCATTGTGTAATGAATTAGAAATAACAGTAAATGAACTTCTGACCGGAGAGAGAATTTCCCAGCAAAATTATAAGAAAAAAGCGGAGGAAAATATGGTGAATATGATTAGGGAAAAGGAAGAGAATAAGCAGAAATTATTATTAACAACAATGATTGGTGTAATATCAACAATTACGTTTGTGACATTACTATTAGTGGTTTGTTTTTACACAGATGTGATTACATTACCAATTAAGATGGTGCTGATGGTGATTGCGATAAGTGTGTTTGGCGTTGGCTTATATGTTGCAATGTGGGGAGACAGGAAGATAGGATATTTTAAATGCAGGAATTGTAATGAACTGTTTACTCCGACATTTATGCAATATAATATGGGAATGCATTTATTAAGCACAAGATACTTAAAATGTCCTCACTGTAAGACAAGAACCTGGTGTAAGAAAGTCATGACCAAAGAGTGCTGATCAAATTATATAGACAGGGCATGGCAACAACAGGTTGCTTTTCAGAACATGAATTTATCTATATGATATGGTTATGGGAGGTGCGATAATGCAGGATGTTATGAATGTAAAAATGAAAGAATATTAAAAGAGTATATTGATGGACCAACTATATATGATTTAGTGAAAAATGATACAATGAAAGATTTGTATTTGGTGCAAATGAGAGAAATGGCAAAGGTAGTATATGATGCAGGCTTGAATATCGATTATTTTCCGACTAATTTCATTGTACAAGATGAAAAGATCTTTTATATTGACTATGAATGTAACAATTACATGGATGAATGGAATTTTGAAAATTGGGGGATTAAGTACTGGTCTAAGACAACGGAATTTATTGATTATATGGAGCAGCATTAGTTATGTAACTCAAGATTTTGTTTAATCCAAATCTCTTATAATCCTCAAAACTTGTTGATTTTACACGAATAAAAACTATACTATAGATAGTACCTATTATTAGAGTCAGAGCGAAGGGCAGAAAAAGATACGAGGAAGTAATGATGAGAACAGAAGATAAAACAAGAATGACAGAGGGAAGTATTTCCAGAAAAATTATTTTATTTGCGATTCCGCTGTTTCTTGGAAATTTGTTTCAGCAATTGTATAACACGGCAGATTCACTGATCGTAGGAAATTATCTCGGCAGCAATGCGTTGGCGGCAGTCAGCTCATCCGGGAATCTGATTTTTCTGATGGTTGGATTTATCAATGGCATCGCAATGGGTGCAGGTGTTGTAATTGCCAGATATTATGGAGCGAAAGACAGGGGAAATCTGGAGAAAGCAATCCACACAACGGTTGCGTTTGGAATTGCAGCAGGAATTGCATTGACAGTGATCGGCATGCTTTTAGCACCGAAGATCCTGGTGCTGATGGGAACACCCACAGAGGTGCTTCCGGAATCTATCACCTATTTCCGCACTTATTTTGCAGGCTCTATCGGAGTGATCATGTACAATATTTTTGTAGGGATTTTGCAGTCGGTTGGCGATAGCAGACATCCGCTGATTTATCTGATCATTTCTTCCTGTATCAATGTGGTGCTGGATATTTTCTTTATTTCAGGATTGGGGATGGGAGTCGGTGCAGCCGCTTTGGCAACAGCGATTTCCCAATTTATAAGTGCATTCTTATGTCTGATTCATCTTCTGAGAGCAAAAGAAGAATATAGGCTTCAGTTAAATAAAATCCGTTTTGACAGCCAGATGCTGTGGCAGATCATACAAAACGGTGTGCCGTCCGGTTTTCAGAATTCTGTGATCGCCATTGCGAATGTTTTTGTGCAGACAAATATCAATGCATTTGGAAAAATGGCGATGGCAGGATGTGGATCTTATTCCAAAATCGAAGGATTTGCGTTTCTGCCGGTGACCTGTTTTACGATGGCGCTGACCACTTTTGTCAGCCAGAACCTGGGTGCAAAGCAGTATGACCGTGCAAAAAAAGGAGCGAGGTTTGGCGTTCTCTGTTCGATTATCATTGCAGAATTGATCGGAGTTGTGATTTATACAGCCGCACCGGTGCTTATTGCAGCCTTTAACAGTGAACCGGATGTAGTACATTATGGAGTTATGCAGTCGAGAACCATTGCGTTGTTCTATTTTCTGCTGGCTTTTTCCCACTGCATCGCTGCGGTGCTTCGTGGTTCGGGAAATGCATCGGTTCCGATGATCGTTATGCTGTGTGTATGGTGTCTGTTCCGTGTAAGCTATATCACGGTTACGGTTCATTTTATCCCGGACATCCGCGTGATCTTCTGGGCGTATCCATTGACCTGGAGTATTAGTTCGGTCATTTTCCTTGCTTTATTTTTGCGTGGAAAATGGGTGTATGGGTTTGAAAAGAGAAAATAAGCAGCATATCCGGCGTAGGGGAAAAGCTTGACAATTTCAGCTTTACGTCTAAAATAATATCATATGAATTTGAATGAGACTGATGCATAAAAGAAATGTATCAGTCTTATCTTATGCAGAGGAGAACCGGAATTTATGAAAAAAAGTGGAACCATGAAAAAAATGCTCACCTATTATAAACCTTACATGCGTGTGTTCTGGACAGACATGTTTTTCGCAACGCTCTCTGCGGCGGTTGCCCTGATCATTCCGCTGGTCGTGCGGTATGTGACCTACAATCTTGTGTACCGTGAGCCGGCAGAGATTTTGCATCAGGCAGCATACATTGCCATTGGATTGTTTGTGCTGGTGGCGGTTGACTGTTACAGTAAATTCTACATTTGTAATTACGGACATGTGATGGGAGCGAAAATCGAGTATGACATGCGTGCGGAAATTTTTGCACATTACCAGAAACTGTCCTTTTCCTTTTATGATGACCAGAAAGTCGGACAGCTGATGAGCCGTATCACAACCGATCTTTTTGATATCAGCGAACTGATGCATCATGGACCTGAGAACATCATTCTGTCCGTGATCAAAATTGCCGGAGCACTGATCATTCTTGTGAATATCAGCCCAATGCTCGCAGTTGCAGCCTTTGCAATATTGCCGTTCATGCTGATCTATGCATTTGTCCTGAATAAAAAAATGCGTCTCGCATTCAAACAGAACCGTGTAAAAATCGCAGACATCAATGCGCAGATCGAGGATAACTTATCCGGTATCCGGGTGGTAAAATCTTTTGCCAATGAAGAGATTGAAAACCGTAAATTCAAACAAGGCAATGACGGTTTCCTTGCAGCCAAGAAAAACAGCTATTTTTACATGGGAAGTTATCAGGCAGGGCTTGGAGCGTTTACGACACTCATTCAGGTCAGTGTGATCCTGACAGGTACGGTGCTGATCGCAAAAGGCAGTGTGGATGTCAGCGACCTTGTCACATTTATGCTCTATATCAGTGTGTTTACGGATCCGGTCCGCACCCTCATTGATTTCACAGAGCAGTTTCAGAATGGTTATACCGGGTTTGAACGTTTTCAGGAGATCCTCGCCATTCATCCGGATATCGAGGACAAAAAAGATGCAGTGGAACTTAAGGATGTAAAGGGAGATATTACTTTTGAAAATGTTTCATTCCAGTATGAGGAAAACACGGAAAAAGTGTTGAATCATATCAGTTTAAATGTTCCGGCGGGGGCTTACATGGCATTAGTCGGTTCCTCCGGCGCAGGAAAAAGTACGCTCTGTTCCCTCATTCCACGTTTCTATGACGTGACGGGCGGCGCAGTAAAAATCGATGGAAAAGATGTCCGTGATCTCACCTTAAAGAGTCTGCGCGACCACATCGGCATTGTGCAGCAGGATGTGTATCTTTTTGTTGGAACTGTTTTTGACAATATCCGTTACGGAAAACCGGATGCGACAAGAGAGGAAGTCATCGAGGCAGCAAAAAACGCCAATGCGCATGAGTTTATCATGTCACTTCCAAACGGTTATGAGACGGACATCGGACAGCGCGGGATCAAGCTTTCCGGCGGACAGAAGCAGCGATTGTCCATTGCAAGGGTTTTCCTTAAAAATCCACCGATCCTTATTTTTGATGAGGCAACCTCCGCACTTGACAATGAGAGTGAAAAAGTAGTACAGGATTCATTGGAGAAGCTTGCAAAAAACCGTACCACGTTTGTAATTGCACACAGGCTTTCCACCATCAAAAACGCAGAGAAGATCATTGTTTTATCTGAGGATGGTATCGAAGAATCAGGAACACATGAAGAACTGATGGACAGGAAGGGAACTTACGAAAAGCTTTACAATATGCAGTTCCACAAATAAAATGAAAGCAGCAGAAAAAGAGGAGAATTGATATGCCGGAACTTATCCGTAAAAAAAAGAAAATGTCATCGTTTGAGATGATCGCATTTGGATTTGCAGGAGTGATATTACTTGGAGCAATTATTTTAATGCTTCCGATCTCATCTTCTGCCGGAGTTGTGACACCGTTTGATAAAACTTTATTTACTGCGACATCAGCTGTCTGCGTGACAGGACTTGTGGTCGTGGATACAGGAAGCTACTGGTCGGCGTTTGGCCAGGCAGTGATCTTACTTCTGATCCAGACCGGTGGATTGGGAGTCATCACTGTGGTTGCATCTTTTTCAATGGTTTCCGGGAGAAAGATCTCGTTAATGCAGCGGAGTACGATGCAGGATGCGATTTCAGCACCGAAAGTAGGTGGAATTGTCCGGCTTACGAAATTTATTCTACAGGGAACCTTTCTGATCGAACTGATCGGTGCCATTCTCATGCTTCCTGTATTTTGCAGGGATTATGGATGGAAAGGAATCTGGATGTCAGTCTTCCATTCGGTATCGGCTTTTTGCAATGCAGGTTTTGACATACTTGGAACGACGGAACAGACATTTCCATCTCTGACAGGATATATTGCCAATCCATTGATCAATATTGTGATCATGCTTTTGATCGTGATCGGTGGCATCGGATTTCTGACCTGGGATGATTTTTGCACAAACAAATGGAACTTGAAACGTTACCGTCTGCAGAGTAAGATTATCCTCGTTACCACCGCTGTTTTGATTTTACTGCCGGCTATTTTTTTCTTTCTGAGTGATTTCGCCGGATTTTCTATGGGAAAAAGAATACTGGCTTCTTTTTTTCAGTCGGTAACTCTTCGAACAGCAGGATTTAATACGGCAGATCTTGGTGCAATGAACGATTCTTCCAAAGCGATCATGATTTTGATGATGCTGATCGGTGGATCTCCGGGATCAACGGCAGGAGGTATGAAGACAACAACGATCGCAGTGCTGATACTGAATGCGTTTGCAACATTCGGAAGAGAGCCGGAAACAGAGGTTTTTGGAAGAAGATTCGATAATACAGTAGTGAAAAATGCGGCAACGATCGCTATTTTGTATTTTTTCCTGTTTTTTGCAGGAGGAATCGCAATCAGTCAGATAGAACATGTTGCATTATCGGATTGTCTTTTTGAAACAGCATCGGCAGTGGGCACGGCAGGACTTACATTAGGGATCACAACGGAGCTTGGACTGGTATCACATCTGATATTGGTTGTTTTGATGTATCTTGGAAGAGTTGGCGGACTGACACTTATATATGCTGCAATTTCAGTAAAAATCCAGAGTGGGGCAAAAAGACCGCTTGATAAAATAACTGTTGGATAAAGGAGAAAATTATAATGAAAAATATTTTGCTTATCGGACTCGGAAGATTTGGAAAGCATGTTGCATACCAGTTGAATGAGCTTGGACATGAAGTAATGGCTGTGGATGAGAATGAAAATCTTGTCAATGAAATTCTTCCGTATGTTACAGACGCACAGATCGGTGACAGTACCAATGAGAATTTTCTGGAGTCGCTTGGAATCAAAAATTATGATATTTGTTTTGTGACGATCGGAGGCAATTTCCAGAATTCCCTGGAGACAACTTCTCTTTTGAAAGAACTTGGCGCTAAAATGGTCATATCGCGTGCAGAGCGGGATGTACAGGCAAAGTTCCTGCTTCGCAACGGAGCAGACGAGGTCATTTATCCGGAAAAACAGATCGCCAACTGGGCAGCGATCCGCTATACGGCAGATCATATCCATGATTATATCGAAGTGGATGATTCTCATGCTATTTTTGAGGTGGAGGTGCCGGGAGGCTGGATCGGAAAAACGATCGGTGAACTGGATATCCGTAAAAAGTACAGCATCAGTATTCTGGCGATCAAAACAGACGGAAAGATGAATATGGCGATTGGCCCGGATATGGAACTAAGCAGTGAAGATACCCTTTTGGTTCTCGGTACATACAAGGATATGCAGAAGTGTTTTCGGATATAATGGATAAAAATAAACAGGGTATAAAATAATTATTAAAAATTGCACAAAATTTGCATTTTGTAAAATAATCGAGTAAAATAGGAATGTTCGGGCAGAAAGTGTGATCCGGACAGACAAAGATAATACAATGTAACCATGATAATCTGCATTCTGCATATTATCAAGACATAAAAAGGAGTGGATTTATTATGACAAAAATTGATATTATTTCCGGTTTCTTAGGAGCAGGAAAAACCACATTTATTAAAAAAATGATCGATGAGGTATTTAAGGGCGAGAAGATCGTTCTGATCGAGAATGAGTTCGGTGAAGTCGGAATCGACGGCGGTTTCTTAAAAGATGCAGGAATCCAGATCACCGAGATGAATTCCGGCTGTATCTGCTGCTCGTTAGTAGGTGATTTCGGAAAGAATCTTCACGAAGTGATTGACAAATATCATCCGGACCGCATTCTGATCGAGCCATCCGGTGTCGGTAAGTTATCCGATGTTATGAAGTCTGTGATCGATATCGAGAAAGAGGAAGACGTTAAATTAAACGGACTCGTAACTGTCGTAAATGCTTTAAAAGCAAGCAAACAGATGAAAGCATTCGGTGAATTTTTTAATAATCAGATTGAATATGCTACAGTTGTTGTACTGAGCAGAAGCCAGAATGCAACACCTGAGCAGTTAGAACTTTGTGTAAAACAGATCCAGACATTGAATCCAAAGGCTGCAATCATCACAACAGCATGGGATGCGATCAAAGGCGAGCAGATCTTAAAAGTGATCGAGGGAGCAGATTCTCTTGAGATGAAACTGATGGCTGAGCAGCATGCCAAAGAAGAGGCAGAGGAGCATGAGCATGAACATCACCATCATGACCACGATCATGAAGACCACGATCATGAGCATGATCACGAACATCATCATGAACATGACGAGAACTGCACCTGCGGATGCCACGATCACGAAGAACATGAGCATGATCACGGCCACGACCATGAACACCATCACGATCATGAAGACCACGACCACGACCATGAGCACCATCATGAACATGACGAAAACTGCACCTGCGGATGCCATGACCATGAGCATCATCATCACCATCATGCAGATGAAGTGTTTACAAGCTGGGGAAAAGAGACGCCTCACAAATTCACGAAGGAAAAGATCGAGGATGTATTAAAGACTCTCTGCGAGACAGATGATTACGGAACAATCCTCCGTGCCAAGGGAATGGTAGAAGATGAGAATGGCACATGGATTTATTTTGACATGGTTCCGGGTGAATATGAGCTTCGTGACGGCGAGCCTGACTATACAGGAAGACTTTGTGTGATCGGCTGCAACATTGACGAACACAGATTAGAAGAGTTATTCGGAATTTAATAAGGGAGAATATATATGAACGAAATACCAGTATATTTATTTACCGGTTTTATGGACAGTGGAAAGACCTCCCTCATCAAAGACACCTTATTTGAGCAGGGTTTTGCAAAAGAGGGAAAAAGCCTTGTCATCTGCTGTGAAGACGGCGATGCAGAGTTTACGGATGAAGAACTTGAAAAAAATAATGTAAAACTTGTCATGGTAGACAGTGAGGCAGATTTTACAGAGGACTTTTTGAAAAAAGTAAATACCGAGTACCAGCCGGAGCAGGTATTCTTAGAGTACAACGGAACCTGGCAGATGGGAACACTCATGGATATGGAACTTCCAAAGTACTGGATGATCGTACAGCAGCTTGCCACGGTAGATGCAACGACTTTCGATATGTATCTTGCAAATATGCGTACAATGATCATGGAACAGCTTTTTTCCGCAGATGTCGTGATCTTCAATCGCTGTGATGACAGTACAGACAAAGGAAAATACCGCAGAAATGTCAAGGCATTAAACCGGAAAGCACAGCTTGTCTATGAGCGTGCGGACGGAACACTTGACGAGAGACCGGAGGAGTTACCGTTTGACATTACTGCGGATGAGATTGAAATTTCCGATGCAGATTATGCGATCTGGTATATGGATTGTCAGGACAATCCGAAAAAGTATGAGGGTAAGAAAGTTTCTTTCTTAGCACTTGTATACAATCCGGACAAACTGAAAAAAGGAATTATGGTTCCGGGACGTTTTGCAATGACCTGCTGTGTGGAGGATGTTACCTTCATCGGCTTCAAAACGAAATACGACAGGGAGGATGAAATTCCGCACAAATCCTGGATCAATATCACAGCAGAAGTACACGTAGAATTCGCAAAAGAGTACAAGGGAAAAGGTCCTGTATTGTATCCAATTTCCATAACTCCAGCCGAGAAGCCGGAAGATGAACTCGTATACTTCTCATAAAAATAAAAAAAGGTGTTGACAAAGATACGTTAATGTATTAAAGTAACACCATAAAGAAAAACCGTTGAGAAAGAGTAGTAAGTAATCTGTTGATATTACAGAGAGCTGCAGGTGGTGGGATTGCAGTATGGATCATTTTACTGAATGGACTTTCGAGGGTGACCTGAACAACATACATGAAGCATACAGAGCCATGTATCAGCAGTAGGAGTCACCGGGAACCGAACCCGTTATCAATCAGGCGTGTATGATAGTACATGAGAGAGTGGACCGGATGGTCAAGATGAGTGGTACCGCGATAATAAGATTTTATTACCGTCTCAAGCAACAGCTTGAGACGGTTTTTTATGTAATAGGAAACTTCGTTTCCATTACATAAAAAACACTCCGTGAGGATCGCACTGCGGCGGATAAGAAACATGTCGCATATTGCGACCCGCCGCAGGCGGAGAATCTCGCAGGCGAGATTCTTTTTATACTTGCAAACAAAACCGCAATACATGATTCTTATAACTTTCAAAACGGATTTCTTTCAAAAAACATTCTTAAAATTTGGAGGAAAAAATGATGAAGAGAAAAATGATGGCAGCAGTATTGACAATGGCAATGGCAGCAACAATGATCGGTGGATGCGGAAACAGCACAGACACATCCAATGCAGGAAACAGCACGAACACAACAGAGAACAGTGCAGACGCAACCGACACTGCACAGAATACTGCAGACAAAACCGTGTACAAAGTTGGGATCGTACAGTATGTAGATGATGCATCCTTAAACCAGATCGAGAAAGCAATTGAAGCAGAGCTGGATGCAAAAGGAGCAGAACTTGGTGTGACATTTGATTATGCAGATTACACCTATAATGGTCAGGCAGATTCCTCTACCTTAAATCAGATCGCAGCAGATCTTGTGGCAGAGGGCGTCGATGTGATCATTCCGATCGCAACGCCGGCAGCAATGATCATGCAGAACGCAACGGAAGATAATCAGATCCCGGTTGTATTTTCCGCAGTATCAGATCCGGTCGGAGCAGGACTTGTAGCAAGTGCAGATGCTCCGGGTGCCAATATTACAGGAACATCCGATGCAATTGATGTGGCACAGATCATGGATTTCATTTTGGCAGCGGATCCGGATGCAGCAAAAATCGGATTGCTGTATGATAAGAGCCAGGATTCTTCCGCAAGTGCTATTCAGGCGGCAAAAGATTACTGCGATGAACATGGGATTTCCTATGTAGAAAAAACAGGTACAACAACCGGTGAGATCCAGGCAGCAGCAGATTCCCTGGTAGCAGAAAAAGTAGACGCTATTTTTACACCACAGGACAACACTGTTATGACAGCAGAACTTGCGATTTTTGAAAAATTTGCAGACGCAGGTATCCCTCACTACACAAGTGCAGATTCCTTTGCTTTAAACGGAGCATTCTTAGGATACGGCGTCAACTATGAGACACTTGGAACAAAGACAGCAGACATGGTTGCAGACATTCTTGCAAACGGAGCAGATCCGGCCACAACACCGGTAGAAACATTAGACAGCGGTATCGTAACCGTAAATACAGAGATTGCAGAAAAAGTCGGAATCGATTATTCTATCTTTAAAGATATGTGTTCCGAATTGATCGAGACAGTAACAGCAGAGGAGTTTAATTAAGGTATGGGTTCCATTATTACATTATCAATTGTACAGAGTGCATTAGAACTTGGTTTTATCTATGCACTGGTCGCACTGGCATTATTTATATCCTTCAGTATTTTAAACATTGCGGATCTTTCGACCGATGGATGTTTTACATTGGGATGTGCCGTCTGTGCATCGGTGACGCTTGCAGGTCATCCGATATTGGGATTATTTGCAGCGATGGCAGCAGGTGTCTGCTCCGGTTTTGTGACCGCTTTCTTACAGACAAAAATGGGGATTCAGTCCATTTTGGCGGGAATCATCGTAAATACCGGATTGTATACAATTAATATTGCAGTAATGGGATTCGCTTCCAACATGAACTTATTCAACTGTGAATCCGTTTTTACCTGGGCAAAAACAGCGATCGGTGGAACATGGTATAAACTGATCGTGGCTGCACTGATCGTTATCATTGTAGGAGTGCTGATCTCTTTCTTTTTAAATACAAGGCTTGGACTTTCCATCCGCGCAACCGGAGATAATCCGGATATGGTAAGAGCCTCCAGCATTAATACAAGTGCCATGATCACGATCGGACTTTGTGTTGCAAATGCCCTGACCGGTCTTTCCGGCGGTCTGCTTGCACAGTATCAGAAATCCTGTGATATCAATCTTGGAACCGGAATGGTAACGATCGCACTCGCCAGCCTGATCATTGGGGAATCTATCATTGGAAAAGGCGGTATGTTACAGCGTGTGACCGGCGTTATTTTAGGAAGCTGCCTATATCGTTTTATCGTGGCAGTTGCCCTGAGATTAAATGTACCGGCAGAGTGTTTAAAACTTGTTTCTGCAATCATTGTAGCCGTGGCAATTGCATTCCCATATCTGAAAAAGCAGATGAATTTTTACCGGCAGAAGCGTGCCGCAAAGGCTCAGAACCAGATATACGTTCAGGAGATTATGAAAAATGACAGTGAAGGAGGAGAAAGATAATGGCAGAGAAGAACGCAATGCTTGTGATGCGCGATGTCAGCAAAACTTTTAATCCGGGAACTGTCAATGAAAAATGTGCATTAAAAAATCTGAATCTTACCTTGAAGCAGGGAGAGTTTGCAACGATCGTAGGAAGCAACGGAGCCGGAAAATCAACGCTGTTTAATGCGATAACAGGAGTCTTTTTTGCAGACAAAGGACTGATCATGCTGGATGGTGAGGACATTACCTATCAGAAAGAGCATGTCCGCAGTAAAGTGATCGGTCATTTGTTTCAGGATCCATTGAAGGGAACCGCACCACATATGACGATCGAGGAGAATATGGCGCTTGCCTACCTGCGCACGACTACTTCAAAGAATGCCTATTTCAGCCGGATCAAGGCATCGGACAAGAAAAAATTCAGAGAGCAGCTCGCACTGCTTGACATGGGGTTAGAAGACCGTATGAAGCAGCCGGTCGGACTTTTGTCCGGTGGACAGCGTCAGGCACTCACACTTTTGATGGCAACGATGGTGACTCCTAAGATTTTGCTGCTGGATGAGCATACCGCAGCTTTAGACCCTGCCACCGCAGAGAAAGTACTGAACCTCACAAAAAAGATAGTGTCAGAGCAGAACATCACCTGCCTTATGGTCACGCACAACATGCATCAGGCGCTTGAACTTGGAAACCGTACCCTCATGATGGATTCGGGAAATATTGTGCTGGATGTTTCCGGGGAAGAACGGGAAAAGATGTCAGTGGATGATCTGTTAGAGCAGTTTGCAGTCCGTGCCGGAAAGGCATTGGATAATGACAGAATTCTGTTTTCCAAAGTGGAGGCATAATAGTGGTGTAGTAAGAATAGAAGCTATAAATAATTAGTATGTTTCAATTATATGAAAAAGCAATAAAACAAGGGAAAAGCCGTTGAAATCTAACGGCTTTTCCTTTATTATATAAAGTAATGCTAAAAAAATGTATATTTTCATAGGAGACTCGTGATTAAGAAAAACGATTACAGAGATGAAAAAGGCAGTGAGTATATACAAGGAGGAAAAACATGTATCCAATCGTTAGAAGAGAAAAACTGGCAGACAAGATCTATCTTATGGATGTCAAGGCTCCCCGTGTTGCGCAGTATTGCGAACCGGGACAGTTTGTGATTGTAAAAATTGATGAGGAAGGTGAACGTATTCCGCTTACCATCTGTGATTACGACAGGGAAGAGGGAACGATCACGATCGTATTCCAGACCGTAGGAGCTTCCACAGAGCGTATGGTAAGCTTACAGGAAGGGGATGCTTTTGAAGATTTCGTTGGACCTCTGGGATGCCCATCAGATCTGATCCATGAAGATATCGAAGAATTAAAGAAAAAGAAAATTTTATTTGTTGCAGGCGGTGTTGGTACAGCTCCGGTTTATCCTCAGGTAAAATGGCTGCATGAGCATGGTGTTGACTGTGATGTCATCATGGGTTCACGTAACAAAGATTTACTGATCTTAGAGGATGAGATGAAAAAAGTTGCCACAAACCTTTATGTGACAACGGATGATGGCTCGTATGGTTTCAAAGGAACCGGTACTGCACAGCTGCAGGAACTCTGGGATAATGGAAAGCGTTATGACCACTGTGTGGCGATCGGACCAATGATCATGATGAAATTTGTCTGCAAATTGACAAAAGAATTAGGAATTCCAACCGTTGTTTCCATGAATCCGATCATGGTAGACGGAACCGGAATGTGTGGTGCCTGCCGTCTGGTTGTAGGCGATGAGGTAAAATTTGCATGTGTAGACGGACCGGAGTTCGACGGACATCTGGTTGATTTTGACCAGGCAATGAGAAGACAGGCCCAGTATAAGACCGAAGAGGGAAGAGCCATGCTGAAATTACAGGAAGGTGCAACACATCACGGTGGATGCGGCAATTGTAACAGTTAAAAATCAGAAATTTTGCAGATCAGAGAGAAAACTGTCTGGTCAGTTACATAGAATCAGGAGGAAAAAATGGACGTATTAACTAGAGTTCCGGTTCGTGAGCAGGAGCCAGCCGTTCGTGCAGCGAACTTTGAAGAAGTATGTTTGGGATATAACGAAGAAGAGGCAATGGCAGAAGCTGCCCGCTGCTTAAACTGTAAAAATGCACAGTGCATGAAGGGATGTCCGGTATCCATCAATATTCCGGGATTTATCGCAGAAGTAAAAGAAGGTAATTTTGAGGCTGCTTATCATGTGATCAGTGAGTCTTCCGCACTTCCGGCAGTCTGTGGCCGTGTATGTCCACAGGAGACACAGTGTGAGGGAAAATGTATCCGTGGAATCAAAGGAGAGCCTGTAGCGATCGGTAAATTAGAGCGTTTTGTTGCGGACTGGGCAAGAGAACATGGCATTAAACCGAAAAAGGCAGAAAAGTTAAATGGACATAAAGTAGCAGTGATCGGCTCAGGCCCGGCAGGTCTTACCTGTGCAGGAGATCTTGCAAAGTTTGGTTATGATGTGACGATTTTCGAAGCATTACATCAGGCAGGTGGTGTGTTAGTTTATGGTATCCCTGAATTCCGTCTTCCAAAGCAGAAGGTTGTTGCCGCTGAAGTGGAAAACGTGAAAGCATTAGGGGTTAAGATTGAGACCAACGTTGTCATCGGTAAATCCGTTACAATTGATGAGTTGATGGACAACGAGGGCTTTGAGGCAGTTTTCATTGGTTCCGGTGCAGGACTTCCAAGATTTATGGGTATTCCTGGTGAGCAGGCAATGGGTGTATTCTCAGCCAATGAGTTCTTAACAAGAAATAACCTTATGAAAGCGTTCTTAGACAATTACGATACACCGATCAAAGCTGGTAAGAAAGTTATTGTAGTCGGCGGTGGTAACGTGGCAATGGACGCTGCAAGAACAGCAAGAAGACTTGGCGCAGAGGTACATATCGTATATCGTCGTGGTGAGGAAGAACTTCCGGCACGTAAAGAGGAAGTACACCACGCAAAAGAGGAGGGTATCATCTTTGATCTTCTCCAGAATCCAACCGAATTATTAGTGGATGAAAACGGTTGTGTAAAGGGTGCAAAAGTGATCAAAATGGAACTTGGCGAACCGGATGCTTCCGGAAGAAGAAGTCCGGTTGAGATTCCGGGCTCTGAATATGAGATCGAGGCAGATACTGTGATCATGTCACTTGGTACTTCTCCAAACCCTCTGATCTCATCCACTACAAAAGGTCTTGATATCAACCGCAGAAAATGCATTATTGCGGAAGAAGAGACCGGTGCAACTTCCAAAGAAGGTGTTTATGCCGGTGGTGACGCTGTGACAGGTGCAGCAACTGTTATCCTTGCGATGGGTGCCGGTAAAGCAGCAGCTAAGGGTATTCACGAATATCTCAGCAACAAATAAAAACAGACAGGACAGGGCAGGTGCTGAATGGATCATACATTTGGCACCTGTTTTTTTCTGTAAGTATTCCAAAGAAAACCCAAAGTTTTATTAATATTTTATGAAGAGGGTAGCAAAATTGCAGGGTTTATGTATATAATAGAACACGCTACGCAAGAAAGAAATACGAGAGAGGTTACCGATAGATGAAGGAGCAGAATCAGCGCCAGATACAGAATCAGACAGAATTAGACGAAAGAAGACTGAGACAGAAAAAGCTTGTACGGAAAAGAAAAATCGTTTTGAGTGTAATGCTTTTGACATCTTTTTTACTGGGATGTGTCTGTGGAAGATATTTTCCTGAGATCAAACTTGGAAAAACAGAAGAAGTGCTGGCATCAGCGCAGGATAACTCCGGTGAAGAGAAAAAAGAAAATCAAATTACAAATAACGTAGATAATGGAACAACAGCAGATGGAACGGAAAAAGAGGAACAGTCTGCTACAGAAACTGTCGAAGAACCGGCAGACAGCGAAGAAACGAATGATCCGTTTGCGGAGATTCCACAGGTTGTGTTATCAAAACCGGTAGATTATTCCTTAAATCAGGCAATCAGACAGTTAGAACAGATGGAAGCGTCAGATGAACGCTACGCACAGATCGTGGAAAATGCAGAGAAATATCCGGAAAAATTACTGATCAATCTGGCAAATAATCCGGAAATGATCGCATTTGTAGCTGATTATAAAGGGAACACAAGGGATTATGATAAAGCAGAACTGACAGAGAAAGAGTTACAGGAAGAATATCCGCTCTTTTTACAGTGGGATAAACGCTGGGGCTGCCTTGCATATGGGGATGACAGCAATGTTGCGATCAGCGGATGCGGTCCGACAACACTGGCGATGGCAGTAGTTGCGCTGACTGGAAATGAGGAGGCAACTCCGGCTGCAATCGCAAAATTTGCCATGCAGGAAGGGTTTTATATGTCCGGCACAGGAACGATGTGGTCGCTTATGACAGAGGGGGCGGCAGCTTACGGTGTCCGCTCCGAGCAGATCAATATCAGCCAGACTGAGATCAAACAGCACTTAGATCAGGGAGATATCGTGATCTGCTCTGTGCGGCAGGGAGATTTCACTACAGGGGGACATTTTATCCTGCTCTATGACTATGATGATGAAGGATTTTCCATTAACGATCCGTTTTCTTTATACCGCAGTGGCCAGAAATGGAACTATGGAAAAATCAGGAGCCAGATCAAAGCTGTCTGGGCATTAAAAGCAAAATAAAGAACAGTTAGCGATTGTTCAAATAGTTTAACAAAAAACAGGGCATACTAAAGCATCATAAAGTGAGATGGAGAGATGCAGAATGTGCCAGAATATGAGTGGACTGTCCACTGCTGAAGTGGAATTTCGGAAAAAAGCAGGGTTGTCGAATGAAAGCGTAGATTCTTCCACAAAGACAGTGGCACAGATCATCCGCTCAAATGTTGTAACTTATTATAATCTTATTTTTTTGATCATTACGATCCTTCTGATCGTAGTGGGATCTTTTCGGGATCTTACTTTTTTACCTATTATTATTTCAAATATGTTGATCGGAATCATTCAGGAGCTGCGTTCCAAAAAGATTCTGGATGATCTTACGATATTAAACACACCGAAAATCACGGTCCGGCGCAACGGAAGTGATCAGGAGGTTTTGGCGGATGAACTGGTGCAGGATGATGTGATAACGCTTTCAGCAGGTGGACAGATTCCGGCGGACGCACTGGTGTTATCCGGCAATATCACAGTCAACGAGGCTTTGATCACAGGGGAGGCCGATGAGATTGTAAAAAAAGAGGGAGATTCCATTTTTTCGGGAAGTTTTGTGATATCGGGAGAGTGCCTGGCAAAACTCGAAAAAGTGGGAAAAGATTCTTATATTTCAGGACTGATGTTACAGGCAACGCAGACAAAAGAGGGCGAGCAGTCGGAGATGATCCGGGCGTTGAACCGCCTTGTGCAGACCGTGGGCGTGATCATTTTGCCGATCGGGGCGATCCTGTTTTTACAGCAATACTTTTTTTCCGGGGCAACGATGAAAGATAGTGTGACGGGCATGGTGGCGGCTATTCTCGGAATGATCCCGGAAGGCCTGTACCTTCTTGCAAGTGTGGCGATGGTGGTGTCGGTGATGAGGCTTGGAAAACAAAAGGTACTGATCCATGACATGAAATGTATCGAGACACTGGCGCGGGTAAATGTACTGTGTGTGGATAAGACCGGAACCATTACCGTGCCGGAAATGGAAGTGGCACAGTTTATCCTTGCAAAAGACCAGAACCTTGCAGCGAAAGAACAGGAAGCAGACCAGCAATCGGAAGACAAAAATAAAATTGCAAAGCTGCTCTCTGACTGTGTGCGTGCCCTGCCGTGCGACAATGCAACGATGGAGGCATTGCAGCAGTATTTTACGGAGCCGATGGAAAACAGTGCAGAAAAAATCGTCCCGTTTTCGTCTGCCACAAAATACAGCGGAGTGGTTCTGGCAGGAAAAGCTTATGTGGTCGGCGCACCGGAATTTGTGCTGCGGCAGGATTATGCGGCTGTTCAGGGAACAATCGAAGTATTTCTGGAAAAGGGATATCGTGTGCTTGTATTTGCAGAGTATGAGGGGAATCTGGATGGAAAAGAACTGACAGAAAATGCAACTCCCATTGCATTTATCCTGCTCAACAATGCAATTCGTGAGGGGGCAATGGATACATTCCGTTACTTTTCCAAGCGGGGAGTGGAAGTGAAAGTGATCTCCGGGGACAATCCGGTCACGGTATCGGAGATTGCAAAGAAAGCGGGAATCCGCCATGCGGAAAAACAGGTGGACGCAGCAACGTTGAAAACAGCGGAGGCAGTGCGGAAGGCAGCAAAAAAATACACGGTGTTCGGCAGGGTGACACCGGAGCAGAAACGTCTTCTGGTGCAGGCATTAAAAGAGCAGGGAAAGACCGTGGCAATGACCGGAGACGGCGTGAACGATATTCTTGCGTTAAAAGATGCAGACTGCAGCATTGCGATGGCATCAGGCAGTGAGGCGGCTTCGCATGTGGCACAGCTTGTGCTGCTCGATAACGATTTCAATAAAATGCCGGCGGTTGTCATGGAAGGGCGGCGGGTGGTGAACAACATCGGGCGCACTGCCAGCCTTTATCTGGTCAAGAACATTTTCTCCATGCTCTTAGCCGTATTTTCCATACTGTTTCTGATTGATTATCCGCTGGAGCCATCGCAGGTGTCGCTCATCAGTGTTTTTACGATTGGGATTCCGTCATTTTTTCTGGCGCTGGAGCAGAACCGGAATCAGATCCATGGGCATTTTCTTACCAATGTCCTGATCCAGGCGCTTCCGGCTGGGATTACAGATTTTATCGTGGTGAGCGGTCTGGTGATTTTCTGCAGGGAGTTCGGAGTGGAAAAAGAGTGCGTTTCCACGTCGTGCACGATCCTGATCGCAGTTGTCGGCTTCATGATCCTTTATCATATAGCAAAACCGATGACAACACCGCATGCGATCCTGATCGCAGCGATGGTCATCGGCTGGTTATTTTGTATGCTGTTTTTCAGTGAACTGTTTGCGATCACGGCGGTCACAGGAAAATGTGCAATGCTCATGATTGTGTTCGCAGTCATCACGGAGCCAGTGTTCCGGTATCTGATACAGCTTGTGGAGACTGTTCAGAAGTGGGGTGGAAAACTAAAATTTTAGTCCGATGAACCGGAATGTTTTTTCCGGCTCTGTTTTTCCCAGATAAAATACGTTACGATCAGAAGGATTCCGGTGAACAGCCATGTGATCGGGCTTGCCAGACGGACTGCCCAGTAACCGAACGGATTTAAGGTGACGGCGATCACGATAATACGGCACACCATTTCCACAACACCGCTTAACATTGGAACAAGTCCGCGGTTTAAGCCCTGCAGGGCGTTCCGGTAAAGGAAAATCCATGCGAGCGGCAGCATGAAGAAACTGATGGTGTTCAGATACTGCATGGCATAGTCGAAAATTTCTTCAGAAGGATTGCTCACAAACCAGCTCACAATAAAACGTCCGCCGAATACGCAGATGGCAGAGGCAGCAAGCGAGATAAAAATGCAGATGAAAAATCCTTTGCGCATTCCCTCGTAGATACGTTTGTATTTTCCTGCGCCGAGGTTCTGACCGCAGTAGGTGGCAATCGCAGTGCCGAGTGTCGGCATGGTCTGGGTGGAGAGGTTTTCCACTTTGGAGGCGGCAGTGAAGGCAGCCACAACACTGGAACCGAAAATATTGACTGCACCCTGCAGGATCATGGTTCCGATAGCGGTGATGGAATAGTTGAGCGCCATCGGAATACCGATGGAAAGCATATTGAACACACCGTATCCGTCGAGATAGTAATCTTCCCGGCTGGTTTTTAAAATGTCGAATTTGCGGAACATATAAATAAAGCAAAGCAGTGCGGAGACACCCTGCGCAATGATCGTTGCATAGGCAGCGCCTGCGGTTCCAAGTTTTACGACGACGATCAAAAACAGGTCGAGCACAATATTTAAAAAGGAAGAGAGAATCAGGAAATACAGCGGTGTTTTGCTGTCGCCGATCCCTCTTAAAATACCGGCGGCAACGTTGTAGGACATCGTGAGCAGGATACCTGCGAAAATGACTTTAATATAAGAGTCTGCGAGTCCTAAGATATTGTCCGGTGTTTTCATTAAAATAAGAAACTGTCTGGAAGCTGCCACCGTAGGGATAGTCAGAAGTAACGATACAATGGCAGTCAGTATCAGGGAGAGTGCGACATAATGCTTTAACAGCTTGAAATCTTTTGCACCGAAGGCGTGGGAGACCATAACGCCAAATCCCTGCGCAATACCATTTGCAAATCCTAATACAAGGAACATCAGACATCCGGTAGAGCCTACCGCAGCCAGAGCATCCTCACCAAGATACTGCCCGACAATGATCGTATCCACCATGTTATAAAACTGCTGAAAAATATTTCCCAGTAAAACCGGAACGGAAAAAAGTAAGATCATTCTGAGCGGGCTTCCCATTGTCATGTCTTTTGTCATAATCTGTACTCCTTGATTTATCAAATAGTTAAAAATCTGTCCGTGTTTTTTAGCCTCAACACGCATATTCTTTACGTTTCAGCAACTTAGTATAAGGCATGGACCGCAAAAAGACAATGTTTATTTTTGCGAAAAAATATAAATTTTTTGTTTTCGCAAAAGAAAAGATTTTTTCGTGGGAAACTGTTATAATAAGAAAGCAATTATTTGCAAGTCACAGTAAAATCACGGAGTAAAATAATGCAGACAAACCTCGAATACTACAAAATTTTTTATTATGTATCCAAATACAACAGTATCTCCCTCGCAGCAGAGGCACTTTCCATCTCACAGCCGGCAGTCAGCCAGGCAGTCAAGCATTTAGAAAGTGATCTTTCCTGTGCTCTCTTTGTGCGGACATCCAAAGGCGTGCGCTTGACAAAAGAAGGCGGACTGCTTGCAGAATATGTGAGAAAAGGATATGAGACAATCCTTACCGGGGAGAAAAAACTCTCAGAGATGTTAAACTTAGATGCTGGAGAAATCTGTGTGGGGGCTAGTGACATGACATTGCAGTTTTATCTGCTTCCTTATTTAGAAGCGTTCCATGATGCATTTCCACAGATCAAGGTGACCGTGACGAATGCCCCGACACCGGAGACGTTGAAACATTTACAGGACGGAAAAATTGATTTTGGGATCATCAGTACCCCGGTGAACAATAAATATGATTTTAAAATGACACCTGTCCGCAAAATTCAGGATGTCTTTGTGGCAGGAAAAAAGTTTGAGTACTTAAAGGGTGGAAAATTAAGCTATAAAGAGCTTGAAAATCTTCCGGTGATGTGTCTCGAGGGCAGTACTTCCACAAGAAAATATGTGGAAGATTATCTGGCAGAGCGCGGCACATTTGTCCGGCCGGAATTTGAACTTGCAACAAGCGATATGCTCATCCAGTTTGCAGTGCGCAACCTCGGTGTTGCCAGTGTCGTGTCGGATTTCGCAGAAAAATACATTGAAAATGGGGAATTATTCGTATTGAAATTTGACAGGGCGATACCGGAACGTGAGTTTTGCATTGTCTCAAACGAGCGTGCGCCGATGTCGGCAGCGGCAGAAAAATTATATGATTTTCTGCTTGTTCCGTAGTGAAAAAATGTCAGAAAAAGTTCATCAATTCTTCATCAATCTTAATAGAATATCAATGGGATTGCGGGCAGGAATATGATAAATTTATATGCAGGATCAGGATATTTAGGGGGAAACGTAAATGATGCGTTTATTATCGATCGGGATAGACTGTGTCTCGTCTGCTATTTTTGTGATTCCTGCTTTGGCTATTTTGCAGTGTACAATCTACAGGAAATGGGAATTTAAACCATTTTGTGTAAAACTGATATTTGCATTTTATGCGATTGCTCTGTTTTCGGTTGTGGGTGTCCCTGCGGTTGGGATATTTCAGATGGATTTTGGTCTGAATCTGATACCGTTTGCAGACATTGTAAATAGTCCGTTTGCATATATGAAAAATACGATTTTGAATATCATTTTATTTATACCGATGGGATTTTTTGTACCTGCGGTCTGGAAGAATTTCCGGTCTTTCAAAACTATGTTTTTCATGGGACTCGCGGTATCACTGGGGATTGAACTATTACAGATATTTACATTCCGGCTTACGGATATTGATGATCTGATTACCAATACGGCAGGAACTGTGCTGGGATATGAAATAAGCAGAAGATTTTCTTTTCCGTTCTATTTAAAATCAGTGGATTCGAAAGGAATTTTGGTACGATATGAACCTGTCCTGATTCTGGCAGTTACGCTTTTGGTTTCCATGTTTCTGAAACCGATGGTGTCTGATGGCATCTGGAATATTGTGTTATCTGGTCCGTGGTGGGGGAAATAAGGAGATATAATGAATGATTATATCAAATATAATGAATATTAATTTTACTTATGACATTACTTCGTGTATAATCATAAAGTAAAAACAGGAAGATGTGATGGTTTTTACAGACCATCACTTTTTTTATGCAGGAGGAAAATCAAATGGTTACAGCAGTAGTAGGCGCTAACTGGGGCGACGAGGGAAAAGGAAAAATCACAGATATGCTTGCAGATGAAGCGGACATTGTTATCCGTTTTCAGGGCGGAGCAAATGCAGGTCACACCATCGTAAACAACTATGGTAAATTTGCATTACATACATTGCCATCAGGCGTATTCCACAGCCATATCACCAACATTATCGGAAATGGTGTTGCACTGGATATCCCGAAGGTAATAAGTGAGATCAAATCGATCACAGACCGCAATGTGCCTGCGCCAAAAATCATGATTTCAGATAGAGCACAGATCGTTATGCCATACCACGTTCTTTTCGATCAGTATGAGGAGGAGCGTCTTGGAAAGAATTCTTTCGGTTCTACCAAGTCCGGTATCGCACCATTTTATTCAGACAAATATGCAAAGATTGGTTTTCAGGTAAGTGAGTTATTCGATGAGGAATTATTGCAGGCAAAAGTAAAACGTACCTGCGAGACAAAGAACATTATGCTTGAGCATATGTATCATAAACCATTATTAAAAGAAGAGGAATTATTAGCTACCTTACATGAGTACAGAGACATGGTAGCTCCATATGTCGGAGATGTTTCTTTATTCTTAGACAAAGCGATTAAGGAAGGCAAAAAGATCTTATTGGAAGGCCAGCTTGGTACTTTAAAAGATCCAGATCACGGAATTTATCCAATGGTAACATCTTCCTCCACTTTAGCAGCATACGGTGCGATCGGAGCAGGCATCCCACCATATGAGATCAAGAAGATTGTAACAGTAAGTAAAGCATACTCTTCCGCAGTAGGAGCAGGTGCATTTGTAAGTGAGATCTTCGGAGACGAGGCTGACGAACTGAGAAGACGCGGCGGAGACGGCGGTGAATTCGGAGCAACAACCGGACGTCCAAGAAGAATGGGATGGTATGACTGTGTTGCAAGTAAATATGGATGTCGTCTGCAGGGAACAACCGATGTAGCACTTACCGTACTTGATGTATTAGGATACTTAGATGAGATCCCGGTATGTGTTGGATACGATATCGACGGAGAAGTTACTACAGACTTCCCTGTAACTGCAAAATTAGAGAAAGCAAAACCGGTATTCAAAAAACTTCCGGGATGGAAATGTGATATCCGTGGAATTAAGAAATACGAGGATCTTCCGGAAAACTGCAGAAATTACATTGAGTTCATTGAAGGACAGATCGGATACCCGATCACAATGGTTTCTAACGGACCGGGAAGAGAAGATATCATTTACCGCAATAAATAAAAAGACTGAGGCAGGCGTGCAGTGCACCCTGCCTTTTGTGACAAAACAAGGAAGAAGGAGGCTAAATCCTCTGCTCCTGCAAGGGCGCATGCTATGCAGGCATAGCAGACATTTTGCTTCGCAAAACAAGGAGGATTATGATAAAAAATATAATTTTAGATGTCGGGAAAGTACTTGTGGCGTGGGAGCCGGAAGACGCAATGAAACAACTTGGATTTGATGATAAGACAGTGAAAGCGGTTGCGGATGCTACGGTCAATACTCCGGTCTGGCTTGAGACAGACCGTGGCGTCTGGTCAGATGAACAGATCCTACAGGCATTTTATGAGAAGGCACCGGAATATAAAAAAGAGATCGATCTGTTCTGGAATCATCTGGAACTGGCAATCACACAGTTTTCCTATACGAAAGAATGGATTTCCAATATGAAAAAAGAAGGCTTGCATGTGTATATTCTTTCTAACTATGGAGATTGGACTTATCAGAGAACGAAGGACAATGCGCTGGATTTCTTACCGTTGACAGACGGAGCGATTTTTTCCTATACAGTGAAGCAGATCAAACCGGATCTTGAAATATATGAAACATTGTTAAATCAGTACCGGTTAAAACCGGATGAGTGTGTATTTATCGATGACCGGATGGAAAATATCGAGGGAGCAAAAAAAGCCGGAATCCACGGAATCTGCTTTGAGACGATCGGGCAGGTCAAAGAGGATCTGAAGAAATACAATATATATGTCTAAATAACAGGTACTTAAGAAGAGAAAAAAACGTCGTTTCACAAAGTTATCACAATTTTTACCAAAATTAAACACATTTTTTCAATAAGATAATACTATCGAAAACCGACAGTTGCGAAATTCGTGAAAACAGACGGATTTCGCGATTTTCATGCAGCCGGAAGTAAGGAGGAAAAGATTGTGATCGAGATCAGCCATCTGGTAAAAAAATATGGCGACCATATTGCAGTGAATGATCTGACATTGACTGTGGAACCAGGAAAAATTTATGGATTTTTAGGACCAAACGGCGCCGGAAAATCCACCACGATGAACATTATTACAGGGTATTTAGGTGCAACCAGCGGAGAGGTAAAAATCAACGGATTCGATATTTTTGCACAGCCGGAAGAGGCAAAAAAATGTGTGGGATATCTGCCGGAGATCCCGCCTCTTTATGTGGATATGACAGTCAGGGAGTATCTGAACTTTGTGGCAGAGTTAAAGAAGCTCGAAAAAAGTCTGAGAAATAAATATGTGGAGGAGGCGATGGAGACGACCGGAATCACCGCGCAGCAGTCAAGACTGATTCGGAACCTGTCAAAAGGCTACAGGCAGAGAGTCGGATTTGCACAGGCAGTGCTGGGGTATCCGGAGATCATCATTCTGGACGAACCGACGGTCGGACTTGATCCAAAACAGATCATCGAGATCCGTGACCTCATCAAAGAAATTGGCAAAAATCATACGGTTATTTTAAGTTCGCACATTTTGTCTGAAATATCTGCAGTGTGTGATCACATTTTCATTATTTCCAAAGGAAAATTAGTGGCAGGCGATTCCACAGAGAATCTGATGAAACAGATGTCCGGGGCGCAGGAGATCGAACTTCTGGTCAAAGGAGACAATGCGGCAGTGCAGGAGACATTCACCGGGATCGCAGAAGTTGAAAAATGCATTCCATTAGAGCAGAAGGACGAAGCGTGTGCACATCTGAATCTGATCGCAAAACCGGGAATGGATATTAGGGAACAGGTGTTCGACTCCTGCGTCAACCATGGATTTGTCATTCTGCAGATGAATCCCGTTTCAAAATCTCTTGAGGATGTGTTCCTTGAACTCACGGAAAAAGAGGGGACACAGAAGGAAGTTCTGCCGGAGAAAAAACTCCATTTTGTAAAGCCTCATTTTGGAAAAGAAAGTAAGGAGGACGGGAAATAATGTTTGCAATATTAAAAAGAGAAGTAAAAGCTTACTTTCAGACGGTGACAGGATGGTTGTTTATTGCAGCAGTACTTGTGCTCTATGGACTATATTTTTATGTTTACAATCTGCGCGCAGGCTATCCTTATATTTCTTACTCACTGTCAGCGATCGCATTTATCATGCTGATTACGGTACCGGTGCTGACCATGCGTAGTTTTGCGGAGGAACGTCACAGCAGAACAGACCAGTTGATTTTGACCGCGCCGGTATCCGTGGGAAAAGTAGTATTGGGAAAATATTTTGCAATGGTTACTGTTTTTACCATAGATATGGTGATCATTGCGATCACACCATTGCTGTTAATGTCCTACGGAACGATCCCATTAGGGGAATCCTATGCAGCAGTGCTTGGATTCTGGCTGTATGGCTGCGCCTGCATTGCCGTTGGCATGTTTATGTCATCATTGACTGAAAGCCAGGTAATTTCTGCAGTTTTGACATTTGTTGCATTATTTGCTGGCTACATGATGGGAAGCATCTGTAATCTGATCTCAGAGAGCGGAAATCTTCTGACAAAAATTTTAGGTTGCTATGATCTTTACACGCCACTTGATAATTTTATGAATGGAACACTGGATGTGGCGGGAATTGTCTATTATGTAACGATCATTGCATTACTTTTATTCCTGACAGGACAGTCCATTCAGAAACGCCGCTGGAGCATCAGCTCGAAAAAAATATCGACAGGTGTATTTTCAACGGGAATGATCATTGCTATGGTGGCATTGACCGTTGTTGTGAATCTGTTTGTGGCAGAACTTCCGGCAACATGGACATCCATTGATGTGACTTCGACGAAGATTTACTCCATCACAGATGATACGAAGGATTATCTGAAAAAACTGGATGAAGATGTGACAATTTATGTGTTGGTGTCCGATGCATCAAAAGATACAAAGCTGGATGAGACGTTGCAGAGATACGAATCCCTGTCGAATCACATCAAAGTTTCCTATATCAATCCGGCTACAAACCCGGCTTTTGCTGCGCAGTATACAGACAGTTCTGTAACTTCAAACAGCATGATCGTTGTGAGCAGCGAGCGTTCCAGAGTTATTGATTACAATGATGTGTATACCTATAGTTATGATTACAGCAGTTATTCCAGAAGCATTGATGGATATGATGCAGAGGGACAGCTTACAAGTGCAATTCAGTATGTGACCATGGATTCCACAGAGCTTCCGGTGATTTATCAGGTATCCGGACATGGGGAAACAGCTTTATCCGGTGGATTTACAGAGGCAATTGAAAAAGCAAATATCACATTATCTGACCTTGCATTATTAAAAGAGGATGCGGTTCCGGAAGATGCAGCAGCGTTGATTATTAATGGACCGACCACTGATTTTTCGAAGGATGATGCCAGCAAAGTGATCGATTATATCAATCGGGGTGGAAAAGTGCTGATCACCTGTAATTTTCAGGCACAGGGTCTGGAAAACTTCGAGTCAATCCTGTCGGCATGCGGCATGGAACGGGTTTCCGGTATTGTGATGGAAAATGATAAATCCTATTACTATAGCAATACACCGTATTATCTGCTTCCTGACGTAAATTCAAGTGCATATACAAGTTCCGTCAGCGGTTCATATATCTTTACTCCATACAGCGAGGCAATTACCTATGGAGAAGATACAGATGATACAACTTATACAGCATTATTGGAGACGACAGATAAAGCAGTATCCAAGACAGATGCAGCAAATGCAACAACATCAGAACTGGAAGAGGGAGATGCTGCAGGACCATTTGCGGTTGCGGTTGCCATGGAAAAAACAATCGATGAAGATACAGTCGCAAAAGTAGTGGTCGCCGGATCTGTGGAAATGTTTGCAGACAGTGCAGACCAGATCGTTTCCGGAAATAACAGCGCTATGTTTACAGATATCATTGCCCAGATGGTTGGCGATTCTGATCTTGCAACAAGTGTGATCCCGACAAAAGATTACACGCTCAGCGCCATCACGGTGGATGCGGCGGCAGGGATTCTGTATGGGCTTGGTCTGATGATCGTGCTTCCGGTCATTATGATGATTCTTGGAATTGTGATATGGGCATCAAGAAGAAAAAAATAAAACAATAGATGATAGAAAATCAAGATTGGAGACAGATAGAATATGAAAAAACAGAAAATTCAGTTTATTGTAATTCTGATCGTGCTGGCAGTGCTTATCGCTGCCACCTTCGGAATGAAATGGTATAACAAAAATAAAGAGGAAGAGAAAACAGCGGAAGAAGAGGCTTCTACCATTTATATTTCCAAAGTGGACGTTGACACGATCACAGCATTTTCTTATGAGGTTGACCATGTGACGTATACTTTTACAAAGGATGGGGATACATGGACCTATGACGGAGACACATCACTGGATATGGATGAAGAAGCGATCGACAGCATGCTTTCAACACTGTCATCGCTGACAGCAATAGAAGAGATCAGTGATTATACAGATCTGAAAGAGTTTGGATTTGACCAGCCGGAAGATCTGATATCCTACACAACAAGTGAAGGGTCTGTTTCTCTTTTTGTAGGAAATAAAAATGATACTTTGAATGCATACTATATTATTTCAGCTGATGGAGGAAGCATTTATCTGACAGAAACGTCTCTTGCGGATGCTTTTTCGAAAACGATTGAGGAACTGACCGTCACGGAAGATGCGGAGAGCACAGAGAGTGCAGAAGGTACGGAGACTGTTTTAGATACAGAGAGCGTGTCTGAGAGTACAGAAGAATAAATGAGATAAAAGCAGGATCAGCACCTGACAGAAAATTTTGTTCAGGTGCTGATTTTTTAATGCTCTGCAGTATCTTTTTCTTCGGAATCTTTTTTGATCAGTTTGTAAATAAAACTGTATGCCCAGATCAAAACAGGGATGATCACAGAGGCATAAATGGATGTCATGAGCATGTTCATAAAATTTTCACTGGCAGAAACTGCACATACGATGGTAGAGACATAAAGTCCAACCAGAATAATGACACCGATGATTGCTAAAATTTGTTTTACTTTTTTCATATTTTGAATCCTTTCAGGAAAAATCGAATAAGTTATGGTATAATGAGCGCAAGCGAAAAGAACATATTTATATGTTCGGCGAGCGGCGAAATTTTTGAGTGATGAAATCACGATATAATCATCCTATCGGAAAAAAACATTTTCGTCAATAAAATTGTGGAAGAAAAGGCAGGTAAATCTGGTGGCATATGAAAAGCTTTTGAATGAAATTTATGCGGCGGTATCATTGAAATATCTGTGGAAGGAATACGAACCATATTTTGTGAAAAGTGAATCGCCGGACTGGATTAATCCAAACATGGATTTCGGGTTGGAAGTCAGTCAGGCACTTTTGCCGGATGACGGGCAGGAGGAGAGTTTTATCGAAAAATATCTTGGCTGCCGGAAAGAGGAACTGCCTCCTCTGGCGTTTGAAAAATATGGGGAACGGCTGAATTTTTACAACGGAAGGTTCTGGGCGATTCTGCCAGATAATACCGTGCAGCAGGATTATCTTTCCAAGGCGAAATATCGTTTTGATCGCAAACTGGAAAAACTAAATGCAAATTATATCCATAAGCGCTACAATGGTTTGTATCTTTTTCTGCATCCGACAGACGAGAATGATATTGATGCAGGTGCACTGTTTGAATATATGAGATATACACAGGAAAAGAAAAAAATGCGATTTGACCGGGTATTTTTAAATTGTGTCAAAACCATTTACGTCTGCAATTACGAAAACAATACGATTGAGCCGATTGTGCTGCCGCCAAATGCGGAAAACTTTTTGAATACAGAGGCGGAGTACCTCCGCAATTGCTGTGACTGGAAGGATGGGACAGCGTTGGAGATGAAGCGTGGCGATGAGAGCTTTTAAATGAGTGTAGAAATATGATTGGAGGAAAATAGAATGAACAGTATCTTTCGCAGAGTAAGTATCAGAAAATATCAGGAAAAGAAAATTGAGCAGGAAAAAGTCAATTAATTTCTTGACTTTCCCCAAATCCCCCCTTACAATAAACCTATCTTTTTTATCAAATCAAAGTTGCAAAACATGCTAACGTAACAAAAAAATCCATCACCACATCGGTGAGCCATTCAGCAGGAGAAAATGACAGCACAGATTTAGTACAGTAACCCTAAAATCCATGCAAACAGTCTTGAAGAATCTTGAGGGGTTCTATATAATAAACATAGATCATTCGGAAAGCCTGTTTGTATACTAAGAAAAAACAGGAGATAAAATGACATTAGAAGAAAAGATAGAACAGGTCAAAAATTTCAGACCTATCGATGATACGTTTTTTGAAGTACTGGCAGATGATATTGGCGTATGTCAGGAGATGCTGCGTATCATTTTAGAAGATGAGAAACTCATCGTAAAAGACGTTATCGTACAGAGCAGTGAGAGAAACCTGTATGGGCGATCTGTCCGTCTGGATGCACTCTGTATCCTTGGAAATGGGAAAAAGTGTAACGTGGAAGTGCAGCGTTCTAACAAGGATCACCATTTAAAAAGAGTGCGGTTCAATGCATCGGTCATCACGGTGCGGGACTCGCAGACGGATGATAAATTTGAGGAGACGATCGATCTGATCGTTGTGTATATTTCCGAGTTCGATATCTTTAAATGTGGCAGGGTGATCTATCACGTGGACAGCGTGATCCGGGAAACACAGGAAAAAGTAGACGACGGATTGGAGCGTGTATTCGTCAATACCGCAGTAAAAGACGGAACAACTATCTCAGAATACATGGACTGTTTTCTGCAGAAAGAGATAGACAATGCCAAATTTCCGAAATTAACCAACCGTGTGCATTATCTGAAACATGAAGAGGGAGGTGTAAACGCAGTGTGTGAAATAATGAGAAAATATTCAGAAGAAGTCGCAGAAAAAGCATATCAGCAGGGCGAGGAAGCCGGCAAAGAAATCGGAAAAGAAATCGGCAAAGAAATCGGTCAACGCCAGGCAAACATTGCCGCCATCAAAAACATGATCATCCGCTTTCGGGCAACAAAGGAAGTCATTCTGGAAGATTACACCGAATCCGAATACAACACCGCCATCGCCGAACTCCAGTCCGAATCCAGATAGCCCAAGACCAAAACAAACCAAAACCAAAAACCACCCATCACAGAGCCAGCCCGTCAGGAGCTGGCTCTTTCCGCATCATAAAAACCATTCCATCACCCCTTGCAACACATTGACTACTGCAATAAAAATGCAAAAATAAATTACGTATATAAATAAAAAATATAAATATAATGCATATAAAATTAATGAAAAGCAAAAAAATATTGCATTATCATAAAATAAACGATACTATATGAGTGAGATAATAAAGAAAGGTTGCATCGATATGAAGATTCAAGCTGTATTTATAGATGGATTTAAGAACTTAGCAAATGTAAGAATATCTTTTAATAATATTACAACACTTGTTGCATTAAATGATTTTGGAAAATCAAATGTACTTTCAGGTATTGATTTTGGATTGAGTTTTATGAAAGCATCGATAGAAGATAAAAAGGATATGATGTCCAATTCCCAACTGATTCCCGGTAATTGTAATTTGATTGGAAGAAATTATAAATATGAGATGGAGGTAGCAGCAGATATTGATGGCAGGGAATACTTGGTGCAGTATGGCTATGAGTTTGAATGGAAAGATACCGATGGCAAAGAGCCAGAAATAATTTCAGAATTTTTGAGAGTCAAACTTAATGAAAAAGGACAAAAGTATGCCCAGCTAATCAATAGAACTGCTCATACAGCATTCTATAAGAGTTCGGAGACGGGAAGATGTTCATCAATAATTAAGGTTGGGGAGACAGAATTAGTTGTGAACAAGTTAAGAGCCTATGATGAATTATATTATGCCCTGATTATTACAAAGCTTAATGGAATAAAAATAAATATGGGAAACAATCTGGAGGCTAAGAGCTTCTGCCAGTCAGATTCTGTTATTCGGAAAGGTTTCGACAATGCGTTGATAAATGAGGAGAATCTGCCACAAGTTATATATAGGCTGAAAAGCCAGTATCCAGATAAATTTGCATTATTAAAAGAGGCTTATATTCAGTTATTTCCTGAATTTGAGGAGATTATTGTAAAAGATTTTCAGTTAAATGTAGAAGAAGATCACCAGCTTCGGGAGAATGCACCGTTTCAATTTACGATTGCTGTCTATGCATTATTTGTTAAGAGAAAGGGGCTGGTGAATCCGGTAAACTTTTCTACGATATCAGATGGTGCAAGGCGGGTTTTTATGATATTGACCAAAATTATTACAGCCAGTGTCAGTAATATTTCATTGATAGCGATCGAGGAGCCGGACAACTCTGTATATTCTGGCTTGTTCGGGACGTATATCAGGACGATTCGTGAGCTGTCAGCTGGCTGTAAAGTTATCATTACAAGTCATTCACCGTACTTTGTCAGCTGTCTTGATCCTTCTGGAATTTATGTCGGGATAAATAGAAAGGTTGGAGTAGCGGAGTTTTTTCCATTTAAGAAGTCAGGGCAGAAACAGCTGGTTAATGATGCAGTTAGTTTAGATTTGCGAATGGGGGAGTATCTGTTTTCAATGCTTGCAGATTCTGAAAGTAATATAAGGGATTATTTGGAATGGGACAATGAATAAATGCTATATCAAAGGAGAAAATCAACATGGTGGATAATGATTACACATTGGAAGGCAGGTTTGAAATTGCCAATGAGAACATGAAACAGGAGATGAATGAGCTTATCATACAGATACTGTATAAGACAGGAATCAGAAAGACCACGACTGTAATGATCAATGGTCGGGAGTTCGATGCAGTTGAACAGACATATCCGGATGAAAATGGAATCATTTATTTCGATTATTCTGTATTTGAAAAAAGGATAAGAAGAGGAAACTATTATAATTGTCATACTTGTGAATTGGTAACGGAAGATCGCGGAGAAAATGAATTTGGTCTGGTCATGAACATGATAATGATAATATTAGAGTCCTATTCGGACAGTCCATGTTACCTGATGCATAAAGGTAATCTATTTAACATCCTGGGGTACGTTGATCTGGTAGAAAGCTTAACAGGAAAGGTTTTAACCTTTAAAAACAGAGACAATATTGGAAAAATAAAAGGAATACCGGTAGACAGGCATTTGCTTTATAAATGCATTCTTCGTGATGATGAAGATGAACTTCTGGGATTTTGGGATTCTGAAACCATATTGCTTTCAGACCAAAGAAAAGAGGAAATATCCGAATGGAGTGACAGGTATAAAAGTTTGAAAGATGATGATGTGAAGTCTTTTGATATGGAAGCTGTGCTGGCGAAAGCGATAGCAATCATGTCTTTGGAGTGGGAATGCAGATATGTGAATAAGGATATGGTAGATGAGTTCATCGGAAATAAAGAAGTATCATCTTATAAAAAAGCGGTTTATCTGTTACAGAAACTACTTGAGGAAGATATGGAGATGTTTGGAGAATTTACGAAAACACAGGTGTTGGAATGGATTTTGTATGAGATAGATCCGGAGGAAAAAGAAAGCAGCTATTCAGCGTATATGAGTCTGCTTGGAAATAAGAAGTACAGAAAAGAATTTATGGGATTTTAATGGAGGATAATATGGGGACTTTTTGTGATTATAATGGAAACATGACAATTCCGGACGAATTCAAAGACGAATTTAATGAGAATATGATAAAAATTCTTCAGAGGGGCGGAATGATGCAGTTTGAAAATGTACACATGTATGGGAAGGAAATTCATCTGATCCGTCCGGTTGAGTGCGATGAGGAAGGGAAAGCATACTTTTCTTTTAATTACTTTGAGGATGACTTATGGGAAAGTGTGTTATTCAATTCCAGGACGCAAGTCCTGAGAAGTGGCAAAATAGGAAACAACGAATTTAACAGAGTCATGTGTGCAGCTTATCTCTTATATGAATTATATGGAATGGATTATGGGTATGTTGACAGAAATGGGGATTTTATAGATCCGGTACGCTGCATAGCATGGATCAATCATGTTCTTGACAAAGATTTTACTGCCGAAAAACGATTTAATCTCTGGAAATATTATGAGAGTTATTACTTTACGGAAATAGAACAGGATCATTATGACAGGGCATATCCGAAAACGGTGTTTGGTATTATTCCAGAAGAATTAAGAGGTGGAATGGGAGGCAGAGATCTGGCAGATATCTATTATATTGTATATGGAACAGGGGATATGGGGATGGATGAAGCCAGCAGCGGATCATATCCGTATGAGATAATGTGTGTAAAAAAAGAATTACAGAAATTCTCTGAAACATACTGGTTTGACAGAAAAAAGCGTTTATATGAATTGTTGAAGCTTCCGTATGATGAGAGACAGGGGATTGCCTGTCAAAAATATGGCGGACTGGCGGAAATGACACTGAGAATACCAGCCAGAGTATTTGTGTACCTTTTTGCAGAGATACAAGGCTTTGATTTCTGGACAGAATGGCATGAAGTGCATGGAGAGTTTTATGTGGATGAAATTACTAAAAACTATGTTGGTGAGTCGGTCGTGAAAAAGAGAGAAGAAATAAGAAACACACAGATTGGAAAGTTGAAAACAAAAGATTTTTTGAAAAATAATGGCTGCTTTACATTTTATAATACACCGGCGGAACTTAAGGATAAACCTGACTATTATCTTTCCGATGATGATTTAATGTACTGGTGGGATGGAACAGATACCGTACAGTTATCAATACGGATGATCGAGACATTGAACAGGTGGTCCGTAGAATTGAAGAAATTTGAGACGGAAATAAACCGGGACGAAATAGAAGATTACGATATGTTGAAAAGTTTGTTGGAATTATTGGATAGGGCAAATCATGAGTATAGAGACATATATGCATTTCAAAATATGTTTTATGAGTTTGCGCAAAACAATAAAGATATTCATTATTTTGCGGCGATAAAGTTATTTGAGAAAATACTTGATGAAAACTGGGAGACAGGTAAAATTATTCAGTCAGTAGAATCATGGAGTATGGCTTCTAAAAATGTTATCTGTAATGAAGGCAGAATAAATGTCAAACGTTATTTGAGTGTGCTGGCAAATAAGAAGCTTAGAGAGAAGTGTTTTGGATTCTGATGAGCCATTCCTGCCAATTTCTGCCAATTCCCCCATCCCGATTGTCCCCATCACAATCACCCGGTATACTGTAACTATTCCCCGGTTTCCCCAAAGATCCGTGGGCAGAAAATCAGAACAGCATGAGAGGAAACAACATGAGGACAATCGACAAAAATACCATACAATCCTATCAAGATCATATTTATACACAGGAAAAATCCAAGAATACCATCGACAAATACATCCGCGACATCCGCACCTTCACCGCATGGCTGGAAACGCAGGAACAGAAAGACATCACCAAAAAAGTTCACATAAAAATGCAAAAACTAAATGTGAATATGTTAGCTTTGGTTTTTTTATTTAAAGATATTGAAAAAATATCACGAAAATTATATAATAATCGTGACAAAAAAGGAGAGCATTGCTATGGCAAATGGAATATATATAGAAATAAAAAAAAGAATACTGGATGCAGAAGAAGGCTCAATATTTGTAACATCAGATTTTACCGATATTGCTACAACAACAACTGTAAGAAAATGCCTTGGAAGGCAGGTTGAAGAGAAAAACATCCGCAGAATTATTGACGGAGTTTATGAAAAGCCTGTATATAGCAATTTGCTGAGGGAATATGTTCCGGCTAATCCTGAAAAAGTTGCGTATGCTATTGCAAGAGGATTTCATTGGACCATTGCACCATGTGGAGACGTAGCATTAAATAAATTAGGACTATCAACGCAGGTTCCGGTTGTCTGGTCCTATATCAGTGACGGTCCATATAGAAAGTTTTCTTGGGATAATATCACGTTGTCTTTTAAGCATCGTGCAAATCGTGAAATTTCATATATGTCTGAGACAACCACTTTGGTTGTTGAGGCATTAAAGACATTGGGGAAGGACCGTGTTGATGACGGTATTATTTTGAGTTTGAGAAATAGATTGCCTAGAGAAGAGAAGAAAAAGATGTTAGTGGAAGCAACTAGTGTAAGCGAATGGATATATACAGTAATCAGAAAGGTGTGTGCTGAATAATGAAAGAAGTTGCGAAATTACAGATAAAAGACAGAATGGAATTATTTCAGGCAACGGCAATATCCATGGGAATGCAGCCGAATGTAATAGAGAAAGACTTTTGGGTATGTTTTATGTTGGACCATCTATTCCATGATTGTAAGTACAAAAACGCTTTTGTCTTTAAAGGTGGAACAAGCCTTTCTAAGTCATACCATGTTATTGAGAGGTTTTCCGAGGATATAGATTTGATTTTGGACTGGCGAAAAATAATGAATGACGAGGTGAATCCTTGGGAAGAAAGGTCGAAAACCAAACAGGATTTATTCAATAAGCAGATTAATTCGGAAGCAGCAAAATTCTATAAAGAGGAATTGATCCCCCAGTTGAATAGTGAAATGAAAGAAAAACTGGGGGATGGAGAATGGATTTCGGTTGATACAGAAGATGAGATGGTAGTTAATTTTTATTATCCGCAGATATTTGAGGCAGAGTATTTACGTTCTTGTGTAAGATTGGAAATTGGACCATTAGCAGAATGGATGCCATCTCATGAGACAATCGTAACTCCATTTGCAGCCGAAAAATATCCGGATATTTTTTCACAAAAAGATACATCGGTTTTGACCATTGATGTTGAGAGAACTTTCTGGGAAAAACTCACCATATTACATAAAATTGCAAATTTCCCGGAGGGAAAGCCGTTGCCTGCCAGATATGCAAGACATCTATATGATGTGTATAATATGGGCAATTCATGGGTAAAGGAAAGAGCATTTAAACGAAAAGAGTTGTTAGAAAAAGATGTGGTATTTAAGCAGAAATTTTATTATGTCAAAGGAGCACATTATGAAACTGCAACATTGAGCAGTATTGAACTTCTGCCAAAAGAAGCGGTACGCAATGCGTTGAAAGAGGACTATCAGGCAATGAGGAATATGATATATGGGAATATACCGGAGTTTGAAGAGATTCTTGAGTTCCTTGAAAAGTTGCAGGAAGAAGTACATGGGCTGGTAGTAACTTGATAGCTTGAGGAACTTGATACAACAGTAGGAGAAAGCTGTGTTTATATTTGAAATAACTATTATTATAACATTAGGTGTGTATGTAGCTTTTTTACTTGAAATAAAGTATATAGAAGACATTATTGATTTTGTGATAGATATTCAGACCATTATAATGGGAATTCTATTTTTGGGGGCAAATCATTATAGATTTAAAATTTATCAAAATTTAAAAAGTTGATGAAAAAAGGGGGATGTTATTTATGCGATATCATATTATGAAGAAAGATGACATATATTTACGGCGGGCAATGTGGGAATCGTATAAAAAAAAGTGTGTCTATTGTGGAATATTTATAGAACCACGGGAAATGGAGATTGATCATATTTTTCCGACAAAAGATGTAGAAATAAATAAAAGTACAGATAAGGATTTACAGAAATATATAGAAGAATTGAAAGAGGATAATTTCGAGATTAATTCTATAGAAAATTACATAATAACTTGTGGTGACTGTAATAGAAAAAACTCAATTATGCGTTTGAAACATCAAATTTTAGATTCTATCATGATTTTGCGAACAGACACGTTCAAGATATATTAAAGCGAATAGAAAGGATTAAAAAAGGAATAAACGTTAGTGATTTTGATAAACAAGAAGTTAGTGGTTTAGAAAAACAAGAAGAATTTCAAACGAAAAAATATGATGAAGAGGATCTGAAGTGCAACCTTAAAGTACTTAATGCAGGAAAAGTGTGTTCTTTTCATTATGGATTAGGAAATGTAAGGATAGATGCATATTTGCCAGTAGATTATGAAGATAAAATGAGTTGCCAAATTTCATTTATAGAAGTATATCAGTCAGATATATTTTTGACTTATGAAGAAGAAAATATAAAGAAGTATCTTTTTTCTGGATATAAAACATTGTTTAATTCAAAAGAACGAAGATGGTGTATGTTTTATGAACATTTGAAAGATGATTCTATATATCGGATTATTCTTCCAAATGTTCAGATGAATGTTTCAAAAGAAACATTGAGGCAGATGGCAATAATATGTGATAGTTTATATGAAGAATATATGATTCAGATTGAAAATATTAATAATATTCTTGGCGTTAGTGAGTTTATTGAGGTAGATAAGAACTTATGGAAATTATTTAAAATAAATGAAAGAACTAGGTATGTTTTATATGACTTCATGGAAAGTCATCAATATGATCAAGATTTGAATGATGAATATAATATATTTCATATTATCAGCTTGCCTGATCGCTTTTATTTACAAAAAAATTTTAATTCGAATCAAGAGGGGGAGATACATGCATATATAGAATTTCGCCAAAATGGTAGTTATTACGATGTATTATGGTCACCTGGATATATAGGAAATGAAGTCGATAAAATGAATAATTTTGATGACATAAAAAAGTGGACAGCTGAATATACACATGATTGGTTTATTAATAAATGTATTCCATATGCGATGAATGAAAATCTGAAAAAATCGGAAACCAGACTTCAAAGGATATTTAAAAGAAATGAAATTGAATACACGACAGAGCAATTATTTGCAGATAAATCAATTATATCATATAGAATGGATAAATAATCACAAAAAATACTTGAATCACTATCTCTTAATGAGGAAGAGAGAAGTTTGTTTTTGGATTAGCAGTCAACAGATCATATCAGATAGAAAGTAAAGAGACTGTATATCCACGTATTGTTGTCGATGATTATGTGGCAGAACAAGTTATCGAATATAATAATCGTTTATTGCTTACAAACTGGCATAGTGCACAGATGGTAAAGCAGATTAATGGTTCGATTGTCAAAATGGATGCTGACGGAAAATATATGATGCATTACCTTAATCAGTGATGGTCAATGGAATTATCTTATTATTACAGATGAAGGCAGAATTGCACCTATGAGAAAAACAGCGAGAGCAATACGTGCTTTTAATCCAAAATATTCATATGGATAAACACCATTCCCAATCTGCCAACAACTCTGCCAATTTCTTCCAATTCCCCCATCCCGATTGTCCTCATCAAAATCACCCATTATACTGTAACTATCCCCCGGTTTCCTCGGAGATCCGTGGGCAGAAAATCAGAACAGCATGAGAGGAAACAACATGAGGACAATCGACAAAAATACCATACAATCCTATCAAGATCATATTTATACACAGGAAAAATCCCAGAATACCATCGACAAATACATCCGCGACATCCGCACCTTCACCGCCTGGCTGCAGACACAGGAACAGAAAGACATCACCAAAGAATGCGTGATCCGCTACAAAAAACATCTCGAAGCCAAATACATGCCGTCCAGCGCCAACAGCATGCTCATCGCCTTAAACGGCTTCTTCGGATACACAGGCTGGCACGACTGTTTCGTCACGATCTTCAAGACCCAGCCAAACCACATCTATGCGCAGGAAAAAGAGATGATGCGCGCCGAATACGAAAAACTCATCGCAACTGCAAAAGAGAATGGCAACCTCCGCCTTGCCATGATCATCGAGATCATCGGCAGCACCGGCATGCGCATCAGTGAACTTGCATCGGTCACGGTGGAGGCAGTGGGCACCGGAAAGATCAGCATATCCTGCAAAGGAAAACACCGCGAGATCTATCTCGTACACAAACTGAAAATGAAACTGCTCGACTACTGCAAAAAGAAAGGCATCAGAAGCGGCGCAGTCTTCATCACAAAAAACGGAAACCCGGTAGACCGCAGCAACATCTGGACGGAAATGAAAAAAAACGCCGAAAAAGCAGGCGTTGCATTGAAAAAAGCATTCCCGCATAACCTCCGCCATTTCTTTGCGCGCACCTACTATAACATGCATAAAAACATCAGCCACCTTGCGGATATCCTCGGACATAGCAGCATCAATACCACAAGGATCTACGTAGCGACCACAGAGGAAGACCATGTCAAAAAATTGGAGCGTCTGGATCTGGTCGTCTGAACGACAGAAATAAAAAACACAACATAATGTAGATTATGTTGTGAATGCATTCGGATGAAAGTATAGTAATTATTACCAATATCTTCCAAGTACTATTTTTTTATCAAAAAATCCGGGAAACGTCAATAGTCTGATGCTAAAATTCGACAAAAAAATCCCACTTTTGTAAAAGAAGCACTAATTTCATAGTACTTCTCTAGGAATTTATTGCCATTTTTGCACAAAAATAAGACCAGACTTCTGTAAACGCCTGATTTTTCAGTATTTCATGGTTTCACAGCTGAAAATCATGTTATTTCAACTATACTACATTCATAGACAACTGCTAAAAACCAGAAATTTTATAAATCTGTTCAAAATCCCGGTGTAACCGGGCAAAAGAGCCATTCCTCCACACAACATAATCTACATTATGTTGTGGAGCTTTCTTTATGTAATAAAAATTAAGGAGGAAACCTATGAGAAGGACAAAAGCAAACCGTGCATTGACATTTGTGATGGCAGCCGCACTGCTCATCGGATCGATCCACGGCGTAGGTGCAAAAGAGCAGAGCAAAGCTTATGATGCACCGGAACTGACACTCCTGCAGGGAGAGTCAGACTATGACCTGACGGAAGGAATCACGTATGACAGTGAAAAATATACCCTGTCCGTCACTGACACAGGAAACTTTGATATCAATGTGGCTGGAGATTATGAGATCTCATACGCACTGACGGAAAAGGAAAGCAGTGTAAGTGAAACTGAAAGTGTGGAGAACACAGAGAGTGCGGATATCATAGAAAGCACTGAGACGGTGTCTGGCACAGAAACAGTAGATACTACGGAAACGATAGAAAATACAGATCAGACACCGGAAGGGGATGACCAGACTTCTGGTACAGATACCGCAGATCAGGACAAGCCAGATCAGTCGGCAGATGAGGATGAAGCGGACAGTGCAAAAGACTCGGTAAACAGCGGAAATGCAGGGCAGACGCAGGGAACATCCACGGGTGTCGGAGAGGTACAAGGATCAGAAAATCAGAATGATGGAAATACAGACACAGTAAAAGAAGAGTCAGCGGACACAGATACTGTAAACATTACAGAAGAGCAGACTCCGAAAGCTGCAAATGCAACACAGGAAGTGATAAACTTCAGCAGGACTGTAAAAGTAGTCGCAGCGGAAGAACCGGTGGAGACATATGCAGCAGATTATGAAGTGGCAGCTTATGCAAATGTGCAGGGGAACTATACCGTAAATCTGGGAACACCGGTGTGGACGGATGAGACACATCAGAAATTTCAGTTCACAAATGTTAAGGTTGATACACAAGGCAATGATATAAGCCTGATGACTATTACTTTATCAACCGGCAAACTGAACGATAATATAATTAATGATGCCTGGGCAACAGATAATGAAAAACGATCAGCTACTTGGATGTTTGCGAATGCACTTTCAGAAAAGGAGATAGAAGAAAAAATTTCATCTTGGGTTTTTGATTATGTAAGCAATATGAATGTATACATTTCAGTTAATGCTAATGAATCCAAAGGATTTGAAAATCTTACAGATATGAAGATAACGCAATGGGTTAAAAATGGGCATTATTATTTATATATTCCACAAAAAGTTTCTTGGACGAAAGCTCATGATTTGTCAAGCAATTATAAGTTGGCAGGTGAACAAGGATATTTAGTTACATTTACCAGTAAAGATGAACTTGTTTATATTGATAATCTTCAAAAGAATGCTGTTACATGGACTGCTGGAACAAGGTTGATACGGGTAGATGGAAGAAGACTAGGTAATGATAAGATAGCAAGGTATGAAGCTGGAGTACTCAAGTATAGTAATTCATATTATTGGGCAGCGGGACCAGAGAGTGGAGTAAAACTAGATTATACCCTATTTGCGCCTAGAGAACCTAACATGACTCAAAGGGCAGATAATTTGATAGATAGTTCAATGTCTGATGTGAATGACTACGAATCATGTGTTATGGTATTTTCAGGTACCGCAACTTTAAATGATGTTCCAGAAGGAAATCATGTAACACAGACTAATGTATCAGGTTTCTTCGTCGAATTCGGCGGCTACGCTGACGGAGCCGACCCGGGACAGCCGGATAACACCAAAAAAGGTGAGACCAACGTACTGGTAGAACCGATGGATGCTGAGGCTGTGATAAACGGCGTGAAATACGCCCCTCTTGCAGATGCACTGGATACGGCACAGGCAGGAGACACAGTCGAGATCGTAAAAGATACCGTCACAGCAGTGACAGGCGGAACCCTGAAAAAAGGTGTGAAGTTAAAGAGCAAGGATGGTACATGGTTCTCCGCACCAAATGATGCGGTGGATGTAACGCTTGACGTTGCAGCAGATGGAACCGTTACACTCAAAGACGGAACACTTAATGTATCGGATAACGGAACACTGAACGTTTACAGTCCGGTAGACCATAATACTTACAAGGTGACAACCCCGGCAGGCGCATCATCGGTCGTTGTGCCAAACGGTACAGGGGATGATACACCATATCTCAAGAACCATAACACGACAGGCGCACTCACCTTAAAGATCGGGGATGTGACATACACATATACCAATCAGAGTTTTGATGCCATCACCCTGGTCTACATCCCGGATGCCATGTGCCGGAATGAACTGGTGACAAAAGCAGAAGTTACGGCAGACAAGAGTGCAGTAATTAAGCTGGATGACGGCGAAGAAAATACGGTAGAGATAAAAGGAAATGGTTCAGCCGCCGATAAAGTGACAGTAGAGCGCAGAACATCAGATAAAAAAGCGGAGGTAAAACTTCCTTCGGGAACAAAGGCGAAGGTATTTGGACATGAGGTGGATACTGCACCTGCAGGCGGCGTAACGGTAGGTCAGAGAAATGCAGTCGACACAAAATATCCGGACAGGGATTATATCGTAATAGCTGTTGCGGGAGAGAAAGTCACAGTAGATGGTATTGAATATGTTGCAACGGAAAAAAATCAGAAGTTTTATCTTGGAACATTTAAAGCAATCGTAACCATAGGAAGCAATGCTGAGATTACAAGTGGTCAGAAGCAGACTGATGTTGGTTATTTAAAAACTTATACTGTAAAAATCAGTCCAAAAGCAGATTATGATCTGGATCAGGACAACTTTATCGTTACTATGAAGGAAAGCGATACAGGGACTGTTAAGAATTTGACATTTGCAGATGTGTGCAGGGTAGATCCGGCAGATGGAAGCATTACAGTTACGGTTCCAAATGTCAGTGGAGACATTACAGTGAATGCTGCGGCAAAACGGCAGATGACAACCTTGAAAGTAACAGGTCTTGTAACAGGAAATGCAAAGGGAAACTTCAAGGCGGTAGATGCATCTGGTAATGAATACAAACTGGAGCAGGATGGCAGCATCAATGTAAACCGCAATGAGGAACTCACCCTTATATTTACGCCAAATGATTTTTCAAATCCTTATTATTCAGATCTTACCGGGGAGAAGGGAGAAAGTTTCTCTATCCTGACAGCATTGCATGAGACAACAAACAATACAGATTTATTTGCAGGAGCAAAAACGTTTAACTGGAAAGAAAAGAGTTATGAATTAAAGTACACACCGACAACTTCAGATGTGACACTGAAAGCTGTATTCACACCGTCCCATATCGTACATGTTCATGTGACAGGTGGTACGGCAAAAGTGAAAGATACAGGGCTTGTAACAAAAGAATCAGGTGCGGACCAGTTCCAGCATGTCATTGTGAAAGACAATGAAACAGTAGAGCTGGAGTTAAAAGATACAACAGGAACAGCCACTACTTATAAAAAGGCATATTGGAGCAACGTGGATGGCAGTGATGATACCGATGTATCCAATCAGGCTTTCACAGGAAATGGAACAAGCTATACTTACACAACACAGGCGGTAGGCAAACCACAGGCATTAAATATTACATTTGAAGAGGGACAGACCGTAGATGTAAAAGTGACACATGGAAAACTTGTGCCTGGAAATGATGGTGTGGCGTGGAATGATAAAGGAAACAGTACATACCAGACGATTGTGAAGAATAATGGAGCATTGAAGGTCAATATTAAGCCAGAGGATGGTTACGGATTAAAGAGCATTACGGTTAATAATGTGGCAATTGATATTGATGCGGCAATCAAGAAGGGGGAAATCACATGGGATGGTACAACGAAGACCTATTCCCATACATTCGCAAAAGTTTATCAGGCATGGAATGTTACGGTGGACTTTGAAAAACTGCATGAGATCGTTTTTCAAGATCAAAAGGGCAATATCTTAAATAAGACAGAGCATATTACAGTGATTGATGGAGATACGATTCCGGCAGCAAGCTTTACCAAAATGCAGGAAGAAGCAGATAAGTCAAAGGCTGAGAATGAGAGCCTCTTTGTATGGGTTGATAAAACAGACAGCACAAAGATCTATAATGAAACAACTGTGATGACTGCACAGACTGCGGATGTCGTGACCTTAATCCCGGTATACCGGATGAACGTGATCAAGGGGGCAGATGGAAGCGTTATTGCAGCAGATGATTTTGTCATTCATGTGAACGATGTCAGAAAGCTTACGGACACAGAGGCAGCGACACTCGCAAATGTGACTGCTTATGATCATTCCGGTTCAGACATCAGTAATAGTGTGACTGTGGAACAAACAAAATTAGAGGAATTAAAGAAAAAGACTAAGGGAACATATGTGGATGCTTTGAACTTTATGATTGCAGCATCAGGATTGACGACAGGCGTAGAAGTGGAAGTGACGGATGATAATCCGACCATTACGGGAAAGACAGCATATACGCTGACTTTCAAGGGAAGAGCAAATGAGACTTATAATTATCAGGAGCTGGATGACCAGGGAACCCCGACAGGTGATGCAAAGACCATACTTACGGATGGGGATGGAAAGGCAACCATCGCAGGTCTGAAGAAAGCAACACCATATCAGATCAGTCACAGCAAGTATGGTTCTGTAAACGGTAAAACATCCCTCGTGGATGCAAAGAATATCGCAAAGCAGTTCGAGGACAGAGGTGCCGGGGACACAACAGGCAATAATGCCACGGACAGAACGGAGAAAGCAGAAAACTCCAATGTACAGGTGGTAGTGGATGATGACGGCAACTACAAAGTCATCGTGAAGAAAGACATCGACCACACAGTTGAGATCCCTGACACATGGGGTGAGGTCAAGATCGACTTAAATGATAAGACCATCACAGGTGACAAGGCAGATGATAATAATGAAGCAAAACCGGGACTGGAATTTGTCAAGGATGCTAACAGCAACGAACATCCGGGAACGAATCTTGAGATCGTAAACGGTACGATCAAAGGTGGGGACGGTTCTGCTAAACATCCGGATGGAGCAGCCGGTATCGGAGCCAGAGGTGATACAGCAGATGCCGGAATTATCATCGGAAGCAATGCAAACGTGACCGGTGGTGACGGTGCAGATGGCACAGAAGGCAAAGATGGAGGAAATGGCGGAGCCGGTATCGATGGTAACGGCAAGATCACTCCGACAGTCAGTGGAACTGTAACCGGCGGCAACGGTGGTAAAGGCGGAGATTCCGCAGCAGGTATCCCTGGCAATGGTGGAAACGGTGGAACCGGAATCAGCGCAGGCGATAAGACCATCACTATCAATCCTGGCGGAACTGTCAAAGGCGGTGATGCAGGAAACGGCGGAAACGCAACAGGAGATAACACGAACCCGGGCGGAAACGGTGGAAACGGCGGTACAGGAACCGAGACCACACAGCCGGGAAAGACCGATAACAACGGTGGAACAACATCCGGTGGAAATGGCGGAGACGGCGGTAAATCCGACAACGGAAACGGTGGAAACGGAGGCAACGGCGGCAGCGGCTCCACAGGAGAAAGCAATAACAACGGCGGCACGAACAGTGGCGGATCCGGCGGAAATGGCGGAGACTCAGACAAGGGCAACGGCGGATCCGGCGGTAATGGAGGAAGCTCAGGCGAAACCGGAGGCAACGGTGGTAACAACACCGGAGGAACCGGAGGAAACGGCGGAGACTCCAACAACGGCAATGGCGGATCCGGCGGAAACGGTGGAGAATCCAACAGCGGAACCGGCGGCAACGGCGGAAATGGCGGTGACTCCAACAACGGAACCGGCGGCAACGGCGGAAACGGTGGTGAATCCAACAGCGGAAACGGTGGAAACGGAGGCGATGGAGGAAACGGTAAGAATCCGGGCAACGGCGGAAACGGCGGCGGCTCCAACAGTGGAAACAACGGCAGCTCCGGCAGTGACGGCAGCAAACCAGACAACAACGGCGGAAATGGCGGCAGCAACGGTGGCAACAATAACGGCAATGGTGGAAGCAATGGCGGAGATAACGGAAACAATAACGGCGGCTCCGGCAGCGGTGGAAACAGCAATGGAGATACGAACGGAACCAATACCGGTGTCACAGATGGCAAGACGAATGCCACAGATATCGCCGCAGCGGATGGAAACAATGTGTCCGGCGGAAACAAAAACAACAAACACAACAAAAACAACAGAAACAACAACGAGTCAGACCAGACGGATGGTGAGGATGTGACAGAAGGCACAGAGACCGGTGCAGATACAGGTTCTGATGATACTACAGATGTCGCAGACAGAAGCGGAAACACAGACGACAGCATCCCGGCAGACAGCAGTGATGCAGACGGACACATCAGCTTCGCAGACTGCGGATTCCACTGGTATCCAGTCATCCTGATCCTTGTGATCGCAGGATACACAGTCCTGCGTATCCGGAAGATCCGTGAGGAACTTGACGGAGAGTAAGACAGTAACCCAAAAACAAAAATGATAGGAGGATAAGGACCATGGATCCTGAAAGAAGAAAAGCACTGCGGAAGACGCAGAAAAAATGTATCGCAGCCCAGGTGGTGATGTGTGCAGCCTATATATCAGCGGGCATCTTACTGGCTGTGACAGGCAGGCACTGTGTGGCAGATACTCCGATCTATATAGCCGGCGCAGTCATTACAGCCGGCTGCATGGCAGCTCTTGCAGTGTTTGAGTCAAGACTTTCAAGAGAACTTGCAGGATGACATGACAGGGGCAGCGCAGGCTGCCCCTGTTGTGCCTGAAAAAGGGATTATAAGGAAGTGACAGATCATGAAAGACAGGAATTTTGTTAAGGAAATAGAAAAGTTAAGGACAGCCGTCCTAGGGTATGACCGTGAGGAAGTCGTGCTCTACATCAGGGAGCTGGTGGAGTACTATGGACAGAAGAACGAGGAGACAGTGAGGGAACTGTATCTGGAAAAGATGCAGCTTGCGGCAGAGAACGCAGGACTGCGGGCACAGATCCCCACACAGGAGAAACTCTATGCGGAGGCAGAAGGAAAGGCGGAGGAGATCCTGGGCGGTGCAAAGGAAACTGCGGCGACCATCCTTGACCATGCCGGTGCCGAAAAGGAACGCATGCTCAAAGAGGCTGAAGAAGCAGGGAAGAAGATCCTTGCAGAGGCAGACCAGAAAGCAGTGGAGACCATTGCAGAGGCAGACCAGAAAGCAGTGGAGACCATTACAGAGGCAGACCAGAAGGCAGGGGAGACCCTTACGGAGGCAGAGAGGAAGGCAGGAGAGATCCTTGCAGAGGCAGGCCGGCAGGCGGAGGAGATCCTTGCAGAGGCAGGGAGACAGATGGACGTCATCCTGACAAAGACAAGGGAGAAAGTGGAGAAGGAACAGGCGCTCTACCATCAGTACCGCAGCCGGCTGGAATCCTTGAAAAAAGGCCTGGACTGCATCTTTGCAGAGTGTCCGCCGGAGGAAGACACCCGGGATCCGCAGGGAAAGCCGCAGAGACCGGGACAGATACAGAGACCGGGACAGACACAGGCAGACGGACCGGAAGAGGCCGGTCTCCGGGAACAGCCATGAACGAGGGAGAACAGTACAGCCTTGACATGGCACTCCTGAAAATCCGCGAGGAAAAACGGAAAAGAAAGATGCGCTCAGAGCGCGCCGTCATCCTGTTCGTGGTCTGGCTCCTGGTGTTCAGGGTGTGCGGGATCATGCGCGTGGATGGAAATTCCATGCGCCCTGCCTGCCATCCCGGGGACATCGTGTTCTTCCTGCGCATCCTCCCGGACGGCGTGGGCTATGGGGATGCCGTCATCTTAAAGGATGCATCCGGGGAATACCTGATCAAGCGCATTGCAGGGCTGCCGGGGGATGTGATGGAGGTGGACCGTGAGGGACACCTGACAAGGAACGGCGCAGAAGTGCAGGAGACGGATGTCATCTTCGGCCTGTCGGAAACAGGAGACAGCGTGGATTATCCGTACACCGTGCCGGAAGGGAGTTATTTCTTCCTCGGGGACAACCGCCCGGTGTCTTTAGACAGCAGGATGCTCGGTGCGGCTGGAAAGGAAGAGATAAAAGGAAAGGTCATCTGGGCAGCGGGGGCTGGGAGATGGAACAAAAAAACAGGTAAGAAGACCATGAGCATTACAGGAGCTTATACTTGGGAAGATATTTCCAGCCCATCTACAACGTGGAAAAGCACAGGATCACAGGACTTGAGGCACTGTTCCGTGCAAGGGACGGGAAGGGAGGTTTCCTCGACCCGGAGAGTCTTGTGCAGGAGGCAGAGGAAGGCGGCTGGGTGCATGAAATCGACCTGTGGATGATCCGGGAGTGCTGCCGGTGGTTCACGAGGTTTGCGGAACACGGCATCACGAGGATCAACGTGAACCTGTCGCCGCAGACCTGCATGGTGGAGACTGTCTGGGAGGAGATCAGCAGCTGCCTGGACCGGTACGGCCTCCAGCATGGGAAGATCTGGCTGGAGATGACGGAACTCGGGAAGTCGGCGGATAACGGAAAACTCCTGGAGACCGCACACAGGCTGCAGGATAAGAAGTTCAACCTGGTCATGGATGATTTCGGCAAGGGCGAATCCAATTTCGTGCGGCTGATGGATTTCGAGTTCCAGAGCATCAAGCTGGACAAGGAGCTGGTCTGGGGCATCGGGAGCAGGAAGATGGGCATGCCGATCGTGCAGACGCTCCTCGTGTTCGCCCAGAGGAACCACATCTGGGTGACGGCAGAGGGGATCGAGACAAGGGAACAGGCAGCGCAGCTGGAAAAGCTCGGCTGCAACTTTTTACAGGGCTACCTGATCAGCAGGCCGCTCCCGGCAGACAGGTGCGTGGAATTTGTTGCAGACTGGGAGAAAAAGGACATCCTTGCACAGCCTGGGCAGGAAGATGATGATTGCAGAAATCATATGAAACAATTGCGAAACTCATGAAAATCTAAATTGAATTGTGAAAAATTAACAAAAGACATGAAAGACATTGGGGAACCGCCGGTTCTTAGAAGGCAGGTACAACTGCAAGTTGTGCATGGCTTCTTAGTACCGCTGCGAGTGACACATAGCGAGAGCGTGTCTTGAATGTTTTTGTTGATTTTGAACAATTGAAAGAAGAGTATGAGGAGTTTCGCAATTGTCTAAATATCATATAGGGAACAGGAGAGATAAATCATGGGAAAGACAAAATTTGGAACAAAGATCGTATTCTTTTTTGTGATACTGCTCGGTGCATGGGCAGTGTTATATGCGAAAAACTGCATGGAACAGCTCGCAGCATATGCAGTAAGCCTCATGGACGGTGCAGGACAGGCGCAGGCGCAGAGCCAGCTTGCGGCAATGATCGCTTCCGATGTGAAAAAAATGGCAGCCTTTATGGCAGCCGGGCTTATCATCACGATCGTTGTGGGTGCGGCAGGCATCATTGATTACATCAGGAGCCTCGACCTTGCCTGCAGCTATTCGGACACCCTCGCACAGGGCGATTTCACACAGGATGTGGAACAGAAATATTTAGACAGGAAAGACAGCATCGGAAACCTTGCGGCAGCTTTCCACAAGATCCGGGAGAGCTTTGCGGGACACCTTGGGAGCGTGAAGGACAATGCAGAGTCCCTGAGCGGCCATGTCTCCTCCATCGGGAAAAACGTGGATGAGATCAACGGCGAGATGGAAGGCATTTCCGCAACGACACAGCAGCTTGCAGCGAGCATGGAGGAATCCGCTGCATCCGCAACGGAGATGAACACCATGTCAGAGGAGATCAACCGGGCGATCAAAAACATCGCGGAGAGCGCACAGGAAGGTGCGGAGCGTGTCAATGACATCCATACCCGTGCCGTCAATGCGAAGAAAGAGACCACGGAGAACCGTGCCAATGCACAGCGCATGCACGGCGAGATCAAGGAAAGCCTCGACCAGGCACTGCAGGATGTGGAAGTGGTATCCCGGATCGAGGTCCTGGCACAGGCGATCATGGAGATCACCAACCAGACCAATCTTTTATCCTTAAATGCTTCCATCGAGGCGGCGCGCGCCGGGGAGATGGGAAAAGGGTTTGCAGTCGTGGCGGACGAGATCCGGAAGCTTGCGACGGAATCCGGTGAGACGGCGACAACCATCCAGGAGGTCACGGACAGCGTGGTAAAAGCGGTGAACCAGCTCACAAAGGACAGCAGGCGTCTGTTAGACTTCGTCGCAACTGATGTGAAATCCAGCTATGACAGCTTTGAGAGCCTTGCGGATGCCTACAACCGGGATTCCGAGTTTGTGGACGGTCTTGTATCGGATTTCAGTGCGACATCCGAGGAACTCTTAGCTTCCATGGACGGCATGATGAAGGCGATCGAGGGCGTTGCAAATGCAGCAAACGAGGGCGCAAGCGGGACCTCCGACATGGCAGAACGCATCCAGAACATCACCATGCGGTGCTCCGAGGTGGCAGAGACCACGGAACAGGCAGGCGCAGCGGCAGAAACGTTAAAGGCAGACACTGAGATCTTCAAGGTGTGAGAAAAAGCACCGGCAGAAAACAGCAGCCATCAGGATGGAACGCATCATTGAATCAATGGAGAAATGGGAGGACAAACGTGAGAAATAAAAAAAGAATGCTTGCCGCAGGACTTATAGCAGTGGCACTTCTGTCAGCTGTGAGCGGATGCGGCAGTACAACCGGAAATATGCAGGATACCAAGGGCATACAGGGGACTACAGGAGTAGCTGGTGGGACCGTGCAGGGTTCCGGGAGCGCAGAAAATGCATCAGACACGGCGGCACAGAACAACGGCAACACAGCAGATCATAATGCACAGGATAACAGCAGTGGAACAGGAACAGCACAAAACGGCAGCAACACAACAGATCATACAGCACAGACAGGAAACAACGACAGCAGCGGGACATCACAGGCAGGCGTGTCACAACACGCAACCGCAGGTTCTGCCACAATGGTGAACGGCGGCATCACGGAACAGGAAGCGAAGAACATCGCAGCCGGGAATGCAGGGGTCACAGAGGAACAGATCCAGTACATCACGGTAAAACAGGACTGGGATGACGGCCGTGCCAGATATGAGGTGGAATTCACCGCAGCCGGAGTGGAGTACGATTATGAGCTGGATGCATCCGATGGACGCATCCTATCGGCAGACTCCGAAGTGATAGACAAGGGATACCGTGCATCACAGAATGGTACGACAGGTTCCCGGAACGCAGCCGGCTCATCGCAGACAGCACCGGGCGGTGTTTCCATCGAGACAGCAAAACAGACCGTCATGGACAGGATCCCTGGCATCGATGCCGGAAACATCTACATCCATCCGGACTATGACGACGGCATCTCTCTCTATGAGGGGGAAGCCTACTATGCGGAGGTAAAGTATGAATTTGAGATCAACGCAGAAAACGGAAATATCATCAGCTGGGAAGCAGAATCCATCTACGATTGAGAAAAAGCCGTTAAAAGTAAAGGTTGAGACAGTCCTGATCATCATTGCCATGACAGGGCTTGTCCTGACCGGCATCACGATCGGGAACAGGATACACCATCATCAGATGTTAAGGGATATCCGTATCAGGTTTGAGCAGCTTCACGACCGGATCGAAGATCAGGACACCGATACAAAAAGTGTTTGAATTTGGCGGCTTTGGAAATGAACTCAGACCATAACAGAAATTTTAAAGTAGAAGCACTCTAATAGAATGATCAATCAGATGAGAACCTGATTAGAATCCATTCTATTAGGGTGTTTTTTGTGAATAAAAACTTTCGAGTTCACGTAAGTTCATTGTGTCGTTTTATGTCGGGTGGTAAAATGAAAAGAAAATGTTAAGAGTCAAAATAAGGTATGGAGGGGATTAGAATTGCAGGATGATAAAATGCCAAAGGTGTTTATTTCATATTCTTGGAGCAGTGATAGACTTGTACTAGAGCTTGCCCAACGCTTAATTTCTCATGGAGTGGATGTTGTGCTTGATAAATGGGAACTAAAAGAAGGGCAAGATAAGTATGCATTTATGGAAAGATGTGTTAATGATCCTGACATTACAAAGGTACTTATAATTTGTGATAGGGTATATGCACAAAAAGCAAATAATCGAACAGGAGGTGTTGGTGATGAGACTGTAATTATTTCTGGTGAAATATATGGGAAAATGAAACAGGAAAAATTTATTCCAATCATTGCTGAAAGAGATGATGAGGGAAATGAGTACTTACCAGCCTATATAAAAACGAGGATATATATAGATCTTTCAGATGCAACAAAATATGAAGAACAATATGAAAAATTGCTTCGGAATATATATGAAAAACCACAGCTTGTGAAACCAAAATTAGGAAAAAAACCAGAGTGGTTGGATGAGGAAAAGACAAATTCTTTTCCATTAAAAGATTTAATTCGTCAGATTCATGGAAGTAATATCTTAAATAAAAGTTTTGCTGTTTTTGCATAAAAAGTACACAAAGAATATTTCAATTATTGATAAGTTGGTATTGGCAATTGTGAAGACCTTTAATGTTGATGAAGCAACTGCATGGGTTGAAGGAAAGAAACAGGATTTAATTAAATTGGATACAGTGACAGAAAATGCATTTAATGAGATATCTGAAAATAAGGGCATAGAGATAGCTAAATTTATCAAGAATATCTCACCTGATAATATGTATATATTATGCAAAAGTAAGATTTCAGAAGTAGGAGAACTGATTAACAGTAATGGTGCTTTATATTTAGATTTTGAAAGTGCTTTGCCATATTATGAGAAAAATGGAATATTAGCAGGAAATGATCCAGAGACAACAGAATTTAATGATATTATGAATTTTTTGTATATGGGAAGAAAAGAAAAAATTAAAGAAATATCAAATGAAAGTAATCCGTATGTGATCTTAAACTTTATGTTTTAAAAAGGTATAAATGTCAAAATCAAAATGTAAGAGGAAAATTATAATTAAAAGAATTTGAAATCTTTAGAGGTGGGGGAGCGCAAGGATCAGCCATATCCTGCGAAATCCCTTTTATAAGGGCGCACATCTTGTCTGCCGGACGCACCAGAAAGGCATCCGCTCCAATACCTATGACATTATCCCCCGTGAGGAATGGGAGGTCATTGAGGGCTGCCATGAGGCGATTGTGACGCCGGAGGAATGGGAACAGGTGCAGGAAGTCAGGATCGTTTATAACTTTGTCGGGGAAATCCCGGAGATTGCAATATAAAAACTTTACCCCATCCCTAAACAACCGAGAGATGGGGTAAAATTTTTTGTTGATCAGAAATGTAAATTAAAAAGTGAGTATGGGAAAAATGCTCTAAAAATGCAAATATTGTTTGCGGGAAAAGTCTCACCGCTTATGAGAATGTTCGTAATCAGTTAATGCCTGTAAAGCTTTGGGAGCTAATGGGAACAGTGCTATCATGTTAAAAATTGTCATCAGACCGACCCCAACGTCTCCCAAATCCCATACAAACTGGTATGCTGCAATGCCGCCGATAAAGAGCATTACAAGGGCCAGTACCTTGTAGAGCGTCTGAGAGAGCCAGTTATCGCCAAACAAATACGCCACATTTGATCTTGCATAAAACAAAATTCCTAAGAATGTGGAAAAGCTAAATAAAAACAGAATTAGTGCGATGAACACAACACCAAATTCGCCAAAATAGTATGCCATAGCAGCTTGCAGTAAATCCATACCTGCTAACCCCTCGGTTAATTCATGAGGCACTAAGAGCATAATCATCGCTGTACAGGTGCAGATTACATATGTATCGATGAATACTCCGAGAGCCTGAAAAAGCCCCTCCTTGGCAGGATGGTCGATATCCGCAGCGGCAGCCGCACAGGGGGCGGAACCAGATCCTGCTTCGTTAGAGAATAATCCACGCTTCGCACCGTTCATGATCGCTGCGCCGATACCTCCACCAACAGCTTGCCGCAGACCGAACGCCTCGCTGAAAATCCGGCTCAAAACATCGGGAAGCTGACCAGCATTTTTGACAATAATGAAAATTGTAAGGAAAAAGTAACATGCGGCCATGATTGGCACCATGATATCCAGAACTTTGACAGTGGCGTTTTTCCGCAACACAATTATCGCAGCAATAGCAACTAGAAAAATTGTGGTATACAGTGGAGGAATGTGGAATGCATTTTCAAAAGAAGATGCGACCGAGTTGCTGATCACCTGACTGATTCCACACCAGCAGAGAAGCCCGGATAAGGCAAACAGACATGCGAAGAGGGAATATCTTTGTCTCTTACTCCTTGATGCGAACAGTACGTGGAGATAATACGCCGGACCACCACGGTAACCACCATACAGCGGATCCTTTTCCTTGTAGATTTGGGCCAAAGTCGCCTCTATAAAGGCAGTAGATGCGCCCAAAAGTGCAATGAGCCACATCCAGAATACAGCACCTGCACCTCCTGCGGAGATGGCAGCCACAACGCCCATCAGATTGCCCATGCCTACGCGGCAAGCCGTAGATACAATCAGTGCCTGCAAGCCAGAGATACCGTCAGAATTTTTGGTTTTGTTATTCTCTAGTGTTATACGGATCATTTCTGGGAACATTCGGAGAGGAAGAAAGTGAGTGCGGATCGTAAAATAGATTCCGGCTGGCACCAAAATCATAACAAGAAGGGATATTCCCAGTGTACTTCCTCCTGGAAGCGGGATCTGCACCAGATCTCCCCATAAAAAGTTATAAATTGCATTAATTAATGATATCATCTTAAAAAACATCCTCTCATGATAGGGTAAAATTTCCAAATACAGGTACCAGGACTCATTTGGCAGACATGTGTTCTCCCTATTAAATGTTGCTTCTTATGTCGCTTCTTCTGTTCTGCTTATGAACACTTTAAAAGATTCGCACATATTATAGTTGACAGAAAAAAATTACTACCACTTAACCAGTTGTTGCACCTTCTGGTTTGCCTCTTGTAAAACGGCAGCAGACGCAAGCAACGCCTGATGTTCCTGATTTGTCAGGTGATACTCTACCAACTCTCGAATACCAAACCCATTCAGAACAGCGGGAATACCTAAATAGAGGTCGGAGAGTCCATATTCCCCATGCGGCATGACAGACAGGGGCATAACAATGTTTTCATCCTGTATGATAGCCTTGATCATTCGTGCTGCAACAGCAGCAATACCATAATTAGTAGCGCCTTTCTGTTTTACAATCTGATAAGCAATTTTGGCAATTTCTTTTCTAATTGAATCCAACTCCACATAACGAAACCTCTCCGGGCTATCTCGCAGGATATCTATAATACGCTTTGCGCCGACTGTTACTTGGCTCCAGGGAATCATTTGTGAATCTCCATGTTCTCCCATGCACATGGCCTCCAGGCTGCGGGCATCAACACCAATCAGGTCAGCCAAAAAATAACGCAGGCGTGCAGATTACAAGATGATGAGCCAGAGCAGTACCTACATTGCCAGCACCGATAATGACAACTTTGCTTCTTCCAATAGCCATAAAATCCTCCTAATTCGAAGATGTACAGTTGAATTTCCTGCTTTAATAGTGTATCATAGGATTGATGATTAAGGAAACAAATGATTTTTATTATTATAATTATATTTTTTAATTAAGGGAGAAACATGGATCTAAGATTGTTTTCCACCTTTCTAAGGGTGGCAGAATTGCAGAATTTTACAAAAGCGGCGGAGCAACTAGGTTATTCTCAGGCTACTGTCACAGTTCAGATTCACCAACTGGAGCAAGCACTGGGGATCCAGCTTTTTGAGCGAATTGGGAAACGAGTTCGGATGACCGAGCATGGAGAACAGTTTATCCCCTATGCCATAGAGATATTAAAGGCTGAACAAAACGCAAAAGATTTTCTTCGTGAACCAGAAAATCCTTCAGGACGTTTACGAATCGGTACGGCGGAATCTCTTCTGCTGAGCGTTCTTACGCCCATTCTGATGGAATACCACCATCGTTATCCGGATGTAATGGTCAGCATCCACACAGGTTTGATTCATGAACTGTTCGATATGGTTCGACAGAATGATGTGGATCTTTTATTCTTTCTGGACAAGAAAACAGATTTTGCAGATTGGGTCAAGTTGCTGGAACAGCAGGAACCCATCCTATTTGTTGCTTCCCGCGATCATATGATTTGTCGCAAGAAAAAAGTATCTTTAGCGGAAGTGGTGCGCGAACCCTTTGTGCTAACGGAAAAAAGTGTCAGTTACCGCTATGATCTGGAGCAGCTTCTGGCGGAAAAAAAGCTGGAAATACACCCTTTTCTAGAAACCGGTAACACGGACATCCTCGTCAGAATACTGCTTCATGGCAACTGCTTGTCTTTCCTTCCGCAATATGTGGTTCGTCCTTATCTCCTATCCGGGAAAATGCAAACCGTAGATGTTGAGGACTGTCGTATTCAGATGTGGAGTCAGCTGGTGTATCACAAAAACAAATGGGTTACACCCCAGATGAACTGTTTTATTACGCTCATGAAAGAAAAAATGGGTAAAGTAATATAATGCTTTTTATAGCTCTTCTCATTTCAGAGAAGAGCTATTTTTATGCTCATTTTAAATTTACCGCTTGACATTGTGGCAAAGATTTGGTAGCTTTCGGTTGTCTGGTATTCTGGTATTAAAAATACTTGCTATTCCCCACCAAAAAAAATCCTTTGAAAATCCCATCAATATTTGCTATAATAACAAATGCATCTATGCATGATGCAAATATACTATAATTAGAAATCGAGGAATGTAACATGGCATTATTGGAACAGTGGCAGAAAGTTGCCTATAATGAGAAAGCAGATAGAGGTGAATTACAGAGATTCTGGCAGAGATACTTCCTTTTAGAGAAGGGCGTATACGAACAGCTTTTAACAAATCCGGATGAGAAAGTAGAAGGAACTGTAAAAGAGCTTGCAGAGAAGTACAACCTCAGTGTTATGGAGATGACAGGATTCTTAGACGGAATCAACGACAGCTTGGTAGAGGCTAATCCAATCGACACCATGGAAGAAGATACAAAAGTTAACCTTGTTTTTGACAAAGAAAAATTATACAAAAACATGGTTGACGCAAAAGCAGACTGGTTATATGAATTGCCACAGTGGAAAGAGATTTTCGATGATGAGAAGAGAAAAACTTTATTCTTAGAGCAGAAGAAATCCGGCACTGTCCATGTAGGCAAAAAAGTCGGACGTAACGATCCATGCCCATGCGGAAGCGGTAAGAAGTACAAATACTGCTGCGGAAGATAGTCCGTCATACCGGAATTGTAAAAAATACTTTACAGATAGAAGAAAAGGGTATAGAATGACCCTAGTCAAAACGATGAAGAGAAGAGTAGCATAAGCAAAAGTCCCAGAGAGGAAGGCGTTTGGTGTGAGCGTTCCGGCTTGGAATTATGTGAAGACCAGCTCTGAGTGACCCCAATCCGGTCCGGTGATACCGTTATAATCAAGAATGAGATTTCTCTGGAATGGATAGGCAGTAAGAAGATTGATGTCTGGTAAGACGGAGAGATGAAGATGGGTGGAACCACGATCAGTATATCGTCCCTGATATTGTAGGAATGCAGTATCAGGGATTTTTTATGTTGTACAGAGAATCGGAGATACTTCCTACAGAAACTTATTTTTATATAGCGAAAGGAAATGAAGAAAATGGTAGATTTTAAAGCAGACGAGAGACTGAATACTTTAAACCATTCCTGCGCACATGTGATGGCACAGGCAGTAAAACACTTATACCCACAGGCAAAGTTCTGGGTAGGACCAGTTGTAAAAGAAGGTTTCTATTATGATATTGACCTTGGCGATGATATCATCAATGACGAAGCGATTGTAGCAATCGAGAAAGAGATGAAGAAAGTCTGCAAAGAAGGCAAGAAGATTTACAGACGTGAGATTTCCAAAGCAGAAGCAATGGAAATGTTCAAAGATGATCCATACAAACTGGACTTAATTGAAGGTCTGGAAGATGGAAATATCTCTGTTTACGATCAGGGAGATTTTACAGACCTCTGCCGTGGACCTCACGTAGACAATACAAAGTTATGCAAGAACTTTAAACTTGTAAAATACTCTGGTGTATATTGGAAAGGTGATGCAAACAATCACGTAATGCAGCGTATTTACGGTGTATGTTTCCCGACACCGGAAGAGTTAGAGGAGCACTTAAAACTTCTTGAGGAAGCAAAAGACCGTGACCACAGAAAAATCGGTAAAGAGATGAATCTTTTCATGTCGGATGACCTTGTTGGACGTGGACTTCCAATGTTCCTTCCAAAAGGATACACAGTATGGCAGGAACTTGAAAATTATATCAAAGCAAAAGAGAGAAAACTTGGATATCTTCATGTTATGACACCTTGTGTTGGTACGGTTAATCTGTATAAAACATCCGGTCATTGGGATCATTACAAAGACAATATGTTCCCTGCAATGGAAGTGGAGGGAGAGTCCTTTGTTCTCCGTCCAATGAACTGCCCGCATCATATGATGATTTATGCAAACAGAATGCATTCCTACAAAGATCTTCCAATCCGTATCGGTGAGATCGCACATGACTTCCGTTTCGAAGCCAGCGGTACTTTAAAAGGTATTGAGAGAGGACGTCATTTCTGCCAGAACGACGCACATCTTTTCGTGACACCGGAACAGATTGAGTCAGAGTTCTCACAGGTCGTAGATCTGATTTTTGATACTTACAAGGATTTCAACATCACAGATTACCGTTGCGTGCTCTCCTTAAGAGATCCTGCTGATAAAGTAAAATATCATGATGATGATGAGATGTGGAACACCGCTGAGGACGCTTTGAGAAAAGTATTAAATGACCTTGGAATCGAATATACAGAAGAAATCGGAGAGGCTGCATTCTACGGACCAAAACTTGATGTAAATGTAAAACCGGCAATCGGAAATGAATACACACTTTCCACCTGCCAGCTTGATTTCTGCTTGCCTGCAAAATTCAATCTGACATACATTGACAAAGATGGCACAAAGAAAACACCGGTTGTTTTACACAGAGCAATCCTTGGTTCCCTTGACCGTTTCATGGCTTATATCTTAGAGGAAACAAAAGGAAATCTGCCACTCTGGTTAGCACCGGTTCAGGCAAGAATCATTCCGGTCAAGAACGAGGACGAAGAGTTAAATGCATATTCTCATGAACTTCTTAATTATCTGGATGAGAATGATATCCGTGTGGAGATCGACGAGCGTGCCGAGAAACTCGGTTATCGTGTAAGAGCAGCACAGGTAGAAAAAGTTCCTTACCTCATCATTCTTGGTAAGAACGAGGTCAAAGACGGAACGGTAAGCTACAGACTTCACGGTGAGCAGGCTACCACAACCGTTCCAAAAGAAGAGTTCCTTGCAATGTTAAAGGATGAGATCGCAACAAAGAAGATCAATCCTGCCGCATTAAAATAAAAATGAATAAAAATTGAAAGAAGGGCATATGTCAGAAAATTATGGCATATGCTCTTTTGCATATTTTTTTCAAAAATCGCCATACTAATCTAAGACAATTGCGAAACTCATGAAAATCTAAGTTGAATTGTGAAAAATTAACAAAAGACATGAAAGACGATTATAATGAGTTTCGCAATTGGCTAGACAGATTTGAAGGAAAAGGAGAAAAAAGTATGGCATATTTGGATTGTTCAGTGAAAAGCTGCACCTACAACAATGAAGACGGCTGTTGCTGCAAAGGCGACATTCAGGTGGAGGGACGCGAAGCAACCGAAGCACAGAGCACCTGTTGCGGAAGTTTCAAAGACCGCGGAACAAACGGTGCAGCCTGTAACGCATTAAAAGATGTTTCCAAGGAAATCGACGTTGCGTGTGAGGCAGCACACTGCCGTTTCAATGAAAATGAGAAATGTCACGCAGATCATATCGGTATTTCCGGTGCCGGAGCCTGCACCTGTGGAGAGACAGAGTGCGCAAGCTTCGAGTGCAACTGTAAATATGAATAATTAATACAGGTATGAAACTGGTCTGCACATGCTCCATTTGTGCAGACCATAAAAAAGCAGGATAAGAAAATTTACATCTGTAAAGTAGGATTCCAGTGCTTTAAAACACAAAAACTACACAAAAAGTTTACAAAGATACCCTTGTTTCTTTTGCTGCGGAGATGTAGTATGAGAGTTGGAAAAACAAAAAGATTCCTGTTTGGAGGCGGTACTTATGAGAAAAAAATCACATATTTCACTGGCACGTTACATTGTAAATAATATGGAAGACAATGATCTAAAAAAACATAAATTATCTTTTTACATCGGAAGTGTCCTGCCGGACATTAAGCCATCCTTCGTCTATAAGCGTCATGAGATGGACGGAACTTACCCGGATATCAGACGCCATATTGAGCGCCTTTCCGAGGGTAGAAAACTGGTGGAGAAGAAAAAAGGACGCAAGTATTACATGGATCTTGGACAGATCAGCCACTATCTGGCAGATTATTTTACTTATCCGCACAATAAAATCTATCCGGGAAGTCTGAAGGATCACTGCTCTTACGAGGAAAAGTTAAAGCGGGATCTGCGGAGATATATCAGGACGGACGCTGCAAAACCGCATAAAGCAGATCATCTGGAATTTAACAGTGCCAGAAATCTTTGCGATTTTATCCAGAAATCCCATGATGATTATCTTGTGAGAAAGCATGATGTGGAGGATGATATCCATCACATTGTGGAGGTGAACTACAAGGCAATGGAGACAATGATACATTTACTCGCCGAGAAAAGGGCAGAATTCCGGTTAAAACATTCCTGAAAAATGAAAAACATACAAAAACGATAGGAAAACATACGAATCAAATATTAATTTTTTATGAACAGCGCATCCAAAGTCGAAAAATGGATGCGCTGTTTTTGTAGGAAATACGTGCAATTGTGAAAAAATCCGTTTGGAAATGTCGAATTTTGGAGAAAACTCATCACCTAATTCATTTGATTTTTGAATCTGCGGATAGTAATATGGAGAATATAAAAGAGAGGAAAAGAAAAAGGGGAAAAGAAAAAGGGGAAAAGAAAAAGGGACTATTCTCTGCTCCGGCAATTAGCAGAAATTTGAATTTGTAAAATTGCATTTTCCATTGAGGAAATCAGGAGGATTCATATGAGAAAGTTGAGTGAGTTACAGCAGGAAATCGAATCCGTTCGATTTGAACTGGATCAGGCACTTTTACGACAGGATAAGTTTGATAATTACTATCAAAAAAGTACAAAACTCGATCAGCTGATTGAAGAGTATATCGAGGAAACAGAAAGAAGTAAGTAGAGAAGAATGGAAAATAATGCCAAATCAGGAAATAACTGGTCTGGCATTATTTTTTTGCGCTAAATTATTGATTTTTTCTTAAGAATAGTCTAATATATGTTTAAAAGTGGTGGAAAGTGGTAGAGAATGGTTCGAAGTGGTGGCAAATGACCACAAAAACGGAAAATCAAGAGGAACCAGCTGCCGCACAAAGGCAGGTGATTGTGTCATGTTTATGGGAGAATACAACCACACAGTTGATCCAAAAGGCAGACTGATAGTTCCGGCAAAATTCAGAGAGCAGCTTGGCGATGAATTTGTAGTGACAAAGGGACTTGATGGATGCTTATTTGTGTATACGTTAGAAGAATGGCACAACATCGAAGAAAAATTTAGAAATATTTCCATGACTTCCAAGGATGCAAGAAAGTTTTCACGTTTCTTTTTTGCAGGAGCAGCTTCCTGTGAACTGGACAAGCAGGGAAGAATCCTTCTTCCACCAGTTTTAAGAGAATATGCAAATCTGACAAAAGATGTCGTTTTAGTCGGAGTCTTAAGCAGAGTGGAAATCTGGGACAAAGACAGATGGCAGGAGAATACATATGATGAAGATGAGATGGATGAGATTGCAGAACACATGGCAGATTTAGGGTTCAGCATCTGATCCACAGAGAATAAAAAAAGAGAGCCAGAGCAAAAGTCAGGCAGAGAGGATCACAATGGAATTTAATCATTATTCAGTATTACTAAATGAGACAATTGAAAATTTGAATATCAAGCCTGACGGAATCTATGTGGATGGAACACTTGGCGGTGGCGGACATGCTTACCAGGTGGCTTCACGGTTATCAGAAAAAGGCAGGCTGATCGGAATCGATCAGGATGCGGATGCAATCGCAGCCGCCGGAGAAAGATTAAAGGAATTTGGTGACAAGATCACCATTATCCGAAGCAATTACGCCAACATGAAAGAGGAACTTCACCGCATTGGCGTGGAAAAGGTGGATGGAATCGTGTTGGATCTTGGCGTATCTTCGTTTCAGTTAGATACACCGGAGCGTGGTTTTACTTACCGTGATGAGAATGCTCCACTTGATATGAGAATGGATGACAGACAGAGCCTGACTGCAAAAGATATTGTAAACGGATACAGTGAGATGGATCTTTACCGTATCATCCGTAATTATGGTGAGGACAAGTTTGCAAAAAATATTGCAAAACACATCGTGCAGGAGAGGGCAAAGAAACCGATCGAGACAACCGGAGAACTGACGGAGATCATCAGGGCTTCCATTCCAATGAAAGTTCAGGTGACCGGTGGACATCCGGCAAAAAGAACGTTTCAGGCAATCCGTATTGAGCTGAACAAAGAGTTAGAAGTACTGCAGAATAATCTGGATGATATGATCGACCTTTTGAATCCGGGTGGAAGAATCTGCATTATCACGTTCCATTCCTTAGAGGATCGAATTGTAAAGACGAATTTTAAACGAAATGAGAACCCATGTACCTGTCCAAGCGATTTTCCAGTGTGTGTATGTGGTAAAAAATCCAAGGGAAAGGTAGTCACAAGAAAACCGATTCTTCCTTCCGAGGAAGAATTAGAAGTGAACTCCCGTTCCAAGAGTGCAAAATTAAGAGTTTTTGAAAGGGTGTAGCAGATGCCGAACAGAACAGTAAATCACAACAATCGAAATAGAGCAGCCTATCAGGTAGATGGCAACACCGTACGCCGTATGGAGGCGATGCCGGATTACCGCAAAGAGCGCAGAGACAGACAGGAGCGGGAACGCGAGGAAGAGCTGAGAAAACGCAGACGTGCCGCAGCCAGAAATCAGGAAAAAGCGCTTCGCATGAGCAAAAGTTATGTTGTATTCCTGACAATGGCAGTGACCGTATTTGGCATTTTCTGTGGAGCTTATATTAAGCTTCAGTCCGATGTGACTGCAAGAATGAAAAAAATCGCAAGCTTAGAGAGCCAGGTGACAGACCTTAAGGCTGACAATGACGAGGCTTACAAGAGAATTAATACCGCAGTAGATCTCGATGCAATCAAGGAGAAGGCAATCAATGAACTTGGTATGTTTTATGCAACACAGGATCAGATCGTCTACTACTCTGTAGATAAGACAGACTACATGAATCAGTATAATGAAATCCCACAATAGGGGGAATTTTCAGGCAAAAAAATAATTCAGGTGGTAGAATGGCAAAAAGAAGACCGAAAAAGCCGATGTTAAAGTTCCCAAAGCGCATGCAGAAAAAAATGATCGTCATGTTTACCGTTGTTGCAGCGCTTATGATCGGACTCATCGGAAGACTGATGTATATTGAATACACCAGTGGAGAAAAATATGAGAAAATTGTTCTGGCACAGCAGGGCTATGACAGCCAGACAATTCCTTATCAGAGAGGTGACATTGTAGATGCAAAAGGAACTGTTCTGGCAACGAGTATCGCAGTCTATAATGTGATTTTGGACTGTTCCGTTTTAAATGATGATGAAAAATATGTGGAGCCGACGATCAATGCGCTTGTAAGCTGCTTCCCGGATCTGACAAGTGAACAGCTTTATTCTTACCTGAAGGACTCTCCGGACAGCAGATACATTGTGCTTGCCAAGCGTTTGTCCTATGATACGATCCAGCCTTTTGTAAATCTGCAGGAGGAGCGGGATGAAAAGGGAAAACTGGTAAATCCATATATCAAGGGTGTCTGGTTTGAAAAAGAATACCAGAGACAATATCCATATGGAAAACTGGCAAGTTCCGTGATCGGGTTCACAACATCCGGTAACCTTGGAATTAATGGACTGGAAAATTATTATGATGACACGTTAAATGGAATTAACGGCAGACAGTATGGATATCTGAATTCAGACAGTAATTTTGAAAAAACGATCAAACCGGCAGTCAACGGCAATACGTTAGTGACAACGATCGATGCGACGATCCAGTCGGTGGTAGAGAAGAAAATACAGGAGTTTAATGAGGCCTATACAGATGGTTACAGAGAGGGTGAGGGCGGAGCAACAAGAATCGGCGTGCTCATCATGAAACCGGACAATGGCGATGTCCTTGCAATGGCACAGTATCCAAACTACGATCTGAGCAATCCATGGGATTTATCTGAGTATTATACACAGGAAGAGATCGATGCGATGGATGATGATGCGAGACTCGAAGCGTTAAATCAGTTGTGGCAGAACATATGTCTGACCTATACTTATGAGCCGGGATCAACGGCAAAACCATTTACGGTTGCAGCCGGGCTTGAGACAGGAACACTGTCGACCAATGATACCTTTTTCTGTGATGGAGCCGAACAGCTCAGCGGATTTACCGTAAAATGTGTTGCCTATAGAAAAGGTGGACACGGAATGCAGACTTTGGAACAGACATTGATGAATTCCTGTAATGATGCCCTGATGCAGATGTCCTACCGGATCGGGGCAGAGAATTTCACGGAGTACCAGCAGATTTTTGGATTTGGACAGAAAACGAACATTGATCTTCCGGGAGAATCGAGAACAGATTCCCTGATTTACACATTGGATACAACATCACAGCTGAGTCTTGCAACCAATGCTTTCGGACAGAACTTTAACACCACGATGATCCAGCTTGGAACTGCTTTCTGTTCTCTGGTCAATGGCGGTAAGTTATATCAGCCGAGAGTGGTAAGCAAGATCACGGATCAGAATGGAAATACGATTCAGGATATTTCCCCGACGTTGCTGCGTGAAACAGTATCTAAGACAACAAGTGATACATTAAAACAATACATGTATTCAACCGTGACATCCGGTACCGGAAATACGGCAAAAGTAGACGGTTACTCCATGGGAGGTAAAACCGGAACGGCGCAAAAAGTGCCGCGTGATGGTGTGAACTATCTGGTTTCTTTTATCGGTTTTGCACCGGTGGACGATCCTCAGTTAATGATCTACTGTTTTGTGGATGAGCCGAACTCACAGGATCAGCCACACAGTACATTTGCACAGAATATTGTGAGGGAGATTTTAGAAGAAGTACTTCCTTATATGAATATTTATCCGGATGAGGAGACGACAGGCTTACATTCCGGATGGGATATTACCGGAACAGATACAGGCGCAGCCGCTGTGACAGACCGTGTGACAGGAAATATGGAAAATATTTCGGAGGAAGAACCGGAAGGAACAGATGATGTGCCGGATACCATGGAAGATATTCCGGGAGCCGAGGAAAACAACGAAGAAAACGCCGAAAATGATGGTGTAAATGCAGAAGAGGCAGGAACAACATCCGATAACAGTGAATAGAAACATAACCTCATAAAAGTTGGAATAAAATGCAAGGAAGACTTTTATGAGGTTTTTGTTTTATGTATCGGAATAAGACCTTTAATCGCAAAAAGGTAATGATCGTATTCGTGGCAGTTTTTTTTATTATGATGTTTCTGATTGGAAGACTGGTCTATCTGATGATATTCTGCTCCGAATATTATGGAAATAAAGCGGAGAATCTTCATGAGAGGGAGCGAGATATTAAGGCGGCACGGGGAAAACTTTTAGATGCAAACGGCACAGTGCTTGCTACAAACAAATCTGTGTGCACGATCTCCGTGATCCATAACCAGATGGAAGAACCTGAAAAAGCCATTGCTATGCTTGTGAAAGAACTTGGCATTTCGGAAGAGACTGCTAGAAAGCGTGTGGAGAAAGTCAGTTCCATCGAGCGAGTGAAAACAAATGTCGCAAAGGAGACCGGGGATGCAATCAGAGCCTATGGACTCTCCGGAGTGAAAGTGGATGAGGATTATAAACGATATTACCCTTATGGGACGCTTGCTTCCAAAGTACTTGGATTTACCGGGGCCGACAATCAGGGCATTTTGGGACTTGAAGTAAAGTATGATGAATACCTTCAGGGAACCAACGGAAAAATCCTCACGTTAACCGATGCGAGAGGAATTGAGATTGAGAATGCCGGGGAGAGCAGATTAGAACCCGTGAACGGTTATGACCTTTGCTTATCATTAGATTACAATATTCAGATGTACTGTGAGCAGGCGGCAAAAAAAGTCTGCACGAAAAAATCGGCGGACAGTGTTTCCGTGATCGTGATGAACCCGCAGAACGGTGAACTTATGGCGATGGTGAATTATCCTGAGTTTGACCTGAACGATCCGTTTACACTGGTTGGAGACACCGGAGAATCCGTGTCAGCGGAAGAAAAACAGAATCTGTTGAATAAAATGTGGCGAAACCAGTGTATCAGTGATACCTACGAGCCGGGTTCCACATTTAAGATTATTACGGCAGCGGCAGCGTTAGAAGAGGGAGTAGTAAAACTGGATGATACATTTTACTGCCCGGGTTATAAAATCGTGGAGGACAGACGTATCCGGTGTGCAAGAACGACAGGACATGGGGCAGAAACATTTGAGACAGGGATCATGAACTCCTGCAACCCGGTTTTTATGGAACTTGGCGAGCGGTTAGGCGCGGAAAACTTTGCCGGTTACTTTAAGCAGTTCGGGCTGTTATCCAAAACAAATATTGATCTTCCGGGGGAAGCGGGAACAATCATGCATAAGACGGAAAATATTGGACCGGTGGAACTTGCGACAATCTCGTTTGGGCAGTCGTTTCAGATTACCCCCATCCAGCTTGTTACGACGGTATCTTCTATTATTAATGGGGGAACGCGCGTGACACCACATTTTGGCGTAAGCGTGCAGGATGCGGACGGAAATACAGTAAAAACGTTCTCCTATGAAACGCATGAGAATATCTGCACAGCAGAAACTTCGGAAACGATGCGCTATCTGCTGGAGAAAGTGGTGTCAGAGGGAACCGGAAAAAATGCCAAAATTGAGGGCTTTTCCATCGGCGGAAAGACAGCAACCTCACAGACACTTCCAAGAAGCGACCATAAATACATTTCATCGTTTCTCGGATTTGCGCCCGCTGACAATCCGCAGGTGCTTGTGCTTGTTGTTATTAACAATCCGCAGGGGATTTATTACGGCGGAACGATCGCTGCTCCTGTGGCGAAGGAAATATTCGAAAACATTTTGCCTTACCTTGATAAATGAGATGAAATAACGTATACTAGTTAGGCGAATTGAACGTTAGAAAAAATACAAGAGGTGTTTAGTCATGGATTATGAAATAGTGATACCAGTTTTGATTTCTTTTGCAATTAGTGCAATTTTAGGACCGATCGTGATCCCCTTTTTGAAACGGTTAAAGGTGGGGCAGACGGAGCGTAAAGAGTTGGAATCCCATTTGAAGAAAAATGGAACCCCGACTATGGGTGGACTTATGATACTGGCAAGTATTATCATTACCTCCCTGTTTTATGTCAAAGATTATCCGAGAATTATCCCAATCCTTTTTATGACCGTAGGATTCGGTGTGATCGGTTTTCTGGATGATTATCTGAAGGTAGTGCTCCGCAGATCAGACGGACTGCTCCCGTGGCAGAAGATGATCTTACAGTTTGTTGTGACAACCGTGTTTGCAGTTTATATGGTGCGGTATTCCGGAATTGAGCTTACCATGCTGATCCCGTTTTCCGGTGGAAAGTACTTAAATATCGGATGGCTTGCGATTCCGCTGCTTTATTTTGCAGTGATCGGAACTGTAAATGGTGTGAATTTTACGGATGGTGTGGATGGGCTTGTGTCAAGCGTTACGATCATGGTTGCAACCTTTTTTTCGGTTGTGGCGATCGGAACGAATGCAGGGATCGCACCGATCACCTGTGCAGTAGCAGGAGCCCTGCTTGGATTCTTATTATTTAATGTGTATCCGGCAAGTGTTTTCATGGGAGATACCGGTTCCCTGGCACTGGGCGGCTTTGTTGTGGCAACTGCCTATATGCTCCAGATGCCATTATATATCCTGATCGTTGGACTGATTTATCTGGCAGAAGTCATATCTGTTATGGTTCAGGTTACTTATTTTAAATACACTAAGAAAAAAACAGGTGTTGGAAAGCGGATTTTCAGAATGGCTCCGCTCCATCATCATTTTGAGCTTGGTGGATGGTCAGAGACGAGAGTTGTCGCAGTGTTTGCAATCGTGACAGCACTGCTTTGCATGCTTGCATTATTAGGCTTATAAATCGCATTGGAAAATTGCAAAATGACCTGCCGGATTCGGACAGGAGATTGGAAGGATAAGACGATGAATTTAGAAGGAAAAAGAGTGTTAGTAGTAGGTTCTGGAAAAAGCGGGGTTGCAGCCGCAGAACTGCTCAGAAAAAAAGGAATCACATTTGTACTTTTTGATGGAAATAAAGATTTAGATGTGACAGCATTGATCGAGAAAAATCCGGTATTTGCCGGAGCAGAGATTCTTTTGGGAGAACTTGCACCGGAAGATATGGCGCGCATTGATCTTGTTGTGTTAAGTCCGGGCGTGCCGACAGACCTTCCGATGGTCAATGAACTTCGAAACAGACAGATTCCAATCTGGGGCGAAATTGAACTTGCCTATCATTTTGCAAAAGGAAGAATTATTGCAATTACCGGAACAAACGGAAAAACTACGACAACTTCGCTTGTGGGTGAGATCATGGCGAATTATTTCGATGATGTGAAAGTGGTCGGCAATATTGGAATCCCATACACATCGGTAGCGGCAGACACGACAGAGGATACTGTGACAGTCGCAGAGATCAGCAGCTTCCAGTTAGAGACAACACATGAGTTTGCGCCGGAAGTGACAGCTATTTTAAATATCACACCGGATCATCTGAACCGTCATCATACGATGGAATGTTATATCGAGACAAAAGAGAGCATTACAAAGAATCAGACCGCCGGGGATACCTGTGTGTTGAATTATGAGGATGAAGTGCTGCGCAGGTTTGGCGAGACACTTCAGACAAAAGTTGTATTTTTCAGCAGCAAGCGCAAACTGGAAAAGGGACTTTATCTGGACGGAGAAGATATTTTTTATGCAGACGGCACAACGGACACAAAAGTGATCAACGTAAACGAGCTGAATATTTTAGGAAAACACAATTATGAGAATGTCATGGCGGCGGTCGGAATGTCGGTAAGCTTTGGCGTACCGATGGATAAAATTGTGGAAGTGCTGAAACGTTTCCAGGCAGTCGAGCATAGAATTGAGTATGTGACAGAAAAACGCGGCGTGAAGTTTTACAATGATTCCAAGGGAACAAACCCGGATGCGGCAATCCAGGGAATCCGCGCGATGAACCGTCCGACACTGTTAATCGGTGGAGGTTATGACAAACAGTCTGAATATGATGAGTGGATTGAGAGTTTTGATGGCAAGGTGAAGAAACTCGTGCTGATCGGTCAGACGAAGGAAAAGATTGCGGAATGTGCGAAGAAACATGGCTTTGAGGATGTCATACTCTGTGATACATTTGAGGAGGCAATTGACACCTGTTATGCAAACGCAGTGAGCGGGGATGCGGTATTGCTTTCCCCTGCATGTGCAAGCTGGGGCATGTTCGCAAACTATGAGGAGCGCGGACGCATTTTTAAGGAATACGTGCGCAATCTGGCAGAATAAAAAATGTCAGGCATAATGGCATGACGTGCAGTAAATAAGAAATGAGGAATTGGAATGGCAAGAGGTCAGCAGACGGAAAAGAAAAAAAAGCCAATTAAATATTTCGATTACAGTCTTTTGTTTCTGATCATTTTTCTTTTGTGTTTTGGATTGGTCATGTTGTACAGTACCAGTTCCTATGCAGGTTCCAATAAGTTTGGGGATGCTTCCTATTTTGTAAAAAGACAGTTGTTTGCAACAGGACTGGGGATCGTGGGTATGTATATCGTATCTAAGATCCCATATCGGTTCTGGATGAAGGTGAGTTCCATGGCGTATCTGGCAGCTATCGTGCTCTGTACCGCCGTTATTTTTATTGGTACAGAGGCAAACGGTCAGGCGAGATGGTTAAAAATCGGGCCGTTATCTTTCCAGCCGTCAGAGTTTGCCAAGTTTGCGGTTATTATTTTTCTGGCAACGGTTATTTATAAGACACCACAGAAAATGGGTGAATTCATGAGCCTTGTCAAGATAATGGCAATTGTGCTTCCAATCGTTGCAGTGGTCGCCTACAATAACTTAAGTACAGCGATCATTATACTTGGAATTGCAGTCTGTATGTTGTTTGTTGCCAGTCCGAAGTATTCCCACTTTGTGTTGATGGCAGCGGCAGTCGGTGTGGTAGGTGTTGTTTTCATCAGTTTTGAGGCATACCGGATGGATCGTATCAAGATCTGGCTGAATCCGGAAGCCTACGAGAAGGGTTATCAGACCTTACAGGGACTGTATGCGATCGGTTCCGGCGGTTTATTTGGAAAAGGGCTTGGCGAGAGTATGCAGAAGCTGGGATTTATTCCTGAGGCGCAGAATGATATGATTTTCTCTGTTATCTGTGAGGAACTTGGACTTTTTGGCGCGGTGTGCGTGATCTTATTGTTTCTGCTGATGATCTGGAGATTTATGATCATTGCCAATAATGCGTCAGACCTTTATGGGGCGCTGGTCGTGGTTGGTATTATGGCGCATTTGTCCATCCAGGTTATTTTAAATATTGCGGTTGTGACCAATACGATCCCGAATACCGGTATTTCACTGCCGTTTATCAGTTATGGAGGTACTTCGGTTTTATTCCTGCTTGCAGAGATGGGGCTTGCGCTTTCCGTGGCAAAGGGAATTAAATTTGAGGTTAATTAAATATGATAAAAGAAGAGAGAAGAAGAAAAAAGCGCAGAAAGATAGGATTGTACATCCTGTTGATATTGATTCTGCTTATCGCAGCGGGCGTTTTCATTGTCATGAATGTTTTTACCGTGGAAAACGTTGTCGTGGAGGGAAATGAACTGTACAGCTCCACACAGATTGAAAACATGGTGCTGAATGATGAATATTCCTGGAATTCCCTGTATGTAGATCTGAAATACAGATTTGTGGATATCGGGGAAGTTCCGTTTGTAGATACGATGGAGGTTTCACTGGACAATCCCCATACCGTACATATTAAAGTTTACGAAAAAGGAATGCTCGGCTATCTTTATATTAATTCCATTGGTCAGAATGCTTATTTTGACAAAGATGGATTTGTAGTCGAGACATCTACGGAAGTGATTGACGGTGTGCCAAAGATCACAGGAATCTCCTGTGAGGAAGTGGTACTTTATGAGAAACTGCAATTAGAGAACAGTGATATTTTGCGGGATTTACTGAACCTGACACAGACTTTGAAAAAATATAATCTGCTCCCGGATGAGATCCAGTATGACAGTAACATGGAGCCGGTGCTTTACTATGGAACAATTCAGGTGAAAATTGGTTCTGAGGACAACCTGTCGCAGAAAGTTGTGAGGTTATCCATTATTTTGCCACAGCTTGACGGACTTAGCGGCACACTCCATTTAGAGACATGGACACCGGAGACGACCGACATTATCTGGGACAGGGCAGAAGAACAATCGGAAACAGAAGAGGAGACGACAGAAGAGCCTTCTGAGGAGCCGTCGGCAGATACACCAGCGGAAGAACAACCTGCACAGGATGTGCCGGCAGAGAATACACCGGCCGAAGAGCAGCAGCCAGCCGAAAATGCACCGGCGGAGGATATGCCGCCAGTGGAACAATAAAAACCGTAAAAAAACTTGATTTTTTTTGAAAAAGCGGTTGATTTGTTGTAGGAAAAATTATATTATAGTTTATAAGAGTTAAAAAACGCAAAATATAGTATGATTTCGAGAGTAGATAACTAAACAAAGTAGAAATGGGCTTGTCTGGTTATCATATTTGACATAAATATAGGGAGATATGAAGGAGGAACTACCTTGCTGGAAATTAGAACAACAGAAGCAGATGCCAGTGCAAAAATTATCGTGATCGGAGTTGGAGGAGCTGGTAATAATGCTGTAAATAGAATGATCGATGAAAATATTGGCGGTGTTGAGTTTATTGGTATTAACACAGATAAGCAGGCATTACAGTTATGTAAGGCACCGACATTGATTCAGATCGGTGAGAAGCTTACCAAAGGACTTGGTGCAGGAGCACAGCCTGAGGTTGGACAGAAAGCAGCGGAAGAGAGCGCAGAGGAGTTATCAGCTGCAGTGAAAGGTGCAGACATGGTTTTCGTTACCTGTGGTATGGGTGGTGGAACCGGTACAGGTGCCGCACCAGTCGTTGCCAAGATTGCAAAAGAGCAGGGAATCTTAACGGTAGGTGTTGTGACAAAACCTTTCAAATTTGAAGCAAAACAGCGTATGTTGAACGCAACCGGTGGTATTGAACGTTTAAAAGAGAGCGTAGATACATTGATTGTCATTCCAAATGATAAATTATTAGAGATCGTAGACAGACGTACTACAATGCCGGATGCATTGAAGAAGGCAGATGAAGTATTACAGCAGGCAGTACAGGGAATCACAGACCTTATCAATTTACCTGCACTCATTAACCTTGACTTTGCGGATGTTTCCACCGTTATGAAGGACAAGGGACTTGCACATATCGGTATTGGTTCTGCCAAGGGAGACGACAAGGCAATCGAAGCTGTAAAACTTGCAGTTGCCAGCCCATTGCTTGAGACAACTATTAACGGTGCAACACACGTTATTATTAATATTTCCGGAGATATCTCCTTGATGGATGCAAATGATGCAGCAAGCTATGTACAGGATCTTGCAGGAGATGATGCCAATATTATCTTCGGTGCGAAGTTTGATGAGTCTATGACAGATGAGGCAACCATTACGGTTATTGCAACAGGACTTGAGACTGCCGGTGCAAACGCAGCAGGCAAAATTGTTCCTAAGATGCAGTATCAGAACATGGGAACTGTTCCAAGACCGACAGCACCTGTAACACCAAGACCAGCAGCACAGGCTGGTTATACAGCTCCGGTACAGCCAAACCCGGCACCAACTTTCTCTGGTATTCAGAAACCGCGCCAGCCAGAAAGCTCTGTACAGCAGATGGATATCAAGATTCCGGATTTCCTTAAGAATTCCAGAAGATAATTACATAAGAAGATGACAGGATCGTTACATGAAGATCATAAGGTTTTCGTGTAACGGTCTTTTTTTGTCAGAAAAACTGGATGAACTTCTGAAAGTAGAGGGAGTGTTTTGACAAAAAAGATGGTTCTAAAAAAATATAATGTGACTATGGAGAAGGAAAAGGAGGGAGTGGTTCCAAATATATATTTTTTATGCAGATGTCTATCTGTTACAGAATCTGTGGATGGATTTTATTGCGCTTGCGGGCGCAAATTGTCTTTTGCGGCGCAGGGTAAAGGGAAGAAGACTGTGGTTTATTGCATTTCTGTCATCCATAGGAACTCTGATCATTACATTGACCGTTACGGAGCCTTTTTGCAGGGCGATTCTGATTCACTTCCTGCTCAATACAGGAATGGTTGTTCTGTGTTTTGGAAGAAGTCCGTGGCGTGAGTTTTTAGAAAACTGGGCAGTCATTTATCTGATGGTCATTTTCCTTGGCGGGGTTATGGAATTATTGAGAAGCAGTGCAACAGGAATGACATTTTTCTGGATTCAGGCGGTCATTGCGGCACTGGTTCTGTCGGTTGTCACATGGTATCTGGGACGTAGAAAACAGTTTGGAAATCAGCTTTTTCCAGTGACATTGGTGCATCGGGGGCATGCGATGGAAACTATGGGATACTGGGACAGTGGAAATCAGTTGAGAGATCCATATAATCATAGACCAGTATGTATTTTAAGTAAAAAAGTGGCCGCAAAGATCTTAAATCCGAAAAAGGACAGGGTACATTTTATCCCTTATTGTTCCCTGGGGCAGAAGGAGGGGCTTCTGCCGGTGACAGAGATCACATGCATAAAAATTCAGAATGGAAGGCACGAAGTCGAGATAAGACCGGCAACGGTTGGAATTGCAAATGAAGGATTATTGGAAGGAAAAGAATATGATATGATTCTTCATGCATCTATGCTGGAGTGTCAGGAAAGAGGAACAAAACATGATCATGAGACTTGTACTGCCAAGATATGAAAAGGTTCATTTTCTGTCCGGGATTTGCAGCCTTTTTTTGCGAAAGGAAGATGAGGTGCACTATATTGGAGGTGCAGAGATCCTGCCGCCACCGTTGGAGGGAGAGCGGGAAGCATACTGTATCCGGATGCTCGATGGTGTGCATGCAGAGCGGGCGAGAAAGGAGCTGATCGAACACAACCTGCGGCTGGTTGTATACATAGCAAAAAAGTTTGATAACACAGGGGTCGGAGTGGAGGATCTTATCTCCATAGGAACGATCGGTCTCATCAAAGGGATCAATACCTTTAATCCGGACAAAAATATTAAATTGGCCACTTACGCATCGCGCTGCATTGAAAATGAGATTTTAATGTATCTGAGGAGAAACAGCAAGACAAAACTGGAGGTGTCCATCGATGAACCGTTAAATGTGGACTGGGATGGAAATGAACTGCTCTTATCGGATATTCTGGGGACGGATGAGGATGTCGTGGGGAAAGACATGGAAACGGATGTAGAGCGGAAACTGTTAAAGACTGCGATCGAAAAGCTGTCTGGAAGGGAACGGATGATCATCGAACTGAGGTTCGGACTGAATACTTCTGATGGGGAGGAGAAGACACAGAAAGAGGTGGCAGATATGCTTGGAATCTCCCAGTCCTATATCTCAAGACTTGAGAAAAAAATTATGGGAAGATTGAAAAAAGAAATTGTACGATTTGAATAACAGGAGTATAATTGTGTTATAAATTAAAGGAAAAGTCGAACTATTTGACAATGGGAACAGACAGTGGACAGATGAGACAACATGCAGCAGATGACTGCATGGGGATCAGATGAAAACGGACTGGAATTTACAGACAGGGGGAAGGACAGATGCAGATAGAATTTTTGGGTGCAGCGCATGAGGTGACAGGAAGCTGTCATTATGTAACATTCGGGGATAAACATGTACTGGTGGATTGTGGTATGGAGCAGGGACCGGATCTGTATGTGAATCAGGAGATTCCGGTGAATGCAGCAGCGGTGGATTATGTGTTCGTGACACACGCACATATTGATCATTCCGGTCTGCTTCCGCTTTTGTATAATCACGGATTTCGCGGACAGATTTTCGCGACAGAGGCAACAACGCAGCTCTGTAATATCATGTTAAAAGACAGCGCACATATCCAGATGTTTGAGGCAGAATGGAGAAACCGGAAAGCAAAACGGGCCGGAAAACCGGAAGTGGTACCAATGTACGATATGAATGACGCAATGGGGGTGCTGACACACTTTGTGCCGTGTGAATATAACAGCATTGTGGAGATCTGTGACGGATTAAAGGTACGGTTTGTGGATGCAGGACATCTGCTCGGCTCATCAAGCATTGAGATGTGGATCAGAGAGGATGATGAAGAAGTCAAAGTTGTATTTTCGGGGGATATCGGAAATGGTAATCGTCCACTGATCAAAGATCCACAGTATATCAAAGACGCGGATTATGTTGTAATGGAGTCCACGTACGGTGACAAAGAGCATGAGACACCGCCGGACTATGCAGTCGCACTTGCAGGGGTATTGAAGGATACCTTTACAAGAGGTGGAAATCTTGTGATCCCTGCATTTTCCGTAGGAAGAACGCAGGAGATGCTTTACTTTATCCGAAGGATCAAGACGGAACATCTGTTGCCGGAGTTTGAAAATTTCCCGGTGTTTGTCGATAGTCCGCTGGCAGTGGAGGCAACTACGATCTTTAATAAGAACGTGGAGGACTGTTTCAGCGAGGAAGCGTTGGATCTTGTGCATCAGGGAATTAACCCAATCGGTTTTCCAGGACTGCGCATGGCGATCACGAGTGATGAATCCAAGATGATCAATTTCGACGAGCAGCCGAAAGTTATTATTTCCGCATCCGGTATGTGTGAGGCAGGACGTATCCGTCACCATTTAAAACACAACCTCTGGCGAAAGGATTCCACGATTTTATTTGTTGGTTATCAGGTTCCCGGAACACTTGGAAATTCTCTTTTAAATGGGGCAAAGCAGGTAAAGCTTTTTGGTGAGACCATCGAGGTACATGCGAAGATTGAGAATCTTCCGGGAATCAGCGGTCACGCAGACCGGAATAATCTGACAAAGTGGATTGGGGCATTTGAGACACCACCGAAAAAAGTGTTTATTGTACATGGGGACGACAAAGTGACGGAGAATTTTGCGGCGCATGTGCATGAAGTATATGGGTATGACACGTATGCACCATATAGCGGCGATACGTTTGATCTTGTGACGGGAGAGCAGATTGCGGACGGAAGCAGAGAGATGATTGAGAAGAAGAAAAATGGATCATCAAAAGCTTCCAGCAACGTATTTGCAAGACTTCTTGCGGCAGGACAGAGGCTGCTTGAGGTTATTAATAAGTGCGAGGGTCTGCCGAACAAGGAACTTGCAAAATTTGCAGATCAGATTAATGCATTATGTGATAAATGGTCGAGATAATATTATAGGGTAAGATATTGGCGGATGGTTTTCAATGCAGACTTTTCCAGACGGCTGACCTGTGCCTGGGAAATATGGATCTCATCCGCCACTTCCATCTGTGTTTTTCCTTCAAAAAAGCGGAGGTTGATAATGAAGTTTTCGCGTTCTGACAGGTGGTTCATGGCATCACTTAGAGAGAGCTTTTCCACCCAGTTTTCTTCTTTATTTTTCTTATCACTGATCTGATCCATGACATAGAGGGTATCGCCCCCATCGGTGTAGACCGGATCATAGAGGCTTACCGGACTCTGAATCGCATCCAGTGCGTATAAAATGTCTTCTGCGGCAACCCCGGATTCCGCTGCGATCTCCTGCAGGGTAGGTTCCTTAAATGAATTTCTGGACAGAACTTCCTTGGCATGGATCGCTTTGTAGGCGGTGTCGCGGAGGGAGCGGCTCACACGGATACTGTTGTTGTCACGCAGATATCTGCGGATCTCCCCGATGATCATCGGTACCGCATAAGTGGAAAATTTTACCTGTAGATCAGGATTAAAGTTGTCAATGGATTTGATCAGTCCGATACAGCCGATCTGGAACAGATCATCAAGATTTTCATGGCTGCCGGAGAACCGCTTGATCACACTTAACACAAGGCGCAGGTTGCCTTTGATATACATCTCTCTGGCTTCCTGATCGCCCTGCTGGATCCGTGCAAACAGAGCTTCTTTTTCGGTTTCTTTTAAAATTGGGAGTTTGGCGGTATTGACGCCACAGATTTCTACTTTATATGCAGGCATGTTGCTATCCTCCGGTCTTTTCTAAAATCAGGATCAGCTCCGAGGTCTGTCGATGTCGGATGCTATTAATGAGGATGTGGCATTTAAGAAAAAATTATACAGAAAGAAACTTTTTTTTATTGGAAAAAAATGCTATACTATACACAGTAAGAAAATCGTTTCAGTAGAGACGGATTGTTTAAAAAAAGCATAATCAAATGGGATACGAAAAATACAACAAGAAGCTGGTGCATATATGAAAGATTTGATCGATGAGAAGAACAGACAGGAAAAAATGAAAAGAAGTATCATAAAATACTGGAATGTTTCCTATGGTTCCCCGGAAGCAATTGGCGGCGAAGAGGAAGAAAAAGAGCGGGAACATGCCGCCGGCATATATCCACAGGAAAATTATGTCTATGACGAAGAGTCAGAGTTAAAACAGGCAGAGATCGAGGCAATCGACGAGGTGTCACAGACAAAAATCCAACAGATCCTGCATGAGAAAGATGACAGATTACAGAACCTCATCGAACATGAGCAGCATGAGGGACAGGAATCCTGAAGCTGTTTTGGCAGGACAGCGTGGCAGATGCACATTTTGCAGTCTGTCACATAATGTAATAGTAAGAACAGGCGATGGTGGGATCGTTTTGGTTACATTAAAAAAGTATCACGGCCTTGGGAATGATTATCTGATCTATGATCCGAATCAGAACCGTGAATTATTACAGGAACGGCAGATACAACTGTTGTGCAGGCGCAATACCGGGGTGGGAGCAGATGGTATTTTATTTGGTCCTGTGTTGGAGAATGAAAAAATAAAAGTACGTATTTTTAATCCGGATGGAAGTGAAGCTGAGAGAAGCGGCAACGGCATCCGGATTTTTTCAAAGTATCTGAAAGATGCCGGATATGTGAAAGAAAAGTGCTATGAGCTTTGGACAAAGGCAGGATCGGTACAGGTGGAGTTTTTAGATGAGGATGCATCGCGCATGAAAGTCGATATGGGATATGCCGCGTTTGGGGCAGACAGTATCCATGCAGTAGGATTTGAGGGAGATATGATTAATGAATCCGTTTTCTTCTGTGATAATTTTTACAATATCACCTGCGTGTCCATGGGAAACCCAAACTGTGTCGTGATGATGGAAGAAATCAGCAAGAATAAAGCGTTGCATTTAGGACCATATGTGGAAAATTCAAAATATTTTCCAAACCGGATCAATATGCAGCTCTGTCACGTAGTTGACCGGGAAAATATTCAGATTGAAATCTATGAGCGGGGAGCCGGGTACACATATGCGTCAGGCACGGGAGCCTGTGCGGCGGCATCTGCAGCACATAAACTCGGACTGGTGGGAAACCGTGTGCAGGTTCATATGCAGGGCGGAGATCTGCTTGTGGAATTTGCAGAGGACGACCGCGTGTTTATGACAGGACCTGTGGTTTATATCGGAAGTATTACGCTGGCGGAAAATTTTTTTGCTTAAATTGGAAAATTTCTTGGTGTTATGAATACCGCACAGCAGCAGGGAATATGGGAACATATGGAAACCATTATAAAAAAGTCTTGCAATTGCAGGCAGAATATGATAGTTTATAAATCGTTGTGTGAGGAACACAACGATTTTTTCATGCAGAGGTACAATTCTGCAAAAACAAACGTCAGTTCGGAACCTTCCTGACGAAAAACAAAACTAAAGGAGAAAAACATATGAGAAACAAAAAGGTATTATTTCTTACCCAGGCTGCAGTGATCGCAGCGATCTACGTTGTGCTGACTATTTTTATCAGTGCATTTAACTTAGCTTCCGGTGCCATTCAGGTACGAATTTCCGAAGCACTTACCATTTTACCATTTTTTACACCGGCAGCGATTCCGGGACTGGCGATCGGGTGTCTGTTGAGCAATCTGCTGACAGGGGCAGCGGTTTATGATGTCGTGTTCGGAAGCCTTGCAACATTACTCGGTGCAGTCGGAACATATTTACTGCGGAAACATAAGTTTTTGTGCACGCTTCCTCCGGTGATCGCAAATATGGTGATCATTCCATTTGTATTGCGTTATGGATACGGACTTGCGATGGAAGTTGGTGGACATGATGTCGCAATTCCTTTTTACATGCTGACCGTCGGCGCAGGAGAAGTGATCTGCTGCTGTATTCTTGGTTCTGTCTTATTGAATGCATTGGCGAAAGTGAGAAATGTTATTTTTAAGAATGAATAAATGTGAAGGTTATAAAAATGCCATGTCAAAGAGATAAAACTCTCTTTCTCATGGCATTTTAATAATTTTTAAGAAAATATTGACGATTTCTGAAAACGCAAGTAAACTATATAGTTAGCAGTATCTATAAGAGAGAACGAAAGGAAAAAGTTATGAAGAAAATCTTGGATTTGATCACAGATGAAGTGACAAAAGCATTTACAGAATGCGGATATGATGCAAAATATGCAAAGGTTACTTTATCAAACAGACCTGATCTTTGTGAATACCAGTGTAACGGCGCCATGGCAGCCGCCAAGGAATACAAAAAAGCCCCATTTATGATCGCAGACGAAGTGGTGGAAAAACTTGCTGCAAACTCGATTTTTGCGATGGCAGAATCTGTAAAACCGGGCTTCCTCAATCTGAAAATTGATGAGGCATACCTTGCAGATTATGTTGCAAAAATGCAGGAAGATGAGGGACGTTTTGGATGTGAAAAGACAGAAGCGCCAAAGACCATCATGATCGACTATGGCGGACCAAACGTTGCAAAACCTCTCCATGTAGGACATCTGCGTTCTGCGATCATCGGTGAGAGCGTGAAACGTATTGGCAAATTTATGGGACACAATGTGATCGGTGATGTGCATCTGGGTGACTGGGGACTTCAGATGGGACTGATCATCACAGAGTTAAAGTTAAGAAGACCGGAACTCGTTTATTTTGATGATGCTTACACCGGAGAGTATCCAGAAGAAGCGCCATTTACAATCTCTGAGTTAGAGGAGATTTATCCGACTGCCAGCAAGAAATCCAAAGAGGATGAGGCGTATAAGGAAGCAGCCATGCAGGCAACTTTTGAACTGCAGCATGGGAAACGCGGTTATCAGGCACTTTTAAAACATATTTTAAATGTGTCCGTGACAGACTTAAAGAGAAACTATGCAAACTTGAATGTTTCCTTTGAGTTGTGGAAGGGCGAGTCTGACGCACAGCCATATATTCCGGACATGGTACAGAAGATGAAGGACGATGGCTTTGCCTATATCAGCGACGGTGCTCTTGTCGTGGATGTCAAAGAGGAGACTGACACGAAAGAGATCCCGCCATGCATGATCTTAAAATCAGACGGAGCTTCTCTTTATAATACGACAGATCTTGCCACAATGGTATGGAGAATGAAAGATTACAATCCGGATGAACTTATTTATGTTGTGGATAAACGTCAGGAATTGTATTTCACACAGGTATTCCGCTGTGCGAGAAAAACAGGTATTGTAAAACCGGAAACAGAACTGAAGTTTTTAGGTTTTGGTACGATGAATGGCAAGGACGGAAGACCATTTAAGACCCGCGATGGCGGTGTGATGCGTTTAGAGCATCTGATCTCCGGTATTAATGAGGAGATGCTTGCAAAGATCCAGGAGAACCAGAAGACAAAGGAGAACCTTGGGATCAGCACAGAGGAAGCGGAGAACACTGCAAAAATGGTCGCACTTGCAGCGATCAAATACGGTGATCTGAGCAATCAGGCAAGCAAAGATTACATCTTTGATATTGACCGCTTTACTTCTTTTGAGGGAAATACAGGCCCATACATCCTGTATACGATCGTCCGTATCAAATCGATCTTAAACAAATATCACGGTCTTGGAAAAGATGACAGCGGTGCAGTCATCGGGGCGGCGCACTCTAAGAGCGAGAAAGATTTAATGTTAGAACTCTCCAAGTTCAATGCAGTGATGGAGAGCGCTTTTGAGGAGACAGCACCTCATAAGATCTGTTCCTATATTTATGACCTCGCCAATGCATTCAACAGTTTCTATCATGGAACCAAGATCATGTCCGAGGAGAATGAGACAGTCCAGAAATCGTACATCCGTCTGTTAGAGCTTACAAAGTCCGTTCTTGAGACCTGTATCGATGTATTAGGATTTTCTGCACCGGAGAGAATGTAAGAAAAGAATAGAATAACAGTCATAAAAAGAAAGACAAGTCATAGAATTAGTCATGGGAGAAAACAAACTCCCATGGCTTTTTTTTCTTTAAAAAAAGAATTCCGTGAGGATGGAACAGAAAGTGAGGTGCCGCCTTGTGTGAAATAAGATTGTTGTTTCCGGTACATATGAGAACATTTTTTCAGGACGATACATGGCAGAGCGGGTTGGAGGAGATCCGGGTGAGAGTCGGACAACCAATCGAGTTTTGCTATGGAAGCGACAACTGTTATCTGATCGGCAAAGAAAAAGAACAAATGTTCTGTAGCGAAAAGGACTACAGAAGATGGGAAAAAGATCTGTACCATGCGAGCGAGGCTGATCTGCGGGAAATGTTAAATTATATCAGCAATTATTCGCTGTATGCCTACAAAGAGGAGATTAAGCAGGGGTATATCACGATCGAGGGAGGACACCGGGTTGGCGTGGCAGGGCAGACCGTTCTGGTGGATGGAAAAATTGCAGGGATCAGTCCAATCACGTTCTTAAATATCCGGATTGCCCACGAAAAGTGTGGATGCGCAAAGAAAATATTGCCGCTGATCCGGCAGAAGAACAGCATTTATAACACGTTGATCCTGTCGATGCCGGGAGCCGGAAAAACAACACTTTTGCGGGATTCCATCCGTGCGTTGTCGAATGGGGAGGCATATGGGATCAGGCTGAAGGTGTGTGTGGTGGATGAACGCTCGGAGATTGCGGCAAGTTTTCACGGTGTGCCACAGAATGACATGGGACCGAGAACCGATGTGATGGACGGCTGTGGAAAGGCAGAGGGAATGCAGCTTCTGATCCGTTCCATGTCACCGCAGATCATTGCGGTGGATGAACTTGGAGCCGAGTCAGATTTTTATGCGGTAGAGCAGGCATTAAACTGTGGGAGCAGAGTGCTTGGCACGATCCATGCAGGGAATATGAAAGAACTGTCGGAAAAACCGTATCTGAAACGGTGGATGGAGCGAAGACTTTTTCAGCGGTTCATTTTTCTGGAAAAAGAGACCAACGGGAGGAGAAAAATGCAGGTTTATGACGAGCATATGGAGCGGATCACATGTTAAAAGTGCTGGGAAGTATGTTGATTCTTCTGGCAAGCGTTGGTTTTGGATTTCAAATCCAAATGGATCTGAGAAATCATCTGCGGCTGCTTTATGACATACGGAAACTGCTCTTAGACATTGCAAATGAAACAGCGTATACGATGGATCCCATGGAGGTAGTGCTGGAACATTCGATACACAGCAGAAATCCATATCTAAATGAGATCTGCAAGGAGATGGGTGAGGGATTACAGAAGAAGGAAAGAGGATGCGGACAGGAACTCTGGCAGGAGCGGATCGAAGCGTGGCAGAAAAGGCTGGGGCTCTCTTTGGAGGAAAAAGAAATCTTTGCAGGGGCAGGATGCGCCTTTTTCGGAAAAAGCATGGGAGAAAATGAAAAAAGCCTCGAACATTATCTGGAACGTCTGGATTATGTGATCGATCAGGTGAGGGGAGAACAAAAGGAAAAACAGAAAGTGTATCAGACCGTCAGTGTGATGTGTGGGCTGATCGTCATTCTTCTGTTTTTGTAAAAGCTCCGAAAGCTGTGGAAAGGCAGGAACTTTATGAGTGTAAATTTGATTTTTAAAATTGCTGCGGTTGGGATTTTAGTGACCGTGCTGAGTCAGGTGTTAAAACACAGTGGACGGGAAGAACATGCTTTTTTGACCAGTCTGGCAGGACTTATCATCGTGCTGTTCTGGATCGTGCCTTATATTTATGAACTGTTTGAGACGATGCAGTCGCTTTTTACGTTATAGATCATATAGCAGTTACAATCTGGCAGGGAGTGAAAAAGACATGGATATCATAAAAGTGGGGATTTTAGGTGTCGCAGCGGTTTTGATGGCAATTCCGCTGCGCAAAGAGAAGCAGGAATACAGTATGTTTTTAAGCATGGCAGTCTGTATCTGCATTTTTATTTATATTATCACAAAGGTTCAGATCGTGTTGGAATTTGTGGAGAAGTTAGAGGGGATGATCGCCATTGACAGTACTTATATTGGTCTGGTGATCAAAATGGTGGGCATTACCTACGCAGCAGAATTTGCAGTAAATGTGTGCAGAGACTCCGGTTATGGTGCGATTGCAGGACAGATTGAAAATTTTGCAAAAATGTCGATCCTTGTGGTGAGTCTCCCGGTACTGATGGCATTTATTGATACGGTAGGAAGCCTTTTATGAGAAAAGAGAGATGGCGGTGGAGCGTTATTCTGTTTCTGATGCTTGCAGGGCTTTTTTGTCCGGTGAAGGTTCATGCAGAAGAGACAGATAGTTATCTGGATGGACTTTCGGATGAGATGGACTATGGAAAATTGGATACATTTTTAAAAGACTATGGCGTGGAGCTGGTTTCTTTTTCCGGTCTGGTGGAAGAACTGATGCAGGATGGGGTAAGCACAGCGTGGGGAGAACATGTGTTTTCTGCGATAAAAACATCGCTCGTTGGGGAGATAGCAGCTAACCGGAAGATGCTTTTGGAAATTGTACTGCTGGCGTTCTGTTTTTCGGTTCTGAAAAACTTTGCGGGTGCATTTCATGCGTCGTATATCTCGGAGCTATGTTTTCTGCTGGTGTATTGTGTCATGGCAGTCATGCTTTTGCAGACATTTCTTCTCTTTCAGGAGGTCGTGTCAAAGTCATTGGAAAGCTGTGTGGAATTTATGAAAGTCATGGTGCCGACGTTTTGTCTCAGCATGATGTTTGCCTCAAATGTGAGCAGTGCTGCGGGATTTTACCAGACCGCATTTCTGGTGATCTATCTGGTGGAGTGGCTGTTTTTAAATCTGCTGATGCCTCTGATCCATATTTATGTGCTGTTGGAAATGTTCGGTCATTTTGTGCCGGAGGAGCGCTTTTCAAATCTGACGGAACTGTTTTCTGAGGTGATCAGCTGGGGGATAAAAATCGCAGGAGTGCTCGTATTGGGGCTGAATGTAGTACAGAACCTGATTGGCCCGGCAAAAGACCGGATGGGGCATGGGATTTTTGCAAAAACGGCTTCTGTGATCCCGGGGCTTGGAAATGCGGTGGGCAGCGTGACCGAGCTGCTCCTTGGCGCAGGGATCGTCATGAAAAGCTGTGTGGGGACAGCGGGACTTGTGGTGCTTGTCCTGATCAGTCTTGTTCCCCTGCTCAAGGCGCTGTGCCTTGCATTCTTTTACAAACTGGCAGCGGCAGTGACTGAGCCTGTGTCGGATAAGCGGATCTCCGGCTGCTTAAAAGGTCTGGCAAACGGAGGTATGCTCTATGTAAAACTGCTGGGATACAGTGTGCTGTTGTTTTTTGTGACGATCGCACTGACGGCGGCAGCGTCGGGATTTATTTATTGAGGATAATGGGAAGGAGCCGATGAACGGGATTTTTAGTTATCTGAAAAGCTATGTCATTCTTTTTCTTGTGCTCACGATACTGCTTGAGATGGTTCCGAAGGCGGGCATGCAGAAGTATATCCGTTTTTTTTCGCAGATGATTCTGGCCTTTGGACTGCTCTATCCGGTTTTGGGATGGATGGGAGAGAGTGACGCTTTTCTGGAAAAAATTGAATATCAGTCTTTTTTACAGAAGATGGAGGAGGTCCAGACAGATGCAGAAAAAATCACTTATCTGGACAATAATCACTATGTGAAAAAGTATGAGGATGCCATTGCGCTTGATGTTACACAGATGGCACAGGAAGAAAATTTTGCAGTGAAGGAGATCGCAGTGGAGATGACAGAAAATTATGAGATCAAATGTATCCGCATGACGCTGGCTAATCCGGTAAAGGAAGGGATTGTAATCGGAAAAGTTGTGCTGGAGGATGGACAGAAAAAACAGGCTTCTGAGGATAGCGCATATAAAAAATTAAAAGAAAAGCTGGTGAGTTATTATCAATTATCGGAAGAACAGTTGGATATCCTGTATGAATAGACTGCGGCAACTCAAAAAAAGTGACTGGATCGCAATTGCACTTACAGGTGTGCTGATCCTGATCATTGCAATGCCGTTATCACCAAAGCAGTCAGAGAGTGAGAGTACGGCGGAGCAGGAGACAGCTGCAGCGGTTCTGGATTCCGGGAGCACGCAGGACAGCCAGAATGTATATGCGGCTGCGATGGAAAAGAGGCTGAAGCATGTGCTTGGGCAGATGGAGGGGGTAGGAGAGACAGAGGTGATGATCACGCTATCAGATTCCGGTGAAACGATCGTGGAGAAAGATCAGAAAGAACAGAGAAACCGTATCGAGGAAAGTGATGCCGGTGGAGGAACCCGTACAACGACGGAGCAGGAGACGGAGGAGACAACGGTGTATGTGGAAAACGGAAGTGAAAAACAGCCTTATGTGACAAAAGAAGTGCTTCCCAAAGTGGAGGGCGTTCTGGTGGTGGCAGAGGGCGGGGATGATCCCAGGGTAATTTCTGATATTTCCGATACAGTAATGGCATTATTCCGGGTGGAGGCACATAAAATAAAAGTAGTGAAGATGAGTAGTTCCAGGGAGTAAACAAGGAGGAATCACATGAAGAAAATATTTCGAAAAAATCAGCTGGTGATCACGGCACTGGCACTTATGATCGCTGTTGCAGGGTATTTCAGTTACATGAATAACAATATGGATGACGGAAAACTTCAGACAGCGGCGGAGGCGGCAAACGCAGAGGTGAGTGCAGGGGAACTGGAAGAGGATTACGACATTTCGGATGAAGATGTTTTGCAGAATGAGATTTTTACGGCGGAGGAACCGGACGGGACGGAGACAGCGGCAGTAACGGATGGAAGCGCAGAGACAGCGGCGGGCACGGAGGGAGAACCTGCAGCGGAAGGAACAGGGCAGACAGTGGCAGATGGAACAGCAGGGGCAGAGGAAGTCGTCAATCCGGGAGAGGCGGTACTCACCAGTACGACCGTTGCCAATATCGACTATGCTTCGGAAATGAAATTAAACCGTGAACAGATCCGCTCAAAAAATAAGGAGACTCTGCTGGAGATTGTAAACAATAATGCGATTTCCGATGAATTAAAACAGGATGCGATCAATAAAATGATCGCGATGACGGATATCGCGGAGCGCGAGAATGCGGCAGAAATGCTTTTGGAGGCAAAAGGATTCACAGATGTGGTGGTAAGTATCACCGAGGACAGCTGTGATGTTGTCTTAAATATGGGAGAAGTGACGGATGCAAAGCGCGCACAGGTGGAGGATATTGTGAAACGCAAAACAAATGTTTCCGCGGAAAATGTGATCATTACGCCAATTGTAGTAGGCGAGGTGGACACGGAATAATATCAGATTTTCCTTGATTTTCTTCGGCTATCGTTATATCCTTATAAGGCGGCAGTCTGCAAAGCAGGCTGTGCGGTGTTACAATGAGACATGACAGCGGTCTCTTGGGACTTTATTTACACATTACAGGTTCTTTTTGAGAACCGCTGTGCTTTTTATATTTGGAGGATATATTTTGGCTGATTTAAGAAAAGAAATAGAAAAAAGACGTACCTTTGCGATCATTTCCCACCCGGATGCAGGTAAGACGACATTGACAGAGAAGTTCCTGCTTTACGGAGGTGCGATCAATCTTGCCGGATCTGTAAAGGGAAAGGCAACTGCCCGTCACGCTGTTTCTGACTGGATGGAGATTGAGAAGGAGAGAGGTATTTCCGTCACTTCCTCTGTATTGCAGTTTAATTATGGCGGTTACTGTATCAATATTCTGGATACGCCGGGACATCAGGATTTCTCGGAGGATACCTACCGTACTTTGATGGCAGCAGATTCCGCCGTCATGGTCATCGACGGATCAAAGGGTGTTGAGGCACAGACAAGAAAACTGTTTAAGGTCTGTGTGATGCGCCATATCCCTATTTTTACGTTTATCAACAAAATGGACCGCGATGCGAACGACACGTTTGATCTGTTGGATGAGATCGAGAAAGAGCTTGGAATCGCAACCTGCCCGGTCAACTGGCCGATCGGTTCCGGAAAAGGATTTAAAGGTGTTTATGACCGCAATACAAAAGAGGTTATGACGTTCTCTGATACGTTAAAAGGAACAAAAGAGGGAACGGAGAGACACATTCACATTGATGATCCGGCGCTTGTAGATGAAATCGGTGAGGCAGCAAAAGAAAAGCTGTTAGAGGAAATCGAGCTGCTTGACGGAGCAAGTGCAGAGTTTGATATGGATCTGGTGTCAAAAGGTGAGTTGTCCCCTGTATTTTTTGGTTCCGCGTTAACAAACTTTGGTGTGGAGACATTTTTACAGCACTTTTTGAAAATGACGTACTCTCCGCTTCCGAGAAAAGCAGATATCGGGGAGATCGATCCGTTTCAGGAAGATTTCTCTGCGTTTGTGTTCAAGATTCAGGCGAATATGAACAAAGCGCACCGTGACCGTATCGCGTTTATGCGTATCTGTTCCGGAAAATTTGAGGCGGGCATGGAAGTTACCCACGTACAGGGTGGCAATAAAAAGATCAAGCTTTCCCAGCCACAGCAGATGATGGCGCAGGAGCGCCACATCGTGGATGAGGCTTATGCCGGAGATATTATCGGTGTGTTCGATCCGGGTATTTTCTCCATCGGTGATACCCTGACAACAGCAAAACCTTTCAAGTTTGAGGGAATCCCAACCTTTGCACCGGAACATTTTGCGCGAGTGCGTCAGGTGGATACCATGAAGCGTAAGCAGTTCATGAAGGGAATGCAGCAGATCGCACAGGAAGGTGCAATCCAGATTTTCCAGGAATATAACATGGGTATGGAGGAAGTCATCGTCGGCGTTGTCGGTGTGCTTCAGTTTGACGTTTTAAAATATCGTCTGGAGAATGAATATAACGTTGAGATCCGTATGGACAACCTTCCGTATGAGCATATCCGTTGGATTGAAAATGAGGATATCAATATGGATAAGATCGTTGGAACTTCCGATATGAAGAAGATCCAGGATCTCAAAGGACGTCCATTATTACTGTTTGTCAATTCATGGAGTGTCGGCATGGTACTTGACCGAAATGAAGGACTTGTATTGTCAGAGTTCGGACGCGAATAAATTCACTGTTATCAGATAGCTACGAAACTCTTCATAATCTTCTTTAAATTGTTCAAAATTAACAAAAACATTCAAGACACGCTCTCGCTACGTGTCGCTCGCAGCGGTACTAAGAAGCCAGGCACAACTTACCGTTGTACCAGCCTTCTAAGTACCAATCGAACTTGTTCGATTTTGGCTCACCCAGTGTCTTTCATGTCTTTTGTCAATTTTTCACAATTCAATTTAGGTTTTTATGAGTTTCGAATTGTCCGATAACTATTAAAAACAAGGAGAGAAAGATGGCAGTTGTAACGATTACAAAGGATAATTTTGAGGCAGAAGTATTGGGATGTAAGATCCCGGTTGTGCTTGACTTCTGGGCAGAATGGTGTGAACCATGTAAAATGCAGTCTACGGTTATAGAAGAGCTTGCCGCAGAGTTGGATGGAAAAGTAAAATTCGGTAAGGTGAATGTGGACGAAGAGGCTTCTCTGGCACTGAATTATCAGATCATGAGTATCCCGACATTGGTTGTGATGCATTATGGTCTGTTTCAGGGAAAAGCAATCGGCGTGCAGGGCAAAGATGCGATCCGTGAAATGCTTCAGGGTGTTTTGTAAAACACCTTGACAAATTTCTATCTATCAGTTACAGTCAATCTTGCAGATAGCAGAATCTTTTTTTATCAAATAAAATGTTACAAGAGTAATTATTTCAGCCAGATCGGCATGAAATCCCGGCAAAAAATAGAAAGTGATGGTTTAAATAGGGGGGAAAACTATCTTAAAAGGATGAACAGGGACAGAATTGTTTCATGTTCGTAGTTGACATTTAGGGCAAAGTATAATACTATAAGAGCAAGAAAACGAACATAAGTTCGTATTGGAGGAAAGAAAATGGCAAGAGAAGATAAATTAAAAGCGTTAGATGCTGCAATTTCACAGATTGAGAAACAGTATGGTAAGGGATCTATTATGAAGCTGGGTGATAATTCAGCACATATGAATGTTGAGACAATTCCAACTGGATCTTTGAGTCTTGATATTGCACTTGGTCTTGGAGGACTTCCAAAGGGAAGAATTATTGAGATCTATGGTCCGGAATCCAGTGGTAAGACAACGGTTGCCCTGCATGCGGTTGCCGAGGTACAGAAAAGGGGCGGAATCGCAGGATTTATTGATGCGGAGCATGCACTTGATCCGGCTTATGCCAAGAATATCGGTGTGAATATTGATGAGTTGTATATTTCACAGCCGGACTGTGGAGAGCAGGCGCTTGAGATCACAGAGACGATGGTTCGCTCCGGGGCAGTGGATATCGTGATTGTTGACTCTGTTGCAGCACTTGTTCCGAAAGCAGAGATTGATGGAGATATGGGAGATTCCCATGTGGGACTTCAGGCAAGACTTATGAGCCAGGCTCTCCGTAAATTAACTGCAGTCATCAGCAAGTCGAACTGTATTGTTATTTTTATTAACCAGCTGCGTGAAAAAGTTGGTGTGATGTTCGGTAATCCAGAAACAACAACCGGTGGACGTGCATTGAAATTCTACTCATCTGTGCGTATGGATGTCCGTAGAATTGAATCTCTGAAACAGGCAGGAGAGGTTGTCGGTAACCGTACCCGTGTGAAGATCGTAAAGAATAAAGTGGCACCTCCATTCAAAGAGGCTGAGTTTGACATTATGTTTGGTAAGGGAATTTCCAAAGAGGGAGATATTTTAGACCTTGCTGCAGACTGTGGCATTATTGTGAAGTCCGGTGCATGGTATGCCTATAACGGAGATAAGATTGGTCAGGGACGTGAGAATGCGAAAACTTATCTGAGAGAGAATCCACTCGTATGTGAAGAGGTTGAGGCAAAAGTCAGAGAAAAATTCCAGTTAGATGGTACTGCAGAAGAGACGGATGCTGAGGGAGAGCCAGAAGTATTAGAGGATGAGGAATAAAAATGAGTCTTCAGGTCATGTCGGTCGTACCTCTTGAGAAGGGAAAAGCAAGAATCCGGTTTGATGATGGGACAGAAGTTGTTCTTTATAAAGGAGAGATTCGAAAGCTTGGGATAGAGGAGGGCTGTGTTGTCACAGAGGCTGTCTATGATAAGATTCTGAATGAAATCCTTGGAAAGCGTGCAATCAAGAGGGCAATGCATCTGTTGGAAAAGCAGGACCGGACAGAGCGTCAGCTTTATGACAAACTGAAACAGAACGGATATCCGGAAAGTTGTATTGAATCCGCAATTGCCTATGTAAAAAGTTATCATTATATCGACGATTTTCGTTATGCTTCTACCTACATCCGTTATCATCAGGAGAAGAAAAGTAGACAAAAACTTAAGATGGAACTGATGGCAAAAGGGATTGGAAGAGATCTGGTTGATGCAGCATTAGAAGAAGAGTATGTTTCGGATGATCAGAAGAAGATTGCAGAGTTACTGCAGAAGCGGCATTATTCTTTTGAGGATGCAGATGTCAGTGAACAGCGGAAGAATTATCAGTTTTTACTCCGTAGGGGATTCAAAAGCAGTGATATCCTTCATGTCATGAAGCAGGAACGGCAGTAGGAGCAGGCCGGAGAGAAAAATTTTGTTTCAGAGAAAATCTGACAAATTTGTACAATATGTTGTATTCTTATTTTTGAGACATTCAATATTATGCATATTGAACAGTAATTGACTTGACATAAGTATGAAAATAGAATAAAATTAATCTGTTGTTAATTATGACAGAAAATTAATCTAATTATATGTTATATGTACAATGAAAATTTCATAAAGGAGGTGCTCCTGTGCTGCAGATAGTGATCGCTGTTGTTATAACACTTATCGTTACTGCGGTTCTGACATACTTTATCACAACTGCTTACCACAAGAACGTAGCAAATGCTAAGATTGGTAATGCGGAAGATAGAGCACGTGAGATTATCGATGAAGCGGTAAAGACAGCAGAAACCAAAAAACGTGAAGCAATGCTCGAAGCAAAGGAAGAGTCCATCAGAGTCAAAAATGATCTGGACAAAGAAGTAAAAGAGCGCAGAGCAGAGATTCAGCGTAGTGAACGCAGAGTCGTACAGAAGGAAGAAAACTTAGACAAGAAGTTGGAATCCATCGAGAGACGCGAAGCCGGTTTTGCTGCAAAAGAAGAAGAAATCAACAAGCAGAAAGCTCAGATTGCAAAGCTCAATGAAGAGCGTTTACAGGAACTGGAAAGAATCTCTGGATTAACCTCCGAACAAGCAAAGGAATATCTCTTAAAAACCGTTGAAGAAGATGTTAAACTTGATACCGCAAAATTAATCAAAGAAATGGAAAACAAGGCAAAGGAAGAAGCTGATAAGAAGGCCAAAGATTATGTAGTAACTGCCATTCAGAAATGTGCAGCAGACCATGTGGCAGAGACAACAATTTCTGTTGTACAGCTTCCGAATGACGAGATGAAAGGTAGAATCATCGGACGAGAGGGACGTAATATTCGTACGTTAGAGACGATGACAGGTGTGGATTTAATTATTGATGATACACCGGAAGCAGTTATTTTGTCTGGATTTGATCCAATCAGAAGAGAAGTTGCCCGCATTGCTTTGGAAAAATTGATTGTAGATGGACGTATTCATCCGGCTAGAATCGAAGAAATGGTAGAAAAGGCACAAAAAGAAGTTGAAACAATGATCCGTGAGGAAGGTGAAGCAGCAACATTAGAAGTTGGTGTTCACGGAATTCATCCGGAACTCGTTCGCTTACTCGGCAGAATGAAGTTCAGGACAAGTTACGGACAGAATGCATTAAAGCATTCTATTGAAGTAGCACAGCTTTCCGGATTATTGGCAGCGGAAATTGGTGTAGATGTAAGAACTGCAAAACGTGCAGGTCTTTTACATGATATTGGTAAATCTGTGGATCATGATATGGAAGGATCTCATATTCAGATTGGTGTTGATTTATGTAGAAAATACAAAGAATCTCCAATTATTATCAATGCAGTTGAGGCTCATCATGGTGATGTAGAACCTGAGTCTTTGATTGCTTGTATTGTGCAGGCTGCTGATACAATCAGTGCGGCCAGACCTGGCGCAAGAAGAGAGACACTTGATACTTATACCAACAGATTAAAACAGTTAGAAGATATTTCAAACGGATTTAAGGGAGTAGAAAAATCATTTGCTATTCAGGCAGGTAGAGAGATTCGAATTATGGTAGTTCCAGAACAGATCAGTGATGCTGACATGGTATTATTAGCACGCGATATTGCAAAACAGATTGAGTCTGAATTGGAATACCCTGGACAGATTAAAGTAAATGTAATTCGCGAGTCACGTGTAACGGATTTTGCGAAATAGCTTGACAAAGAGAGCATAAAAGAAGATTTGAAGAGGATGGATCCTATTTCGAATCTTCTTTTTTGTTATGACGACCGCTAATCAGAGCGAGATTCGCAGAGCGTATCTCGTCTCCATATATGAAAAATGCATTCGATTGTTATAAAATAATCATAGAATCAGAAGAGGCAGGAGGAAAGAAAGATGAGTGAACATGCAAAAAGAATGAAGCGGGAATTAGTGATGAAAGGTACCATTCTTGATGTATACAAAGACACAATGGAACTTCCAAATGGCAAAACAGAAGAATGGGATTTTGTCTCACATAGAAAGGGAGCTGCGGCAGTTGTTGCAGTGCGTGAGGATGGAAAACTGTTGATGGTGAGACAGTACCGGAATGCTTTAGAGCGTATGACGTTAGAGATTCCTGCCGGAGCGAGAGACAGTGTGACAGAAGATACCAAAGTGTGTGCTGCAAGGGAACTCGAAGAGGAGACCGGATACCGGAGTGAGAATCTGACATTTTTAATTTCCCTTCGGACAACCGTTGCATTTTGTGATGAATTTATTGATGTGTATCTTGCAAGAGATTTAGTGAAGAGTGCACAGCATCTGGATGAGGGAGAAGCGATTGACGTGGAAGCACATGATGTAGACGAATTGTGTGAAATGATCTATGCAGGTAAAATACAGGATTCCAAGACGGTTTCTGCAATCCTCGCCTATAAGAATTTGCTGAATAAGGATTCTGGAAAAGCATAGATTATTAGTAAGATAGATTTTTGGTAGAAAATTGTGATTCAAAAAAATAAGATTATCTATGCATTATGTTTCTTTGCCGGAATATTGATTGTCAATTTTATGGGAAGCAGTTTGTTGAATACCTATGGTGTGACTTCCTTCTGGGATCAGTCAGCGGTCACTTTCTGGAGCATGTCCTATGACCAGTATTTCTGGTATATTTTTTTCATGCGGCTGAAGGGAATGATTCTGATTCTGCTGCTTGGAACAGTATTTGACAGGAGGATTGTGACAAGGGTTTTTCTGGCATTTTTTCTGTTCCTGACAGGAATATTTATCACAATGTCAGTGATAGAACGGGGACTGTCTGGAATCGCAGCAGTTTTACTGGCAATGCTTCCGCAGTGGATTTTCTATTTACTGGCGTTCACCGTGTATGAGAGAGGAAGAGAAAGAAAAGTAATATTTGTCTGTGCTTTGCTCGTTGTGCTGGGGTGTCTTGCAGAGGGGTATATTTCACCGTTTTTCCTGAAAAAAGTACTATGACAGCGAAAATGGGGCAGATTATGTAATATGTATGTAAAAAAATTGTAATGAATAATTACAACATATGGTAAGACAGAAATTACAAAAAACGACATGTTGTATATGGACAAAAAGAAACAAAAAACAGGCAAAAATACTGATTGCAATTTGATTTCTGAATCATTATAATAGGGAATATACCTCGAAAATGAGGTATTTTTTCGGCTTGAAAGAGTTTACATTGAGAGAAAAGAATTGGGGCAGGTAATGAGCATGAATCAGGATATACATAATTTTATCCAATATCTTCATCAGGAAAAACAAACTTCAGAGAATACAGAAGTATCTTATGAGCGAGACTTAAAGAAGATGACTCTGTATTTAACAGCACATGGAGTGGATAGAATTGACGCTGTTACCCCAGAAGTTCTGAATTCTTATGTGATAGAGTTAGAACAGTCAGGATTAAAGCCTGCAACAGTATCCAGAAGTGTTGCGTCCATGAAAGCATTCTTTCACTATGAAGAGTTAGAACAAAGGACAAGCGCAGATCCAGCTTTTGAACTGAAAGCTCCAAAGGTGGAGAAGAAAGCCCCAACTATTCTGACAACAGAGCAAACAAACCGCCTGTTAGCCCAGCCGAAGGATAATTCGGCGAAAGGTCTGCGTGATAAAGCAATGCTTGAATTGTTGTATGCAACAGGAATCCGTGTTTCTGAATTGATCTCTTTGAAATTAACAGATGTGAATTTTGATACCGGGTATATTACATGTGTAGATTCACACAAGGAGCGTATGATTCCAATGACTCCGGTGGCAAAGGACGCACTTGTCAGATATATCAGGGATGGACGTCCACAGTTGGTGAAGGATGAGGATTCCATCTGGTTGTTTACAAATTGTTCCGGGGATGCGATGAGCCGTCAGGGATTCTGGAAGTTGATCAAGTCCTATGGAAAGCGGGCAGGAATAGAGTCCGAGATCACTCCGCATATGCTGCGACATTCTTTTGCTGCACATCTTGTGTGCAGCGGGGCAGACTTAAAGAGCGTGCAGGAGATATTAGGACATTCCGATATTTCAACAACACAGATGTATGCACATATGAATCAGACTGCAAATGTATAAATAGGTACCGTGTAGTCTGCAGATATACACATAACATAATAATAGATAGAGTGTTCAGGATAAAATCCTATTGGGATTTATTTGCATATCAGTCGAGCAGATTTCGTACATCTTCCAGGGAACAGCCCTGTTTTAAGGCAATGGCTTTTAAATCTTCAAATTCCGGTTTTTCATGGTTTACATGATAACCGGAACTTTTTTTTATGCGGATTTTTCCGTAAGGAGTTTCTTTTGTCTCAAACGTGGAGACAAGTTTTGCACGTTCGTAAACAGCATAACGGATGCCGCGGGTGGTTGTGTGCTGAAAGAAAAGGTTTGTGAACTTTTCTTTTTCAGACAGCGGACAGAGGCAGGTCAGGATAATCCCTGGTCTGCCTTTTTTCATCTGGATCGGGATCGTATATACATCGAGTGCGCCGGCGTTTAAAAGGGTTTCCGCAGCAAAGCTTATATCTTCGCCTGTCATATCATCCAGATTGCAGGAGATACTTAAAATTTTATCATCATAACCGTTCGCCTGAACATCACCGAGAAATGTCCGGACACAGTTGGCGGTTTCAAAGTCTTTTTGTCCCATGCCGTAGCCGATATGTTCTAAAGTCATAACAGGCATTTCTTCAAAACCTTCCACATAATGACGAAGGATAGCGGCACCGGTTGGCGTCAGAAGTTCGCCCTTTATGGAATCGGTATAAAAAGGGATTCCTTTTAAAAGCTCCGCGGTCGCAGGAGCTGGAACAGGGAGGATACCGTGGGCGCATTTTACAAAACCACTTCCGACATGAAGCGGGGAAGCGAATACTTTTTCCGGTGTAATCAGATACATGAGAAGAGCACAGCCACAGACATCAGCCAGCGCATCCAAAGTTCCAACCTCATGAAAATGGATCTGTTCTAATGTGGTGTTGTGTACGGCAGATTCTGCTTCTCCGATCAGGCGATAGATAGCAGCGGCATCTGCTTTTACCTGGGCAGGAAGCTGTAAGTGTTCGATCTGTGCGAGGATGGACTGATAACTGTGATGCGTGTGCGCATGGGAAGATTCATCATGATGATGTTCAGCTGCCTCATGCTTGTTCGTGTGTACATGTTCTGCTTCTGTGTGATCATGGGTATGTGTATGTACATGTTCATGTACATGCACGCCTTCCTCTTCTCCGTTTATCATAACATGCATATGTGTGCCGGAAATGCCGCACTTTTTTGATTCTTCCGCAGAAATCTGAATCCCATATTCCGAGAAAGCCTGATTCATCGTCTGCAAAAATAATTCTTTCTGGTCGCATATTTCATAAAGGGCAGCCATGAGCATGTCTCCGGCAGCACCCATCTTACATTCAAAATATAATGTTTTCATAGATAAAATTCCTTTCTGATAGTAAAAACAAAGGTCAGAATTCTGTTACATGTTATGTAAAAAGAGGTAACGGAATGTGCCTGACTTATTTTATTTTAATCGACATTTTCACAGTATGCAAGCAGGGATTTTGGTTGGTACATTTCTACAAAAAATGGAAACTATTTTTGTGGAAATAGTTTCTTGTGAGGAAAAACGGAACATGCTACAATAGTGGAAACGGAAATATAAAAAATAGTTTCCAAGCAGAGAACATAGATAAAATGATGCAGACAAATGAAAGAGCAAAAGTAAGAAACAGAATACAGACGAAAAGGGGAGCGGATATGGAGTTACGGGAGACCATTTTAGAGGGAACGATTCAGGCATTTAATAAAAAGGGATTGAAGTTTACGATGGATGATATCGCCGCCCTGCTTGGAATCAGTAAGAAAACGATTTATACCGTATTTCAGGATAAGAATACACTGGTGTCAGAGATGGTGGATTACTGTTTTGATTCCATCAAAGAGAGCGAGCAGAAAGTACTCTCGGATACTTCGCTTGATACGGTTGGGAAGATTCGGGCAATTTTAGGAGTGCTCCCGGAGGGTTATAAAGACATTGATTTTCGGCAGCTATATTTATTGAAAGATAAATATCCAAAAATTTATAAAAAAGTGGAGCAGCGGTTAGAGACAGGCTGGGAGACAACGATCGCGTTGATCCAGCAGGGGATTCATGAGGGCACGGTCCGGCCGATTCAGATTCCGATTTTGAAAACCATGCTGGAGGCAACTCTTGAGCAGTTTTTCCAGAGAGATATTCTGATCACAAATCAGATTTCCTACAATGAGGCGTTAGAGGAAGTAGTCAATATACTGGTGGATGGAATTACAAGGTAAAAGATAGCATGGAGTTCGTTACACAGAAGAACAGAGAGGTGAGGATGATGTCAGAACGTATTTATTTGAATAATGATTGGAAGTTTGCAGAACAGTTTGAAGCTTCTATGACAGAGGCAGCTTATGATGACAGTACAATGCAGAATGTCAGGCTTCCACATACCTGTAAGGAAACGCCGCTTCACTATTTTGATGAACATTGTTATCAGATGATCAGTGGTTATCGAAGAGTCATCGAGGCAGAGGAAGCGTGGAAGGGGAAAAAGATATTATTGACGATTGATGGTGCAGCCCATGACAGCGAAGTATTTTTAAATGGGGAGAAAGTGGGAGAACATCACTGTGGATACACAGCTTTTACGATGGATATCAGCGGAGCACTCCGCTATGGAGAAAAAAATATCCTTGTCGTGAAAGTAGACAGCAGGGAGGACTTGAATATTCCACCGTTTGGTTATGTGATCGACTATATGACATACGGCGGCATTTACCGGGATGTCTATCTGGATATTAAAAATAAAGACTACATCGAAGATATTTTTATCAGGACAGACATTGGACAAATGGACGGCCAGAATGCAGAACTCATCTCTGAGGTGACGGTGCAAAGAACGCAGGAGGGATTGTTTTTAAAACAGAGTCTTAAAAATAAAAAGACAGGAGAGTATCGACCATTAGGGGAGAGTGAAATCTCCGGCACTTCCATGCAGCTTTCCTATCCGGTAGAAAATGTGATCCTGTGGGATCTGGAACATCCGGAACTTTATGAAGTTAAGACAGAATTAATCTGTGATGGAAAGTTAATGGATGAGAGGATAGACCGAATCGGATTCCGAAGGGCAGAATTCAAAAAAGACGGATTCTATCTGAATGGCAAAAAAATAAAACTGAGAGGTTTAAACCGTCACCAGAGTTATCCGTATGTGGGATATGCGATGCCAAAATCTATGCAGCAGCTGGATGCGGATATTTTAAAGAGGGAGCTTGGGGTGAATGCAGTGCGCACCTCCCACTATCCACAGTCCCATTATTTTATAGAGCGGTGTGATGAAATAGGGCTGCTTGTTTTTACCGAAATTCCGGGATGGCAGCATATCGGTGATGCTGCATGGAAAGATCAGGCAGTGGAAAATGTCAGGGATATGGTGAAACAGTACCGGAATCACACTTCGATCATTCTCTGGGGCGTGCGTATTAATGAATCGCAGGATGATGATGCATTTTACAGAAGAACAAATGAGGCGGCGCATGAATTCGATGATTCGAGACCGACAGGTGGTGTGCGTGCAAACAGAAAAAGCAGTCTGCTGGAAGATGTGTATACCTACAATGATTTTGTGCATGATGGAAAAGCAAAGGGATGTGAGCCGAAAAAGAATGTGACATCGGATATGGAAAAGCCATACCTCATCAGTGAATACAATGGGCATATGTATCCGACGAAGACTTTTGACTGGGAAGAACACCGGGCAGAGCATGCACTCCGCCATGCAAATGTTTTGGATGCGGTGGCAGCCGAGGAGGACATTGCAGGATGCTTTGGCTGGTGCATGTTTGATTACAACACTCACAAGGATTTCGGAAGTGGTGACCGCATCTGTTATCACGGAGTCATGGATATGTTCCGCAATCCGAAACTGGCAGCGGCGGTCTATGCTTGTCAGCAGGAGAAAGAGCCGGTGCTGGAATTAAGTTCTTCCATGGATATTGGGGAACATCCGGGATGTAACCGCGGGGAAACCTATATTTTTACGAATGCGGATAAGGTGCGGATGTATAAAAATGACCGGTTCATTAAGGAGTACAGTGCCGCAGATTCTCCGTACACACATCTGAAACACGGTCCGATTCTTATCGATGATTTTATCGGGGATGCCCTGCAGGAAGAACATATGAAACCGGGACAGGAAGCCGGTGTGAAAAAAGCTTTGAATGCGTTTACAAGGTTTGGGTTCGCAAAGCTTCCAAAGTCCATTTATGCAACGGGAATATGGCTGATTCTTCGCTATCATATGAATATGGAAGAGGCAGTCCGGTTGTATAACAAATACATTGGCGACTGGGGTGGCACCTCCACAACGTATCGTTTTGAGGCGGTGATGGTGGATGTATCTACAAGGCAGGAGCGGGTGGTGAAAACAATCATCAAAGAACCGATGACAGAGCGGAAGATTTCAGCAGTGGCGGATCATGAGAATCTGATCGACGCAGAGAGTTATGATGTGGCTGAGGTTCGGATTCAGGCACAGGACGAACACGGCAATATCCTTCCATTTTACAATGAACCACTTACCTTTGAGACAGAGGGACCGATTGAAATCATCGGACCAAAGACGGTGGCTTTGCAGGGAGGAATGGGCGGCGCTTATGTGAAGAGCAAAAGGCTTCAGCCAGGAGAAAAGCAGAATGCGGCACTTATCATACGGGATTGTGACACGGAGATAAAAATCGGTTTTACGGTTCAAAGTGAGAGGAATTTTTAAAGTTTGGAGAGAATGAAAACATGACAGACAGATCAAGCGTGATTTTTGGAAATAAAATGCCGGACAAGGTTTACAAAAAGGCAGTGAAGTCCAAAAAGAAATATATGAAAAAATTTGGAGATGACTCCCGGAAAAATTATGAGGTGGCGGTCGAGAAGAACCGTTATATCGGAGATTCCCTGGGGGTTTATAATATTCTGGTTGGAAATCCGGCAGAGAATGTACATTATGATGTCAATGCGCATGCGGAAAAAGGTACATTTGACACAGAAAAAGGGATCATTGTCGGAAATATCCGTATGGGATTCGGACACTACCGCATTTCGATGGCGATGGCGTCTGCGGCGAAGGCGATGGGGTATACGCCTTACTGGATGGACTTAAATTCCTATGGAGAAACGACCTGCACGAAAGTGATCGGCGCACAGAATGATCTGTATTCACTCGGCTCAAGGCTTTCGAAAAATCCGATTTTTAACAAACTTGTCTGGGAGCCAATGAATTATGAGGGATTCCGGGCATTGTCCTACAATGCGGCAGACCAGAAAAATGCGGAGCTGATGGCTCCGGTGTACCGCAATGTGCCGAAGGATATCCCGGTGATCGGAACACATGTCTGGCCGGCGCAGGCAGCCGTACATGCCGGAATGAAATACGTGGTGAACGCGATCCCGGATAACTGGCCGATGGCACTACATTTGTCAGAAGGAAGCGTGCATACGATCCAGTGTCATAATTCCTATATGGGATACCGCATTTTAAATGGCATGAATAAAGATAAAGTAAATAAACCAATGCCATCTGACAGCCTTGTATACACAGGACATTACATTGACCATGAACTTGTGCAGGGCATCGAAGCGGACTGTGCGGCGCGTATCAAAAGAAAAGAGAATGGCGAGCCGATGCGTTTCCTTTTAACGATTGGCGGGGCTGGTGCGCAGAAGGAGATTTTTGCAGCGATCATCAAATTCCTGCTTCCATATATTGAGAAGAAGCAGGCGGCGTTATACGTCAATGTGGGCGATTACAAAAATGTCTGGGAATCATTGCTTGCAGAGATTCCTGAGATGAAAAAATATGCAACAGAACACTTTGATCACTGGGCAGATACGGAAGCATTTGCAAAAAAAGCACTGGATGAGAAGGAGAAAATCGAGGGAATCCACGGATTCTGGCACAAAAATATTTTCGAGGCGGTATACTGCACGAATCTTCTCATGAGAAGCTGTGATGTCTTAGTGACAAAACCGAGCGAACTCGCATTTTATCCGGTGCCGAAACTTTTCATCCGCCGCGTGGGAAAACATGAGATGTGGGGTGCTATCCATTCTGCGGAGGTGGGAGACGGAACGTTAGAGTGCCGGGATATTCCGCACACGATCCAGATGCTGGAAATATTTTTACAGGACGATACTTTCCTTTCAGATATGTGTCAGAACATTGTAACGAATAAAAAGGCAGGTCTTTATGACGGTGCTTACAAAGTTGTGGAACTTGCAATGGGATTAAAAAATAAACAGAAATGATGAATTTTCAATGGAGAAAAAGGAGATTTTTACGATGAAAGCAAAGAGAAGTTTGAGCGGCAGAGAGAAATTTGCCTATGGAATCGGGGCAGTGGGAAAGGATATGGTCTACATGCTTTCCGCCAGCTACATTTCCATTTATTTTCTGGATGTTATGGGAATCAGCGCAGCAGCGATCGCAGTTCTTTTGATGGCAGCCCGCGTGTTTGATGCATTTAACGACCCGATCATGGGTGTGCTGGTTGCAAAGACAAAAACGAGATGGGGAAAATTCCGTCCGTGGCTGCTCGTCGGTACGGTCACAAACGCAGTTGTACTTTACCTGATGTTCACGATCCCGCCGGAATTAAACGGTGCAGGGTTAGTGGCATATGCGTCTGTTACCTACATTTTGTGGGGCATGACTTACACGATGATGGATATTCCATTCTGGAGTATGATTCCGGCATTTACCGAGGCTGGAAAAGAGAGAGAGGGACTGTCTGCATTTGCACGTTCCTGCGCAGGTGTCGGCTCCGCACTGGTATCGATCGTCACAGTCATGAGTGTTGCCGCACTTGGAAAAGCATTTGGCGGAACGACAGACAATGAGATCAACCGTATCGGATACAGTAAATTTGCACTGATCATTGCAGTGTTATTTGTGATCTTCATTCTGATCACCTGTCTGTGCATCAAAGAAAAATCAACGGTCGATATGAAGAACGCTTCCATCGGTGAGATGTTTCGGGCGTTGATCCAGAATGATCAGGCAATGACAGTTGTAGTTGCAATTGTAATGATCAATACGGCCTTATATATCACTCAGCAGCTGGTTTACTTTTTCTTAAAATATGATTTCAGCCCAAGTACTTATCAGGGAGATTTTACGCTGTTTAATATGGTCGGCGGCGGATGTCAGATTCTGGCGATGATGATCCTGTTTCCGGTGCTCCGCAGATTCATGGACACGATTAAAATTTTCTATACCTGTTTTGGAATGGCAGTGACCGGATATATTTTGATCATTATCATTTCCGCAACCGGAACAAGTTCTATCGTATGGCTGTTTATTCCGGCGGCACTGATCATGGCGGCAGTCGGTGTGTTGAATGTAATTATTACCATCTTTTTAGCAAATACGGTAGATTATGGTGAATTTAAAAATAACCGGAGAGACGAATCCGTCATTTTTTCCATGCAGACGTTTGTTGTCAAGCTTGCCTCAGGAATCGCCGGATTTATATCTTCGATGGTATTATTTGTGTTCCATATCAGTTCAAACAAAGAAGCGGTAGTAACGGAACCGATCGCAGCATCCTCCCGCATGGGACTGCGTTTATCCATGACGATCATTCCGATTGTTGTGCTGGTGATCGGATTTATCGTATTTAAGAAACGTTATATTCTGACAGACCGGAAGTTAGCGGAGATTTCCAAAGAATTAGAGAAAAAACATCAGAATTAAAAGAGGAGAAAATCATGATTCAGACAGCCAATGATATTTTTGTGTTACATACAGAACATACGACCTATGCGTTCCGCAAATTGCCAACAGGGCAGTTGGAGCATTTATATTATGGAAGAAAAATCCATGTGTGTGAGCCTCTGGATGAAAATGCGGTCGCACCTTTGATCGAAAAACATACCTTTCAGCCGGGAAACAGCTGTGTCTACGACAGGGAACATGACGCCTACACGTTAGAGGATGTGTGTCTGGAAATGTCCTCTTATGGAAAGGGAGATATCAGGGAGCCATTTGTGGAACTTATCTATGAAGATGGAAGTTTTTCTTCGGATTTTGTGTATGAATCGTCTGCCCGGTTTGAGGGAAGAGAGGCGAGAGATGCAGAGGATGCATTGCCAGCTTCCTATGATGAGAAAGATCAGGTGGAACATCTCTGTGTGACGTTAAAAGACAACAATTCTGCTTTGAAATTAGAACTTCATTATTATATTTATGAGGACTGTGATGTGATTACAAGGAGTGCAAAACTCATCAATGACGGTGAAAATGCGGTACAGATCCGGCGTTTGATGAGCTGTCAGGTTGATTTTCCAACATCAGATCATGTGTTTACCTCCTTTCATGGCGCGTGGGCGAGGGAGATGCGAAGATGGGATGTCCCGGTGGCGGCGGGAAAATACGTGAATGCTTCTTATACCGGAACTTCCTCAAGCAGAGCGAATCCGTTTGTGATGTTAAGTGGGAGAGAGACCACGGAGGATACCGGGGACTGCTATGGATTCAATCTTGTATACAGCGGAAACCATTATGAGGCGGTCGAAGTGAACAGCTATGGAAAAACAAGGTTTGTCTCCGGGATCAATCCGCAGAATTTTTGCTGGCAGCTTCCGGCAGGGGAAAGTTTTGAGACACCGGAGGCAGTGATGGCTTATTCCAGAGCAGGATACAATGGTATGAGCCAGTGTATGCACCGTTTTGTGCGGGAACATATTGTGCGTGGTGCGTGGAAGAAAAAAGTGCGCCCGGTATTGTTGAACAGCTGGGAAGCCGCATATTTCGACATCAATGAGAAAAAACTGCTCCAGCTCGCGAAAGCCGGAAAAGAAGCAGGGATTGAACTGTTTGTGATGGACGATGGATGGTTTGGTCACAGGGACAATGACCGGTCGTCGCTTGGAGACTGGAAGGTGAATACGAAAAAGCTTCCGAACGGGTTGGCTGGTCTCTGTAAAAAAATCAACGATCTCGGTATGGATTTTGGTATCTGGGTAGAGCCGGAGATGGTGAACGTGGACAGTGAACTTTATCAGGCGCACCCGGACTGGGCGATGGATATTCCGGGCAAAAATCATTCCGAGGGAAGAAACCAGCGGCTGCTTGACCTGAGCCGGACAGAGGTGCAGGACTATATCATTGGGCAGATGAGTGACCTGTTCTCATCTGCAAATATTGCCTATGTGAAATGGGATATGAACCGGATCGTGACCGATTATTATTCAAAGACACTTCCACCGGAGCGGCAGGGGGAGGTGGCTCACCGCTATGTGCTTGGACTTTACCGGTGTATGAAGGAGTTGACAGAGCGATTCCCGGAAATTTTATTTGAGGGATGTGCAGCAGGCGGCAACCGGTTTGACCTTGGAATCTTATCGTATTTCCCACAGATTTGGGCGAGTGATGACACAGACGCACTGTGCCGTGCGGAGATTCAGACCGGATACAGTTACGGTTATCCAATGTCCGTGGTGAGCGCACATGTCTCATCCTGCCCGAATCACCAGACGCTACGAATGACACCGCTTGAGACAAGATTTCAGGTGGCTGCGTTTGGAATCTGTGGATATGAATGTAATTTCTGCGACATGAAAAAAGAGGAATTTGAGGCGGTAAAAGCGCAGATCGCACTTTATAAAGAGTGGCGCAAAGTGCTGCAGACAGGTTCTTTTTACAGGGGAAGAAATTTTTCGGATCAGGGCAGCACCGGCAGTTTGTCAGGCCCGCTGACTGGAAATATTCAGGAGTGGACGTGTGTATCAGAAGACCGGGAAAAAGCGGTTGGCTTTCTGATGCAGAAACTTGTGTCGCCGAACACGCAGTTTGAATATTATCGTCCGAATGGGTTAAACCCGGAAGCCAGATATCATTTTTACAATCGTAGTTTAAAATATAATGTAAAAGAGTTTGGTGATCTGGTGAACACCGTGGCTCCGGTGCATATCAGGCAGGATTCTGTCGCACATAATCTGATTGCAAAGTTTGTCAAAATGGATGGTGAAGCAGAAGGTTTCTGTGCATATGGCGATGCACTCATGTATGCCGGAGTAAAATTAAAGCAGGCATTTGGAGGCACCGGCTACAATGAACAGATAAGGCATTTCCCAGACTTTGCATCCAGGATGTACTTTATGGAGCAGATGAACGATTGATGGAATAAAAAATTTAAAGGTGCGTTTCTTCCATGGCTTCTGTGTGTTGATAGAAATGAAATGGTAAGAGGTGCTCTGTGAAAATATTGTGAGGATTGTGTAAATTTATCCATGGTTCGTTTTAGACTTTAAGTTTATGTACATTCATAAATGGACGTCTGGCTCTCTGTGTCCGTCTACGGAAAATTCTCTGCAACTTTATTTAGCGCAAGTAAATGTCAGAATCAGCATCGTTTATTGTAGGGCAAAAATTAAAAAATACCCAGATAATTTTTGCCCTACTTCTCTGCTGATTTTCTGACATGTAACTTGCGCACAATAAAGCTGCAAAGAGAGTTTTTCGTAGACGGACACAGAGAGCCAGACGTCCATTTTTTGAATGAACATAAACAATCGAAGAAGTCTAAAACGAACCATGGATAAATAAACAATCCGAGCTGTTTTCACAGAGCACCTCTTGCCATTTCATTTTTTATTGTACGTTAAAAGCCATGGAAGAAACGCACCTCTGAATTTTTTATTCGGTCAATCGCTTTTTTGCTTCGTCGATCACATCCTGGATGAAGCCTTCTGTGTCGTTGCGGACGGTCTGCCAGTCAATGTGTTCCATGTCAGGCGAATCGAGGCCGGCGCCACGGAAGACATCCGGCAGATTTTTTTCTTTTGTGATCGTTCCGATAAAGGAAAAAGTGCCAAGCAGGTCATCGCCCTGCATGATGGAAAGGTTTTTGACATTTATTTCACAGCCGTTGCCGTCTGGCTGGGTGGTGATATAGCCGCTCGCTGTAAAATTGTCCCCCTGATCTGTCTCATAGAGACAGTCCATGTAGATAAAATTCACATGGGTGACAGACGGATTGCGGACATAGGTGAGTGTCAAGCGTTCTCCATTTGGCATTTCATAACTTAAAATACAGGTTCCGGCAGCTGTTCCGTCAATGATCATGGAGGCACCTTCTGTGATATCGGACAAATCGACCTCCATACGGCTCATCCGGCACAGGTCGGTCAGATACAGGGAAACGCGGATGTCATAGTCCGGCGTATCCATGCCTAAAAGCTCCCAGATAAAACCACCGGAACCCTCCGGGATCGTGACGAGGTATTCGTGGCTTTTTACATCATCGGAATCTGTTCTTGTTTTTCCGGTTTCCTCAATCTGAATCTGTCTGGTCAGTTCGATAATATTGGAGAAGTTGTCGTGAAACCATTCCTGATCAATATCATGTGTCAGCTCCGGTGCTTTTTTGAAATAAGTATTGCTGGTGGTCATGGCATAAGAAAGATTGTCTAACATTGGAACCATGAAATAAACGGTATTGGGATTCATATAAAAATCCATCTCGCCAACATTCAGCGTCAGAACATCCATATCGGAGATTATGGAAAGCTTTTTCTGTGTAAAGGAGCGCTCTCCGGAAATGTCCATGGAGGAGGAGTATTTAAAATTTTTGATATCGTTCATGTAGGCTTTTCCCTCAAATGAGATATCCCCATTGAAGTAATCCTGGCATAATTCCATAATATCAATGTGGTAGGCAATATAAGCCGGATCTTTCAGGGTATCCTGCATAAAATAAATGACAGACAAAAGCATTCTGGCACGTGGATTCTTAGAAATATAAACAAAACTGCAGAGAAACAGAAAAAGCAGACATGCAAAAAATATGCCACATCTGCGAAGTCTTTTTTTCTTTTTTCTGCCCTGTTTTGTTTTGGCCTGCTCCATAAAAATGCTCCTGTTTTTATTTGTCATAATCATAGACAATTGCGAAATTTTGCCTTAGTTACGTTAAATTGTTCAAAATTAACAAAAACATTCAAGACACGCTCTCGCTACGTGTCGCTCGCAACGGTACTAAGAAGCTAGTCACGTCCTACGGTCGCACCTACCTTCTAAGAACCAATCGAACTTGTTCGATTTTTGCTCCCCAGTGTCTTTCATGTCTTTTGTCAATTTTTCACAATTCAATTTACGCTCTTAAAAATTTCGTAATTGTCTATTCATTATAATATGAACGCAAAAAATTAACCACATAAAATGGATGATTTTTATAAAAAATTAATGTACAATATAAAAGACATAAATACGATTCTGACAGGAGAACCAGAAGATGATGAACGAATTTTGCAAGGGCGGAGGCTGCACGGCGAAGCTTGGACCGGGAATTTTGGACAAGGTATTAAAAATGATACCGAAAAAAGCTGACCCGAATCTGCTGGTCGGTTTTGACCATTCCGATGATGCGGCAGTGTATCAGCTTACGGACGAGCTTGCAGTGGTGCAGACGCTTGATTTCTTTCCGCCGATGGTGGAAGATCCTTATCTCTTTGGAAAAATCGCAGCCACCAACGCATTGAGCGATATTTATGCGATGGGAGGAGAAGTTAAAACAGCATTAAACATTGTGTGCTTTCCGGAGAGCATGGACGCCAACATTTTAGGACAGATTTTACTTGGTGGAAATGAGAAAGTGACGGAGGCAGGCGGCGTGTTGGCAGGTGGTCATTCCATCAATGATGTGGATGTGAAGTATGGACTGTCCGTGATGGGAACGATTCACCCGAAACGTATTCTGGAAAACAATCACTGCAAGGAAGGAGATCTGCTGCTTTTGACCAAGCCGTTAGGAGTAGGGATCGTCATGACGGCATCCCGCATGAAAGCAGTGTCTGAAGAAGCCTTTGACCAGGCGGTGGAATCGATGACTACTTTGAATAAATATGCGGCAGAGATTTTTAAAAAGTACGGGATACATGCCTGCACGGACATTACCGGATTTGGATTGCTGGTACATCTTGGTGAAATGCTGGGCGAAAACTTTTCCGCAGAGGTGTGGACTTCACAGATTCCTTATATCAGGGCGTGCGAGGATTATGTGGAAGAATTCTACATTACAGCCGCAGGACAGCGCAACCGCAATCATATCGGTGCACAGGTGGCATTTGAAAATTGCAGTTTTGCGATGGAAGAGATTTTATTTGATCCGCAGACTTCCGGGGGACTTCTTGTGGCAATTCCGGAAAATGAGGCTAGGAAGGCGCTGAAGGAGATCGAAGCACTTGGACTGGACTGTGGAATAATAGGAAGAGTGACAGAGAAAAAGGAAAAGAAAATCTACGTTCTGAAAAATAAAGAAAATGCAGCAGTAGCTGCCGATTGAAAAAAATGTAAATAAACAGATGGAGGCATGAAAAATGAATATACAGATTGACGCAAAAGGAAAACAGTGCCCATTGCCGGTGATCGAGGCAAAAAATGCAATTTCCGGCATGACAGAGGCAGGAATCGTGGAAGTGACTGTGGACAATGAGATCGCAGTACAAAATCTCACCAAAATGGCAGACCACAAAGGGTTAAAAGCAAAGAGCGAGAAAAAATCCGATCAGGAATACACGGTATGGATGGAAGTGACAGAAGAGTTTGTGAAAAATAATATAAAGGATGGGAATGTTTCATCCACACCGGTCACTGAGGAAAATTGTATTCCGGACATCCGAAAGAAAAAAACAGTCGTTGTGCTCGGTGCAGACCACATGGGCGAGGGGGATGAGAAGCTCGGAAAAATGCTGATGAAAGGATTTGTCTATGCGCTGACGCAGCTGGAGGAACTGCCACAGACGATTTTACTTTTTAATTCCGGTGCATATTTAAGCTGTGAAGGTTCCGACTCCGTCGAAGATTTAAAGAGCATGGAGGCGCAGGGCGTGGAGGTCATGACCTGTGGAACATGTCTGAACCATTACGGATTGACCGAAAAACTGGCGGTTGGTTCTGTGACCAATATGTATGTGATCGCGCAGACAATGATGGAAGCAGATCACATTGTAAAACCATAAAGGATAAGGAAAATGAAAAAAAATATCATTATCGTCCGTGGCGGCGGGGATATCGCCACGGGCACAATTTATAAACTGCACCAGAGCGGTTATCCGGTTCTGGTGACCGAAATTGCAAATCCGTCTGCAATCCGGCGTCAGGTTGCATTTTCGGAGGCGGTCTATGAGAAAAGTTACACTGTGGAAGGCGTTACATGTTATTTTGCAGAGAATTTGACACGGGCATATGAACTCATGGAGCATGGAAAAATTGCGCTGATGACCGATCCGGATGGAGCGGTGATCCGGGAGGTAAAACCGGCGGCAGTGGTCGATGGAATCCTTGCAAAGAAAAATCTTGGGACTACCATGGATATGGCACCATTTACGGTTGCACTTGGCCCTGGATTTACGGCAGGAGTGGACGTGCATGCGGTTGTTGAGACAATGCGCGGACATAAGCTTGGCAGGATCATTTATGAGGGAGATGCGATTCCGAATACCGGGATTCCGGGTGCTATCGCAGGTGTTGCGAAAGAGCGCGTGATCCATGCGGAGTGCGCAGGTATTTTATATGGAGAAAAAAAGATTTCCGATTACGTGCAAAAAGACGAAGTGATCGCCTGCATTTATCCGGATGCACAGGCGAAGGACGCTTCCGGGCAGAGGAAAAAAGACGGTGCAGTTGCTGTGAAAGCCACTATTTCCGGGATTCTCCGTGGACTTATCCGTGACGGTTATCCGGTGACAAAAGGGTTTAAAATTGCAGACATTGATCCGAGAGAATCCGAGTATGAAAACTGTTTTACGATCTCGGATAAAGCAAGATGTATTGCAGGAGGCGTGTTAGAGGCACTGCTTCATGCGGGAATCCTTCCGGAGTGATGGAAATAACACAGTCATTCAGATAAACTGACAGAGGGAAAGGCAGGAACGGCTGCAATGCTATACTTTGACAATGCCGCAACCACTTTGCAGAAACCAGAGGAGGTTGCGCAGGCGGTAAAAGAATCATTTTCTTATATAGGCAATGCGGGAAGAGGGGCGAATGAGGCTTCGCTGTTTACATCCAGACTGATTTTTCAGACGCGGAAACAGATTGCAGAGCTGTTTCATATGGAAGATGGGGAACAGTCTTCTGCGGCAGAGCGTGTGGTGTTTACCATGAATGCGACCGAGAGCTTAAATATTGTGCTGAAAGGATTATTGCATCCGGGCGACCATGTGATCACTACTGAGATGGAACACAACAGTGTTCTGCGTCCGCTTTATGAGCTTGAGGAGAAGGGCGTCAGTGTCACAATCGTTGATTGTGAGAAAAATGGAACAATTTCCTGCGAAAAAATAAAGCAGGCAATCGGTAAAAAAACAAAAGCAATCGTGTGTACGCATGCTTCCAATGTGACAGGTGATGGAAATGATATCGCACAAATTGGAACTTTATGTGAAAAATATAATCTATATTTTATTTTAGATGCCTCTCAGACAGCAGGAACAATCGAGATTGACATGGAACAGAATCATATTTCTGCAATCTGTTTTACCGGGCATAAAGGACTGTTTGGTCCGCAGGGAACCGGTGGGATCGCACTGGCAGATGGAGTGTGTGTGAGACCGCTTTTATCCGGTGGAAGCGGCGTACATTCATTTGAGAGAAAACATCCCATGGAGCTGCCGGCTGCGCTGGAGGCAGGAACGCTGAACGGACATGGGATCGCAGGACTCCATGCTGCTCTGGACTGGATCAAAAAGACCGGGATCGCAGCTATCCATGAGAAAGAAATGGCGTTAGCTGAACAGTTTCAGCGAGGAATTGAAACAATTCCGGGCATTCACATCTACGGAGGAGAAAAACGGGTGGCAGCGATCGTATCGTGTAATCTGGCGGATCTTGATTCCGCTTATGTCAGTGACTGCCTTGCAGAAGATTATGGGATTGCGACAAGGGCGGGGGTACACTGTGCACCTCTGATGCACACCCATTTTGGCACAGAAAAACAGGGCATGGTACGATTTAGTTTCTCCTGTTTTAATACGACAGAAGAGGTGGAGAAAGCAGTCAGGGCGATGCAGGATATTGCAGCGGAAAACCGTGGAAAAGTGACGGCATATGTCGGAGCCGGAGGAAAGACGTCAAGTATCCGAAAGCGTGCCGAGACATTGCGCGCAGAGGGAAAAAGAGTTTTGATCCTCACGACAACTAAGATGATGGTACCACAGGAGCAGGAGATATTTGCAGCGTATGAGCAGACCGGGCAGGAGAGCGTGATTTTGGATACCGGAGCTGTTTCAAAGGAGTGCAGGGCAGCAGAAAAGCAACTGAAAGAGCGGGTACAGTCTGTCCTTGACACATACGGCTGCTGTGTTGCAGGGAGCCTGATCCCCGGCACGGAAAAGTTTGGAATGCTGCTGGAAAAGCTGATGGAGGATCTGCTATATCTGGCAGATGAGATCCTGATCGAGGCGGACGGTTCCGCACATATGCCGGTCAAAGCCCCGGCGGAGCATGAACCGGTTCTGTTTCCTTATATGGATGAAGTGGTCATTGTCATGGGCGCACATGCGATTGGAAAACCGCTGCAGGAAGTGTGCCACAGAGCTGACTATGCAAAAAAGATTTTAAAATGTGACGCAGACAAAATTGTGACAGCGACAGATATCAGGGTGCTTGCGGAGCAGGGATATGCGATCCCGATTCAGAAACAATTTCCATGGATGAAAATTTCGAAAGTAACTGGAAAAGATATTAAGCTGTGTCTGACAGCTGAAAAGAAAGATAAAGAGAGGGACAAACAATGATTCGATTTAACAGTGACTACACAGAAGGATGCCATACGGCAATTTTAGAGAAGTTAGTTGAAACCAATATGGAGCAGACAGCAGGCTATGGAGAAGATGAGTATTGCGGACAGGCGAGAGAGCTGATCCGGAAGGCATGTGGGGATGAGCGTGTGGATGTGCATTTCCTAGTGGGAGGTACACAGACGAATGTCACTGTGATCTCAGCTGCATTAAAGCATTATCAGGGAGTGATCACGGCAAAAACAGGGCATATCAATGTCCATGAGACAGGCGCTCTGGAGGCATGCGGCCATAAATGCCTGTGTATTGAAACACCAGATGGAAAGCTGACGGCTGAGCAGATCGCAGCGTACACAGATGCACATTTTGCAGACGAGAGTTTTGAACATATGGTACAGCCGAAAATGGTATACATTTCCAATCCGACAGAGATCGGAACGATTTATAAAAAGGCGGAACTGGAAGCAATTTATCAGGTGTGCAAAAAGCGTGGACTTTATCTTTTTATGGATGGGGCAAGACTTGGCTATGGACTGATGTGCAAGGAAAATGACCTGACACTTTCTGATATCACAGCCAACACAGACGTGTTCTATATCGGCGGAACAAAAGTGGGAGCGCTTTTTGGGGAGGCAGTTGTGATCCGCAATGAGGAACTGAAAAAAGACTTCCGTTACAATATCAAGCAGCGTGGCGGTATGCTGGCGAAAGGCAGACTGCTTGGAATCCAGTTTCTGACCTTGTTTGAGGAAAACCGGTATTTTGATATTTCCGCACATGCAGCGCGATTAGCGGAAAAGTTAAAGGACGAATTAACAAAAATGGGAGTGAAATTCTATATTGATTCTCCGACTAATCAGCAGTTCCCAATTCTGCCGGATGCTGTGCTTGCGGAACTGAAAAAGAAATATAGTTTTGCTTATCAGGAGCGTATGGATGAGACACACAGTGCAGTCCGTTTTTGTACCTGCTGGGCAACGAAAGAGGAAAACGTAGATATGCTTCTTGCAGATATTCGTGAGCTACTTGCCTGATTGAAGGATTATACTAAAAAAGACTGATTTATTCAGAAAATTTAAATGAAAATGAATATGCAGATCAGTGACAATAGGAGAAATGCAGCATGTCAGACAGAAAAAACATTTTACTCATCGCAACAGGCGGAACGATCGCATCAAAAAAATCAGACAACGGATTAAAACCACAGATCTCACCGGAAGAGCTGATGCAGTATATCCCGCAGGTGAAAGATATCTGTGATTTTCATGCTGTCCAGCTTTTAAATCTGGACAGCTCGAACATGGAACCGAAACATTGGAAAATGATGGTGCATACCATCCGTGAAAATTATGAAAAATACGATGGCTTCGTCATCGCCCACGGTACGGACACAATGGCATACACTGCGGCGGCACTTTCCTATATGATACAGAATTCAAAAAAACCGATCGTGATCACCGGCGCACAGAAACCGATCGACCTTGAGATCACCGATGCAAAATCAAATCTGCTTGACAGTTTTTTATATGCATCCGATGAGAACTCGCAGGGGGTTCAGATCGTTTTTGACGGAAAAGTCATTGCGGGAACGAGAGCGAAAAAAGTCCGGTCCAAAAGTTATAATGCATTTTCCAGCATTGATTTTCCATGTCTTGCCATGATCCAGGATGGAAATATCATGCGTTACATTCCACCGGTTCCGTATGAAGAGGAAGTATGGTTTTATGAGGAACTGGATGAAAATGTGTATCTGATCAAAATGATTCCGGGAATCAAGCCGAGAATACTGCGCAGTGTCTTTGAAAATTACGACTGCATTATTGTAGAAAGCTTTGGGGTGGGTGGTATCCCACAATCGATTGCAGATGATTTCTATAAGCTATGTCAGGAGTTCCCGGATCGACTTGTGGTGATGTCTACACAGGTTGCACATGAGGGCAGCGATATGACGGTCTATGAAGTGGGGCACGATATGAAAAAATATTGCCGCTTTCTCGAATCTTACGATATGACCTTGGAATCTGTCATTGCAAAAGTGATGTGGATGTTAGGCAACCGGGAGGCATTAGGCGGTAATTTAGAAGACATCTTTTATCAAAATGTGAACTATGATGTCATTTTTGGGAAAAACAGGAAGTGTTGACAGAAGTATCATCTCCCGGACAGCCCAGAGGGAAGAGAGAGGGGCGGCATGAATCTGCGTGCCCCCTGTAGGCTATACTATTGATTGGCTTTGAGAATTTTTACATCATCCAAAGATACACCAGAGAAAGCAGCAATTTCTTCCAGGGAAAAGTTGTTAGTTTTCAACATACGTTTGGCAATTTCAATTGCCGCATGTTTTTCACCCTCTGCAAAACCGTATTCATATTCAGCTTTCCGTAACTTCTTTTCTTCCAATTCTTTATCATACTCAAAAATACTCATACTGATAACCTCATTTCGGTATCGGGCAAGAAATTCCGCCAGAATCCCTTCCCGGATGCATTCGTCCACAGCACGTTTTACAGCCTGATTTAAAGGCATGTCTGACGCATAGTGGCGCACTCTGGCAACATACTGTGCATATTCTTTTAACATACTGCAATGCTGCATCAACTCTGCATTGTGTCCTTCATTGACATTCAAAACAGTAACAATTAATTCGAGCTTTGGTTCACCTGACAGATGTTCAAATGCTGAGGAAAGCCGAAGCTCTGTACAGTCAGCAATTGCCGTCGAACCATTGTAAAACTCGATAAAATTTGGTGCAGGGATTTTTTGCAGAGTCGAAGAATAAAGAGATTTCTTATTCACGAGTTTCTGATATTCACTGCAAATATAAAACAGATCACGAAGAGGCATATTTGGATTGTAGGTTGACTGATGCTCATACAGATATAAATTGGTATCCATAATAAATGCCAGATCGTTTTTCATCCCCATATAAATAGCATTTTCTAATGTCACAATTTCCAACTCTTCCGGGTTTTTATAATCACTTTGATTGACCGCATTGTAAAGTGAGAGCAGATTCTTCCGGTCAGAAAATAACATACGAAAAACGGTGTCCTTGTAGTTCCTGTTTGCTGTCGGTGTTTTAACGGTGAAGTTTCGCTTTGCTCTGTTACGGTTTCTTTTACATTTTGCCAAAATTGTTTCCTCCTGATATGTGGCAGAACAGCCTATGTTTAAAACGGTTCTCTGCTTGCAGGAGAATAACAACTGTTTATGATTCCAAGTTCATTTCGTCTCCTGCTTTTCAATTGTTGATGGGTAACAAAAAGCATAGATACGAATGAAGTACACAGATTCTAAAAAAAACGAATCTGTCGTTCTTAGAATATAGATGACAAAAATGTCATGAAGATTTTGTAAAATATGCTTTTAGTCATTGTAACACAGAAATTATATGGGAAGCAAGAAAATTTGGCTGTTTACTTCAACTTTTTTGTAGAGTAAAATAATAAAATTATAATTAGTGAAAATTTTGGGGGAAAGATTTGCATCTTATGATCGTTGGTATCATAATGGTGCAAAGGATACTTTGGAAAGGTGGTTTAGATATGAAATTTGGACCGATTGAAATCAAGGATAAAAGTAATCGGACGATCGTACTGAGAAATGCAACGCCGGAAGATGCAGAAGATTTAATCACGTACTTAAAAGTCACCACAGCGGAAACACCATATCTGATCCGGGAACCGGAAGAAGTTGTCATGACACAGGAGCAGGAGACAGCGTTTATCAATAATTGTCTGAATTCGGACAGATCCTTAATGTTAATTGCAACGTTGGATGGAAAACATATCGGAAACTGTTCTTTCAATCCGGTTGGAAACTATAAGAGATATCGGCACAGATGCGAAGTGGCAATTGCTTTATATCAGGAATTCTGCGGATATGGTATTGGAAAAATCATGATGGAAACAGTGCTGAAAGCAGCAAAAGAGATTGGATTTGAACAGGCGGAGCTTGAAGTGATCTCAGATAATCAAAATGCAATTACATTGTATGAAAAACTGGGATTCCAGAAATATGGCACATTTCCAGATAACATGAAATATGCGGATGAACATTATGCGTCTGCGGACTGGATGATGAAAAAATTATAAGATAACAAAAACTGCCCTCATTTTTAACGAAATCCATCCGGTATTGTTAAGGATACCTGGTGGATTTTCCATTTTCTGCAATTTATAATAATGTTAAAAATAATTGCAAAGGTGGTAAAAATATGAGAAAGTTATACATAGACAATATCAGATGGATCACAGTTGTGCTTGTGGTTTTGTATCATGTTATTTATATGTTCAATGGAATTGAAACATTTGGAGTGATCGGACCATTTTCGGATGTGCAGTATCAGGATGCATTTCAGTATATCGTATACTCATGGTTTATGCTGTTGTTGTTTGTAATATCAGGAATGAGCGCAAGGTATGAGCTGGAACATCGCTCAGAAAAAGAATTTATAAAAAAAAGGACGGGAAAATTATTGGTTCCATCCACCCTTGGGCTTTTGGTGTTCTGGTGGATTTTAGGATACTACAATCTGCTGATCGGCGGTGGATTAGAGCAGATGGCAGCAGTTCCAAAACCGGTTTTATTTATCATCATGGCAGTCAGCGGCATAGGACCGCTATGGTATATCCAGATGTTATGGATTTTTTCGGTATTGCTCGTATGGATCCGCAGAGTGGAAAAAGACAGATTATGGAAGCTGGGAGAGAAAGCGGACGTTCCATTTCTTGTGCTATTTGCAATTGTGATCTGGGGCGCAGCTCAGATTTTGAACACACCAATGGTTGTGGTATACCGTTTCGGTATCTATGGGGCTGGATTTTTTGTGGGATATTTTGTTTTGTCCCATGATGAAGTGATGGATCGTCTGGAAAAATGTTGGCTGCCGCTTGCGGTGTGTGCCGTAATTTTAGCGGCTGCATTTACAGTGTTATACTGGGGCAGACCATACGCCGAGCATTCAGTTTTAGACACACCGCTATGCAGCCTGTTTGCATGGATCGCGGTTATTGCAGCTTTGGCTTTCATGAAAAAATGGGGGGATATTTCCAACACATTGACAAGATGGATGGCAGCGAAATCATGGGGACTTTATTTATTCCATTACCTTTTCATTGCGATGACAGCATATTATCTGACCATGTATACAAAATTGCCGGCAGTGCTTCTTTATCTTTTTGTGGCAGCAGCGGGATTTGCCGGTGCATATCTGGCTTATGAGATCATCCGCCGTATTCCGGTGCTCCGGTGGATCGTCTGTGGAATTGGAGGAAAGAAAAAATAATGTTTGCAGAAAATCTCATTCAGCTTCGGAAAATAAATCATATGTCGCAGGATGAACTGGCAGATCAGATCGGTGTGTCGAGACAGACACTCTCGAAATATGAGACAGGGGAATCCCTGCCGGATATCGAAAGGTGCAAAAGGCTCGCAGATGTCTTTGGCGTGACGGTGGATGACCTGATCAATTATGAAAAAAAGGATTCTCTTGGCTTAGAAGTTCCACCGAAGGGAAAACACATTTTCGGCATGGTAAAAGTAGGTGAGAAAGGTCAGATCGTGATCCCGGCAAAAGCCAGAAAGATATTCGATATCAAGCCCGGAGATAATCTCATTGTGCTTGGTGATGAGGGGCAGGGCATTGCGCTGATCAAGGAAAAAGGACTGCTTGATCTTCTGAAAGCCACCAGGGAAGAACATTAAAAAACTTCCCACATATCGCAGGAAAACCGGATATGTGGGAAGTTTTTTAATGTGTTTTGCGGTTGATATAATTGGTCTTATATTTGGAGTAAATAATTTTCTGGCTGCTGTATAGACCATAGTATCCGGAAAGCATGTAGCTGAATGCAACGGCAAGCAAAAAGTAAGGCATGCCGTCATAGCCGAACAACTCAAAGCTGATGAGCAGGGCAGTGATCGGGCAGTTTGTCACTCCACAGAAAACTGCGGCCATGCCGACTGCCGTACAGAGTGTCGGTGAAAAGCCTGACAGGTTTCCAAACAGACAGCCAAATGCCGCCCCGGTAAAAAACGATGGAACAATCTCGCCACCTTTAAATCCGGCACCTAATGTTAAAGCAGTAAAGAGCATTTTCATAAAAAAGGCTTCCGGGCGGACCGTGCCGTCAATACACTGTTCAATGATATTGATTCCCGTACCGTTATAATTCTGGTTGCCCACAAGCAGCGTTAAAATGAGTACGAAACATCCACCGGCGAAAATGCGCACATAAGGATTTTTGAAAAACTTCTTATAAAGGTGTTCTGACTGATGCAGCATGACACAGAAAATAATGCTGACACCGGCACATAGAATCGCAAGGACAGAGATTTTTACAGCACTTGTGATCTTAAAAGCAGGAATCTGATCAATCAGGAACATTTCCTGTGAGACGCCAAAGAATTCTGCAACAGCATGTGCGACCAGTGAGGAGATCACGCACGGGACTAACGCTGCATAATATATAACGCCGACACTGACAACCTCCATGGAAAAGACAGCCGCAGCCATCGGTGTGCCAAACAATGCAGAGAAAGCGGCGCTCATGCCGCACATGATCATAATGTGTTTGTCTTTTTCATCAAAGCGGAACAGTTTCCCAAGACCGTTTCCGATACTTCCACCGAGCTGTAACGCAGCACCTTCACGTCCGGCAGAACCACCAAACAGGTGGGTGATGAGTGTGGAGATAAAAATCAGCGGAGCCATGCGCAGCGGCAGATCTTCATCGGAATGTATCGCAGATAATACAAGGTTGGTTCCGGTATCTTTTTCATCATGAAGCAGGCGGTAACATCCGACGATCAGGATACCACTCACCGGGAGCAGAAAAATAAGCCACGGGTTTTTGGTTCTGGTCAGTGTGACCACATACATGCCGAAATAGAAGAGTGTGCCAACACCACCGACAAGCAGTCCGGAGACGATGGAGAAAAGCACCCATTTGGCAGAGGTTTTTATTCGTTTGAAATCATGTTGTAATTTATGACGGATCAGTTCTTTCATATGTTCTTTCCACTTTCCATTTTGATCAGAATGAAACGGCAGTGCCCGGATTTCATTTCTATAATATTATAGTAGCATTTCAAAAAATCTTTTTCAATGTAAAACATCATTGTATTCTAATTTCATGAAATAAAAGCGGCAGGGCAGAAAGTAATACTTTGAGCAAATTTCCACCAGAAAAATAAAAATAAGAAAAAAGTATCTTGCTGATATACAATTTGCACAAAAAACAAAAACAAAAATTATGAAATATAGAGAAGATAACGATTCAGTATTGCTTTTTTATGAAAAAAGAATATAATTCAATTATCAACTGAAAACGTTACCGAAAACAATACCGAAAATGTTACCGGGAACATTTCAGCGAAGTGGCAGAGTGCCAGAACAATCATTGCACAATACAGATGTGCAGAAAGTATACGGGAGGAAACGACATGAAGAGAAAAGTTTTATCAGTAATGCTTGCTACAGCAATGACAGCAACTTTATTTGCAGGATGCGGCAGTGATGCTTCCAATGCAGACAGTGCAAACAGTGCAGATGCAACAGCAAGTACAACAGAAGCAGGAGATGTGAAAACAGATGCAGCAGCATCAGGAAGTGGTTCCGTTTATTATCTGAACTTTAAACCGGAACAGGATCAGCAGTGGCAGGATCTGGCAGCAAAATACACAGCAGAGACTGGAACAGAGGTTACAGTTATCACGGCTGCAGATGGTACATATGAGCAGACATTAAAATCAGAGATGGCAAAATCAGAAGCACCAACCTTATTCCAGGTAAACGGACCTGTAGGACTTGCAAACTGGAAAGATTATTGCATGGATCTTTCAGGCAGTGAGTTATATTCACATCTGACAAGTGATGATTTTGTATTAAAAGATGGAAACGCAGTACAGGGTATCGCTTATGTTATCGAGACTTACGGTATCATTTACAATAAGACAATCTTAAATGACTACTGCACAATGGACAACGCAGTGATTTCTTCTGTTGATGAGATCAACAACTTTGCGACATTAAAAGCAGTTGCAGATGATATCCAGTCCAGATTAGATGAGATTAATGAGAAGTTTGGATACGATCTTCAGGGAGCATTTACTTCCGCAGGTATGGATGGATCATCTGACTGGAGATTTAAAACTCATTTGGCAAATCTTCCAATTTACTATGAATACAAAGACAAAGGAATTAATTCTACAGATGCAATAGAAGGAACATACCTTGACAATTACAAACAGATCTGGGATTTATATATTACAGATTCCACCTGTGATCCGGGAATGCTCTCATCTAAGACAGGTGATGAAGCAGAATCTGAATTCGGTATGGAAGAGGCAGTATTCTACCAGAATGGTACATGGGAGTATGGTAACCTCACAAATGAAGAGAATGGTTATCTTGTAACCGCTGAAGACATGAGCATGATGCCAATCTATATTGGTGTTGAGGGAGAAGAGAATCAGGGACTCTGCACAGGTTCTGAGAACTACTGGTGTGTAAACAGCAAAGCTTCTGCAGAAGATCAGCAGGCAACACTTGATTTCCTGAACTGGGTTATCACATCTGACGCAGGACGTGAATCCATGGCTCATGAAATGGGATTTACAACACCATTTGATACATTCACAGGCGAATATGAAGCAGACAATGTATTTATCCAGGCTTCTAACCAGTACATCGCTGATGGTAAATACTCTGTAACATGGAACTTCTCTACTATTCCATCTGAGACATGGAAAGACGGTGTAGGTTCTGCATTATTAGAGTACGCACAGGGAACAGGTGACTGGGACGGCGTTGTCAGTGCATTCGTTGACGGATGGGCTACTGAGTATGCAGCAGCTGCAAACAAATAAAAAGTAATGATGAAGTAACATGGAAAGGGTGTGTGGTCTGCCACTCACCCTTTCAGATTATTAAGGTTTTATGAGAGGATGGAAATTATGGAGAAAGCAATCAAAAAATATTTTCCTGTTTTTGCACTCCCTACATTAGTGGCATTTACAATAGGTTTTATAGTTCCTTTTATTATGGGTATCTACTTATCATTCTGTGAATTTACAACCGTTACAGATGCAAAATTTGTAGGATTAAAAAATTATCTGCGCGTGTTCAGTGATCCGACATTTATGCATGCATTATGGTTCACTGCATTATTCACCATTGTATCAGTGCTGACGATCAATGTTTTTGCATTTGTAATTGCGATGCTTTTAACAAAGGGAATTAAAGGTACGAACTTCTTCCGTACAGTATTTTTTATGCCAAACCTTATTGGTGGTATCGTTTTAGGTTATATCTGGCAGATCCTGCTGAATGGAATCTTAGGTCATTTTGGAAGAACACTTACTTATTCTTCTTCCTATGGATTCTGGGGATTGATCATTTTAATGAACTGGCAGCAGGTCGGTTATATGATGATCATTTATATCGCCGGTATCCAGAATATTCCGGGCGAGCTGATCGAGGCGGCAAAAATGGACGGGGCGTCCAACTGGCAGTTATTGAAGAGTGTTACGATTCCAATGGTAATGCCATCCATCACGATCTGTACATTCTTAACACTGACGAACTCTTTCAAACTGTTCGATCAGAACCTGGCATTGACAGCAGGAGAGCCGTCCAATAATTCGCAGATGCTTGCGCTTAACATCTTTGAGACATTCTATGGAAGAACCGGTTGGGAAGGTGTCGGTCAGGCGAAAGCAGTTATCTTCTTTATTATAGTAGCAGTTATCGCACTGGCACAGAACAGACTGACCAGAACAAAGGAGGTACAGCAGTAATGGCAAAGAAAGTAAAAGAAAATAATGAGGTAAGTGCTGTAAGAAGATCAAAACACGGAGGAGTGCTGACCGTATTTTTCAGTCTGCTGACCGTTTTTTATCTGTATCCGATTTTTCTGGTGCTGATCAATTCCTTCAAGAAAAAAGGATTTATCACAAAAAATGCATTTGCACTGCCGGATGAGAGATCCTTTACCGGATTGTCAAATTTCATCCGGGGTATTGAAAAAACAAACTTTTTTCAGGCGTTTGGCTACTCGGTGCTCATCACCGTTGGCTCTGTTGCAGTGATCATCTTATGCACCTCCATGTGTGCATGGTATATTACAAGAGTACATAATAAAGTGAATGCAACCATTTATATGTTATGTCTGTTTTCCATGATCGTACCATTCCAGATGGTAATGTTCACCTTGTCAAAACTGGCAAATATGATGCATCTGAGCAACCCGGTCGGTATCATTTTAGTATACCTTGGATTCGGTGCAGGACTTGCGGTGTTTATGTTCTGCGGCTTTGTAAAAAGTATTCCGATCGAGATAGAAGAGGCGGCGATGATCGATGGATGTACTCCGATCCAGACATTCTTTCAGGTGGTATTTCCAATTATGAAACCAACGGCGATCACCGTTGCAATTTTACAGGCAATGTGGATCTGGAACGATTATTTACTTCCTTATCTGGTATTGGATATCAAAAAATACAAGACGATTCCAATCGTCATTCAGTATTTAAAAGGTGGTTATGGAGCAGTAGACTGGGGTACGATGATGGCAATGCTTGTACTTGCAATTGTTCCAATTGTAGTTTTCTATGTGGCTTGTCAGAAATATATTATTGAAGGAGTAGTTGCAGGAGCGGTCAAAGGCTGATATTACAGTAGAAGAGTGTAAAAAAATACATATTTTACGAAAAAAAACGAAAAAACAGTAGACAGGAAAGAAAAATATGGTTACGATAAAGGATATAGCCAGGGAATCAGGATATTCCATCAGCACGGTTTCCAGAGTCCTGAATCATAGAAATGATGTCAGTCCCGATGCAAAGAAAAAAATCGAAGAAGTAGTTGAAAAATTTCATTTTGTTCCGAATAACAATGCGAAGCATTTGAAGCAGAGCAATACGAAAACAATTGGTGTATTAGTCAAAGGTATTTCAAATATGCTGTTCTCCAACATTGTGGAGGAGATTCAGCAGATGATCGGAAGAACCGACTATACACTGGTTGTTTCCTACATTGACGAGGACGACAATGAGGTGGAACAGGCATTACAGCTCTGCAGGGAGCGAAAGCCGTTAGGACTTCTGTTTTTAGGTGGTAACCCGGAATTTTTTAAACAGGGATTTGCAAAGGTGGATGTGCCGAGTGTGCTTGTGACAAACCGGGCAAATAATCTTCCATTTGAGAACCTTTCCAGTGTTGCGGCAGATGATATTGCCGCAGGAAAGTGTGCTGTGGATGCTTTGTTTGAAGCAGGACATGACAAGATTGGTATTATCGGTGGTGATCCGGTAAAATCATACACCAGCCACCAGAGATATTTAGGATGTAAGGAAAGCTTTGCAGAACATAATAAGGAAATGGATCTTGAAGTCTGCTATGAGAAAGCAAGATTCTCATTTGACAGTGCTTACCGGGCGATGAAACGTCTGGTGGAAAAGTATCCTGATCTGACAGCAGTATTTGCAATGTCAGATGTGATGGCTATCGGCGCGATCCGTGCGCTGCGCGATATGGATTATCGTGTACCGGAAGATATTTCTGTGATTGGTTTTGATGGCACCGTATTAGCAGAATATTATAATCCGAAACTCGCCACGATCAGACAGCAGTATCAGACACTTGCAGTGAGAAGTGTGGAGATATTGTTTGGGCAGATCGAACTGAAGAAAGAACCGATTTATGAGGTGGTTTCGTTTGAGTTCGCAAGTGGGGAGAGCATAAAGAATTTGAAATAGGAGTTTTTGAACTCAAATAGGAGGAATTATTGTTATGAGAAGCAGCGGTGTTTTAATGCACATTTCATCCCTGCCATCCCCTTATGGAATTGGTACAATGGGAAAAGAGGCAAGAAAGTTCGTAGATTTTCTTGATAAATCAGGTCAGAAATACTGGCAGATCCTTCCAATCTGTCCGACCAGCTATGGTGATTCACCATATCAGTCATTTTCCAGTTTTGCAGGAAATCCTTATTTTATCGATCTTGAGATTTTATGCAGGGAAAAACTGTTAAAAAAAGCAGAGTGTGAATCTTTTCCATGGGGCAGCAATCCTCATTATGTAGACTATGGGGTTATGTACAATTCCCGCTATGCATTACTGAAAAAAGCCTATGTACGTTTCATGAAAAAACAGCCGGAGGATTTTGCATCTTTCTGTGAGAAAGAAGCAGAATGGCTCGAGGATTATGCACTGTTTATGGCATTAAAAGATGCCCATGGCGGAATTGCATGGTTTGAATGGGAAAAAGAATTAAAGACAAGAGAACAGAAAGCATTGTCAGAAGCAAAAGAAACTTATGCAGATGACATTCTGTTTTACAAAATGCTCCAGTATCTGTTCTTTAAACAGTGGTGGGCGTTGAAGGAATATGTAAATGAAAAAGGCATTGAGATCATCGGAGATGTTCCAATTTATGTTGCAGGAGATTCTGCGGATGTATGGGCTAATCCGGCTCAGTTCTACTTGGATGAGAACTTAGATCCAATCGATGTTGCAGGATGTCCGCCGGATGCATTCTCCGCAGATGGACAGCTTTGGGGAAATCCGCTGTTCCGCTGGGATGAGATGAAAAAAGACGGTTATAGCTGGTGGACAAAACGGATCAAAGCAATGTCAAAATTATATGATATTGTACGTATCGATCATTTCCGTGGATTTGATTCTTACTATGCGATTCCTGGAACAGACGACACGGCACGTAATGGTGAGTGGAGAGAGGGTCCTGGAATGGATCTGTTTCATGCATTGGAGAAGAAGCTTGGCAAGTTAAATATCATTGTGGAGGATCTTGGATTCCTGACACCTTCTGTATTGAAGCTTGTAAAAGATTCCGGTTTCCCGGGTATGAAAGTGGTACAGTTTGCATTTGATTCCAGAGAGGGAAGCGATTATTTGCCACATAACTACCCGACACACTGTGTTGTATACACAGGAACACACGACAATGATACGATCCTTGGCTGGATGAATACAGCACCGAAGGCAAGTGTAAAATTTGCAAAAGAGTACTTAAACCTCACAAAAGAGGAAGGTTATAACTGGGGCATGATGCGCGGTGCATGGGCTTCCGTCGGTGATCTCGCAATCGTTCCAATGCAGGATATCATTGGTGTCGGTTCTGAGGGACGTATGAATACGCCATCCACCTTAGGCGGCAACTGGGAGTGGAGAGCAACCGCAGACCAGATTGACAACAAACTTACAAAACGCCTTTATAAATACATGCAAATGTACGGACGTGTCAGGAAAGATGTGAAGGAAGAAGCCAAAGAAGAAGCGTAGATAACAAAAAAGTAAATTGTTTGATAGAACAAAAAAATCGCATAGTCAGATATGATGTTCCTGCTCGCAAAGCTCGCGAAGGAAATCACATCTGTCTATGCAATTTTTTTGTTCATTTATATCTGATAATTCTCTTTATTAATTACGGTTTATTATCTACGCTTCCCAATGGCTTGTAAAAATGGAGAAAACCATCTATAATAAGTAGGCTGTGGTATATCCACGGAATACGTGAGAGAAGAAGGTTTTACATATGCTGATCGAGAAATTTTTAAAACAGGCAAAAGAAGAGATTATCATGGATACCGTGTTATCCGATGAGTTTATGGATAAAGTGCAGGACAATTTTGCACCGATCGAGAGTCTGATGGCATACTACCGGTGTGCGATCATGGAAGTGGAGACAAAGTTCAATGTTTTGAATGAGCAGTTTTCCCTGCAATATGACAGAAATCCGATCGAGTCCATTAAGGCGAGAGTGAAATCGTTTGACAGTATTTTAAAGAAAGTGAAGCGGAAACAGATTCCGTTTTCACTGGAATCCATAGAGGAAAATATCAACGATATCGCAGGAGTCCGCGTGATCTGTTCATTTCAGGAAGATATTTATATGCTGGCGGATTGTCTGCTGCAGCAGGACGATGTCAGACTGATCGAGCGGAAAGATTATATTAAAAACCCGAAGCCGGGTGGATACCGCAGTCTGCATCTGATTATCGAAGTGCCGATTTTCCTTGAAAAAGAAAAACGTCCGATGAAGGTAGAGGTTCAGCTCAGGACGATCGCAATGGATTTCTGGGCAAGTCTGGAGCATAAATTACGTTATAAGAAGAACATTCCGGAAAGCGAGGCAGAGTATCTGGCAAAAGAACTGGTGGAGTGTGCCGGCATCAGTGCATCCCTGGATCAGAGAATGGAAGCTATCCGTGACCGGATGGAAGCTGCACAGGAGAAGATATCATGACAACACAGGAAAAGAACGGGATCACAGAGGGAGTGATCTGGAAACAGCTGTTGATTTTCTTCTTTCCGATTCTGGTGGGAAGTTTTTTTCAGCAGTTATATAATACGGTGGATTCTGTCATTGTGGGACAGTTTGTCGGAAAAGAAGCACTGTCGAGTGTCGGCGGCTCTGCCGGGCAGATCATAAGCCTTGTGGTAGGGTTTTTCACAGGCGTGTCCACGGGAGCTACCGTTATTATCTCACAGTATTTTGGTGCCGGAAAAAAAGAGGAGATAGAAGAGTCTCTTCACACCGCTTACGCATTTGCACTTGTGGGAGGACTTGTGCTCGGAATTGCCGGGATCGTGTTTGCACCGCAGATGTTACGCTGGATGAACACACCGGAGGAACTGATCGCAGAATCGGTACTGTACGTGCGGGTGTATTTTTCAGGACTGATTTTTATTTTCATTTACAATATGGGTGCTGCGATTTTAAGGGCAGTCGGGGATTCGAAAAGACCATTATATTATCTGATCGTCTGCAGTGTGGTAAATATTATATTGGATCTTTTACTCATTCTGGTTATTCCATTAGGCGTTTTAGGTGCGGCCATTGCCACCCTGATCGCTCAGGCGGTCAGTGCTGTTTTGGTGACAGTTACACTGATGTACCGCACGGAGGGCATGAAACTGTGTCTCTCACAGATCCGCATGTACAAAAGAATGCTGCAGAGTATTTTAAAAATAGGTCTTCCGGCGGGATTTGAGGCAATCATGTACAGTATTTCGAATATTATCGTGCAGGTGTCCATCAATAATTTTGGCGTGGACACGATGGCGGCATGGACGGCTTATTCCAAAATTGATTTTATTTTCTGGATGATCAACAGCGCATTCGGAATCTCTGTTATGACATTTGTAGGACAAAACTATGGAGCAGGGAAATGGGACCGCATCCGGAGAGGTACAAAAATCTGTCTTGGCATGGCACTGATATCGGCGGTTTCTGTGAGTATCATCTTAATGTCTGCAGAGAGATTTCTGTTTGGAATCTTTGTCAATGATGCGGGCGTGGTCGAGATCGGTATCCACATGATGAATGTGATCGCACCGGCGTACTTATTATTTGCCTTTATCGAAGTGTTTTCCGGGGCACTGCGTGCACAGGGAGCAGTGGTAGTCTCCACGCTGATCACGATGGTTGGCATCTGTGTGCTCCGTATGATCTGGGTGACACTTGTGGCAGCTCACGGAACCTTAGAGCAGGTCATCATCTGCTATCCGATCACATGGGCGGCAGGTGCGCTTGCGATGAGCATCTATTACATTTACAAGCAGAGAAAAATATTTCAGGCAAGATAGCCACTAAAATACGTGAATATATAAGAGAAACCTATTTATTATTTATTTTGATAATGAACAGGTTTCTTTTCTCATTTATTGCGAAACTCATAAAATGTAAATTAAATTGTGAAAAATCGACAAAAGCTTGAGAAAACACTGGAGAGCGGTCGGTTCTTAGAAGGCAGGTGCGACAATAGTCGTGACTGGCTTCTTAGTACCGTTACCAGCGACACGTAGCGAAAGCGTGTTTTCGAAAATTTTGTTGATTTTTCACAATTTGACATAGCATGAGAAGAGTTTCGCCCCCAAAATGAAAAAGATACAAGAATTCTATTGACAGATATATAAATGACTGATAATATAAACATATGAACAGATATTCATATAACACGGAGGTGAAATGATTGGCAATTAATGATGTAGAACACTGTGAAACGTGCGAGATCCACGAGGATAAGATCAAACAGGTGAGTGAGCACATGCCGGACGAAGATGAACTGTACGATCTGGCAGAACTGTTTAAAATATTCGGTGATTCAACCAGAATCCGGATTTTGTATGTGTTGTTTGAGTCAGAAGTGTGTGTCTGTGATCTTGCGGAAATGCTTCATATGAACCAGTCAGCGATTTCCCATCAGCTTAAAATATTAAAGCAGGCGAAGCTTGTAACCGGCAGAAGAGAAGGCAAATCCGTGATTTATTCGCTGGCAGATGAACATGTGCGCACGATCATCGATCAGGGAAGAGAACATATTGAAGAATAAGAAAATGGAGGAATGGATCATGAAGAAAAAATTTAAATTAGAAGACCTTGACTGTGCAAATTGCGCAGCAAAAATGGAAGATGCGATCAAAAAAATCCCGGGTGTCAACGATGCAAGCGTAAGCTTTATGACACAGAAAATGAGCATTGATGCAGAGGATGCAAAATTCGACGAGATTATGAAAGAAGTCGTTGCTGTTTGTGCAAAGGTTGAGCCGGACTGCAAAATCTTATTTTAATGAATCAATGGCTGCTGCGTGATGCAGCAGCCATTTCTATCCCAAGGAGAGTAATTTGTGCCTGCGGCATAAAGTCTGCAGGTTACAGAAAGGCATGGTAAATAATATGACAAAGAAACAGAAAAAGATGCTTTACCGCATCATTGTCACATTTCTGCTGTTTGCAGTCCTGATGGTCTGTGAACACACGGGAGGGATGGACGGATGGAACAAAATTGTGTTATTTGTGATTTATCTGGTTCCGTATCTGGTCATTGGTTATGATATTGTATACAAGGCGGCACGAAACATCAGCCACGGACAGGTGTTTGATGAGAATTTCCTTATGATGATCGCCACATTCGGAGCGTTTGGCGTAGGTGAATATTCCGAGGCTGTCGCTGTTATGTTGTTTTATCAGGTAGGCGAACTGTTCCAGGGCTATGCGGTTGGAAAATCCCGCCAGTCCATTTCTGATATGATGGACATTTGTCCGGAATATGCCAATATCGAGGAAGACGGAGTTTTAAAACAGGTTGATCCGGATGATGTGGAAGTTGGAAGCATTATCGTAGTGAAACCGGGGGAGCGTATACCTCTCGACGGCATTGTTGTGGAGGGTGAATCCCTGATCGATACCGCAGCACTGACCGGCGAGTCGGTACCAAGAAGCGCAAAAGCCGGGGATGAGATCATCAGTGGTTGTGTGAACGGAAGCGGAACATTAAAAGTAAAAACAACAAAAGAGTTTGACGATTCCACGGTTGCAAAGATTCTGGAACTTGTGGAGAATGCAAGCAGCAAAAAAGCAAAAGTTGAGAATTTCATCACACGTTTTGCAAAATACTATACTCCGGTTGTCACGATCGGTGCAGTGATCCTCGCAATTTTGCCACCACTGATCCTTGGCGGCGGATGGGCAGAATGGATTCAGAGAGCATGTATTTTCCTTGTTATTTCCTGCCCATGTGCGTTGGTAATCTCCGTTCCTTTAGGATTCTTCGGAGGAATCGGTGCAGCGTCTAAGATCGGTGTCCTTGTAAAAGGAAGCAACTATTTAGAGGCAGTGGCAGAGATGACCACAATTGTTTTTGATAAGACCGGAACACTGACCAAAGGCGAGTTTAAAGTGACAGATGTCATCACCGAAAACGGTTCCAAAGAGGAACTGATCGAACTTGCTGCATTGGGAGAGGGTTATTCCAATCATCCGATTGCAAATTCCATCCGCGAAGCTTACGGAAAAGAGCTGGATTTAAACCGTGTGACAAACACAGAGGAGATCGCAGGACACGGAATCAAAGCTGTGATCGACGGAAAAACCGTATTACTCGGAAATGAAAAACTCATGAAGTCAGAGAGTATTTTCTATACATCTTGCAAGAGCATGGGAACCGTTGTTTATGTGGCATGCAATGGTGTGTTTGAAGGAGCGGTTGTCATCTCCGACACCATTAAAGACGGAGCAAAAGAGGCGATCCGCGATATGAAACAGGTAGGTGTCAGACATACAGTCATGCTGACCGGAGACCGCAGAGAGGCAGCAGAGACAGTGGCACAGACACTTGGTATTGATGAGGTACATGCAGAACTGTTACCGGGTGGTAAAGTAGAGCAGGTGGAAGCACTCTTAAAAGCCGAAAAGCAAAAAGAGCGTCTTGCATTTGTTGGAGATGGAATCAATGATGCTCCGGTACTCACCAGAGCGGACATTGGAATTGCAATGGGAAGTATGGGCTCCGATGCGGCAATCGAAGCAGCAGATATTGTCCTGATGGATGATGATGTGACAAAGATTGCATCGGTTGTTAGGATTGCAAGAAAGACACTCCGCATTGTAAAACAGAACATTGTGTTTGCACTTGCAATAAAAGCACTTGTTCTGATCCTCGGCGCACTTGGTATGGCGAATATGTGGGAGGCCGTATTTGCGGATGTAGGAGTTTCTGTCATCGCAATCTTAAATTCCATGCGTACTTTAAATGAAAAGTAAAAAGAAATATTCATAGTAGTCAAAATAAAAATTCGGATTCTCAGTCAAAAATTGTCAGAAATAAGTTGACTTTATATCTGTAAAAAAGTACTATTTTTGTAGGAGAAAGGATGACATAAATGAGACAGTCCTAAAATAGCAACGGAGAAAGGGAAAATGAACAAGATCCTTGATTTGATTTTTGAAGATGTAAAGAATGAGAATGAAACAAAGAAAACAGCGGTGACACTGCGTATCAGTGCGCTGATCTTCATTGGATATTTTCTCTGCCTTATGGCAGTTTTCTGTGGCATGGGCGACTGGATGAATGTGGGTGGCTGTCTGGTGTGCGGAGTATGCTATGTGTTATCTTTTTACACAACGTACTGGAATCACACAAGAGAGTCAGCGTGGATCTCACAGATACTTATGATCGTGTGGATCATCCTGTTTATTGTGATGTTTGGCTGGGACTGCGGAGTACAGCATTATCTGTTTGCATTTCTTGCGCTGAACTTTACGGTGAGTACTGCAGGAGAGCGGAGAAAAGTGCTGACTGCGGTCGGAGCATGTGCACTCCGTCTGGCTTTGTATGCCTACGCCCGGAATTTCAAACCGTACAGCCCACTGGATCCCGGCATAAGTGTTCTGATACAGATTTTAAATACCATTTTTATTTTTGCGCAGATCACCGCTGTCATGATCATATTTACGAAGGATGCCCAGAAAATGGAACAGAAGCTTGTACGGTATAATACAAAACTGCAAAAGTTAGCTTCTGTTGACGCACTTACCGGTCTTTGGAACCGCCGGAGCATGTGGGAATATATCCGTGCAGTGGAGTATGATTATGAAATAGGAAATGCAGGCTTTGTATCGATCGCCATTGCAGATATTGATTTCTTTAAAAGGATCAATGATACCTATGGGCATGATGCAGGTGATGAAGTGTTAAAGGCAGTGGCTGAACTTTTCATGGACAAAATGAAAACATATGGAAGGGTGTGCCGCTGGGGAGGCGAGGAGTTCCTGTTTGTATTTTATGGCAGAAACGGCGATGCGGCATATGATGTGCTGCAGGAGATTTATGACGAGATCCACAGGCTGACGGTGTCGTATGAAAATGAGGAGATCCGCATTACCATGACGTTTGGACTGGAAGAGTACGATAAGAACGATGGTATGGAAATGGCGATCCGCAGGGCAGATGAGAAGTTATATCAGGGAAAAGAGACCGGACGCGATAAGATCGTTTATTGAAGCAGGTGGCGTATCTGAGAAAAATATGCATATTATGCAGAAAATAATATGGATTTTTTTGGAAAAATAAGGTATAATATTCTATATTGTGAAAAGGCTTACATGATAACAAGAGAGGAGTTAACGAAAAACAATGGAAGAAAATAAATATCGTTATAATGACATTTCGGAACGATTGCGGAGAATGAATAGAATATATATGGGAGCCACGATCTTTATGGCGGCACTGATTTTGTTGTATCTGTGGATGAAACAGATGAATCATAACATCAAGACGGTGACCGTCTATGGAAATACGGTTCTTTTACTTGCATTTACCGTGGTGAACGCGGTTATTTATTGCAGGAATAAGGCAACAAGCAAGTTAAAAGTGGCGGTAACCATGGAGATGGGAATTGAGTATTTGCTGATTGGTATGCAGACAGATGCGCATTTTATTATCTATATACTGATTGCTTCTCTTGCATTACAGATTCCTTATTATGATAAAAAGGGATTAAGTAGAACCTCAATTGGACTTGGAATTTTATATATCCTTGTGACTGTTGTACAGTCTGTCAAGGGAATTAATGTGATAGATGTGGATACCATCTGTGGTATCTGGGGTGTGCTTGGAATTCTCTTTATCATCGCAAAAATTGGTGATATCACGATTATGTTTAATGATGATGCACTTGGCTCTATCGCAGAAGAACATGAGAAGGAAAAACGGGTACTGGAAGGGGTGCTTGGCATTTCACAATCTATCCAGACAGAATCTGTAAAGAGCGGTGAACTGATCGAAAAGCTGGTTGGCGTGACAGAATCTGTAACAAACAGCATGCAGGAGATTTCAGCTTCTGCCAATACAACTGCAGGCAGCATTGAAGAACAGAGTACAATGACCAATTCCATTCAGGATGCAATTGGTGTAACCGGAGAGAGTTCAAAGCAGATGGTGGATATTGCAATGAATTCCAACGAGAGTATTCAGGAAAATATCCGTGTAATGGAAGAATTAAGGACACAGTCAGAACTGATCACGAATACAAACCACGAAGTGACGACCGCCATGACAAAGCTTCAGAACAAAACAAAAGAAGTGGAAGAGATTGCAGGAATGATCTTAAATATTTCCAGCCAGACGAATCTTCTTGCACTGAATGCATCGATCGAAAGTGCAAGAGCCGGTGAGGCAGGCCGCGGATTTGCTGTCGTGGCAGAACAGATCAGACAGCTTGCAGAGCAGACAAAGAATTCTACTGAGCAGATCACGAGGATCGTCAATGAACTGAATGAGAATGCCAATGAAGTAGTTTCTTCTGTGGAAGAATCTGTAGAGGCCGTTGAGAGCCAGAATCAGAAGATCGTTGCAGCATCTGAGACATTTGAGATATTGAACCGTAATATGACAGATCTGATCGATCATATCGAGGAAGTAAACCGGCAGGTGGATGGACTTTCTGAGTCTAATAATAAGATCGTGGAAAATATATCCCAGTTGTCTGCTGCAACAGAGGAAGTGACCGCAAGTGCAGAACAGGTACATGGCATGAGTGAACAGAATCTCCAGTTTGCAGAGCAGGTACAGCAGGCAGTAGATAAGATGCGTGCAACGGCAGATGACCTGAAAAAGTATTTATAAGAAAAGAGCTGCAGGATGCAGCCCTAAAGAAAGGAAAAATGTTCCAGAGCGAAGGCGATACCGTCTTCGCTCGCTTTTTTTGTGACAAAGGACACCCGGTCAAAAAGAGAAGCCGGGTATGCATTTCCCATCGCAACACTGTTCGGGAGATAGGAGAGCATCGGAAGATCATTGTTGCTGTCTCCGAATGCATAGGCATCCTCTTTTGACAGATTGTAATGATCAAGGACAAACTGGATTCCGGTTGCTTTGCTGTAGCCGTGAGGGACAAATTCCCGGAATGTGCCGCCCCGGTCAATGCAGTTGAAATGTACGTCGCTGATCTTTCGGAAAGCCTGCAGCTGCTCTTTGTCCTGAAACCAGATAACAAATTTATCACAGGTAAAATCCGGTGACTCCAGATCCGTTGGCATTGTATAACCGCGTTTCACGAAAGCGTCATATTGTGCCACGGCATCCGGATGAATGACCGGACGGACCGGATCATAAGCAACCGCAGTGGATGATTCGAAAACAATGTCCACATTGGTGTCTCTTGCTGCTTTTAACAGTTCCATTGTAATTTCATGGGACTGTGTGACATGTAAAAGATTCTTTCCGCCGCAGTAAATATCAGTGCCGCATCCGCAGACAAATCCGTCAAAGCCGACTTCCTGAAAGCGTGGCTCCACGTTCTGGATACATCTTCCGGTATTTAAAAACATCAGGTTTCCGTTTGCTCTGGCTTTTCGTATCGCAGTGATGGCACTCTGTGGTATGGAACCGTCGATTTCGGAAGTTAAAGTTCCGTCTATATCAAAAAAAGCTATTTTTTTCATTTGGGATTCTCCTTTTCCATCGTATTTCAAACGATTGCATTGTATAGTATTTCTTGGAAATAGTCAAAGAAAATATGAAAAATCAGTAAATTCGGATACCATAAGCATGAAAAATATGGTAAAATATGTATAACTTTGATGAACACGGAGGTTTCGGATAATTATGGAGCAGGATAACAGTAAAGTGGCCTGGGGGAAAGCCTTAAAACCGATATTTGCATTGTTGCTTGTCATTGTTTTATGGCAGGTGCTTGTATTGGAAATGTTAAAGAATGGAATCATCAGCACGTTGATTGCAGTTGTGCTGGTAAGTGCGGTCAGTGTTGTGATTTTTGGGATCGTATTCTGGGTTGTGAAATCACTGCTGAACCAGTTTCTTACAATAGCCCAGGGAAAAACAGAAGATGAACAGGAGCAGACGAAGATCGGAGAAAAAGCGAAAAAGCTGATGGAGCGTGAGGACGACATCGGATTGATGATGCGTTCCGTACATGATTCCATCAGTTCATTTGCAACTGTGATTTCCGGTATCAAAACAGCAACAGAAGAATTAAAATCTGTATCCGATGATTTTAATAATATCTTTCATGATATGGAAGATTCCTTGAAGATCACACAGGATTCAACGCATACGATCGCAGATAACACTGTGACGCAGGCAGCACAGACGGCAGATATGAAAGAGAAGATCGATGCGATCGGCGATCTGATCGCTATGATTTCCGAGAATGTCGATGCCTTGAATGCAAGTGCAGATAAGATGCAGGAATGTAATGAGTCTGCTGAAAATATTATGGGAGAACTGATCGATATCAGTAAGAAGAATGGGGAAGCGATCGAGAATGTAAGAGGGCAGTCTAAGCTCACCAATGATTCTGCCCAGCAGATCCAGACAGTTACCGATATTATTGCGGATATTTCAAATCAGACGAATCTGCTTGCATTAAATGCAAGTATTGAGGCAGCCAGAGCCGGAGAACACGGAAGAGGGTTTGCGGTGGTTGCAGAGCAGATCCGTACTTTGGCAGATCAGTCCAGAGAATCTACGGAGCGTATTAACCAGCTTGTAGCAGACCTTATGGATAAGGCAAATGTGAGCGTGGAGATCACTGAGAAGGTATCCGAGGCAGTCAGCCTCCAGAATGAGAAGATCGATCAGACAAAGGAGATCTTTACAATATTGAACGGTGAGATCGGTCAGGTCGGAAGTGCGATCGAAGGCATCAGCTCTGAGGTGGAAGAATTAAAGAATCACAGTGATAACATTGAGACGGAGACGGTTTCCCTGAAAGAATTTGCAGCTCAGAATGCGGAGAGTGCACAGATCACGATCGAGCATATGAATGAGTTAGACAGCACAGTCAGCAAGTGCAATGCAGCTACAGAACGTGTGGTTGGAGTATCTGATAAGCTGATCGGTTATGTGCATGAGACAGAGGACAGAAAGAAAATATTACCAATCAAATAATGCATAAAATGAATATTGCGTTGTAAATACAACAGAAAAATAACGATGTTTTTATTACAATCTGTACATACCTCGTAACAAGCGCTGGTGTGCAGGGGTAGCCCCCTGTATATCAGCGTTTTACATTACAACATTTCATAAAAAGGAGATTACACAATATGGAACAGAAAATGTTTTGTTTTCAGTGTGAACAGACTGCGGGATGCAGTGGATGTACAGGAAATGCAGGTGTGTGTGGCAAATCTGCAAATACAGCAAAATTACAGGATGAATTGACCGGGGCGTTAATTGGTCTGGCAAAATCCTGTGGAAATAATCCCAAAACAGAAAATACCGACCGTATTATCATCGAAGGTTTATTTACAACGATCACGAATGTGAATTTCAATGATGAGACTTTAAAAGAGATGATCGCAAAAGTCAAAGCAGAGAAAAATAAAATTGTACCGGATTGCAGTGCCTGTCAGAATCCATGTGGCAACACAGACGATTATGACATGAACAATCTGTGGAATGACAATGAGGATATCCGCTCTTTAAAATCACTGATTTTATTTGGAATCCGTGGTATGGCAGCTTACGCTTACCATGCGATGGTGTTGGGCTACACTTCGGACGAAGTGAACAGCTTCTTTTACCGCGCATTATCCGTGATCGGTTATGACATGGATATGGATCTTCTGCTTCCGGTCGTACTCGAAGTGGGAGAGAAAAATCTGATCTGTATGGAACTTTTAGATAAGGCAAACACGGAGACATTTGGGACACCGACACCAACCACAGTTCCATTGTCCGTAGAAAAAGGCCCATTTATTGTGATCACTGGACATGATCTTTATGACCTGAAACTGTTATTAGAGCAGACAAAGGATAAAGGAATCAATATTTACACCCACGGAGAGATGCTCCCGGCACATGCTTATCCGGAATTGAAGAAATATCCGCATTTAAAAGGAAATTTTGGAACTGCATGGCAGAACCAGCAGAAGGAATTTGATCATCTTCCGGCACCAATCCTTTATACAACAAACTGTCTGATGCCGGTAAAACCAAGCTATGCAGACCGTGTATTTACGACAGAGGTGGTTTCTTATCCTGAGATGGTTCACATAGGGGAAGAAAAAGACTTTACCCCGGTCATTGAGAAAGCATTAGAACTTGGCGGCTATGAAGCTGACCGTGAGATGACAGGGATCAATGGCGGTAAGACGGTCATGACCGGTTTTGGACATGGAACCGTGTTAGGAGTTGCAGATCAGGTAATCGATGCTGTGAAATCCGGAGCAATCAGCCACTTTTTCTTAGTGGGAGGCTGTGACGGAGCAAGAGTTGGAAGAAACTACTATACGGAATTTGTAAAACAGACACCAAAGGATTCTGTCATTCTCACGCTTGCCTGTGGAAAATACCGTTTTAATGACCTTGATCTTGGAACCATCGGCGGACTTCCAAGAATTATGGATATGGGACAGTGTAACGATGCTTATAGTGCAATCAAGGTTGCAATTGCGCTCGCAGAAGCGTTTGACTGCAACGTGAACGAACTTCCACTTTCCATGGTATTGTCCTGGTATGAGCAGAAAGCAGTCTGCATTTTACTGACGCTTCTGCATCTTGGGATTAAAAATATTTATCTCGGACCAACCCTGCCGGCGTTCATCTCACCGAATATTTTGAATTATCTGGTAGAAAATTATCAGATTTCTCCGATCAGCACTCCGGAGGAAGATCTGAAAAAAATACTTGGCTGATTGAAGTCTGCCATTTGTATTCGAACATAGAGTGTGCTAGAATAAGGCTGTTACACTGTGAAAAGTGTGTCAGCCTTATTCTGCGTGTGTCTGATGGCAGATTTTGCACAAAAGAGATAAGGCGGAAGTTTTATTTGACAGTACAAGAGGAGATTTTTATGGAAAAAGAGACAGAAAAACAGAATCTTGGGAGTGGCAGCATTCCCGGTTTAATGATAAAACTGGCGGTGCCTACAATTATCGCACAGCTTGTAAACCTTCTATATAATTTGGTTGACCGTATTTATATCGGACATATCCGCGAGGTGGGGGATATTGCACTGACCGGACTCGGGTTATGTTTTCCGGTACTTATGATGGTTACGGCATTTGCAATGCTCATCGGTTCCGGTGGCGCACCGAGAGCCGCAATTTATATGGGAAAAGGGGACAATGAGACAGCGGAGCGTATTCTTGGAAACAGTGTGACAAGCCTGATCGTAATCTCGGTTGTGCTGACCATCTTTCTGGAAGCAGTCGCGGAGCCGATTCTGTGGATGTTTGGCGCGAGTGAGAAAACCTTGCCATTTGCATTGGGATATATGCGGATCTATGTGGCGGGGAGTATTTTTGTCATGATGACGCTGGGATTGAATATGTTTATCACAACACAGGGATTTGCAAAGATCAGTATGAAGACAGTTCTGATCGGAGCAATTTGCAATATCATTCTTGATCCTTTATTTATTTTTGCATTTCATATGGGCGTAAAGGGCGCGGCCGTTGCAACGATTCTCTCACAGGCAGTTTCCGCCGTGTGGGTGTTTTCTTTTTTGAATGGAAAACAGACAAAACTTCGTATCCGAAAAGAATACTTAAAAGTACAGCCGCAGATCATTCTTCCGGTCATGGGACTTGGTCTGGCACCATTTGTCATGAATATTACGGAGAGCCTTATAAACATTGCATTTAATGCGTCCCTGTCGAAATATGGCGGAGATGTGGCAGTGGGAGCGATGACGATCCTTGCAAGTATTATGCAGTTACAGTTCATGCCGGTGCAGGGGCTTGGACAGGGCGCACAACCGCTTATCAGCTATAACTATGGCGCGGCAAAGGTTTACCGTGTGAAAAAGACGATTCGCATTTTGATCGTGGTAAGTCTCATTTACACGATGGCATTCTGGCTGTTTGTAGAGTGTTTCCCGGGGGTTTTTGTACAGCTGTTCAACAGCAGTTCCCCGGAATTGTATGAGATGACGACGTGGGCTGCCCGGATTTATATGGGCATGACCGGTATCTTTGGAATCCAGATGGCGATCCAGCAGACGTTTATGTCGCTTGGACAGGCAAAACTTTCCTTATTCATTGCATGTTTAAGAAAAATCATCTTGTTGCTCCCACTGATCTATCTGATGCCGATGTTCATTGAGAACAAAGTGTTTGCAGTGTTTTTAGCAGAGACTGTTTCGGACTTTATTTCGGTTGCAGTGGCTTCCACACTGTTTTTATGTAATATAAAAAAGATTCTGGCAAAGGCGTAAGAATATGACAAAAGATCTGACACAGGGGAAAATTACCCCGTTACTTGTAAAATTTACGATACCACTTTTATTTGGAAATATTTTTCAGTTGATGTATAACTCGGTGGATAGCATTATCGTCGGTCAGCTTGTGGGAAAAGAGGCATTGGCGGCGGTCGGCACAAGCAATCCATTAATGACACTTGCAATTTTGTTTGTGAACGGTATGTGTATCGGGGCTTCTATTTTGATGGGAACCCAGTACGGCGCAAAGAAAATGGATGTTTTAAAGCGGCAGATCAGCACGACGATGATCGCAGGAATTGTGTTCTCCATTGCGGTCACGTTGTTTTGCATTCTTTTTGCCAGACCGTTATTATTACTGATTCGGGTGCAGGAGGAAGTGCTTCCGCTTGCAGTTTCTTATCTGAGAATCGTGTTTTTGGGATTTATTTTTACATTTATCTATAATTTTTTTGCATGCACATTGCGGGCGCTGGGAGACAGCACGACACCGCTCTATTTTCTTGTGGCAAGCTCGGTGCTCAATATCATCGGGGATTTGTTTTTCGTGGCAGTGCTCAGATGGGGCAGCATGGGCTGTGCGGTCGCAACGGTCGTCAGCGAGGCGGTGTGTTGTATGCTTTGCATCATTTACATTAAGAGAAAGGTGCCGGAGTTAAATCTTGGAAAAGCATGGTTTGTATTCGATGGATCGCTGCTGAAACAGACGATCCTCTATGGATGGACGAGTGCGATGCAGCAGGGAACCGTACAGCTTGGAAAAATCGGCGTGCAGGCAATTGCCAACACAATGGGAGTTTCCGTGATGGCGGCGTATACGATCGTGAACCGCATTGATGATTTTGCGTGCCTTCCGGAACAGAATATTGCGCACTCTATGACGTCTTTTATGGCGCAGAACAGCGGAGCAGGAAAAAAGGAACGTGTGCGAAAGGGCTTCTGGGGCGGTATGAAGATCGAACTGGTTTATGGAATGATCATTTTTCTGGTGTGCTTCTTTTTTGCAGAGCCGATTGTGCGTTTGTTCGTCAGTGACACAGATGTTGTAAAAGAGGGCGTCACTTATCTGAAACTAATCTCATTTATGTATCTGCTCCCGGCAGTTACGAATGGCATTCAGGGATATTTCCGGGGAATCGGAGATCTGAAGATTACTTTGATCAGCAGTATGGTGAATATGGGCGTGCGTGTGCTCGCAGCATTTGTTTTTGTGTTTGGTTTTGCAATGAAGGTAGAGACATTCCCGTTTGCGTGTCTGGCAGGATGGATTGCCATGCTGATTACGGAAGTGCCTCTTTTAGTGCGCAGTTATGGGCACCTGAAGCGCGGAGAGAATGCTGTAATCTAAGACGGATATACAGGATATTGGACATGAATGACAGGGAAAAATGATGGAAGAGAACAGGGCAGAACAATTGTTTTTTTTATGGGAAAAAATTTCAGAAGGAGAAATCCGTCTGCTTCGGGTATTCGGAGAACAGCCGGTCGTGACAGTGCCGGGATTTATCGATGGAAGATGCGTGCGGGAACTGGGCGATTATTGCTTTTCAAGAAGAAAGCTTCCGGAGAATGAGATCCGGTATTCAAGGTACTGCGGAGGTATGTGGGAGAGCGGTCTGTCTGTGTTGAAAGACAAAGAGAAAAAGGATCGTATTTCCTCAGAACAGGAAGAAAATATTATTTCTTTGGAAACAATAGAACGGGATGGAAAACTGCACGAATTATCGGAAAAATATATCAAAGAGGTACAACTTCCGGCAGACATTGTGAAAATAGGAAGCTGTGCGTTTTATAACTGTACGAAAATGGAAAGGATCAGTGTTTATCCAAAACTTGTGGAAGTGGGAAGCGATGCGTTTATGAATTGCCTGAATCTGCGAAGCTTACGGATGTGTGCAGGGGTAGAGGAGCCGACCGGACTAAAACAGCTTCTCGCGCAGATCAAATGGCAGGTGGAAGTATCGTTTGAACAGGAGGACGGAGAGAGAGAGGCAGTTCTTATGTATCCGGAATATTATGAGAGTTATGATGAGATCGGACCGGCGCATATTTTTGAACTGAATCTTACCGGAGAGGGTTTCCGTGCAAGACAGTGCTTTAAGGAGGGTGTCATTTTACTGAATGCCTATGATGAGATTTTCCCACAGGCGTGTGTGGAGGAGTCCGCAGAGGTGCTTATCCCGATGGCGTGGAACCGCTTATATGCTGCATGTGGGCTGTCACCGGAGGCAAGGGCAGATTATGAGGAATATGTGAGGGAACAGTCCGGAAAGGTTTTAACCATTCTTTTAAAGAAAAGAGAGTTAAAACCGTTACATTTCTTCTTTGAGAAAGGATACGGCAGGAAAGAACAGATAGAGGATGCCGTTGCAATCGCATCGCATGAGGAATGGATGGAGGGTGTGGCAAGCCTCATCGCATGGAAGCGGCAGTTATTTGCAGAACCAGAGAAAACGGCGGATGTGAAGAGCCGCTATTCATTTGAGGAATTTTAATAATAAAGGAGCTGACATGGAGCAGTTTAGGAGTAAACATAAGCAGACACAGAGCGAGTGGGAGGCAGAGATGTCGAAGAAAGTTCTGGAGTTTGTGCGAAGTGAACTATATATGGATCTGCGCTTTTTAGATATTGCACTCGGCACGCTTGTTTACCGGGCGGATGAGAATATCAGAAGCTTTGCGACTGACGGCACATATCTTTATTTTTCCACGGAGCAGGTGTTAAGGGTGTTTCAGGGCAACCCAAAATATCTCGACCGGGCATACCTGCACAGCGTGCTGCACTGTATCTTTTTCCATCTCTGGATCGGTGGAAAGAGAGACCGGGAAAAATGGAATCTTGCCTGCGATATTGCGGTGGAATACACGATCGACCAGATGGACAAACCGAGTACGAGGCGGATCTTAAGCTGGCAGAGACAAACGGTTTATGAAGAGCTAAAACAGCTAAAGAGCGGGGTCTCCGCGGCGGTTATTTATCGTTATCTAAGTGGCAGAAAGCCGGCAGAACTGATCGCACTGCAAAAGGAATTTTACACGGACGACCATCGTTACTGGCCGAAGGAGGAACAGAAAAATGCCGCAAATGAGGACGCCAGAAAACAATGGGATAAAATTGCAAGGCAGACGCGCATGGAAAAGGAATCCAGAGGGGATGAGACAGAGGATGGAGAAGAAATTCTTGCTGTACAGCTGAAGGCAGAGAAGAGCAGACAAAGTTATGCAGATTTTCTGCGTAAATTTTCCGTTCTGCGGGAGGAACTGCATGCGGATCCCGATGAGTTTGACCTGAATTATTATACTTATGGATTGCGGCTTTACGGAAATATGCCGCTCATTGAGCCGGTGGAGAGCCGGGAGGTCAAAAAAATCCAGGAGTTTGTCATTGTGGTCGATACGAGTTATTCAACCAGCGGAGAACTCATCCACAATTTTTTGAAAGAGACCTATACGATCCTGACCGAACAGAACAGTTTTTTTGCAAAAAGCAGAATACGCATCATTCAGTGTGACGATCAGGTGCGCATGGATGAGGAGGTAAAAAACAGCCGCGAACTCGAACAGCTTTTAAATCGTTTTACCGTTATAGGAGGCGGCGGAACAGATTTCAGACCGGCTTTTGCTTATGTGAACGAATTATTAGAGCAGGGCGTGTTGAAAAATCTTGGCGGGCTGTTATATTTTACGGATGGCAAGGGCATTTATCCGAAGAAACGGCCGGAATATAAGACCGCATTTCTGTTTCTGGATGATTATGATGAGAGTGCCGTTCCACCGTGGGCAATGAGACTCCGGGTGGAACAGGAGGATATTTTGGCAGAGGAGACAAGGAGAAACCATGAACATTAAACAGGCAAAAGAAGAGATCAAACATACCGTGCAGGCATATCTGAGCAAAGATGCATTTGGCGAATATAAAATCCCGGCGGTCAGACAGCGTCCGGTTCTGTTGATTGGACCACCGGGAATCGGAAAGACACAGATCATGGAGCAGATTGCCAGAGAGTGTGAGATCGGGCTTGTGGCGTATACCATCACCCACCACACAAGGCAGAGCGCAGTAGGACTTCCGTTTATTAAGGAGGAGCAGTACGACGGAAAAACATATTCTGTGACGGAGTACACCATGAGCGAGATTATTGCGAGTGTCTACCGCAAAATCGAGGAGGGCGGCAGGAAAGAGGGAATCCTTTTTATTGACGAGATCAACTGCGTTTCTGAGACGCTGGCGCCGACCATGCTGCAATTTTTGCAGTGTAAAACGTTTGGCAACCAGGCAGTCCCGGAGGGATGGATCATTGCTGCAGCCGGAAATCCGCCGGAGTACAACAAGTCGGTAAGAGATTTTGATATGGTAACGTTAGACCGTGTGCGCTGCATGAATATCGAGGCAGATCTTGGCGTGTGGAAGGAATATGCAAGAGAAAAACGTTTAAACAGCGCAATTTTAAGCTATCTGGAACTTCGTCCGAAGAATTTTTACCGCGTGGAGGCGGACGTGGACGGATTACAGTTTGTGACCGCCAGAGGCTGGGAGGATTTAAGCAATCTCATGGATGTCTACGAGGAACTTGGGATTCCGGTGGACGAGGAGATCATTCATGAGTTTCTGCGGCATGAAGATGTGGCGGAGGATGTGTCTGCCTACTTTGATCTGTATAAAAAATATCAGGACGATTATGGCATTGCAGAGATTTTGGAGGGAAAAGTAAAGCCTTCCGTCTATGCGCGTATCGATCAGGCAGCGTTTGATGAGAGGCTTTCGGTGGTCAATCTGCTGCTGGATGGTGTCTCAAATGTCTTTTATCAGATACAGAGAGAGCGTGAGATCACGGATGCATGGTATGATTTTTTGAAGGAATACCGTCAAAAATTAAAAAATTCTTTGCAGGCAAAAGGAATTTTTGAAACGATTCTTGCAGAAAAAACAGCGTCAGATGAGCAGAACGAGAAACAGCAGTTTGTCTCAAAAGCACAGAGTGACCGTGCACGCAGCCTGAACGAAAAATTGAAGGAATGTGCGAAAAAGATTGTAGCCGAGGAAACAATTAATATAGAAGAAACTGCTTTATTTGCGCTCGCAAAAGAGCCGTTTGACGCACAGTGTGAAAAACTGCAAAGCCTTGAAAATCAAGGGATTGAAACCTTAGAACATGCATTTACATTTATGGAGCAGGCATTTTCGGATGGACAGGAAATGGTAGTTTTTGTGACAGAACTTACGATCACACCGGAGATCGCGGTCTTCTTAAGTGAGCATCGCATAGAGCGTTATGAAACATATAAAAATCAGCTCCTGATCGGCACAAAACGCGCAGAAATTCTGTCTGAGATCGCAAGAGATTAAGACTGTTTCCAGATTTTTTGGGGAAAAATTAATGGAAGTTGCATAAAAATAAGCAGAAAAGCTCACAATAATTGTAATATCTGACTGTTTCTGCTTTAACGCGAAAAAGTTATAACTGACTCGTTAGTAGATTATTTACACAAATGAAAAAAATATATGGTAAAATTCAAAGAAATTTTCTCAGCACAGTTCCTGAATGAGAAATTTGACTTTTGGGAATAATTGAGTATGATAGGGTTTTGTAATGAAGCGGCAGATAAATTTTTGGTTTATCTGTCGTTTTACTATGTTATGTATCATTCTTGAGGAAAGGAGAAAAATGAGAAAAAAAATATTGGACGCAGCATTACTTTTTGCTTTCGCATTGTGCTTGATTGTTACGTCCAACATTCAGGAAGAGGCAGCATATGTTGCAGAGCTTGAGAATGAGGCAGTACCGCTTCAGAATCAGGAGGCAGAGCCGGAAGAAATGCAATTTTCCGCCGGTGTGGCAGCTGCAATTTCCGCAAATTCATTTACCACAGAATCAGATGAAAAAACAGGTGTTGAAAAGAAAGATGTTGTTTTAGTGACAACTTCAAATGATTCAGAAAGTAATTTAGAAGAAGAGACAGACGGATCAGTTGAAACAAATACAGAAGTAAGTGAGAGTGGTCAGGTGGAGGAAGTTTCTGGAACTTCGCAGGCTCCGGCATACAACAATCGTTGGAACATCAGCCTGACCGATGAAGAGATCGATTTGCTGGCCAAAATCGTGTGGCTGGAAGCAAACGGCGAACCTGTCGAGGGGCAGGAAGCGGTTGTCGAGGTGGTGTTAAACCGCATGGCATCCGATTTGTATCCGAATACATTATATGATGTGCTGAGCCAGAACAATCCGGTTCAGTTTGTTTCCTGGAAAAGACGGGATAAAGCGCATCCGACAGAGACAGAGTACCAGTCTATTTATAATGTATTAAATGGAAATACAGACCTATTAAGAAATGATACAATGAATTTTTCAACTTATCCGCTCACATCGAATCTTGATGTAAAAATCTGCTGTCATTATTTCTGCTACTAATAAAGTACCAGGCCATGACGCAGCCAGCAAAAGGGATAGTACATGGATAATTTCCGTGTGCTGTCCCTTTTCTGGATTCTGAAAATATGTTAAAATATCCGAAAAGGCAAAATGATTCAACAGAGGGCAACACACCCATGAATCATTTTTTCATACAGTAAATTGCGAATTGTAAAACTCAACACAGTGTAAATATATTGTGAAAAATTAATCCGCGCAAAAAAGACACTGGGGAGCCGCCGGTTCTTAGAAAGCAGTGGCTGTATTTCGTTCTGATTTATCAGATAAGAAATGCAGCCGGTGGTTTCTTAGTACCGTTGCGAGCGACACGTAGCGGAAGCGGGTCTCTTTATGCACGGATTAATTTTGAACAATTTAAAGACAGTATAGATGAATTTTACAATTCGCTACATAACCTAAGGAAAAAATAATCATGAAACAAATTATAGCAGGAATCCTGGCACATGTGGACGCCGGCAAGACCACATTGTCAGAAGCACTTTTATATAGCAGTGGAAGCATTAAAAAAATAGGGCGCGTCGACAACGGCGATGCATTTTTAGACACGGATGCGATGGAGAAGAAACGTGGTATCACGATTTTTTCAAAGCAGGCAGAATTACAATTTGGTGACACGAAAATGACACTTTTGGACACCCCGGGACACGTGGATTTTTCGGCAGAGATGGAGCGGACGCTGATGGTGCTTGATTACGCCGTGCTTGTCATCAGCGCATCTGACGGAGTGCAGGCTCATACACAGACACTCTGGCGGCTTTTAAAACGGTATGAGATCCCGGTATTTCTTTTTATCAATAAAATGGATCAGCCGGGAACCGACAGAGCGGCAATTCTTTTGGAGTTAAAAAAACAGTTGTCGGACGGATGCATTGATTTCACGGAACTTGGCGCAGGAACAGAAGAAGAAGCACAGGAAAACGAGAAAAGCAGTACTATTATGGAAGAAATTGCCATGGAAGATGAGACTGCGATGGAAAGTTTTTTAGAGACCGGAAGGATTGCCGGTGAACAAATCAGGGAAATGATCGTGCAGCGAAAGATATTTCCGTGCTTTTTTGGTTCTGCGCTTCGGAATGCCGGCGTGGACACATTTTTACAGGGGTTTGACCGATATACACTGGCACCGGAATACCCGGATGAATTTGGCATGAAAGTTTTTAAGATTGCTAGAGATGAGGCAAATAACCGGCTGACGTATCTGAAAGTGACCGGAGGAACGTTAAAAGTGAAATCACCGCTTTCGAATGCAGATCATGTGCGGTTTGGTGAGGAAGTGTGGGAACAGAAAGTGAACCAGATCCGCATTTATTCCGGAACCAAATATGAGCTGATCAATGAAGCGGATGCCGGAATGGTGTGCGCCGTGACCGGATTAGACCACACATATCCGGGACAGGGATTTGGAATAGAAGCGCAGGGAGAAACACCGGTATTAGAGCCGGTACTGCATTTCCGTCTGATTCTCCCGGAGGGCGTGGAGCCGGCAGTCATGCTGCCAAAATTGCGCCAGATCGAGGAGGAAGAGCCGGAATTACATATTGTATGGAACGAAAAGCTTCAGGAGATCCAGATCCAGATCATGGGCGAGGTCCAGACTGAAATTTTAAAAAGCATGATCGCAGAGCGGTTTGGCGTGGATGTGTCATTTGGTCCGGGTAAGATTGTATACAAGGAAACAATCGCAGATACGGTGGAGGGCGTGGGACATTTTGAACCGCTCAGACATTATGCGGAAGTACATCTTTTGTTAGAGCCGCTGGAACCGGGAAGCGGTATTGTGATCGACACAGACTGCAGTGAGGATGTGCTGGATAAAAACTGGCAGCGGCTGATCGTGACACATTTAAAAGAGCGGGAGCATATCGGAGTGTTGACCGGTTCGGTGATCACAGATATGAAAATCACAGTAATCGGTGGAAGGGCACACACGAAACACACGGAGGGCGGCGATTTCAGACAGGCGACTTACCGGGCAGTGCGCCAGGGCTTAAAACAGGCGCAGTCTGTGCTGCTGGAGCCGTATTATGAATTTCACATAGCTGTTCCGCAGAATATGGTAGGACGTGCTATGACGGATATTGAAAAGATGCATGGAAAGTTTGAAGGTCCTTATCAGGAGGGCGAAGCACAGGTTCTGCGCGGCATTGCTCCGGTGGTGTGCATGGCAAATTACCAGAAGGAAGTGACTGTCTACACGAAAGGGCTTGGAAAAGTAACGTTCCGGTTTGCGGGATATTACCCATGTCACAACACGGAAGAGGTGGTCGCACAGACCGGTTATGATCCGGAGCGGGATCTTTCGCACCCGGCGGATTCTGTTTTCTGTGCGCACGGAGCAGGATTTATCGTTCCATGGAATGAAGTGCCGGATCACATGCATGTGGAGGGCAGGCTGTTAAAAAAGAAAGAGCAGCAGGAGGAAGCACCTTCCGGTAAAAAGACAAAAACCTACGATCCGGATCACTGGATCGACATTGAGGAGATTGACGCGATCTTAGCACGCACCTATCATGCAAATAAGCATGAGAAGGGAGCGACAAAGCAGTGGCGGACCACGAAAAAAGTGATCTCGGGAGACAATGCGCCGCGCTATGCACCTGTAAAGGCAGTTTCCAAAGAGGAATATCTGCTGGTGGACGGTTATAATATCATTTTTGCATGGGAGAGCTTAAAAGAGCTTGCAGCAGTCAATATCGACGGAGCAAGAGGAAAGCTTTTAGACATTTTGTGCAATTATCAGGGCACAAAAAAATGCAATCTGATCGTGGTGTTTGATGCGTACCGCGTAAAAGGACATCAGACGGAAATGTTCGATCACCATAATATCCATGTCGTGTATACAAAAGAAGCAGAGACTGCCGATGCTTATATTGAAAAGTTTGCACATGAAAATGGAAGAAAATACCATGTGACCGTGGCGACTTCGGATGGTCTTGAGCAGATCATCATCACCGGGCAGGGCTGTCATCTGCTCTCTGCAAGAGAGTTTGAGCGTGAGGTAGAGGCAGCAAACCAGACGCTTCGGGAAGCAATCGACGGAATGAGGGAAAAATCATCCAATCACATTCTGGGAGATGCACTGAAACAATTAACCGATGAGAAAATACAATTGTAAAACTCATAAAAACGGAATTATGAAAATGAATCAATCACAGGAAAAACAGGACGGAGAGAAATTATGTTACCAGAACAATTTTGTGTGCGTATGAAAGAAATGCTCGGGGAGGAGTACGCAGCATTCTATGCAAGCTATGATCTGCCGAAATATCAGGCACTCAGAATCAATCCATTGAAAACAGAGCGGGATACTTTTTTGCAGCAGGCGCCGTTTTCCTTAAACAGAGTGCCGTGGACAACGAATGGCTATTATTACAGTGGGAATGATCAGCCCGGCAGACATCCGTATCATGAGGCGGGCGTTTACTATATCCAGGAGCCGAGTGCGATGGCTCCGGCGGAGTATCTGATGGCGGAACCGGGAGAGCGCATTTTAGATCTGTGTGCCGCACCTGGAGGCAAGAGCTCACAGATTGCATGTTCCATGCAGGGGGAAGGACTGATCGTCTGCAATGAGATTCATCCGGCGAGAGCAAAGATCCTGTCTGAGAACATCGAGCGCATGGGCGTGTGCAATGCGCTTGTGACAAATGAGACACCACAGAAACTTTCGGATAATTTCCGCGAATATTTTGACCGTATTTTAGTGGATGCACCGTGTTCCGGTGAGGGAATGTTCCGCAAGAACGAGGATGCCTGTGATGAGTGGAGTCCGGAAAATGTAGAGAACTGTGCCGCAAGACAGGCGGAGATCTTAGACTGCGCAGCGGAGATGTTAAAGCCGGGCGGACGGCTTGTGTATTCGACCTGCACGTTTGCCCCGACGGAGAATGAAGGCAGTATCAGCCGCTTTTTAGAGCGCCACCCGGAATTTTCAATATTACCGGTGGAGAAAAAAGACGGTATGATGCCGGGTGTGCCGGCGTGGACAGAGCATCCGGCGGATGGTTTAGAACACACCATCCGTCTGTGGCCGCACCATTTAAAAGGTGAAGGGCATTACCTCGCTGTCTTACAGAAAGCGGGTGTTTTATCCAGAACCTGTCAGGGCTATTGCAGAAACGGTGTGGAGAAGGGGATCAGTGAGAAAGAGTGCAGGGAATTTTTTGCATTTGCAGAGGAAAACCTTGTGAAAAATATAACAGGCAATTTCCTGAAATTCGGCGACCAGCTTTATCGGATGCCGGAGGGAATGCCGTCCATCCGGAATCTGAAAGTGCTCCGCCCGGGACTGCATCTGGGAACCTTAAAAAAGAACCGTTTCGAGCCGTCCCATGCACTGGCGTTAGCATTAAGACCGGATCAGGTAAAGCATGTGTGCAATTTAGAGAGTGACTGCCCGCAGATCAAAGCATACTTAAATGGACAGACCCTGAATATGGACGGAGAAAAGGGCTGGTATTTAGTGACTGTGGATGGTTACAGTATTGGCTGGGGCAAGTTAGCCGGTGGTATTTTAAAAAATCATTACCCGAAGGGACTTCGAAAAAATGGCTGATGGGAAAACAGGAAAAACTTTAAATTTAACAGAGGGTAATCCGTTAAAACTGATTTTATTATTTGCAATTCCTGTCTTTTTGGGAAGACTGTTCCAGATGATGTACAGTCTGATCGATACCAAGATCGTCGGAAGTATTTTAGGGGAAGAGGCATTGGCGGCAGTTGGCTCCGTGTCGATCCTTTATAATCTTCTGACCGGAATTTTCAGCGGCTTTACATTGGGATTTTCCATTGTGACCGCACAGAACTATGGAAGTGGGAATGAGAAACTTTTGAAGAAAAATGTGGCGTCTTCCATAATACTGGGAATGATGACGGCGGTTGTGATCATTTTTGCAGTACTGCTTTTCTTAAATCCGATCCTTCATGCCATGAATGTTCCGGAAGAACAGTTTTGCATGGCACATGATTATATCAGGATTTTAGTGTGGGGCATGTTTGTTACACTGGCATACAATCTGTGTGCGGATATGCTCCGGGCAATCGGGGATTCCGTGACACCACTGATCTTTCTGGTCATTGCGGCGGTCACAAATATTGTGCTTGACTATCTCTTTATCGGCGGCTTTTCCATGGGCGTGTCAGGAGCTGCCTGTGCGACGGTGCTGTCACAACTGGTCTCAGCAGTATTATGCTTTCTGCGTATCAAGTCCGGTTTCCCAATCCTTCACATCTCGAAGAATGATCTGGAGTGGGACAGAGAACGCATGAGACTTCTGTATCAGAACGGACTGGCGATGGCACTCATGTCATCTCTGGTAAACTGCGGTACTTTGATCTTGCAGACGGGAATCAATAAACTTGGAACGAACATTATCGTGGCACATACAGCGGCGCGCAAAGTGTTTGAGATATTCAGTCTTCCAGTCAGCGTTTTTGGCGCCTCCATGGCAACTTACTGTGGACAAAATTACGGAGCCGGAAAGTATGACAGGATCCGGCAGGGCTTAAAGGCAGTGCTTGGAATCGGCTGTGTGTTCAGTGTGATTATTTTTATTTTATCGCATACGATATCACCGTATCTGATCTCTTTTATTGCAAGTTCAAAGAATAAGGAGGTCATTTACTGGGGCACACAGTATCTGGTGTACGATATGTCTTTTCAGGTGGTCTGTGTGTTTATTGTGATCCTGCGCAATTCGCTGCAGGGAATCGGAGATCAGAGGACGCCCGTCTTTTCAAGTTTTATAGAGCTGGCGGGAAAAGTGGTGTTCACGCTGGTTTTTGTGCGTAGGTTTGGTTATTGGGCAGTCATCTGGACAGAACCGGTCATATGGATCTGCATGGTGATCCCACTGATCGTGACGGCAGCAGGAAACCCGGTATTATTTGGAAAACAAAAATAGGAGCTTTCTATGGAGCGTTGGATATGGTTTCTGGGAATGGCAGTCTTTTATGGAGTGCTGTTTCTATGGTTTTTAAATCAGGTGAAAAAGCCGGATTATAAGAAAAATTATGTGCTTGTAAAGACACTGCAGAGTGCAGCGTTTGTGTCTGTGTTTCTGGCAGCAGCAGTTGTCAGTCGGGATATTCTGGATTTCTGGCTGATGCTTCCGGCGTTTGTCTGCTGCTTTGCAGGAGATGTAATACTTGCTTTTTATAATAAGATCAAAAAAAAGAGACTTTTTTTGTTGGGACTTGTCACATTTTTAATGGGGCATCTGTTCTTTATCCGGTGGCTGGACCGGATGCAGCCGCCGGCAGTTGCAGATATGGTGTTTCCGGTCATAGCGGTGATCGGGATTTTTGCAGTGACAGGAATGGGCAGCTTTCATACCGGAAGACTCCGGCCATGCATTTTAGTCTACACTTTTTTTATTGCATACCTGTTTGCAAAAAGCATGCATATTGCAGTGAGTATCCCTGACATGCGGCACATCGTCTGTGCGGTGGGAAGTTTTCTGTTTATGATCTCAGATATTTCCATTCTGTTTCTTTATTTTTATAAAAATAAGGACCGGAAAGTCCACCTGTTTAACCTCACCACTTATTATGTGGGGATTTTTCTTCTGGCGATCAGTCCTTTGTTTCATTAAACGAGGCAGAATCTTTGTCGAAAAATGTTGTATCATGTTTAGAAGATGCCAGATAATGCATATTTTTGTGAAAAAAAACAAAAAAAACGCTTTTTTATGTGAAAATTATGTATAATAGCTAAAGAGATGATACATTATCGAATCAGGAAGGTACGAATCAGATATGAACAGACAACTGACAATGCTCATTGTAGATGACATGGAAGTGGAACGCATTTCGTTTGCAGAAATCTTTAAAGACGAATATCAGATTCTGGAGGCGGAAAACGGGAAACAGGCGATGGAACAACTGGAACAACAAAAGGTACATATTGTTCTTCTTGATCTTTGCATGCCGGTGATGGATGGATTTGAAGTGATCCGGGAGATGAAACAGCAGGATAAGTATGCGGATATCCCGATCGTCGCAAAAACTGCAATTGATGAGAAAACAGAGGTTAAAGCGTTAGAAGCTGGAGCGGATGAGTATATTTTTTCTCCGTGTGATCCGGCCATCGTGAAAAAAAGAGTTCATAATCTTGTGGAAAAATATATTCTGGAACGGGAGAAGATCAGGGCACAGTTAGAGAAAGAGCAGGAGATGGGCAGGGCAAAAGAACTGTTTCTTGCAAGGATGTCCCATGAACTCCGCACACCGATCAATGGAATTCTGGGCATTTCACAGCTTGCCCATTATAAAGATGCAGAAGTCCGGGAGGATTTTAAGAAGATCCGTTACCAGGCGGAGTATCTGTGGGAACTGGTCAATGATGTGCTGGATATGGCAGCCATTGACAATGGAAAAATGACGATCCGTCATGTGGCGTTTTCACTCAATGAGGTCGTGTCGGAGGTCTCTGGTCTTTTTTATTCCCAGTGCAGAATGAAAAGGATCTATTTTTATTTCAGGGTTGACAATGTGACACATGAATATCTGATCGGAGATGCAATCCGTGTCAAGCAGGTGCTTGTGAATCTGCTCTCAAATTCGTTTAAGTTTACCGAGAAGGGCGGAACCATTGAGGTGTGCATGTCTGAGCTGGATGTGGATGACAGCAGGACGGTTTTACATATTACAGTGCGTGATACCGGATGTGGGATTTCGGATAAAGCTTTGGAAAAAATCTGGGAACCGTTTGAGCAGGAACAGCATGAAAACGGAAAATATTACGGTGGCAGCGGTCTGGGACTTCCAATCACAAAGAGCATTGTCGAACAGATGCACGGAACGATCGATGTGGCATCCGAATATAATGTGGGTTCAAAATTCATCGTGGACATTCCATTTGAAATTGGAAAAAGTATTGTGCGGGAGAAACGTAAGTTCAGATCATTAAAAGTTTTTCTGGTAAACAATGATGAGATCGCACTGCATTATATGATGTCGACGCTGACGAGACTCGGGATCCGGTATGACAGTTCGACAGACGGGAAGGAGATCATCCGGATACTCAAAGAAGCGTATGAACGAGGGGAAGGCTACGACATCTGTTTTGTCAACTGGCAGATGCCGGGTGGATTCGGCAAAAAACTGGTCAGGGAAATGAGAGAGATATTTGACCGTGATACATTAAAAATCGTCACATCTTCCTATGATACAGAGGATTATGAGGAAGAGATGCGCGGGGCGGGTGTAGATTATATCCTGAAAAAACCGGTGTTGCAGTCTCAGGTATACAGTCTGATCTCAGAGATCTGCAGTGTGCCGGAGACAGAGAAAAATAAAACGGAGGACTATGATTTTTCCGGAAAGCGTGCACTGCTGGCGGAGGATAATGCAGTTAATGCAGAGGTCTTTCAGGGATTTTTGAAGGCTGTTCATGCAGAAGTGGAATGTGTCGATAATGGGGAAGCAGCACTTTCACGCTATCAGAATATGCCGGATTACTATTATGACATGATTTTTATGGATCTGAATATGCCGATCATGGATGGGTATGAGGCAGCAAAGAGTATCCGGGGCAGCGAAAAGCCGGACGCATCGGATATCCCGATTCTGGCAGTCACTGCAAATGCGATGGCAAAGGATATCGTGAAAGTGCATGAGGCAGGCATGAATGAAAGAATCACAAAGCCGGTACAGAGAGAGCTGTTGTATCAGACAATGGAAAAATATATTCTGTAAGAAAGGGCAGGAGCACATTGCGTGTTCCTGCTTTTTATGCAATAGGAAATGTTTGAAAAGAGAGAAGCTGTGCTTGACAACGAATCCGTTTCTGTGATAGGTTATAAGCAGACGCTTTAATGTGGTAGCGTGGTAATAAACTGAAAATAAAGGATGGAGATTTTATGAAGAAATTTATGGCATTATTACTTGTTGCAGGGATGACATTGTCGCTGACAGCGTGTGGAGGTTCCACTGATATAGCAAAAACGGATCAAGCAGACGGAAAAGATACATTTACTGTTGGATTTGACCAGGATTTTCCGCCGTTTGGTTATGTGGGGGATGATGGCGAATTTACAGGGTTTGACATTGAGATGGCGACGGAGTGTGCAGCGCGTATGGGCAAAAAGATTGTGTTACAGCCGATCGACTGGGATGCAAAGGATATGGAGTTAGAAGCCGGTACGATCGACTGTATCTGGAATGGATTTACGATGAATGGACGTGAAGATCAGTATACATGGACAGATCCATATATGGACAACAGCCAGGTGGTTGTGGTAAAGAAAGATTCCGGAATTAACACACTTGCGGATCTTGCAGGAAAAGTGGTGGAGGTACAGAAAGAGTCTGCCGCAGAGACCGCATTAAACGATGAAGAACATGCAGATCTGACGGCTTCCTTTGCACAACTTTTATCGGTAGGCGAATACAACACCGCATTTATGGATTTTGAGTCTGGCGCAGTCGATGCTGTTGCGATAGATATCGGTGTCGCACAGTTCCAGATTGAGGGAAAAGAAGATCAGTATCAGATTTTAGATGAGACGATTTCCTCAGAACAGTATGCGGTTGGATTTTTCCTTGGAAACACAGCACTTCGCGATGAGGTGCAGAGCACTTTATTAGAGATGGTAGAGGACGGCACATTCGCAGAAATATCCAACCAATATTTCGGTTATGATGTCTGCACGCTCGGCAAATAACAGCGCATTGGTTTTACAGTAGAAAAAGATAGGGGTTCTTTTTATATGAGCTTTCAGGTAATGATTTCCCAGCTTGGTTCCGGGATGATGACAACAATTCAGATTTTCTTATTAACACTTATTTTTTCACTGCCGCTTGGACTTCTGGTAGCCTTCGGAAGAATGTCAAAAAATGCTGTGATAAGAACGATCACCAAAATATATATTTCCATTATGCGTGGAACACCCTTAATGCTACAGCTTTTGGTGGTATATTTTGGACCATACTATATTTTCGGCGTGAATATTTCGTCAAGCTACCGCGCATATGCGGTTGTGATCGCATTTGCAATCAACTATGCTGCATATTTTGCAGAGATATACCGTGGTGGTATTGAGTCCATGCCGGTTGGACAGTATGAGGCGGCAAAAGTATTAGGCTATGGAAAAACACAGACATTTGTAAAGATCATCCTTCCACAGGTGATCAAGCGTATTCTTCCGTCCGTGACCAATGAGGTGATCACGCTGGTAAAAGACACGTCGCTTGCGTTTTCCATTGCTTATGCAGAGATGTTTTCACAGGCAAAGGCACTGGCAGCTTCACAGAAGAGCATGATCCCGTTTGTGGCAGCCGCGATATTCTATTATGTCTTTAACTATGTGGTGGCATTTATCATGGAATTTTTTGAGAAAAAGATGAGTTATTATCATTAGAGATACAATCGTAGTAAAATTAAGGCAAAGAGGAAATGATATGAATTTACTGGAAATGCAGCATGTAAAAAAGGACTTCGGCGAAAACGAAGTTTTAAAAGATATCAGTTTAAGCGTTGCAGAGGGAGAGGTTGTCTCCATCATCGGACCTTCTGGTTCCGGAAAATCCACCCTGCTGCGATGTGCGACACTGTTAGAGCAGATGGATGACGGAAGCTTAACGTATATGGGGGAAAAGGCGGCAGAGAGTATCAATGGAAAAACGGTTTATGCGAAACCGGCAGATTTGAAAAAGATACAGAGACATTTTGGATTGGTATTCCAGAATTTTAACCTGTTTCCACATTATTCTGTCTTAAAAAATATCATTGATGCCCCGGTCAGTGTTCAGAAGCGGAAAAAAGAAGAGGTTGTTGCAGAAGCAAAGGTATTACTGGAGAAGATGGGATTAAGCGGCAGGGAAGATGCCTATCCATGTCAGCTTTCCGGCGGACAGCAGCAGAGGGTATCCATTGCGCGGGCACTTGCCATGCGGCCGGAAATATTATTTTTTGATGAACCGACTTCCGCGCTCGACCCGGAACTGACGCTTGAGATCCTAAAAGTCATCCGGGAGCTTGCGGAGGAAAAAATGACGATGGTCATTGTCACGCATGAGATGAACTTTGCAAAAGATGTGTCAAACCGTATGATCTTTATGGATAAAGGTGTGATCGTGGAGGAGACGACACCGGAGTTATTATTTACTTCGACAAATCAGAGAACGAGGGAGTTCCTTGGAAAATATCATGACATGGCGTAGTGGTCGCATGTTTTGTATAAAAAATCATCTGTCCTGCATGGAAAAAAATATTTGACATCAAATGCGTGGATCAATATAATAAAGAACGGTAAAAAGATGTGAGATGTAATGTGAATCATAAACTCACATCTTTTTCTATGCTTTGAGAAATACTAGAAGAGAAAATGGAGGAACAGTGATGCAGAAAATCTGGGTATGTGGTGCCCGCGGTCAGATTGGCCAGGCAGTGAATGATGTTGTGGATAAATTGGAATTTGAAATGTTAGATACAGATGTGGATGACCTTGATGTGACGGATACAGATGAAGTACTTCGTTTTGGCGAGATGAACCGCCCGGACATTATCATCAATTGTTCCGGTATGACGGATATCAGTTCCTGTGAGGAAAATCCTTCGCAGGCGTTTAAAGTAAATGCACTGGGAGCCAGAAATCTGGCGATCGTTGCAGCAAAAATGCAGGCAAAAATGGTACAGCTTTCCACGGATGATGTGTTTGACGGCAAAAGCACAGAGCCTTACACAGAATTTGACATTACAAATCCGGGAACGGTTTATGGAAAGTCCAAGCTTGCGGGGGAAAACTATGTGAAAGAATTCACAACAAAACATTTTATCGTGCGGAGCACCTGGGTGTATGGAAAGGGACAGAATTTTATCAATGGTTTCTTAAAAAAAGTGGACGCAGGCGAGCAGTTATCGATCGCCTCTGACCAGTTTGGATCACCGACAAGTGCAAACGAACTGGCAAGATTTTTATTACATCTGGTGCATACAAGCGAGTACGGAACTTATCATGCGACAAACAAGGGCGTGTGCAGCCGTTATGCGTTTGCACAGGAGATTTTGAAAATGACAGGAAAGACGGCTTCCATGCAGCCGGTTCCAACTGTCATGTCGGATTTTTCCAAGGTGAGACCGGCGTATGCGGTGCTCGATAATTTTATTATGAGCATGGTTCCGATTTATGATTTCCCAGACTGGCAGGATTCCCTGAGAGAATATCTGGAAGAGAGGGGATTATATCATGCAGAATAGAGTTCAAAAGAAGAAAAAGATAAGCCTTACCACGATGATCTTTATTGCGCTTCTTGCAGGAGCTTTGGCCGGTGTGATCATCAACTATCTGATTCCATCGAACTACGTGGTGGATGATATCATTGTGCAGGGTGTCTTTTATATTGTCGGACAGGGATTTATCCGTCTGATGCGTATGCTCGTCGTTCCGCTTGTATTCTGCTCCATCGTCTGCGGAAGCATGGCAGTGGGAGATACGAAAAAGCTTGGAAGCGTCGGTGTGAAGACACTAATTTTTTATCTGTGTACGACAGCGCTTGCGATTACCGTTGCGCTGACGATCGCCAATATTTTTAATCCGGGAAAAGGACTTGATATGTCACAGATCCAGGTGACTTCCACCGTGAGTGAGACAACACAGTCCATGAGCATGACAGAAACACTGTTAGACATTATCCCGGTCAATATTTTTAATTCCTTAAGCGAGGGAAATATGCTGCAGATCATTGTGTTTGCATTGATCCTCGGTGTGATTCTCGCAAACATGGGAGACCGTGTTGACATTGTGAAGAACTTCTTTGGACAGTTCAATGATATTATGATGGAAATGACGATGGCTGTCATGAAGCTTGCACCGATCGGAGTGTTCTGCCTGATCGCAAAAACATTTGCAGAGATCGGTTTTGAGGTGTTCCTTCCATTATTAAAATATATGTTCTGCGTTCTGCTTGCGCTTGCAGTACAGTGTTTTGTGGTTTACCTTGGATTGCTGAAAATATTTTCGGGACTCAATCCGTTTATTTTCATCAAAAATTTCTTCCCGGTTATGGCATTTGCATTCTCAACTTCAACCTCGAATGCAACCATCCCGATGAATATTGATACACTCGCAGAAAAAATGGGCGTTTCGAAAAGGATTTCATCTTTCACGATCCCGCTCGGAGCGACCATTAACATGGACGGAACTTCGATCATGCAGGGAGTTGCAGTTGTGTTCACCGCACAGGCGTTTGGAATCCCTCTTGATATGATGGATTACCTCACTGTCATTGGAACCGCGACGCTTGCCTCCATCGGAACCGCCGGAGTGCCGAGTGTGGGACTGATCACACTGACGATGGTATTTAATTCTGTCGGACTTCCAATCGAGGGGATTGCACTGATCATGGGAATTGACCGGATCCTGGATATGACACGTACCGCTGTCAACATCACAGGGGACGCTGTCTGTACGACGATCGTTGCCTCCTGGAATAAGGCGGTGGATAGAGATGTGTATTATAATCGGAAGTAAGTGGGAAACATCAAGAGGGTATTTGAGCGAATGGAACTTTCGATAGAAGTTCGTGCCAAATAAGCGCAAAGTTTTGGAGGCAGCACGTTAAAATTAAAATATGTAAATGAAAAGATTCTATATAAAATTAATGACATAAAAGACCCTGTGAATTATTTCACAAACAAAATAAAATGTCAGAATAGATTCATATAGAAAAAATGTTTCGAAAAAACTCTATAAATAAAAGGAAAAATCATTCAATCTTTTACTTTGAATGATTTTTTCTTTTATTAATGGAATCACTTATGATGAAAAAATGATATAGATACATTTAGTTAAAAAAGGGATAGTTTGAGCAGAAAAAAAGGAGTATTTTTACATAATTATTTTGTATAGATACAACGTGTTATTATTTTGCCATTTTTGGTTAAGTGTTCTTAAGTTCTCTGATAGACCCTGCCACACCATAATATTCAATATTATACTTTTTTGCGCAAAATCACTTGTAAGTTCCATGATAATAGGGTATGATAAACAAATCTTATCAATCTGACCCATTCAGCTATTTCAGCAGCATTCCCAAATGAGAAAGGATGGAGAACACTATAAGTATTTATCAACAGGCTTTAGAGGAAAAAGCATTTTTGGAAAGACAAATTGGTGAATTGGAAAAAAGAATAAAAAAATATCCAAAAGGAAAACTTATTTGCTGCAAATCAGATGATCATGTGAAGTGGTATTTGAGCGAAAACGGTAAAAGACAATATATTCCGAAAAAGAAACGGAAGTTTGCAGAGCAACTGGCACTCAAAAGATATGAAAAGTTAAAACTTCAGGAAATGATGAGTGAAAGAATGGCAATTGATTTTTATTTGAGGCATCATTCAGATAATACAGCAGAGAAAGAATTATTGGCGAAAAGCGGTTTTCAGGAATTGCTAGAACCATATTTTAAAAATGCTGTGCAGGAATTCGAAGAATGGATGCATCGAAATTACGAGACAAATACATTTCATCAGGAACAGCTTATTCATAAAACATGTTCTGGCATTTATGTACGTTCGAAATCGGAAGCAATGATTCTTATGCTGTTAGAGCAGAGGCATATACCATACCGGTACGAAAGTGAATTGCATTTAGGTAATCGTGATATATATCCTGATTTTACATTAATACATCCCAAAACAGGTAAAATGCTATATTGGGAGCATTTTGGAATGATGGATGATGCAAAATATTACCGAGACGCCTGTGCAAAACTGGAATTCTATTTATCAAATCAAATATATCCATTAGATCAATTAATAGTAACATTTGAGACAAAAGAAAACCCATTAACTACAGAAAAAATTGAAAAAACAATTCAACTATATTTTGGATGATGCGAAGCTAAATGGCGGATTGATAAGATTTTTTGGTTGACAAATACAAACGTGTTAGTGTATTCTAACCTGGCTAACGGTTAGATAAAACTAATCAAAAGCAAAAAGATTACATAGAAAGAGAGCACGATATGAAAAAAATAATTCGCGCAATTTATTTAGTACTGGCATTTTTATTCCTTGGAATTGGTATTGCAGGGATTGTTCTTCCGATTCTTCCAACGACGCCGTTTTTGCTTTTGACGGCAGCGTTATTCGCAAAAAGTTCGGAGAGGTTTCATAAATGGTTTGTCTCGACTAAGTTATACGATAAATACATTGATCAGGCATTGAATCGAAAAGCAATGACAAAAGAGACAAAGCGTAAGGCGATGGCAACACTTGGAATTATATTCTTGGCAGGTTTTCTTTTTTCGCCGGTATGGTATGCAAAAGCAATCATCGTGGTGATCGCAGCAGGACATTTGTATTATTTCTTGGCTAAGATCAAGACAGTGGAAGAGTCTGAGGAAGAAAGCCAGAACGAGAGACTTATTCCAGAAGAATAAATTACAAAATACATGAAAAGCAAATGACGAAAATGTAACAAAAGGATAAGAAAGACTATGACATCAGAAGAAAAACGGGAGCATGAAAAAAAGGCGGTAGATCTGATGATCCGGATATACTGTCATGGAAATCATCATACAAAAGGAAAGTCATTGTGCAAAGACTGTGAAGAACTGACCAGTTACTGCAATCTGCGCACAGACAAATGTCCTTTTATGGAAACAAAAACTTTTTGCAGTGCCTGTAAAGTGCATTGCTATTCAAAAGAAAACAAAGAAAAAATCCGGAAAGTGATGCGGTATGCAGGTCCGCGTATGCTGTTATATCACCCTGTGCTTGCGATTAAGCACGCAGTCATTACATTAAAACAGAAACAAGAGCTGAAAAAGCAACAGGACCGGTCATTCATATAAAATAAATCAATAAGAAACGGAGTAAAACATGTTCCACAAAAGACTCTTAAAAGAATTTAAAGAAAATCAAAAATTAGTAGCAGGCATGGTCATGACACAGTGGATCACACTGTTGGCAAATGTTGTGCTTGTTTTTGCGTTAGCCCTCTTTGTCAGCAATTTGCTGCAGGGACAGACACAGGGAAAGCTGCTTTGGATACTGCCGGTGACGCTGATCGCAGTCATGCTGGTACGCGGCATTGCAAACACAGTCAACCAGAAATTATCATTTCAGGCATCTTCGAATGTGAAACGCAGACTGCGTGAACTGACGTATGAAAAACTGATGCGGTTAGGCACAAAATACCATGAGAATATTGCTACTTCGGAGGCAGTTCAGATCAGCACAGAGGGCGTTGACCAGTTGGAGATCTATTTTGGAAAATATGTGCCGCAGTTTTTTTACAGTTTATTGGCACCACTCACGTTATTTGTGATCGTTGGTACGATGAGCATGAAAGTAGCAGCAGTGCTGTTACTGTGTGTGCCGTTAATTCCAATCTCAATCGTGGCAGTACAGAAGTTTGCCAAGAAAATGCTGCAAAAATACTGGGGTACTTACACAGAGCTTGGTGATTCTTTTCTGGAAAATCTGCAGGGACTGACCACGTTGAAAATTTATCAGGCAGACGAACGCTATGAGAAGAAAATGGACGAGGAAGCAGAAAAATTCCGAAAAGTCACGATGCGTGTTTTGATCATGCAGTTGAACTCTATCAGTGTCATGGATATCGTTGCTTACGGTGGAGCAGCTATCGGCATGATCTTAAGTGTTCTGGAACTAAGAGCCGGTGCAATTTCGCTGGCACAGTGTTTCTTTATCATTATGGTGTCGGCAGAATTTTTCCTGCCACTGCGTATGCTCGGTTCTTTTTTTCATATTGCAATGAACGGAAATGAGGCGGCAAACAAGATTTTTGCCCTGTCAGACAGTGCAGAAAAAGAAAAAGGAACGAAGACTTCCTGTGATGGAGATACGATTTGTTTTTCACACGTGACATTCGGTTATGAGGAACATCAGCAGGTGTTAAAGGATGTTTCATTTACGATTCCGGAAAAAAGCTTTACGGCAATTGTCGGAGTTTCCGGCTGCGGAAAGAGCACGACCGCATCGCTTTTAATGGGAGATCTGGGTGAGAACAGCGGAGAGATCACCATTGGTGGTGTGCAGGTAAAGGAGCTGGAAGAAGCCTTTTTACATAAGAAAATAACCCGTGTCCGGCATGATAGTTATCTGTTTGCAGGAACATTAAGGGATAATCTTGCTATGGCGATGAAGTCGCCGGATGAAGATAAAATGTATGCGGCTTTAAAACAGGTGGAACTCTATGACACCGTTATGGAAAAGGGCGGTCTTTCTATGGAGATCACAGAGAAGGCAGCAAATCTTTCCGGTGGTCAGAAACAGAGGGTGGCATTAGCGAGAGCCATGCTGCATGACAGCGATATTTATATTTTTGATGAGGCAGCTTCGAATGTGGATGTGGAGAGTGAAAACAAGATTATGGAAGTAATCACAGTGCTTGCAAAGGAGAAGACGGTCATTCTGATCTCACACCGTCTGGCAAACGTTGTGAATGCAGACCAGGTGCTTGTGATGAAAGACGGCATTGTGGAAGAAAGCGGCACGCATGAGAAGCTTATGGAGAAGCACGGATATTACAGAGAACTTTTCCTTGCCCAGAAGGAACTTGAAAATTTCGCAAAATAAGGAGACAAAAATCCTCTCCTCACAAGAGTTCGGATTTTGCTTCGCAAAACAAGGAGGCTTTATGAACAGGAATCGAAGTGGCTTTGCGGTTATGGCAGGGCTGATTGGAATGATAAAACCAATGCTTGGCATCATGCTTTTAGCGGTGCTCATGGGCTGCATTGGCAATCTCATGGCAACATTTATTACGGTACTTGGCGGTTATGGTCTTTTAATCGTGACAGGATATTATGGAAAAATGTCACTAGCACTCATTATAACGCTCATGGCAGTGTTTGCCATTTTGCGCGGCGTACTGCGCTATGCGGAACAGGCGTGCAATCATTTTATTGCGTTTAAACTGCTGGCACGCATCCGGCATCAGGTGTTTGCAGCACTTCGAAAGCTTGCACCAGCAAAACTTGACGGAAGTGAGAAGGGAAATCTGATCTCGATCATTACAAGTGATATTGAACTTCTGGAAGTGTTTTATGCACACACGATCTCACCGATCGCAATCGCTGTGATCACATCGGTTGTGATCGGTGTTTATCTGGGAAGCATGTCTGCGTGGTTTGCGGTGATCGCAGCATGTTTTTACGTGCTGGTCGGCGTTGTGATCCCACTGTGGAATGGAAAAAGAGGAAGCGCCTATGGAAAAAATTACCGGGATTCTTTTGGAAAATTAAATACCACGGTGCTGGATAACCTTTACGGTCTCGAAGAAACCATTCAGTATGAGAGACAGAGGGAGCGCATGAAGGTTATGTCGGAGCAGACCGATGCGTTGGAGCGGGTGAACCGGACCCTTAAAAATCAGGAAAAGACACAGCGTATCTTAACGGACTGGGTGATTCTCGCCTCCGGCGTGGTTATGGCGTGTGCAGGTTCTTATCTCACGGAACGTGGAGCCATTGCAGGGTATCAGGCGGTGACCGCCGTCATTGCGATGATGAGTTCCTTCGGACCGACAGCGGCACTTTCCGCGCTGTCGAACAACTTGAATCAGACACTTGCATGTGGAAACCGTGTGTTGAATCTGTTGGAGGAAGAGCCGGCAGTCTGCGATGTCGAGGTAGGAACGGAATTTGTTTCCGGGGATATCACCTGCGAGCAGGTGGACTTTTCCTATGGAAAAGAACCGATTTTATCTGATTTTACACAGGTGTTTGCAAAAAACAAAATTCACGGAATTCTCGGAAAGAGCGGTTGTGGCAAATCTACGTTATTAAAGCTTCTCATGCGTTTTTACGAGACGGGCGGTGGAAACATTCGTTATGGAGTGGACAATGTCAATGCGATCAACACGGAATCTCTGCGGAAACATATCGCTTACGTGACGCAGGAGACATTTTTATTCCACGATACGATCGAAAACAATATCAAAGTTGCAAAGGCAGACGCAACGCGCGAGGAAGTGATCGAGGCGGCAAAAAAAGCGTCTGTCCACGAGTTTATCTGCTCCCTGCCAAATGGATATGAGACAAATGTAGCAGAACTTGGAAGCTCTTTATCCGGCGGGGAGAGACAGCGTATCGGAATTGCGAGGGCATTCCTGCATGACTGTGAAGTGATCTTATTAGATGAGCCGACGAGCAATATCGACAGTCTGAATGAGGGCATGATCTTAAAGAGTTTACAGGCAGAAAAAGAGGAGAAAACGATTCTTCTCGTGTCCCACCGGAGATCGACGATGGGAATCGTGGATGAGATGACGGTATTTGAATAGGGGGGGACGGATTGCTTTATATAGTCACGGAATAATTGCACAAAAAAGGATAAGTGAAATTGTTACTTTGCACAAAAAGCTTATGTATTACAATAAAAACATCAGAGGTACTTGTAATTCCATACATTTTCGATATAATGTCTTAGATGGTTAAAAAATTAACGAACAAAAACGAGTGAGGTATTTACAATGTACGCTGATGAAAATGTGATCAAAATTAAACACGATGTGCTTTATGAAGTGGCAAAACTTGCATTTGCAGGTGAGCTTGAGGAGAAGAAAGACTACATTGCAAACCAATTAATCCCAGGACCAACAGCACAGTTCCGTTGCTGTATCTATAAAGAGCGAGAGATTATCAGACAGAGAGTCAGACTGGCAGAGGGAAAAGCTCCTGGTCCAGTGGATGACGGTAACGTGATCCAGGTGATAAGTTCTGCCTGTGAAGATTGTCCAATCTCCAGCTATACAGTGACAGAAAACTGCCAGAACTGTCTTGGAAAGGCATGTATCAATGCATGTAAATTTGGTGCGATCGAGCCGGGAAGACTTCGTTCCCACATTGACCCACAGAAATGTAAAGAGTGTGGTAAATGTGCACAGGCCTGTCCATACAATGCAATCGCACACTTAAAGAGACCATGTAAATTCAGTTGTCCGGTCAATGCAATTACATATGACGAGTACGGAATCTCCGTTATCGACGAGAAGAAATGTATCCGTTGTGGAAAATGTATCCACAGCTGTCCATTTGGTGCGATCGGATCTAAGACCTATATTGTAAAAGTAGTTGAAGCATTAAAATCAAATAAAAAAGTTTATGCCATGGCTGCTCCTGCAACAGAGGGACAGTTCGGTGATGATATCACAATGAACAGCTGGAAGAAAGCAATGGAAGCAGTTGGCTTTGACGGTTTCTTCGAAGTTGGTCTCGGCGGAGATATGACAGCTGCTTATGAGGCAGAAGAGTGGGCAGAAGCTTACAAAGAAGGCAAGAAGAAAGTAACTTCCTGCTGTCCTGCATTTGTCAATATGGTAAGACGTCATTTCCCGGAGCTTGCAGACAATATTTCTACCACGATTTCCCCGATGGCTGCAGTATCCCGTCTGATCAAAGCAAAAGATCCGGAGGCAGTTACCGTATTTATCGGACCATGTATCGCAAAGAAATCTGAGGTAGAAGACCAGAAGATCGAAGGCAATGCGGATTATGTATTAACTTATTCTGAAATCCGTGCCATCATGAAAGCGAAGAGCGTGGCATTAGAACCGGATGAGAACAGCTATCAGGAATCTTCTGTATATGGTAAGAGATTTGCCAATGCAGGTGGTGTAACAGCAGCAGTTCTTCAGAGTTTAAAAGAATCTGAAGATGAGATCGATGCAAAGGTATGCCAGTGTAATGGTGCTGCAGAGTGTAAGAAAGCACTGTTATTAATGAAAGCCGGAAGATTACCGGAAGACTTCATCGAAGGTATGGTATGTGAAGGTGGATGTGTTGGCGGACCAAGTGCATTCAACGATCAGATCTCTTCCAAGAAGAACAGAGATGCATTGATCAGCAATGCAGATGGACGTGGAATCCACGAAAACTTAAAGAATTATGACATGGACAGTTTCTCCATGCATCGTGAATAATGTTTATTTTACAGGGCTCGCAGCAGTTGCTGCGGGCTCTTAAATTGTACAATTTGTTTCAATTTAATGTTTTTTATAAAAAATTTGAAAAATAGTGAAAAAAAGGTTGCAATATACATATCCATGTGTTATATTAAATGAGTACTTGGTTCGTTGGTCAAGCGGTTAAGACGCCGCCCTCTCACGGCGGAATCAGGGGTTCGATTCCCCTACGAACTGCTAATGTCATGAAAGGAAGCATATTTATGTGCTTCCTTTTTTGATGTACAAAAAGGCGGTTTGTACTTTGCAAATCGGTGGAAGAGTGCTATACTAGAGAAAATAAGCAGTTTTGAAAGAGTTTTGTGAAAACTGGGGAAGAACAAAGGAGAACATGGGGTTTGAAAAGTATCAGAACAAGATTAACATTATTTTTTCTGCTGATATGTGTGGGATGTCTGGCAATTGCAATGGCAGTGTCTTCCATTTTCAGCAGGTCTGCTTTGACAGACACAAACGACAGGCTGCATGAGCAGCAGGCAGAGTATTATGCGTCTATGATCGACAGCTGGCTTCAGGAAAATACAGGTGATGTGGATGCAGCATGTACCTTTTTGGAGGCAAAGAGCCTGATCGATGAGGTGACGATCCGACCGGTTATGGAACAGTACACAAATAATAACGTGAATGCGATCAATGTCAATGTAGGTTTTGAAAATAAGCTGTTTATTGATGGTACTGGCTGGAAACCGGAAGCTGGATGGGACTGTACGGGAAGACCGTGGTATACGGATGCAAAAGCGGCAGGTGGAGAGAAGTATTTTGGCGATCCTTATGTGGATGCAGTCACTGGAGAATTGATCATCAGTGTGTCTAAGATGTTCCATACAGGCTCCGGCATGGAAGGCGTAGTCAATATGGATCTGAAGCTGAGCACATTGTTTGATATGATGAACGAGATCACCGATACTTCGGATGGCAGTTACAGTTTTATTTATAATGAGAATGGCGCCATTTTAATGCATCCGAACAGTGAGTTTATATCAACTGGTGAGAATGTAGTGAATGTAAGCGATCTGATCGGCGGAGCATACGAGAAGGCAATGACGTCCCAGAGAGCATTTACGGACTATGACGGCAAAGCCAAATACCTGAAGGCTGCCACAGTTGCAGGAAGCGGATGGAAAGAGGTTCTGGTCACACCTGTTGCCGCTTATAACAGTGCAGCGAACGAAATGCTTATGGTTCTCGTTGTGGTTACTGTCCTGTCATCGGTAATTGCAGCAGTACTTGTGATCTTGTATGCCGGAAGCATAACAAAACCGATCCTGAAGATCCAGAAGCAGATCAATCATTTACAGGAACTGAATTTAAAGGAAATTGACATCAAGGAAAACAGACAGAAGGATGAGCTTGGAAGAATGAACCATGATGTGCTGGAGCTGCAGAAGACACTCGGACATATTATACAGCAGATGGGCGACTCCTCCACGAATTTGTCAGAGCAGTATGATATTGTGAATTCTTCCGTTTCTACCCTGCTGGATAATAATGTTTATGTCAAGAACCTGATCGATGAGGTGTTGTCAGCAGTCAGTGAGGAGGCAGACCAGATCCAGACAGCCAATATGTCGTTGAACGATTTTGCGAAGGAGATTGACGAGATTGCATTGCACACAGCCAATATGAATAACAGTGCGACGAAGACAATGGCACAGAGTGAGACAGGTGTCAAGGCAATCGAACTGCTGGGAGAGCAGTTTGAAAAGACGAGAAAGCTTCAGGATGAAGCATACAGCACAGTGGCTGATCTGGAAGAACGCTCGCGCACGATCGATGATATTTCGCAGACGATCAACAGTATTGCAGAGCAGACGTCCTTATTGGCACTGAATGCAAGTATTGAGGCTGCAAGAGCCGGAGAAGCCGGAAAGGGATTTGCTGTTGTTGCAGAAGAGATCGGTAAGCTTGCACGTGCGACCAGTGATGCCACTACCAACATCACTGCTATTATTCTGGAGATTCAGAAAGAAATTGAAGTGGTAAGCAGTCAGATGTTCTCCATGAAAGATGAGACAGAAAAGTGTATGGGAGTTATGGGTGATACCCGTGCCGTATTTGAACAGATCAATCAGGAGATCGATGATGTTGGTGCAGCTGTTCAGGGACTGGAAGGTGCAGTAGGAATTTTGAATTCAAATAAAGCAAAAGTTGTGGATCGGTTTTCAGATATTTCTTCCGAGACAGAAGAACTGGCTGCATCCAGTCAGGATATTTTAGGAAAAGTTGACCAGCAGAGCGTGGAGATGGAAAATATCCATACTGCGATCGAAAGCCTGCACAATGTTGTGACAAAACTGAATGAGATCATGGATCAGTTTACAGTGTAAGCCGGTTAAATCAGAAAAATGTAAAAAATATAAAATAATGCTTGCATTTTTGTTTTTGCTATGTTATATTATGCAAGCATGGTTCGTTGGTCAAGCGGTTAAGACGCCGCCCTCTCACGGCGGAATCAGGGGTTCGATTCCCCTACGAACTGCTCTGTTATTTTTATAACAGCCCAACCCGGAATGCCAGAAACATTGTTTCTGGCATTTTTAAATGCTTTTTTCAATAAAAAGCTTGCAAAATAGAAGAAAGAGTGTTATTTTATTTATGTTAACACGTTGACTTGATTGAGAGAGGGCAAAACCCTCTCTCAATTTATGTTTAGGGGACAGCAACGTGACGGAACACGAAAAAACTGAATATGGAAGGAAGAGGTGTACACATGTCGAAAAAAGAGATGTATGAAGCACGCACCGAAGAACTCATCACCCCGATTTTAGACCGCAGGAATTTTGAACTTGTGGATGTGGAATATGTCAAAGAGGGTAGTACCTGGTATTTACGGGTATACATTGACAAAGAAGGCGGAATCACTTCCGACGATTGCGCAGATGTATCCAGGGAGATGAATGAGATTCTTGACAGAGAGGATTATGTAGAAGGTTCCTATACCTTTGAAGTGAGTTCTCCGGGTCTTGGAAGACCGCTGAAAAAAGAAAAAGACTATATAAGAAGCATGGGGAAGGAACTGGAAATCAGAACCTACCGTGCGATTGACCGGGAAAAAGAATTTTACGGCATTTTAAAAGCATATGATGCCGATACAGTGACAATTGAGCAGGAAGACGGAAAAGAGATGGTATTTGAAAAATCCAATATCGCACTGATCCGCCTGGCTTTTGATTTTTAGCGTAAAATAACAGAAAAAATAATGGAGGATAAAATAATGGCTAAGAATAATGAATTGTTAGAAGCGTTAAATATATTAGAACAGGAAAAAAATATCAGCAAAGAGACTTTACTTGAGGCAATCGAGAACTCACTGATCACTGCATGCAAGAACCATTTTGGAAAGTCTGAAAACGTAAAAGTTAACATTGATCCGGAAACATGTGAATATCATGTATTTCAGGAGAAAAAAGTTGTAGAGAAAGTGGAAGATCCGGTTGAGGAGATCAGCCTTGTCAATGCGAAGATGATCGACTCCAAATACGAACTGGATGACATTGTAAATGTAGAAGTGAAATCCAAAGAGTTCGGACGTATCGCAACACAGAATGCCAAGAACGTGATCTTACAGAAAATCCGTGAGGAAGAGAGAAAAGTTCTTTTTGATGAGTACTACAGCAAAGAGAAAGATATCGTAACAGGTATCGTTCAGCGTTATGTTGGAAAGAATGTGAGCATCAACCTCGGTAAAGTGGATGCCATCCTCACAGAGAATGAGCAGGTAAAAGGCGAGGTATTCCAGCCAACAGAGCGAATCAAAGTTTATATCCTGGAAGTAAAATCTACCTCCAAGGGACCGAGAGTGCTTGTTTCCAGAACACATCCGGAACTGGTAAAACGTCTGTTCGAATCTGAAGTTGCCGAAGTAAAAGACGGAACGGTTGAGATCAAGGCAATCGCACGTGAGGCAGGAAGCAGAACAAAGATCGCAGTATGGTCGAATGATCCTGATGTAGATCCGGTAGGAGCATGTGTTGGTATGAACGGTGCACGTGTCAATGCAATCGTCAATGAACTCCGTGGTGAGAAAATCGATATCATCACCTGGAATGAGAATCCTGCAATGCTCATCGAGAATGCATTAAGTCCTGCAAAAGTTATTTCCGTTATCGCAGATGCAGAAGAGAAAGCAGCAAAAGTAGTCGTTCCTGATTATCAGTTATCCCTTGCAATCGGTAAAGAAGGACAGAATGCAAGACTGGCTGCAAGACTGACAGGATTTAAGATCGATATCAAGAGTGAGACACAGGCGAGAGAAGCCGGAGATTTCTTTGATTACGAGAACGAGTACGAAGATGATGAATACTATGAGGAAGATGGCGAGTACAATGATGCAGACTATCAGGATGACACAGAGTATTCCGAGGAAAATTAATCGAGGATAGCAGATTATGGCAAATAAAAAGATTCCGATGCGTCAATGCATAGGCTGCGGTGAGATGAAGCCTAAGAAAGAAATGATAAGAGTCATTAAGACAGCGGAAGATGAGATAATATTAGATACAACCGGTCGGAAAAATGGCAGAGGTGCATACATTTGTCCAGGAAGCGAATGTCTGCAGAAAGCAATTAAGTGTAAGGGATTAGAACGCTCATTTAAAATGCCGATTCCAAAAGATGTATACGAAATGCTGACAAAGGAGATGGAAGAATTTGAGACCAGATAAAGTTTTATCCATGTTGGGAATTGCAGCAAAATCCGGTAGTGTCGTAAGTGGTGAGTTTTCAACGGAGAAAGCAGTCAAGGAAGGCAGGGCATATCTTGTGATCGTGGCAGGAGATTCCTCTGATAACACGAAAAAGATGTTTTCCAATATGACCGATTTTTATGAGGTTCCAATGTATATTTATTCTGACAAAGAGACATTGGGACACTGTATTGGAAAAGAATTTCGTGCATCACTTGCAATTGTAAATGAAGGGCTTGCCCATTCCGTGGAAGACAAATTGAAACAGACAATAACAACTGAATAATGGAGGAGTCAGAATATATGGCAAAAATGAGAGTTCATGAACTTGCAAAAGAGTTAGAGATAAAATCACAGGAAATTATAGAGAGTTTAAGCGGTACAGAGTACGAGATCAAGTCCGCAAGCAGCAACATTGATGATGCTGCGCAGGAGATAATCCGTAAAAAGTACAAAAAATCCGCATCAAAGGCAGAAGAAAAACCTGCCGCAGAGAAAGCGGAAAAACCAGCTGCACCAAAGGCAGAGGAGAAGGCAAAACCAGAGAAAACTCAGCCTGAGAAAGCTGCAGATGGTGAGCATGACAGACCAAAGAAAAAGTCCAGCATTACAGCTGTGTTCAATGCACAGTACAGCAAACAGGGTGCAGGACATGGAAATAACAGAAGACCGAACCAGGGAGCAAAAGGCGGCAGACCACAGGATGGCAGACGCCCGGCAAATGACCGTGGTGAGAGACCAGCAGGTCAGGCAAAACCAACGATGTCCGGCAATGATATGAGAAAGTACTTTGACAGTCTGATCAATCCAAATGCCGGAAAAGAGACAGAGAGCAAAGCTCCAAAAGCAGAGGAAGTTAAGACGGAAACTGCACAGAGCGCACCGGCAGCACAGGAGAGAGTTTTCAAAAAACCAACTGAGAATGTGTATGAGCAGATGCGTCAGCAGGAGAAGACATCCAGACCAAATCAGGACAACAGACGTCCACAGGGAGACCGCCCGGCAAGAAATGGACAGAATGGCGGATACAATAACCGTGCAAACGGCGACAGACCATCCCGTCCACAGGGAGACCGCCCATACAGAAATAATAATGGCGAAGGTGGATATAATAATCGTAACAATGGTGACAGACCTGCCCGTCAGGGAGATAACAGAGGCCAGAGACCAAACGGCGGAAACCAGAGACCGTTCAACAGTGGAAGACCGGGACAGGGATTCAATCAGGGAGACCGCAACGGAGGACGCAATAATAACTTCCGTGGAAGAGATAACGGTGGAAGATTAGACCGTGAAATTGACAAGTTCAATAAGGATTCTGCACCATTGGCAGAGGAGATGCGCGGAAAAGAGACACGTGAGAGAGAACGTGACAACAAGAACCGCAACGGAAAACAGCGTGGTGATTACGATGTTTTAGGAAGCAAGAAGCAGGAGCGTTTTGTAAACTTAGAGAAGAATGGCGGCAAGAAGAAACCACAGCAGCAGCCACAGCCAAAACAGGAAGAAGATACCATCAAGACACTGGTTCTTCCGGAGAAACTTACCATCAAAGAGCTTGCTGACAAGATGAAAGTACAGCCGGCAGTGATCGTAAAGAAATTATTCTTAAAAGGAACGATGGTAACAGTCAATCAGGAAATCGATTACGATCAGGCTGAGGAGATTGCTTTAGAGTTTAACTGCATCTGTGAGCCGGAAGAGAAAATCGATGTGATTGCAGAACTCTTAAAAGAGGAAGATGATGCAGAAGAGACATTAGTTGCACGTCCACCGGTTGTATGTGTTATGGGTCACGTTGACCATGGTAAAACATCCCTTCTGGATGCAATCCGTTCTACCCGTGTGACAGACAGAGAGGCAGGCGGTATCACACAACATATCGGTGCTTCTGTGGTATCCATCAACGGACAGAAGATCACATTCCTTGATACACCTGGACATGAAGCCTTCACAGCAATGCGTATGCGTGGTGCAAATTCTACAGATATCGCAATCCTTGTAGTTGCGGCTGATGACGGTGTTATGCCACAGACGGTAGAGGCAATCAACCATGCAAAAGCAGCCGGAGTTGAAATTATTGTTGCAATCAACAAGATTGATAAACCAAGTGCAAACATCGAGAGAGTAAAACAGGAGTTGTCCGAGTATGAACTTATTCCGGAAGACTGGGGTGGAAGTACTATTTTCTGTCCGGTATCTGCTCATACAAAAGAAGGTATTGACAACTTGCTGGAGATGATCCTTTTAACAGCAGAAGTGCTTGAGTTAAAAGCAAATCCAAACCGTAAAGCAAGAGGTCTTGTCATCGAGGCACAGCTTGATAAAGGACGCGGAGCAGTTGCCACTGTATTAGTACAGAAAGGTACTTTAAGAGTCGGTGATCCAATCGCCTGCGGAAGCTGCTTTGGTAAAGTCCGTGCGATGATCGATGATCAGGGAAGAAGAGTAAAAGAGGCAGGTCCATCTACTCCGGTTGAGATCCTTGGTCTGTCCGCTGTCCCGGAAGCAGGTGAGACATTCGTTTCTACTGATTCTGAGAAAGAGGCAAGAGCATTTGCTGACACTTATATTTCCGAGAGTAAGAATAAGCTGATCGAAGACACGAAGGCAAAGATGTCCTTAGACGATCTGTTCTCACAGATCCAGTCTGGAAATGTAAAAGAATTAAATATTATCGTAAAAGCAGACGTACAGGGTTCTGTAGAAGCAGTAAAACAGAGTCTTGTAAAACTGTCCAACGAGGAAGTAGTTGTAAAAGTCATCCATGGTGGTGTAGGTGCGATCAACGAGTCCGATATCATCTTAGCATCCGCTTCCAACGCAATTATCATTGGATTTAACGTTCGTCCGGATCCGACAGCAAAAGTGACAGCAGACAGAGAGAACGTTGACGTACGTCTCTATAAAGTCATTTACAATGCAATCGAAGATGTGGAAGCAGCTATGAAGGGTATGTTAGATCCTGTATTCGAGGAGAAAGTACTCGGTCATGCAGAAGTGAGACAGATCTTCAAAGCATCCGGTGTTGGTAATATCGCAGGTTCCTATGTGCTTGACGGTGTGTTCCAGAGAGGCTGCAAAGTCCGTATTTCCCGTGAAGGAACACAGATCTTTGAAGGAAATCTTGCGTCACTGAAGAGATTCAAAGACGACGTAAAAGAGGTAAAAGCCGGATACGAGTGCGGTCTTGTATTTGAAGGATTTAATGATATTGCTGAGCTTGATATTGTGGAAGCATATACCATGGTAGAGGTTCCTAGATAAAAAAGAGGCATAAAATATGAGAAAAAACAGTATTAAAAATACCAGGATCAACGGAGAGGTTCAGAAAGAATTAAGTAACATTATCCGTGGTGAGATCAAAGACCCGCGCATTAATCCACTGACAAGTGTAGTTGCAGTGGAGGTAGCTCCGGATCTGAAAACCTGTAAGGCATATATCAGTGTCTTAGGAGATGAAAAATCCCAGCAGGATACGATCAAAGGCTTAAAGAGTGCAGAGGGTTATATCAGAACCATGCTTGCAAAGAGCATTAACCTGAGAAACACACCACAGATCACCTTTATCTTAGACCAGTCCATTGAATATGGTGTCAAAATGTCAAAAATGATCGATGATGTAACCAAAGATATCGCAGATAAGACAGAGGAATAGAGATGACAAACTTTGATGTTTATCTGGCAGATGCAAAAACAGTTGCCATTGCGGGTCATGTGAGACCGGATGGCGACTGTGCAGGCTCCTGCCTCGCTACATACAATTATATTAAAAACTATTTTCCACATGTGAAGGTCGATCTTTACTTGGAGCCGATCCCGAATATTTTCAAGTTTATGAAGCGTTCGGAAGAGATTTTGAGTGAGTGGCCGGATGACAGGAAATATGATCTGTTTATCGCACAGGACTGTGGGGATGCAAAACGTCTTGGCAATGCTGCAAAGTATTTTGAATCGGCAGAACATACGATCTGTGTGGATCATCATGTGAGCAATCAGAACTTTGCAGAACATAACTATATTTTCCCAGACGCAAGTTCCACCTGTGAACTGATCTTTGAACTGCTTCCAGACGAGCGCATTGACCGGGAGATCGCAGAATGTATCTACACCGGAATGGTGCATGATACCGGTGTTTTCCAGTATTCCTGCACTTCCAGAAAAACGATGGAGATCGCAGGAAAGCTTATCGAAAAAGGAATTAACTTCCCAAAGATAGTCGACGAGACATTCTTTACGAAAACGTATAACCAGAACCGCATTATGGGACTTGCCCTGATGAAAAGTGTTCTGCATCTGGACGGAAAGTGCATTTCCAGTGTCATCACGAAGCAGGAGATGGAAGAGTATGATGTGCTTCCAAAGCACTTAGATGGGATCGTCAGCCAGCTTCGGGTGACAAAAGATGTGGAAGTTGCCATATTCCTGTATGAGTTAGAGGATGGAGAATTTAAGGTCAGCACAAGATCCAAAGAACTTGTTGACCTGTCAGAGATCGCTGTGAAGTTTGACGGCGGCGGTCATGTGAGGGCTGCTGGTTTTTCCATGAAGGGAGAACCGGAGCAGATTATCGAAGCTATTTTGGAAGAAGTAAAAAAACAGCTTTAGAAAATAATGAAGAAAAAGGATACACTATGGTCAACGGAATCATTAATGTATATAAAGAAAAAGGGTATACATCTTTTGATGTAGTGGCAAAACTCCGTGGTATCTTTAAACAGAAAAAAATCGGACACACAGGGACACTCGATCCGGATGCGGAAGGGGTGTTGCCTGTGTGTCTTGGTAAAGCCACAAAAGTCTGTGACCTGCTCACCGATAAAAGCAAAGAATATGAGACAGTGCTCTTATTGGGCAAGGTGACAGATACCCAGGATATCACCGGTACAGTGCTGGAGGAGAAAGATGTGAAGGTGACAGAGGAAGCTGTGAGGGAGACAGTCCTTTCTTTTGTGGGGGACTATATGCAGATCCCACCGATGTACTCTGCGCTGAAAGTCAATGGAAAAAAACTCTGTGATCTCGCAAGGGAAGGCAAAATTGTAGAGCGTCAGGCAAGACCTGTGAAGATTTTAACGATTGACATTCTGGATGTTACGCTTCCGAGGGTGCGTATGCGTGTACACTGTTCCAAGGGAACGTATATCCGCACTTTATGTCAGGATATCGGGGAAAAACTTGGCTGTGGCGGCTGTATGGAATCACTGCTCCGCACGCAGGTGTCTGAGTTTTTGTTAAAGGATGCCTTGAAGATCGGGGAGATCGGGCAGCTTGTGCAGGAGTGTGCGAAGGAATTTCCGCCGGAAGCATGGAACAGGGCATGTTTTCCGTTTGTGCGGTCTGTGGATTCTGTTTTTACACAGTATCAGAAAGCAGTCGTGCCGGAGCAGTTTGCAAAAGTACTGTATAATGGAAACCGGATCGAGCCGGAGATGATCCGCTCGTTTGAGGAATCTATGCAGCAAAAACCGATCAGAATTTATGATGAAAAGGATCACTTTATCGGAATTTATGAATTCCAGCAGGAGAGGGGAAACTTCAAACCTGTGAAAGTGTTTATGGAAGAATGAAATATATAAAAAATACACTGGATTTTCATGTCGGAGAACCTACTGTCATTTCTCTAGGAAAGTTTGATGGTATCCATCGCGGACATGAACTTTTAATGGAAAAACTTGCGCAGAAAAAGGAGGAAGGATTAAAGGCAGCTATTTTTACCTTTGATATTCCGCCGAAAAAAAATGTGGAACATGCTGAGGCAAAGGTGCTTACCACGAACGAGGAGAAAATGCATATTTTTGAAGGGATCGGGATAGACTATCTCATCGAATGTCCCTTTACGAGAGAAGTGATGTGCATGGAACCGGAAGATTTTATCCGTATGCTCGTAGAAAAATTAAATGTAAAATGTATCGTGGCAGGGGAAGATTTTCATTTTGGACACAACAGACGCGGTGATTATCAGATGTTAAAAAGATATGCACCGGTCTATGGTTATGAGGCACTTATTCTCTCAAAAATGAAAGAGGATGAGCGGGATATCAGCAGTACTTTTGTCCGCGAAGAGATCATGGCTGGAAATATTGAAAAAGCCAATCATCTATTAGGCTACCGCTATTTTGTGACCGGAATGGTAAAACACGGGAATCAGATCGGAAGGACGATCGGGATCCCGACGATCAATCTGATCCCACCGGAGGAAAAACTTCTGCCGCCTTTTGGCGTCTATGTGACAGAAGTGTTTATCGATGATAAAAGGTATTACGGTGTCACAAATGTAGGGTGTAAACCTACGATAAAAGGAAATAATCCGGTCGGGGTGGAGACACATCTTCTGGATTTCAGGGAAGATGTGTATGAGAAAGTGGTAACGGTTGAATTTCTGACAATGATCCGGGAAGAGCGCAGGTTTGATAGCATCGAAAAACTACAGGAACAGATGATGAATGACATTGCATTTACAAGAACTTTTTTCGCAAAAATGAAATAGGATGAATTGAAAAGCAAATGCCACTTTGCAAAATTCGATCCTATAAATATTACAAAAATGTTACAAATGTGATTGACATTGTAATAAATGACTGCTATACTGTAAAAAGTTTGAAAAATATATTTTGTTAGATGAAAAAGAAGCAGAAAGACATGCAGATGTTCAGGAGGCATTATGAAATCCAAATATATCAGAGCAATATGTCTTGGAGCAGCAGGATTACTAGTTATTTCCACTGCAGCAATCAACAATCATAAACAGAGTGAAGATGTGACAGCAAGGGCAGCTGTCACATCTTCTGTAATAGAAGAAAGTGCAGAGACGGTCGATGCAGGTGTGACAGCCGGTATTGCAAGCGTGACAGCACAGGCACTTGCCAGTGATGAAGACGTGGCAACTGTTTCTGATACAGATACAGAACTTACAGCAGCAGCACAGGAGGAAGTGACATCCGTATATGGATATACGAATCTTGGAATCGCAGTGGTAGATTCCGGTAACTTAAATGTCCGTGAGGCACCGGGAACCGATGCAACACTTGTCGGTAAGATGCCAAACCATGCAGCCTGCGAAGTGTTAGGCGTGGATGGGGAATGGACACAGATCCAGTCTGGTGAAGTCACCGGATATGTAAAGTCTGAGTATCTGGTAACCGGAAATGAGGCGGCCGCACTGGCAGAGCAGATAAAAGAGACGGTTGCCAAAGTAACGACGACAACTCTTTACGTGAGGGAAGAGCCGAATACAGACTGCAATATTGTGACTTCTATGCCAATGGGCGAGGAGTTAGAGGTTGTAGAGCAGTTAGATGGCTGGGTAAAAGTAAGTATCGACAGTGATGAGGGATATGTATCCGCAGACTATATTGAGATCAATACCGAGCTTCCGACAGCTATGACCATGACGGAAGTAAGATATGGACAGGGTGTCTCGGATGTCCGTGTGGATCTGGTATCTTATGCATGCCAGTTCGTAGGAAATCCTTATGTGTGGGGTGGTACAAGCCTGACAAGAGGCGCGGACTGTTCCGGTTTTGTCATGAGTGTATTTGCAAACTATGGTGTTTCACTGCCACATTCTTCTGGTTCGCAGGCAGGCTGCGGAACAAGCATCTCTGCATCGGAAGCACAGCCGGGAGATTTGTTCTTCTATGGTAATGGAAGCAGGATCAATCATGTGGCGATCTATATTGGAAACGGACAGGTGGTACATGCAAGTTCCCCTCGTACCGGAATCAAAATCTCCGGTGCATACTACCGTAATCCGGTAAAAGTAGTCCGTGTATTGCAGGATTAATCTGGCTTAATTATAAAATTTTTGTTTACAAATACAGAAAGACTGTGTTATACTATTCAGGCATGAGTTTAGCCCATATTCGGTGAATGGACACTCCGACCTTTCGCTGAGTATCATGTTTTATTGGGTGATTAAGAATAAGAAGGAGGATCATAACATGATCGCAAAAGAAAAGAAACAGGAAATTATCGCTAAATATGGTAGAACAGCAAATGATACTGGATCTCCAGAGGTACAGGTAGCTCTTTTAACAGCTCGTATCACAGAGTTAACAGATCACTTAAAAGAGAACCCAAATGATCATCATTCCAGAAGAGGTCTTCTGAAAATGGTAGGTCAGAGACGTGGTTTACTTGCTTACTTAAAGAAAATCGATATCGAGAGATACCGTGCATTGATCGACAGCTTAGGCTTGAGAAAGTAATAGTAGGTATAAGCAGAATAGAGCGGAGTTTTCACCGCTCTATTTTTTTGCTTGTATATTCCGAATATTTCTAGTACAATAAAACGAGGCAGAAGTCTAAATACCCGAGACCACTGAAGGGTACATGGCAGACAGGCATGTATGGTTCAGTAGTTTCGGTACTTCTGTTTTAGTCACACAGTATGCTGTGGCGTATACAAAATTTAAAGGAGAGAAAACATGTATAAAAGTTTTTCAATGGAACTTGCCGGCAGAACTCTTACGGTAGATATCGGAAGAGTGTGCGCACAGGCAAACGGCGCTGCATTGATCAAATATGGTGAGACAACTGTATTATCTACTGTAGTAGCATCAGACAAGCCAAGGGATGGAGTAGATTTCTTCCCATTAAGCGTAGAGTTCGAGGAGAAAATGTACGCAGTAGGAAAGATCCCGGGTGGATTCAATAAGAGAGAGGGAAAAGCATCTGAGAATGCAATCCTTACTTCCCGTGTTATCGACCGTCCAATGAGACCATTATTCCCAAAGGATTATCGTAATGATGTTACTTTGAATAACATGGTAATGTCCGTAGATCCGGAGTGCCGCCCTGAGGTGGTTGGTATGATCGGTTCTGCACTTGTAACAACCATGTCAGATATCCCATTCGATGGACCATGTGCCATGACACAGATGGGTATGGTAGACGGTGAGTTCATCGTAAACCCATCCCAGAAAGTATGGGATGAAGGCGATTTACAGTTAACAGTCGCTTCTACCAGAACAAAAGTTATCATGATCGAAGCCGGAGCAAATGAAATCCCGGAAGAGAAAATGATCGAAGCAATCTACAAATGCCATGATGTAAACCAGACAATTATCCAGTTTATGGATAAGATCGTTGCGGAATGTGGCAAACCAAAACATGAATACACAAGCTGTGCAATCCCGGATGAGATGTTTGCTGCAATGAAAGAGATTGTGACTCCGGAAGATATGGAGAACGCAGTTTTCACAGATGAAAAACAGAAACGTGAAGAGAACATCCGTGAGATCACAGATAAACTGGCAGAGGCATTTGCCGATAAGGAAGAATGGCTTGCTGTTTTAGGTGAGGCCGTTTACCAGTATCAGAAAAAGACAGTACGTAAGATGATCTTAAAAGATCACAAACGTCCAGATGGCCGTGCAATCAACCAGATCCGTCCATTGGCAGCAGAAGTTGATCTGATTCCTAGAGTACATGGTTCTGCAATGTTTACCCGTGGACAGACACAGATCTGTGATGTTGTTACATTGGCTCCATTATCTGAAGTACAGAAGATTGATGGACTTGATGCAAATATTACAACAAAGAGATATATTCATCAGTATAATTTCCCTGCATACTCTGTAGGTGAGACAAAAGTATCCCGTGGTCCGGGACGTCGTGAGATTGGACACGGAGCACTTGCTGAGAAAGCACTTGTTGCAGTACTTCCTTCTGAGGAGGAATTCCCATATGCAATCCGTGCGGTATCCGAGACATTTGAGTCTAACGGTTCTACTTCCATGGCATCTACCTGTGCATCCTGTATGGCACTTATGGCTGCAGGTGTACCAATCAAATCCATGGTAGCAGGTATCTCCTGTGGTCTTGTAACAGGTGATACAGATGATGATTATATCGTACTTACGGATATCCAGGGACTTGAGGACTTCTTCGGAGACATGGACTTCAAAGTAACCGGTACCCATAAAGGTATCACAGCAATCCAGATGGATATTAAGATCCATGGTCTGACAAGACCAATCGTAGAGGAGGCAATTGCAAGAACACGTGAGGCAAGACTTTACATTATGGATGAAGTAATGTCCAAAGCAATTTCAAAACCTCGTAAAGAAGTTGGTGCATACGCTCCTAAGATCATCCAGATTCAGATCGATCCAAATAAGATCGGTGATGTGGTTGGTCAGAAAGGTAAGACCATCAACGAGATCATTGCCCGCACAGATGTCAAGATCGACATTACAGATGAGGGTGCAGTATCTGTATGTGGAACAGACAAAGAGAAGATGGCGGAAGCAATCGACATGATCAAGACGATCACAACTGATTTTGAGGAAGGCCAGATCTTCACAGGAACAGTTGTAAGCATCAAAGAGTTTGGTGCATTTATCGAGTTCGCTCCTGGAAAAGAAGGAATGGTACACATTTCCAAGATTTCCAAAGAGAGAATCAATCGTGTAGAAGATGTTCTTACATTAGGTGATAAAGTAACAGTTGTCTGCCTTGGAAAAGACAAGATGGGAAGAATCAGCTTCTCCATGAAAGATGTTCCAGAGAACAACTAATAAACGAATAAAATAGAAAAAATAATATGTGAGGTGTTTTCCAAAAGTGTTACTTTCGGGGAACACCTTATTTTGTTTGACAATAGAATGTCCGCGGAGCGTGCATGCTATTGTTTTGGCTTTGTCACTGGAAGTTTCTGATTTTCATATACTGATAAAAAAAAGGATAACATTTATGGATCGAGTGAAACGTGTCATTCATTGTGACCGTGCATATAAAATGGGTTTGAACGGCAAAAATATCACTGTGGCGGTCATGGATACCGGGATTGCCCCACATCTGGACTTTGACCAGAGAATTTTACATTTTGAGGATTTCTGCCAGAAGAAACTTGCGGCGTATGATGATAATGGGCATGGAACGCATGTCGCAGGAATCATTGGCGGCAGTGGACTGATGTCTAAGGATAAGCGCGGCGTGCGGCTGTTAAGTGGGGTGGCGCCAAGGGTTCGTTTTGTGGTACTAAAAGTATTGGACCGGAAGGGGAACGGAGTTACCAGCCATGTGTTAGAGGGAATGGACTGGCTTTTACAAAACCGGGAGAAATATCAGGTGAAAATTTTAAATATTTCAGTCGGGATGATGGCAAGCGCAGGAAAAAATGAGCAGGAGCAGCTGCTTCACGCTGTGGACGAGGCGTGGAATCAGGGAATCATGGTGGTGACAGCGGCGGGAAATAATGGTCCAAAGGAAAACTCTGTCACAATTCCGGGAATTTCCAGAAAAGTGCTGACGGTCGGAAGCTGGGATGATAATGTGACAGAAACAGGAAACAGTGGGAGACTGACAAAAAATTACAGCGGATCCGGGCCAACGGAATGCTGTATCGTGAAACCGGAAGTCCTTGCACCTGGCACGAATGTGAAAAGCTGCAGTAAAGATGCAAAGGGATATGTTGTGAAAAGCGGAACCTCGATGGCAGCACCTGTAGTTTCCGGTGCGGTTGCGCTTGCATATCAGAAACACCCGGATTATACGCCGGCAGAGATGAAATTAAAACTCTATGAGAGTGTATATCCGAGAGGGGAGCAGATTGGCAGAAAATGCTGGGGAATGTTACATGTGAACAACCTTGTAGTTTGACATTTTAATAGTCTAATATTAGAATAATGGGAAAGGGGCGATGAATACAGATGAAAAAAATAGCACATTTATTATTAGGAAGATTTTCAATCGTTGCAGTTTCCATTATCCTCCAGTTTTTCTGGCTTGTAATGGTCATGTATCAGTTCAGTTATCAGTTTACCTATGCAAACCTTGCAATTCGTGTGATCGCAATTATTGTGGTGCTGGTGATCGTAAACCGTTGGACGAATCCGGCAAATAAACTTTCGTGGACATTCATTATCCTGCTGTCCCCGGTGCTTGGACTGTTATTATATATGATTTTTGGCAGATCAGGTCTTACAAAGAGAACGCAGGAACGTATGGATTCTGTGAACCGGGAAGTGAGTGCGTGTCTTTATCAGACACCGGAGATCAAAGAGCAGTTAGAGAGGGAGGACATCTCTGTTTGCCGTCAGTCCAAGTATATCAATGACTGGGCAGGATTCCCACTTTATCATAATACGTCCACAAAATACTACCGCTGTGGGGAAGAGATGTTCCCGGATATGCTTGCGGAGCTGGAAAAGGCAGAACATTTTATTTTCCTGGAGTATTTTATTGTAGATATGGGAACGATGTTTGACCGCATCGTGGAAGTGCTTGAGCGAAAAAGCAAAGAGGGTGTGGATGTCCGGCTGATCTATGATGATATTGGCTGCATCAACACACTGCCGCCAAAATATTATAAGATATTGCAGGCAAAAGGCATTAAGTGTGCCGCGTTTAACCCATTCCGTCCGATTATGTCCGTTATTATGAATAACCGGGATCATAGGAAGATTTTTGTGGTTGATGGAAAAGTTGGATTTACTGGAGGAATCAATCTTGCGGACGAATATATCAATGTGGCGTCACGGTTTGGCTACTGGAAAGATACCGGAATCCGTTTAGAGGGCGAAGCTGTGTGGAGTATGACCACAATGTTTTTGGAAATGTGGAATTACATTAACCATTCCTCTGAGGATTACAAACAGTTCATGCCGCAGGTATACCAGAAAGCACCTTTTGAGGAAGACGGCTATGTACAGCCTTATGGTGATACACCGTTAGATCATGAGACAGTAGGAGAGAATATTTATCTGAACATTATCAACCATGCAGAGCGGTATGTATATATTTTCACGCCGTATCTGATCATTGACAATGAGATGTTGGTGAGCCTGTGCAACGCTGCAAAGCGTGGTGTGGATGTGCGGATTGTGACACCGGGAATCCCGGATAAGAAAATGATTTTCCTTTTGACGCAGTCCCATTATAAACCGCTGCTCAAATGTGGTGTAAAAATTTATCAGTATACACCTGGTTTTATTCATGCCAAGAGTTTTCTCTGTGATGATAAGATTGGAACTGTGGGCAGCATCAATCTCGATTACCGCAGTCTGTACCTGCATTTTGAGTGTGGAGTGTTCATGTATAAGACGAAAGCCTTGATGCAGTTGAAAGAGGACTGTATGGATACTTTTGCGGCTTCCGAGGAAATGACATTGGAATTCTGCAGAGGTCAGAATGTGTTCATTCGTATTTTCCAGGGCATGATGCGCCTGTTTGCACCGTTGCTGTAAAATGGTAACAAAGGGTGGAGAGCCGGTGAGAGGTTTCGCTGCCCTTTGCTTTTTGATACAGTTTATTTACACTTTATTCCGGTAATAATTCGCAGATTTATGGCAGGTACATTTGCAGTGATTCCATAAAATAATCTTTGTAGACAGCGGCGGCAATATCCTCGCTGCATAAAATGTCGACCGTTCCAAGTTCCCTGTCGCCCAGTTTATAGACAGCGCGCCCGATGACATCACCGGATGCAACCGGGGCTTCCACAGATTCCGGCAGTTCCAGTTCTTTTGTGATACCGGAGAGATCGGAACCGTCTGTAACCACATATTGAAATGGGGAGCGGTAGCAGAGAGAGACTTCATCGGAAATTCCTTTTTTTAATGGGAGTGCGGCGAGTGTGTCGGTGTTCTCATCCGAATAAATCCGACATTTGGAAAAACCGTAATTTAAAAGTGTGGCTGCATCGGCAAACCGGATCTTAAAATCCGGGGCGGCCATGACGACTGCAATCAGTTCCATGCCGTCCTTTACTGCGGTGGCGGAGACACAGTACTTTGCAAGGCTCGTCGAGCCGGTCTTAAGCCCGGTTGCATACTGATATTGCCGGATCAGCTTGTTGGTGTTTGTCAGACCAAATTCCTCCGAACCGCGTCTTGTGACGTGCGTGATCGTATCCATCCAGATGGTAGAATAATTATGGATCTGTGGGTATTTCGTGGTCAGCTCGCGGGACATCAGGGCAACATCATAGGCGCTTGTCATATGTCCGTCAACGTCAAGACCACAACAATTTACAAATGTAGTGTCGTTCATGCCAAGTCCTTTGGCACGCGCATTCATTTTTTCTACGAAAGCGGCTTCACTGCCGCAGATAAATTCCGCCATGGCAACGCATGCGTCATTGGCACTTGCGATGCTGATACATTTGATCATGGTGTCGACGGTCTGCGTTTCATTCGGTTCCAAAAAGACCTGCGAGCCACCCATGCTGGCAGCGTATTCTGACACGGTGACAGTATCTTCTAAAGAAATCTGGCCGGATTCGATCGCGTCAAAAATGAGAATTAGCGTCATGATTTTCGTGATACTTGCAGGGCGGAGGACTGTATGGGAATTTTTTTCATACAGAATCGTTCCGGTAGATGCTTCCATGAGAAGAACGCTCGGGGCAGACAGATTGAGAACGTCAGACGAATCAGCCGCCGGAGTGGATTCCGCCGGTGTCTCGGAAAGAACAAAGGTTCTCTCAAAGGAAAAAATGTTTTTTGGGAGAATATTGTCCTGACACAAAAAATGGTACGGTGACAGGAGGGAAAAACTGCTTCCAAGGAGCAGGTTTGCAGAAAGAAGGGCAGAGCATAACAGGCGCATTTGGGATACCTCCGAAAATTTTGGGTTTCAGTGTCACATATCTGCAAAAAGGCGCAGCCTGCGACGTTTCTACTTCATTTTAGCCGGAGAACCTGTACATTATGCTTGCTTTTTTTTCGGTTTCCATATAAAATTGATACGTTGCGATTTACAAATTAATTTCTTATGGTTTGTGTCATGGCAGACCGGACGAAGCATTGCAAGGAAGTTATCATATATGGAGCTGACGGTAAAACTTCAGGTGTTTGAAGGCCCACTGGATCTGCTTTTACATCTGTTGGAAAAAAATAAAGTGAATATTTATGATATCCCGATTGTAGAGATCACGAATCAGTACATGGAATATATCGCGGAGATGAAGCGGAATGACTTAAATGTCATGAGTGAATTTCTGGTCATGGCTGCCACGTTGATCGATATTAAGTCCAGGATGCTGCTTCCGAAGAAAGAATCCGAGGAGGAAGAGGAGGAAGATCCGAGGGCAGAACTTGTACAGCAGCTGCTGGAGTACAAGATGTACAAGTGCATGGCTTATGAACTCAGGGACAGACAGATGGATGCGGAGCAGGTGTTTTTTAAGGTACCTACGATCCCACCGGAGGTTGCAGAGTATGAGGAACCGGTAGATCTTGCAGAATTAGTCGGGGATATGGATCTGGCAAAGCTGGATCAGATTTTTAAGTCCATTATGAAAAAACAGGTGGACAAGATTGACCCGGTGCGTTCGAAGTTTGGTAAGATCGAGAAGGAAGAAGTTTCACTTTCGGATAAGATGGTGTATGTGGAGGACTTCTGCAAAACACACAGAAATTTCAGCTTCCGCAACCTTCTGGAAGCGCAGGCGAGCAAGGTGGAAGTGATTGTTACTTTTTTGGCAATATTAGAGCTGATGAAGGTGGGAAAGATTTTTATCTCACAGGAACACACTTTTGATGATATTAAGATAGAATCGAAAATAGCCGCTTAACAGGTCTTGACGGCATAGGGAATAGATGAATGGAAGAAAAGAATTATGAATCGATTGTGGAGGCAATCCTTTTTACCATGGGAGAATCCGTGGAACTGGAAAAAATTGCCGCTGCATTGGAATTAGATAAAAAAGAGACAAAGAAAATTATTGAACATCTCATGAAAGAATATGAGAAGCCGAGCATTGGCATGAAGATCATCGAGCTGGACGGAGCCTATCAGATGTGTACGAAAAGCGAAATGTATGAGTACCTGATACGGATTGCTAAGCAGCCGAAAAAACATGTGCTCACAGATGTACTTTTAGAGACACTCTCCATTATTGCGTACAAGCAGCCAATCACAAAGGTGGAGATTGAGAAGATCCGCGGTGTTTCCTGCGACCATGCGGTCAACAAGTTAGTCGAGTACAATCTGGTGAAGGAACTCGGCAGATTAGATGCACCGGGACGTCCGCTTTTGTTTGGCACGACGGAGGAGTTCTTAAGAAGCTTTGGTGTGCAGTCCCTGGATGAACTGCCAATGTTAGATCAGGTTCAGATCGAGGAGTTCAAGCAGGAAGCAGAAGAAGAGATGAAAGTAAAACTGGATATATAAGGAGAACAGAGCGCAAAGAGTCATGAGTAACTTTTTGCGCTATTTTTGTTTGTGGAAAAACGTTTTTATTTTTGCAGGACGGATCATCCAAAAGCATACCGTATTTCATTTCTGCATATAGATGGGTGAAGAGAAAAAATAGGTTTTTGGTTTGAAAAAAGTAATTGCGATTATTATATGTCTGGTCATTTTGTTTACATATCCGGCAAAAATATTGGCAGCGCAGGAGCCGCCGAAAGAAACGGAACTTTTTGCAAAGGCGGCAGTTTTAATGGATGGCGGTTCCGGGCGCGTTTTATATAGTAAAAACGGATCAGAAGCACTTGCCAATGCGAGTACCACCAAAATATTAACCTGCATTATTGCACTGGAAAACTGTGATTTAGAGCAGATCGCCGAGGTGTCTGTGCAGGCAGCGAAGGCGCCAAAAGTGCATCTGGGTGCACCGGCAGGACAGAAATTCCGGATGAAAGATCTCATTTACGCGATGATGCTAGAGTCCTTTAATGACTGTGCAGTCGTTATCGCAGAGCAGGTTGCCGGTACAACGGAGCATTTTTCAAAGATGATGAATGACTATGCAAAAAAAATCGGGTGCGCTGACACTTTTTTTATAACGCCAAATGGATTGGATGCACAGAAGGACAGCCGGTTTCACCACACGACCGCGGAAGACCTTGCGCGGATCATGCGCTACTGCATTAAGGAATCTCCAAAGGCAGACCTGTTTTTAAAAATCACCGGGGAGGCAGAGCATGCGTTTACCGATGTGAGTGGAAAATATGCCTACCATTGTTACAACCATAATGCATTTTTGAAAATGATGGATGGGGCAATTTCCGGGAAGACAGGATTTACGGGAAACGCAGGATACTGTTATGTGGGGGCACTGGAACAGAATGGAAAAACATATATTGTGGCACTGCTGGCATGTGGCTGGCCAAACAATAAAACTTATAAATGGTCGGATACGAGAAAGCTTATGGAATACGGACTTGCCGCTTACGAACGCTGCAATCTGGACGATATTGCACTGGATGAGAGCAGATTTGCACCGGTTCCCGTTGAAAATGCACAGGGCGACAGGATTGGGAAACAGATGTATATGAAACTGCATGCTGTCCTGAAAAAGGATGTCTCCCATGTGCTGCTCGGAGAGGGGGAACAGGTGACGGTGGAGTATCGAATCGCACAAAAACTGAGTGCACCGGTAAAAAAAAGAAGCTGTGTCGGAGCTGTCTATTATAAACTGGGCGACATGGTATTGCGGGAATATCAGGTGGAGACCACAGAAGATATGGAGAAACTGGATTTTGAGTGGTGCTTAAGACAGGTGTTAAAACTCGCTGTCTGACAATATGTGGTAAAGGTTTGGTAAAAATTCTGTCAAAAAATTAACAATGCACTTGAAAATTGTTTGGAAAAGATATACAATTATCATAGCGAAATTTGTTAATTTTTATAGATGGAGGGCTAAAGAATGAGTAGTAGTAATGATAGCTTGGCAATGCAGCGTATTACCAAGTTAGTCGATGAGAACAGTTTTATGGAAATTGGTTCTCTTGTAACAGCAAGAAATACAGACTTTAATCTTGCAAACACAGACACACCATCCGACGGTGTTATCACAGGGTATGGTCTGATCGATGGTAACCTGGTATATGTTTACAGCCAGGATGCATCCGTATTAAACGGAACGATCGGTGAGATGCATGCAAAGAAAATTGCCAATGTATATGACATGGCAATGAAAATGGGCGCACCGGTCATCGGTTTTATTGACTGTGCAGGTATGAGATTACAGGAGTCTGTCGATGCATTAGACGGATTTGGCAGGATTTATGCCAAAGAGATCGAGGCATCCGGTGTGATTCCACAGATCAGTGCCGTATTTGGAAATTGTGGCGGCGGTCTTGCAGTTGTTCCAGCTTTATCTGATTTCGCTTTTATGGAAGAAACCAAGGCTAAAATGTTCATCAATTCCCCAAATGCAATCGAGGGCAACAGAATTGAAAAATGCGATACATCCGCAGCAAAATTCCAGAGTGAAGAGACAGGATGTGTTGACTATGTCGGCACAGAGGATGACATCCTCGCACAGATCCGTGAGTTAGTATCCATGCTTCCTTTAAATAATGAGGGAGACGTTTACACAGAGGAATGTGAGGATGATTTAAACCGTGCATGTGCAAGCATGGATGTTATGAAGGGTGATGCAAGATATCTCTTAAGCGAGATTTCAGATGGACATGCATTCTTCGAGACAAAAGCTGATTATGCAAAGAACATGGTAACAGGATTTATCAAATTAAATGGTATGACGGTCGGTGCAGTTGCAAACTGTACAGAGATTCATGATGAAGAAGGAAAGACAGCAGAGACTTTTGAGGCAGCACTTACTGTAAAAGGATGCGAGAAAGCATCTGAGTTCATCCGTTTCTGTGATGCATTCGAGATCCCTGTTTTATCTATCACAAATGTAACAGGATTCAAGGCATGCATGTGTGCAGAAAAAGGACTTGCAAAAGCACTTGCTCATATGACATCCGCATTCGCATCTGCAACATGTCCAAAAGTAAACCTGATCGCAGGCGATGCTTTCGGAAGCGCTTATGTGACAATGAACTCCAAATCAATCGGAGCAGATTTAGTATATGCATGGCCGGAGACTAAGATTGGTATGATGGATGCAGAACTTGCAGCTAAGATTATGTATGCAGACGCTTCTGCAGATGTTCTTGCTGAGAAGGCAAAAGAATATGAAAAATTACAGTCTAATGTAGTGACTGCCGCAAGAAGAGGCTATGTTGATCTGATCATTGAGCCTGCAGATACAAGAAAATATCTTGTTGCAGCATTTGAGATGCTTTACACAAAATGTGTATGCACACCAGATAAGAAACATGGAACAAAATAGAAAGGTGAAGTTATGAAGAAAAAATTATCTTTAATGCTTTGTCTTTGCATCATGGCGCTGACACTCGCAGCTTGTGGTTCTTCTGATCCACAGGATGTTGACTACGGCGGAATGAGTTACTCTGATTTACAGAGCAGCGCACAGAACTTGGTAACTTCAATTGCAGCATCTTCTGATGAAGAATTATCTGCAGCGATTGAGACAAATGAGCAGTATGCAAAGCAGTATGCAAAACAGTATGGAAGAGAATACACAGAGGCAGAAGCTGTGATCAATCTTTTACAGTCATGGCTGGATTCAACATCTGATGTAGGTACATTTGTTGGTCTTGGTGAGTTCTCTATTGATAAGACAAGCGATACTGTTACCGTTGACCAGATCGTAAACTTTTCTGAGAGAGATGTGGATGTGACATTCGTCTATGAATACAATTATCTGACAGAAGAGATCGAGATGACTGATGCAACAGCAGATATCGTGTATACATTAGGCGAGAAGTTAGAAAAGGCGGCTCTCAATACTTTGATGGGAATGGGAACTGTATTCTGCGTATTAGTACTTATCAGTCTGATCATTTACTGCTTTAAGTTTATTTCAAAAGTTGGTGCTCCGAAGAAGGAAACTGCAAAAGTAGAAAGAACAGAAGCACCGGCAGTTGAGACAGTAAATGAAAACCTTACAGATGACCTTGAACTTGTAGCTGTTATTTCTGCAGCGATTGCAGCAAGCGAAGGAACATCCACAGATTCTTTTGTCGTTCGTTCTATCCACAGAAGATAAAAGAATCAGTCACATATGAAATAAAAGATATCAATTACCTTTATAATCAGGAGGATTTATTAAATGAAAAGCTATACAATTACCGTAAATGGAAATGTTTATGATGTTACAGTAGAAGAGAACGGAAGCGTAAGCGCTCCAGCAGCAGCTCCAAGACGTGCAGCAGCACCAGCCGCTCCGGCAGCAGCTCCAAAGGCAGCAGCACCGGCAGGTGGCGCAGGAAGCGTTAAGATCGAGGCAGGAGCAGCAGGAAAAGTATTCAAGATCGAAGCTTCTGTAGGCCAGGCGGTGAAAAAAGGGGATGCTGTTCTCGTATTAGAGATCATGAAAATGGAAACACCGGTTGTTGCACCACAGGATGGTACTGTTGCAAGCATCAATGTAAATGTTGGTGATATGGTAGAAGCAGGCGCTTTACTTGCTACATTAAACTAGTATTTTAGGAGGATAACTATGAGTTATTTTATGGAGACAATGGACAATCTCCTTCACCAGACTGCCTTCTTTAACCTGACAGTCGGAAATTTCATCATGATCCTTGTTGCCTGCGTATTCCTTTACCTTGCAATCGCCAAAGGATTTGAACCATTACTTCTGGTTCCGATCGCATTTGGTATGTTGCTTGTAAATATCTATCCAGATATTTTTGCAGAACCTGAAATGATGAGCAATGGTGTCGGTGGTTTATTCCATTATTTTTACACGTTAGATGAATGGTCGATCCTGCCTTCACTGATCTTCCTCGGTGTAGGTGCGATGACAGACTTTGGACCATTGATCGCAAACCCGATCAGCTTCCTGCTTGGAGCAGCGGCACAGTTTGGTATCTTTGGCGCATACTTCCTTGCAATTTTATTAGGTTTTAATGATAAGGCAGCAGCGGCTGTTTCTATCATTGGTGGTGCAGACGGACCTACCTCTATTTTCCTTGCAGGAAAATTAGGACAGTCAGGTCTGATGGGACCGATCGCAGTGGCAGCGTATTCCTACATGGCGTTAGTTCCTATTATCCAGCCTCCAATCATGAAATTATTTACAACCAAAAAAGAGCGTGCAATCAAGATGGAGAACCTTCGTCCGGTATCAAAGCTGGAGAGGATTTTATTTCCTATCGTAGTTACAATCGTGGTATGTCTGATTCTTCCTACAACGGCTCCATTGGTTGGTATGTTAATGCTTGGTAATTTATTCCGCGAATCCGGAGTTGTCCGTCAGTTATCTGAGACAGCATCCAATGCGTTAATGTATATCGTAGTAATTTTACTTGGTACATCTGTTGGTGCTTCCACAAGTGCAGAGGCATTCTTAAACTGGACAACGATCAAGATCGTTTTCCTTGGTCTTGTAGCATTCATGTTCGGTACTGCGGCCGGTGTATTATTTGGTAAATTATTATGCTGGATCACAAGGGGCAAGATCAATCCACTGATTGGTTCTGCAGGTGTTTCTGCCGTTCCAATGGCAGCCCGTGTGTCACAGAAAGTCGGAGCAGAAGAAGACCCGACAAACTTTTTACTTATGCATGCAATGGGACCAAACGTTGCCGGTGTTATCGGTACTGCAGTAGCAGCCGGTGTATTCATGGCAATCTTTGGAATTTAGGAGGAATAGAAAATCATGGCAGAAGTTGTTAAAAAACCTTTAAAAATAACAGAAACCGTTCTGCGTGATGCGCATCAGTCCCTGATCGCAACACGTATGACAACAGAACAGATGCTTCCGATCGTTGATAAAATGGATAAAGTCGGATACAACGCTGTTGAGTGCTGGGGTGGTGCTACATTCGATGCATCCCTTCGTTTCTTAAAAGAAGATCCATGGGAGCGTCTTCGTAAATTAAGAGATGGATTCAAAAATACAAAATTACAGATGTTATTCCGTGGACAGAATATCTTGGGATACCGTCCTTACGCAGATGATGTTGTAGAGTATTTTGTACAGAAATCTATCGCAAACGGTATTGATATTATCCGTATTTTTGACTGTTTAAACGATATCCGTAATCTTCAGACAGCAGTTACAGCCTGCAATAAAGAGAACGGACATGCACAGGTTGCATTATCTTATACATTAGGTGATGCATATACACTGGAATACTGGATGGATATGGCTAAGAGAGTAGAAGATATGGGAGCTAATTCTTTATGTATCAAAGATATGGCCGGACTGTTAGTTCCTTCCAAAGCAACAGAGTTAGTTCAGGCTTTGAAAGATTCTACATCATTACCGATCGAGCTTCACACACACTATACTTCCGGTGTTGCTTCCATGACATACATGAAAGCAGTAGAGGCAGGATGCGATATCATTGATACTGCAATCTCTCCATTCTCTATGGGAACAAGCCAGCCTGCAACAGAAGTTATGGTGGAGGCATTCAAGGGAACAGAATTTGATACCGGTTTAGACCAGAACTTACTTGCAGAGATCGCTGATTACTTCAGACCAATGAGAGAAGAAGCATTAGAGAGCGGTTTGATGAATACAAAAGTACTTGGCGTTAACATTAAGACTTTATTATACCAGGTACCAGGTGGTATGTTATCCAACATGGTTTCCCAGTTAAAAGAGCAGCATGCAGAGGATAAATACGAAGAAGTATTAAAGGAGATCCCAAGAGTTCGTAAGGACCTTGGTGAGCCACCTCTTGTAACTCCTTCTTCCCAGATCGTTGGTACGCAGGCAGTATTTAACGTATTGATGGGTGAACGTTACAAAGTTGCTACAAAAGAGACAAAAGACGTTTTACTTGGAAAATATGGTCAGACTGTAAAACCTTTCAATCCAGAGGTTGTTGACAAGGTTCTTGGCGAGGATAAGAAGAATGCAATCACATGCAGATATGCAGACTTACTTGAACCTGAATTAGACAAGATCGAAGCTGAGATGAAACAGTGGAAACAGCAGGATGAAGATGTATTAACATATGCTTTATTCCCACAGGTTGCCACAGATTTCTTCAAATACAGAGAAGCTCAGCAGAAAAAAGTAGATGCAACGGTAGCAGATACAAAGAACGGAGCATATCCGGTATAAGACAGGACAGAAAAGAGGCTGGTTTTCAGCCTCTTTTTTCTTGCAAAAAAGTTCCTATTTGCTATAATTAAAATGTTGGTATTTTGAACGTGTTCCGAAAGTGGCAGATACCATGTAAAAGCTGCCGGGGACAGAAATTGAATAACAGGATGGGGAACTATGGGTAATACGAACGATCTGAGTAATCGTATTAATGAATCTTACAGCAGATTAAGCAAAGGACAAAAGTTATTAGCTACATATATTACAGATAATTATGATAAAGCAGTTTTTTTGACAGCAGCCAAATTAGGCGAAGTAGTTGGTGTCAGTGAATCAACCGTTGTGCGTTTTGCAACACATTTGGGATACAAAGGGTATCCGGAATTTCAGAATGCATTAGAAGAACTTGTGAGAAATAAGCTGAATTCGATCCAGCGTATGGAAGTGACCTATGGAAGAATCAGCCAGTCAAAAATACTGGAATCGGTATTGCACTCGGATGCAGACAAAATCAATTCCACGTTGGAGAAAATCGATCAGGAAGCATTTGAGGTTGCAGTGAATACGATTTTAAATGCAAAGCACATTTATATTATTGGAATCCGGAGTTGTGCGCCGTTAGCATCCTTTATGTCATTCTATTTTAACCTGATGTTTGATAATGTGCATTTGCTTCAGACAAGCAGTTCCAGTGAGATTTTTGAACAGATGGTCCGGATTGGAAAGGATGATGTGATTATCGGGATCAGTTTCCCACGCTATTCCATGCGAACTTTAAAGGCAATGGAATTTGCAAATAACCGCAATGCAAAAGTAATCACATTGACAGACAGTGTACATTCCCCAATGAATCTGTATTCCTCCTGCAATCTGATTGCAGACAGTGATATGGCTTCAATCGTGGATTCTCTGGTAGCACCGCTCAGTGTCATCAATGCGCTGATCGTTGCACTTTGCATGAAGAACCGCAAAAAAGTTGCAAAAACGCTGGAGATGTTGGAAGATATCTGGGATGAATATCAGGTATATGAGAGTGATGAGATTAATTATATTGATGACTCCATTAAAATGCGATATGGAAAAATAGGAGATACCGAATTTAATGAGTAGAGTAGTTGTGATCGGCGGAGGACCTGCCGGAATGTTTGCGGCAATCGCTGCAGCAGAAAATGGTCATCATGTAACATTATTGGAAAAAAATGAGAAACTGGGAAAGAAGCTTTTTATCACAGGAAAAGGCCGGTGTAATATTACCAATTCCAGTGATATGGATGTACTTTTTAACAGTGTCATGACCAATCGGAAGTTTTTATACAGTGCATTTTACGCATATGATAACCAGATGGTCATTGATTTTTTTGAACAGGCTGGGCTGCCGGTAAAAAATGAACGCGGAAACCGCATTTTCCCGGTTTCAGATCATTCTTCGGACGTGATCGCAGCACTGCAGCGTGTATTAAAAAAAGATCAGGTGGAGATCAGACTTCACAGTGAAGTGGACACATTATTATATGAAGATTCCGGGGAAGAGGGACAAAAAAAAGTATGTGGTGTGCGGCTTTCTGACGGAGAGAAAATCCAGGCGGATGACGTGATCGTTGCCACCGGAGGCTTTTCCTACCAGACAACAGGATCAACCGGGGATGGCTACCGCTTTGCAAAAGAGGCAGGACATACTGTGACGGAGATAAGACCTTCCCTTGTGCCGTTTAACGCAAAAGAAGACTATGTCAGGGAGATGCAGGGACTTTCTTTAAAAAATGTCAATGTCCGTATTTACCGTGGAAAGAAGGTACTTTACGATGAATTTGGAGAAATGCTATTTACGCATTTTGGCGTCAGCGGACCATTGATTCTGACTGCAAGTGCGATGATCAGGCCGGATATCGCAAAAGAGTCTCTTGCAATGGAGATCGACTTAAAGCCGGCATTGACGGAAGAACAGTTAGACAAGCGTGTGTTGAAAGATTTTGAGGAAGCAAAGAACAAACAGTTCAAAAATTCCATTGGAAAGCTTTTCCCGGCAAAAATGATCCCGGTCATGATCAGATTATCCGGGATCGATCCGGATAAAAAAGTAAACGAGATCACAAAAGAGGAGCGACTGAAATTTGTGCGGCTCATCAAGGCTTTCCCGTTAACGTTAAATGGACTGCGTGATTTTAATGAGGCAATTATCACAAAAGGCGGTGTCAAAGTCAGTGAGGTGAATCCATCGACGATGGAGTCAAAACTTGTCAGACATTTATATTTCTGTGGAGAGGTGTTGGATTTAGATGCTGTGACAGGTGGTTTCAATCTCCAGATCGCATGGTCTACCGGACATCTCGCGGGGACATGCATCGAATAACGAAAACAAATAATAGGTAATGCGGAACTTCTCAACGTAAATAAGAGTTTCGCAATCACTTAAAAGTAGATAAAAAAGAGAGGAATGGATATATTATGAGTATGAATATTGCAATCGACGGACCAGCCGGAGCTGGAAAAAGTACAATCGCAAAAAAACTGGCAAAGGAGCTTGGTTTTATCTATGTAGATACCGGTGCGATGTACCGTGCCATGGCATATTATTTCCTGACAAACGGAATCGCCTCTTCAGATGAAACAAAAATTGCGGAAGCATGTCCGAATGTGGATGTGACCATTGCCTATGAAAATAATGAACAGCAGGTTATTTTAAATGGTAAAAATGTAAACGGATTTATCCGCACGGAGGAAGTCGGTAATATGGCTTCTGCGACAAGCGTGTATCCGGTTGTCCGTACCAAATTAGTGGAACTGCAGAGAAAACTTGCAGAGAGCACAGATGTTATCATGGACGGAAGAGATATCGGAACATGCGTGCTTCCAAATGCGCAGGTGAAGATTTATCTGACCGCAAGTTCTAAGACAAGAGCGCAGAGAAGATACGATGAATTGACTGCAAAAGGTGTTTCCTGTGATTTTGATGAGATCGAGAAGGATATCATCGACCGCGACTACCGGGATATGCATCGTGAGACTTCCCCGTTAAAACAGGCAGAAGATGCGGTTTTGGTAGATTCTTCTGAGATGGATATTGATGAGGTCGTGGAAGCAATCCGCTCTATTTATGAAGAGAAAAAAAGCTGTTAACAGGGAAACGGCTGAAAGAAACAGGAATCAGAAAACGAATAGATAAGGAATGATTTATGAATATTATTTTAGCAAAAAGTGCCGGGTTTTGTTTTGGCGTAAAAAGAGCCGTGGAAACGGTATACAAAGAGGCAGAAAAAAATCAGACACCGATCTATACCTTCGGCCCGATCATCCATAATGAGGAGGTTGTTGCAGATCTTGAAAAAAAAGGTGTGCAGGTCATCCATTCGACCGATGAATTGAAGGGCAGACCAAAGGGAACCGTGATCATAAGGTCACACGGTGTGGAGAAAAAAATCTATGATGAGATCAAGGCACAGGGATTTGAGATCGTAGATGCAACCTGTCCGTTTGTGTTGAAGATCCACCGTCTTGTGGAACAGTACAGCAGAGAAGGATATCATATTATTATTATTGGAAATGAGACACATCCGGAAGTGGAAGGCATTAAAGGATGGTCTGATCCAGCGGAGACAACCGTGATCGGAACATGTGAGGAGGCGGAAAAATTTACGCTTTCATCCGAAAAAAAAGTGTGTATTGTATCACAAACGACATTTAATTACAATAAATTTCAAGAATTAGTTGAAATTGTGAACAAAAAAGGTTATGATATTATTGTTTTAAATACTATCTGCAATGCTACAGAGGAAAGACAGACTGAAGCAGAACATATTGCAAAAGAAGTCGATGCCATGATCGTCATTGGCGGCAGGGCTAGTTCTAATACGCAGAAGTTATTTGAAATCTGTAAAAAAGAATGTGAAAATACTTACTATATACAAACAATAAAGGATCTTGATTTGACCAGATTAAAATCCACCGATAACGTAGGTATTACCGCAGGGGCATCTACCCCAAACAATATTATTGAGGAGGTTCAAAAGAATGTCAGAAATGAGTTTTGAACAAATGTTGGAGGAATCATTTAAAACAATAAGAAATGGAGAGGTAGTTGAAGGTACCGTTATCGATGTGAAACCTGATGAGATCGTTTTAAATATCGGATACAAATCAGACGGAATCATCACTCGCAATGAGTATACAAACGAGTCTAACGCAGATCTTACAACTATGGTTTCTGTTGGTGATACAATGGAAGCAAAAGTATTAAAAGTAAACGATGGCGAGGGACAGGTTCTCTTAACGTACAAACGTCTCGCTGCTGAAAAAGGAAGCAAGAGATTAGAGGAAGCTTTTGAGAACAAAGAAGTTTTAACAGCAAAAGTTTCCCAGGTATTAGATGGTGGTTTATGTGTTGTTGTTGATGAGACGAGAGTATTCATCCCGGCAAGCCTTGTATCTGATTCTTATGAGAAAGATCTTTCCAAATACAAAGATCAGGAGATCCAGTTTGTGATCAGCGAATTCAATCCAAAACGCAGAAGAATCATCGGTGACAGAAAACAGTTATTAGTTGAGAAGAAATTAGAACAGCAGAAAGAACTGTTTGCAAAGATCAAAGTCGGTGATGTCATGGAAGGAACTGTTAAGAATGTAACAGATTTCGGTGCATTCATTGATTTAGGTGGAGCAGACGGATTACTTCATATTTCAGAGATGTCATGGGGCAGAGTAGAAAGTCCTAAGAAAGTATTTAACGTTGGAGATACTGTAAAAGTATTCATCAAAGATATCAACGAGACCAAGATCGCACTCAGCATGAAATTCCCTTCTGAGAATCCATGGAATGGAGCAGCAGAGAAGTTTGCAGTTGGTAATATCGTAAAAGGAAAAGTTGCAAGAATGACAGATTTTGGTGCATTCGTTGAGCTTGCTCCAGGTGTTGATGCATTACTTCATGTTTCCCAGATCTCCAGAGATCATGTAGAAAAACCGGCTGATGTATTAAAGATCGGACAGGAAATCGAAGCAAAAGTGGTAGATTTCAACGAAGATGACAAGAAAATCAGCTTATCAATCAAAGCCTTAGAGGCACCGGAAGAGGATACTGTAGAAGCTGCTGAAGTTCATACAGAGGAATAATATGCTTGATAATTATGAAAAATTCAAAAAAGATGTATATGTGTTAACTAAGATCGATCTGAACTGTTATAAGGAAAAACAGATGCGCCGTAGAATTGATACGCTTATTAATAAGAATGGGATCTCTACCTACAATGCATATGTGGATCTGATCAAAAAGGATAAAGAAAAATTCGAACAGTTCGTCAACTTTTTGACCATCAATGTCTCTGAATTTTATCGTAATCCGGAGCAGTGGAAGATCTTAGAAGGTGAAGTATTCCCAAAACTGATCAAAACCTATGGAAAGAATCTGAAAGTCTGGAGTGCGGCATGTTCTACCGGAGACGAACCATATTCTCTTGTTATGGCGTTGTCCAGACAGATACCGCTTGCAAATATTAAAGTAATTGCTACGGATATTGACAAGCAGGTTTTGGATAAAGCAAGAATGGGACTCTACAATGAGAAGAGTATTGCGAATGTTCCAAAGGATCTAAAGGATAAATACTTTAAGAAGATTGGAGCATCTTATCAGATCTCAGATGAGATAAAACGCAGGGTGGAATTCAAAGAACACAATCTGCTGAAAGATCCATATCCGGCTGGCTGTAATCTGATCGTATGTAGAAATGTTGTGATCTACTTTACCGAGGAAGCCAAGGATGAGATTTATAAAAAGTTCAATCAGTGCATGACAAAGGGAGGAGTTCTCTTTATCGGAAGTACAGAACAGATTATGAATTACAAGGAACTTGGATTTGTCCGTGATAAATCTTTCTTCTTTGAAAAAGAATAATAGAATTACAAAGGCGAAAAAACCATCACAAAAGGTTTTTTCGTCTTTTTCTGTATTGCAGTGGTGAGAGACCAAATTCTTTCCGAAAAGCATCCCCAAAATAGTTCCCATCATTAAAACCGCAGCGGATGGATGCAGAGCAGAGCTAATGTTTTTCGGTAAGAAAATGCCGGAAAACATGACGGGTATACTGGAACAGAAGAGAATCGGAGTCCAGAAATTCCAGGGTCAGTTCAAAGTAAGAGAGTTTATCTTTATTTGATTCTTTGAAAAAAGGCGTGATCAATGTTTCATATTGTGGAACAAAGATGGCGTCTTTTTTTGTGCAGCAATTGGAGGCAGTTGCCTTTTTGCGGAACTCTTTGTCCACATAGGAGGCGACGCTTTTGTGGATTGCCATATCTTCCGCCGGAAGATAGTAGTAATCTTCCGGGTGATCGAAGAAAAACTTCAATGTGCCCTCAAACAGACGGATCCGCAATCTGGACTGCATGCCATCACAGATCAGATAAAATGCATCCGTCTGGCAGGAGACACGCTGTGGGATCGGGTATTGGTTTTGCAGCGTGAGGATCAGCTCCTTCTGAGGGATGCCATTGCAGTCTTTGTAAATATTTGTTTCTGTCGAATTCACAGTAAAAGCCCCGTCAAAAAGCTTTCTGTAACTGCGGATGGCAATCAGTCCGGTCATGCCAAGCACATCTTCGTAATTGTGCTGTTTCAGAAAGAACATTGCCTGCTCATCGGGAGTTTTTAAATAATTCTGGTAAACTTCGATCAGTTCACCTCCGGAAAAAGTATCATTTCTGGAGAGACCGAGGAAACGTTCTATGGTTTTCTGTTTGTAGTCTGGCAGTTTGAGCAAAAATTTTAAGCCAGAAACTTCTTTATAAATATCAATATAGTCTTTTTCGTCAAAAGGGTGTGTAAGACCATATTTTTCACATTTCTTTTTTAAATAAGGAATATCAAATCCAAGTCCGTTGAAGGAGATGACGGTCTGATAGTGGCAGAGTTCCTGCAGAAAGGCAGAGAGAATCGCGCCTTCCTCCTCTTTTGTCTCGGCGAAATACTGTGTGATGATAAAATCGTCACCCACACGGTGCGCACAGCCAATCAGGTAGAGCGAGGTATAGGTGGGAGAGAAGCCGGTCGTTTCAATATCGAAGAAAAATGCGTCTTCTGTGAATGTTTCATTTAAAATTAAATTTGTATCGGTAAGATGGTGTGTTTTGTTCCAGATTTTCATAGGTATATCGTTTCCTTTATCGTGTTTTCCACCACAGTTTACCATATCCGGCGAAAAGAATACATAGATTTTATTATGTAAAAATTATTTATATATTCTAAAAAATATGTATATTATTGTTAAAAACTTGTCAAAAGGTTCTAAAAAAAATACAAAAAAAACATATTTCATCTGAGAGAGCTGTGTTATAATCATGCTGATGATATTTTGTGATTCTAGCGCAAAATATAATACTAAATAAGAGAAAGCGGGGCACAAAAATGGGTTTAAAGACATTTAAAGGTGGCGTCCATCCTTATGAAGGAAAGGAACTGGCAAAAGATCAGCCAATCAAGGAAGTTTTACCTAAGGGCGATCTGGTTTATCCGGTATCCCAGCATATCGGCGCACCAGCAAATCCAATTGTAGCGAAAGGTGATACCGTATTAAGAGGTCAGAAGATTGCAGAAGCAGGAGGTTTTGTTTCTTCTCCAATCTACGCATCTGTATCCGGTACCGTAAAAGCCATTGAACCACGCCGTGTAGCGGTTGGAGATATGGTGAATTCCATTGTCATTGAGAATGATGGAGAGTATAAGGAAGCTGAGTTCACTCCATGTGAGGATGTGACAGCTCTTTCCAAGGAAGAAATCATTAACAAAGTAAAAGAAGCAGGCGTTGTCGGAATGGGTGGTGCCGGTTTCCCAACTCATGTAAAACTCTCTCCAAAGGAGCCGGAGAAGATTGAGTACATTATCGCAAACTGCGCAGAGTGTGAGCCATATCTGACGGCTGACTATCGCAGAATGCTTGAAAATCCGGAAGAGTTAGTTGCCGGAATGAAGATTATTTTACAGATCTTTGATAAAGCAAAAGGTGTGTTCGGTGTTGAAAATAATAAACCGGACTGTATCGCAAAATTGCAGGAGTTAACCAAAGACGAACCACGTATGGAAGTCTGTCCATTACAGACAAAGTACCCACAGGGTGGTGAGCGTCAGTTGATCTACGCTGTTACAGGAAGAGCAATCAACTCCAAAATGTTACCTGCTGATGCAGGATGTATCGTAGATAACGTAGAGACAATCATTGCAATCTACAATGCAGTAAAATTAGGAAAACCAGTTATGAACCGTGTATCAACAATCACAGGTGATGCGGTTGCAAATCCTGGAAACTTCTTATATTACATTGGAACCAACTATGCAGAATTAGTAGAAGCTGCCGGTGGATTCAAAGTACAGCCAGAGAAGATTATCTCCGGTGGACCTATGATGGGATTCTCTATGTTCTCCTTAGATATCCCGACAACCAAGACATCTTCTTCCCTGTTGTGTTTGGCAGAGGATGAAGTTGCAAAAGCAGAACCATCTCCATGTATTAACTGTGGACGTTGCGTGGAAGCGTGTCCGGAACAGTTGATCCCATCCAGACTTGCAAAGATGGCAGATCATGGTGTAGCAGATGAGTTTGAAAAATGGCATGGACTGGAATGTATCGAGTGCGGAAGCTGTAGTTTCGCATGTCCTGCAAAACGTCAGTTGGCACAGTCCATCAAGACCATGAAAAAACAGGTTCTTGCAGCAAAGAGAAAAAAATAAACAGACAATAAAGAGAGTTTTATAAGATTTTATTGTGAAAAAAATACGAAGAAAGAGGTGGATCCCGTGAGTGATTTATATCATGTTTCATCATCACCACACGTACGCTCGAAAGACACAACAAGCAAAATTATGCTTTATGTGATCATTGCATTACTGCCAACCAGTTTGTTTGGTATTTATAACTTTGGTATCAGAGCGTTAATTTTAATTTTAGTAACTATCGCAAGCTGTGTAGCTTCCGAATGGATCTTCAACAAGATCGTACATAAAAAGAACAGCATCGACGATTTAAGTGCCGTTGTAACAGGTTTACTTCTTGCATTAAACCTTCCAGCATCCCTTCCTTGGTGGGAAGCAGTCATCGGCGGTGTGTTCGCAATCGTCATTGTTAAGATGATGTTCGGTGGACTTGGACAGAACTTCATGAACCCGGCTCTCGGAGCAAGATGTTTCTTACTGATCGCATTTGCAGCGGATATGACAAACTTCACTGTAGGCGCATACTCAGGAGCAACACCACTTGCACAGATGAGAAATGGGGAAGCAGTGAACACCATGAGCATGCTGATTGGTAAGACAGCAGGTACGATCGGTGAGACATCTGCAATCGCAATTTTAATTGGAGCTATTTTCCTGATTTTAATGGGCGTTATCGACCTTAGAATCCCGGCTTCCTATATTATTACATTTGTTGTATTCATTCTGCTGTTTGGTGGACATGGATTTGACATGAACTATGTGACAGCACAGCTCTGCGGCGGTGGATTAATGCTTGGTGCATTCTTCATGGCGACAGACTATGTTACATCTCCAATCACACCAAGAGGACAGATCATTTTTGGTATCTGCTGTGGTATTTTCACAGGACTGTTCCGTTGCTTCGGAGCCAATGCAGAGGGAGTTTCCTTTGCAATTATCTTAAGCAACCTCTTAGTTCCTATGATCGAGAAATACACAGTACCAAACGCTTTTGGTGTTGTGAAAACAAAACCTGAAAAGGAGGCAAAGTAAATTATGAATAAAAAGATCGTACATGACGCTTTGGTTTTATTCGCATTTACAGTCGTTCTTGGTTTGATCCTCGGAGTTGTCTATGGAATTACCAAACCTTCCATTGATCAGGTAAATTACGAAAAAACACAGGCTGCCTACAAACAGGTATTTGAAGATGCAGCATCTTTCGAAGAATACAGTGATTTTGATGCAGACGCAGCAGCAGCACTCATGACAGAAAAAGGTTTTTCTGACCAGATCGACAGTGTGAATACAGCACTCGATGCAAGCGGAAATGTGATCGGTTATGTTTTGACCGTTACAGCAAAAGACGCCAGCCAGGCAAGCATTACCTTCTCTGTTGGCATCAAGAATGATGGCACTGTAAATGGCTATTCTATTACAAATATCGCAGAAACACCTGGACTTGGTATGAAAGCACAGGAAGAAGCTTTCTATAGCCAGTTCGAAGGAAAGAACGTTGATTCTTTCACTGTTGTAAAAGCAGCGCCTGCCTCTGACAACGAGATCGAATCTATCTCAGGTGCAACGATCACATCCAAAGCTATGGCAAACGGTGTGAATGCCTGCATCGCATACTTCCAGAATGTATTAGGAGGTACAAACTAATGAACAAAAATGTAGAACGTTTATATAATGGTATTATCAAAGAAAACCCGACCTTCGTTCTGATGCTTGGAATGTGTCCTACTTTGGCGGTTACATCATCTGCTATCAACGGACTTGGTATGGGACTTTCTACAACTGTAGTGTTGGTATTGTCCAACCTATTGATCTCAGCGTTCCGTAAGGCCATTCCAAACGGTGTGCGTATGCCGGCTTACATTGTGATCGTTGCTTCACTCGTTACAGTTGTACAGTTTATGATGCAGGCTTACACACCAAGTCTTTCTGACTCTTTGGGTGTGTATATTCCTCTGATCGTTGTAAACTGTATCATCTTAGGACGTGCAGAAAGTTATGCCTCCAAGAATCCGGTTGTTCCGTCTATCTTTGATGGACTTGGTATGGGACTTGGATTTACACTTGGTCTGACACTGATTGGTCTGTTCCGTGAATTACTCGGTGCAGGACAGATTTTTGGCGCACAGGTTCTTTCTTTAAGCTGGTTCACACCGATCACGATCTTCGTTATGGCACCTGGTGCATTCCTTGTACTTGCCTGCCTTGTGGCGATTATGAATATCGTGAGAGCTAAGATGGAAGCAAAAGGCAAGCCACTTGCAAAACCATCCGGATGTATCACTGGTGATTGTGCAGGATGTGGAATGTCTGCAACATGTACCGGTAAAAAGCCGGAATCAGCAGCTGCTGAAAAAACAGAGTAGGAGGATAGATACAGATGAAAGAATTAATTTTAATTGCAGTCGGATCTGCGATTGTAAATAACGTTGTATTAAGCCAGTTCCTTGGTATCTGTCCATTCTTAGGTGTATCCAAGAAAACTGAGACCGCAGCCGGAATGGGTGGCGCAGTTGTATTCGTTATTACAATTTCATCTTTTGTAACCGGATTGATTTATAAATATATTCTTGCAAATGAATATTTGTTAAGCAAAGGTATTGACCTTACTTATTTACAGACAATCGTATTCATTCTTGTTATCGCAGCATTAGTACAGTTTGTAGAGATGTTCTTAAAGAAATCCATGCCAGCTTTATACAAGAGCTTGGGTGTGTACTTACCACTGATCACAACAAACTGTGCCGTATTAGGTGTTGCACTTACAAACGTTACCAAAGAATATAATATTCTTCAGGGTGTTGTAAATGGTTTTGCAACTGCATTTGGTTTCCTGATCGCAATCGTAATTATGGCTGGACTTCGTGAGAAGATTGAATACAATGATATTCCAAAGCCTTTCCAGGGAACGGCAATTGTACTGATCACAGCATGTCTGATGTCAATCGCATTCATGGGATTCTCAGGAATGATTTAGGAGGAAAAAGACGATGAACGTTACAGCAATTATTTTTGCAGCCGTTGTAGTCGGTGGTGTTGGTATTTTAATTGGATTTTTCCTTGGTGTTTCCGGAGAAAAATTCAAAGTAGAAGTAGATGAGAGAGAAGTAGCCGTTACAGAGGCTCTTCCTGGAAATAACTGTGGTGGTTGTGGATATGCCGGATGTTCCGGACTTGCAGCCGCTATCGTAAAAGGGGAAGCTCCAGTCAATCAGTGTCCGGTTGGTGGAGCACCTGTTGCAGCCAAGATCGGTGAGATCATGGGTGTCAAAGCAGAGGAAGGCGAGCGCAAAGCAGCATTTGTAAAATGTGCCGGAACCTGTGAAAAAGCGAATCAGGACTATGAGTACACAGGAGTTCAGGATTGTGCCGCTATGGCATTTGTTCCAAATGGTGGACCAAAATCCTGTAACTACGGATGTCTTGGATTTGGTAACTGTGTGAAAGCATGTCCATTCGATGCAATCCATGTCGTAGACGGTGTTGCAGTCGTTGACAAAGATACTTGTAAAGCATGTGGCAAATGTGTTGCTGCATGTCCAAAACATCTGATCGAGCTTTTACCAGTGAGCGCAAAACATATCGTACAGTGCAGCTCCAAAGACAAAGGTAAAGATGTTATGAAGGCATGTTCTGTTGGATGTATTGCCTGTCACTTATGTGAGAAAAACTGCCCATCTGATGCAGTTCACGTAGTGGATAATGTTGCATACATCGATCAGGAGAAATGTACAAAATGCGGTCTCTGTGCTGAGAAGTGTCCGAAGAAGATCATTTTGTAAGACCTTAAGAGCAGTGAGCAGGAACACAGGATAAAAAATAAAATGTGGGACCTATCATAAGTCTCAGAGCTGAATGCGTCTGTATCGACAATCATGCCGGTACAGGCGTATTTTTATGCAAAAGTGTCGATTTTTTGTCAGGGATATAGTAAAATAAAGAATATCATATGTTTTTGCCAGAGAGGCATGACAGGTTCCGTCTGGCATGGGAAAAGGAGGGGTTCGATGAAGAAAAAGTGTTGGATAGTTTTATGCGTGGTCTTTATGCTGTCTGTTGCAGCCGGATGTGGCAGTAAGAGCATGGAGACCATGTCGGATTTTGCATCCGGGGAAAGCAGTATGAATGCCGCTATTGAGAACGAGGATTATAAAAATGAGGGGGAAATAGCAGCAGAGGAAGGAATCACATCAGAAAATGGGCTGGATGGACAGGTGGCCGCCGGACGGAAATTGATCCGCACCGTTTATCTGTCTTTGCAGACGACAGAGTTTGACTCTGTGCTCAGCAATTTAAGCGAGAAAACAGCCGAGCTGGGCGGCTATATTGAAAATTCTTCAGTGAGTGGACATAGTTATTATTATAACAATACCAGATATGCAAGTTATACGATAAGAATCCCAACCGCAGAATTAAATCAGTTTGTAGATGTGGTGAGCGAGATTGGTAATGTAACGCAGAAAAATGAATCTGTCGAGGATGTGACCTTACAGTATGTGGATGTGGAGAGCCGCAAAAAAGCATTGGAGACAGAGCAGGAACGCCTGATGGAATTACTTTCCAGTGCGGAAAACATGGAGGATCTTCTGGCTATAGAAAGTAAATTATCAGAGGTGCGGTATGAATTGGAAAATTATGGAAGCCAGCTTCGGATGCTCGACAATCAGATTGATTACAGTACAGTGAATGTGGATGTGGATGAAGTAGAGCGTATTACGGAAACCGGAGAGAAAAGCTTTTTTGCAGAGATAAAAGACCGGTTTGGCGACAGCTTATATCAGGTAGGCCGTGGTATCCGCAGTTTCGTCATAGGATTTTTAGGATCCCTGCCGATCATTTTTGTGTGGGTAGTGATCGCAGCAGTTGTGGTCATTGTGGTGAGATCGATCAGGAAGAAGCGGAAGAAGAAAAAAGAATAAAAAGTTTTTTGATATTTGGATTAAGATATGATAAAGTGGTAAATAGCTCAAAATTTTACCTATATCATGATCGGCTGGATCATAGATATAGTCAATGACACAAAGAACAGATGCATCAAAAGGGGCAACATGAACGAGAAAGAATTTGATTTTACCAAGAAAAAAAGAGTAGTTGTAAAAATCGGTTCCTCTTCTTTAAACAGGGGAGAGACCGGAAATCTGAATTTTACGAAGCTAGAGCATCTTGTGCGCGAGCTTTGCGACATGAGAAACCGCGGAATGGATGTATGTCTGGTAAGTTCCGGTGCGATCGCAGTGGGACGTCAGACAATCGGTCTGAATGAGAGACCGAAGGATATTTCAACAAAACAGGCATGTGCGGCGGTTGGTCAGGCAAGACTCATGATGACATATCAGAGAATGTTTGCAGAGTATAACCAGATCGCAGGACAGATCCTGATGACAAAAAATACAATGGTAAACCCGGTGTCGAGGAAAAATGCCAAAAACACATTTGAAGAGTTATTTCGGCTTGGAGTGATCCCAATCGTAAATGAAAATGATACGGTTTCTACTTATGAAATGCAGTTTGGTGACAATGATACATTGTCGGCTATCGTTTCTTCGCTGGTAGGGGCAGATCTTCTGATTTTATTATCGGATATTGATGGACTGTTTACGGATGATCCGCATAAAAATCCGGAGGCAAAACTGATCAAAGTGGTTGATAAAATTGATGCAAAACTGCTTGGAATGGCAAAAGGTTCTACCGGAAGTGATGTCGGAACCGGCGGCATGGCGACAAAACTCACCGCAGCAAAGATCGCAACGCTTTCCGGCGCGGATATGGTGATCGCAAATGGTGCAGATGTATGCATTTTACATCATATCATTGATGATGATTTCACAGGAACAATTTTTAAAGCCGATAAGAGTGAAAGCTTTCATATCGCAGATTTTATTATGGAGACAATAGGATAATGGAACAGTCAAAAATCGACAGAATTAATGAATTATACAGAAAATCAAAAGCCGAAGGACTGACCGAGGCAGAGAAGAAGGAACAGACACTGCTGCGCAAGGAATTTGTGGCGGATGTGAAGAAAAACCTGACAGCACAGTTGAACAATATTGACATTCAAAATGAGGATGGAACGATCGAAAACCTTGGTGAAAAATATGGAAATAAACCAAAGAAACTTTCGTAAAGAGCATCTTGCCATACGAAATGCCATGCTGCCGGGAGAAGTGGCAGAGAAAAGCAGCGCCATTGTAAAGCGTCTGCTGCAATCGGAATGGTATAAAGATACGAAAGAAATTTTTGCTTATTATCCGTTAGGGAACGAAGTGGATTGCCATGCATTGTTTTTACAGGCATGGGCAGATGGAAAACGGATCGCCCTTCCAAGGACGAAAGAGGAAAATCAGATGGATTTTTTCTATATTGATTCTTTGAAGCAGTTGGAAGAGGGCACATTTCATGTGATGGAACCGGTCAGGGGCAGTGAAAAAGCAGATCCGCTACAGCAACCAGTCATTGTTCCGGGAAGTGTATTTGGCAGGGACGGCAGCCGTTATGGGTATGGAAAGGGTTATTATGACCGCTTTTTTGCAAAATACCCAAGACTGAGGCGATATGCAGTCTGTTATGAGCATCAGTTAGAAGAAACACTGCCAACAGATCAACACGACATCTATATGCATGATATTTATACAGAAAGGGAAGTCATCCAATGCTTTTGGGGCAGTGAAGCCTTACTTGAAAGCTAAAGGATGGCTTTGTAAGTGGATTACACTTAAGTTAAAAACAGATTGGGAAAGGGCGTACATTATGGAATTATTGGATATTTGTAAACAAGCAAAAAAAATTGCACCAAAAATTGGAATTCTTGATACAAACACAAAAAATCAGACTCTTCTTACCGTGGCAGATTTTCTTGTGAAAGAACAAAATTTCATTTTGGATGCCAACAAAATAGATATTGAAAATGGAAAGAAAAATCACATGCCGGAGGGACTGTTAGACCGTCTGCTTTTGACAGAAACGCGCATTGCACAAATGGCAGAAGGTCTTCGGCAGGTAGCAGCGTTAGATGATCCGATCGGAGAAGTATTGGGGATGAAAAAAAGACCAAACGGACTTATGATCGGACAGAAACGTGTGCCACTTGGGGTGGTTGGAATTATATATGAAGCGAGACCAAATGTGACTGCTGATGCGTTTGCGCTTTGCTTTAAGACAGGAAATGTCGTTATTTTAAAAGGAGGCAGTGATGCAATCCATTCGAACATTGCCATTGTGGAGACAATTCGGAAAGCACTTGCAAAAGAGTCTATTCCAGAGCAGGCAATTTCTCTGATCGAGGATACTTCCAGAGAGACAGCAGCGGCTTTTATGAAAATGAATGAGTATGTGGATGTACTGATTCCAAGAGGCGGAGCAGGGCTGATCAAAGCTGTTGTAAATCAGGCAACAATCCCGGTCATTGAAACAGGAACCGGAAATTGTCATATTTTTGTGGATGAGACTGCGGATTTTGATATGGCAATGGATATTATATTAAATGCCAAGACACAGAGGATTGGTGTGTGCAATGCATGTGAATCGCTTGTCATCCATGAAAAAATTGCAGATACATTTCTTCCGGAATTAATGAAGCGTCTCGCAGAGAAGAACGTGGAAGTCCATGGAGACGAAAAAGTGATGCAGATTGCAGGTGCAGGCTGCATGAAAAGGGAATTGCTTATCCCTGCAACTGAGGAGGACTGGGGGAGAGAGTATTTGGATTACAAACTTTCTGCGAAGACAGTTTCCTCCATTGATGAGGCCATCGCCCATATCAATCAATACAACACAGGCCATTCCGAGGCGATCATCACAAACAATTATTCCAATGCGGAGAAGTTCTTAAATGAGATTGATGCAGCATGTGTTTATGTGAATGCCTCGACACGTTTTACGGACGGATTTGAGTTTGGATTTGGTGCGGAGATTGGAATCTCCACACAGAAGCTCCATGCGAGAGGACCGATGGGACTGATCGCCCTGACCAGCACAAAATATATTATTTACGGGAATGGACAGATCCGGAAATAAATGATAAAATACTGACTTGCGGTATGTTCTATAAAAAAACAGAACATATGTTTGCCAAAACGATAAAAGTATGCTATAATTTAAGAAAAGATAGGATAATACAATGAAAGAAAAGAGAAACATTACCATTATTGATAAAAAGCAGATTCCTTCCGAGGAGCCGGCAAGACAGTATTATTTCATGGATATTGCAAAAAAATATGTGGCAGAGTTAGCAGAGCAGAAGGGAGCACCGCTCACATTCTGCGTGACGACCTTCGGGTGCCAGATGAATGCCAGGGATTCCGAGAAATTAGTCGGTATCCTGGAACAGATCGGTTATGTGGAAGCACCGGATGAAAAGGCCGATTTTGTCATTTATAATACCTGTACCGTTCGTGAGAATGCCAACAACAAAGTTTATGGCAGACTTGGCTATTTACAAGGCTTTAAGAAAAAGAACCCATATATGATGATCGGGCTCTGCGGATGTATGATGCAGGAGCCGACCGTTGTTGAAAAGATACAGAACAGTTATCGGTTTGTGGATCTGATTTTTGGAACACATAATATTTATAAATTTGCAGAACTGATCGTGACAGCACTGGAGTCTGATTCCATGACCATTGATATCTGGAAAGATACTGACAAGATCGTGGAAGACCTTCCGGTAGAGCGGAAGTATTCTTTTAAATCGGGTGTGAATATCATGTTCGGCTGCAATAATTTCTGTAGTTACTGTATCGTTCCTTACGTGCGTGGACGTGAGCGAAGCCGTGAGCCGAAAGAGATTGTGCGTGAGATCGAACATTTAGTGCAGGACGGCGTTGTGGAAGTGATGCTGCTGGGACAGAATGTCAATTCTTATGGCAGGAATCTGGAACATCCGATGACGTTTGCACAGCTTTTGCAGGAGATTGAAAAGATCGAGGGACTGGAGCGTATCCGGTTTATGACTTCCCATCCGAAGGATTTATCGGATGAACTGATCGAAGTGATGAAGAATTCCAAAAAGATCTGCAATCACCTTCATTTGCCATTGCAGTCTGGAAGCAGCCGCATTTTAAAAATCATGAACCGTCATTATGACAAGGAACATTATCTGGAATTGGTGGATAAGATCAGGGCGGCAGTGCCGGATATTGCACTTACAACCGATATTATCGTAGGTTTCCCGGGAGAGACCGAGGAAGATTTTGAGGAGACGATGGATGTTGTGCGCAGAGTCCGCTATGACAGTGCGTTTACGTTTATATATTCCAAGAGAACCGGAACACCGGCAGCGACAATGGATGACCAGATTCCGGAAGAGGTGATCAAGGAACGATTTGACCGTCTGCTGCATGAGGTTCAGACAATTTCTGCTGAGAAGGCGGGAAAACTTACAGGTCAGACACTTCCGGTATTAGTTGAGGAAGTGAACGGACAGGATGCATCTCTTGTCACCGGAAAACTGACTAATAATTCAACAGTACATTTCCCGGGAACGGCGGACATGATCGGAACGATCCAGAATGTTGTGCTTGAGGAATGTAAAGGATTCTATTACATTGGCAGACTTGCTTAATGATTCGTGAAAGCAGGATAAAAAAGGATGTATGCATATATAAAAGGAACATTAGAAGAGACAGGCGAAGATTATATCGTGGTCGAGGCTGGCGGGATCGGGTATCAGATCTTTACGACAGGTCAGACCTTTCAGTATCTGCCGTCCATGGGGGAAGAGGTAAAAGTTTATACTTATCTGCATGTGCGGGAGGATGCGATGATCTTATTTGGATTTCTCACCAAAGATGATCTGTTTGTGTTCAGACTCCTGCTTGGAGTGAGCGGAATCGGACCGAAAGGCGCACTTGCGATACTCTCTGTCATGACGACAGATGACCTCCGGTTTGCTGTGCTTGGAGATGATGCAAAGGCAATCGCAAAAGCGCCGGGTGTCGGAGCAAAGACGGCACAGCGTCTGATTCTGGAATTAAAAGATAAATTGAGCCTTGAGGATGCATTTGAGCAGAAACTGGCAAAGAATGATAACCCGGTCCAGAACAAAGCCAAAGGAGCAAAAAATGAGGCCATTGAGGCACTGGTTGCGCTGGGTTATTCCTCCTCAGAGGCATTAAAAGCATTAAACGGTATTGAGATTACAGATGATACCGATGTGGAAGACATCTTAAAGGCTGCATTGAAAAATATGGCTTTTATGTAAAAAAGGACAGGTAACATGGAAAAGAGAGTAATTTCCACTCAGGTTCAGGATGAGGATATTAAAATTGAAAAAAATCTAAGACCGCAGACGTTAGACGATTACATTGGACAGCAGAAAGCCAAGAAGAATTTAAAGGTTTACATTGAAGCGGCAAAACAGCGTGGAGAATCTTTGGATCATGTCCTGTTTTTTGGACCTCCGGGACTTGGCAAGACCACATTGGCGGGCATTATTGCAAATGAGATGGGAACCCACATGAAGATCACTTCTGGACCTGCAATTGGAAAGCCGGGTGAGATGGCGGCAATCTTAAGCAATCTGCAGGAGGGAGATATTTTGTTCGTGGATGAGATCCATCGCCTGAACCGCCAGGTGGAAGAGGTGCTCTATCCGGCCATGGAGGATTACGTGATCGATATTATGATCGGAAAAGGGGCTACCGCACGTTCCATCCGTCTTGACCTTCCGAAGTTTACACTGGTAGGGGCAACGACAAGGGCAGGTCTTTTGTCTGCACCGCTCCGGGACAGGTTTGGTGTGATCCATCATCTTGAATTTTACACGGTGGATGAACTGAAAACCATTATTATCCATTCGTCAGAGAAGTTAGGCGTTGAGATTGACGAGGATGGAGCCTACGAGCTTGCAAGAAGATCAAGAGGAACACCGCGTCTCGCCAATCGTCTTTTAAAGCGTGTCAGAGATTTTGCAGAAGTGAAATATGACGGAAGGATCACAAAAGATGTTGCGTCTTTTGCGTTAGATCTTTTGGAAGTCGACAAGTTTGGTCTTGATCAGAATGACAGGAACATCCTGATGACAATTATTGAAAAGTTTCAGGGCGGACCGGTGGGACTGGACACACTGGCAGCTTCCATCGGGGAGGATTCCGGAACAATCGAAGATGTCTACGAGCCGTATCTTGTCCAGAACGGTTTTGTGATCCGGACACCAAAGGGCAGAATGGTAACAGATCTTGCCTATCAGCATTTTGGAATTGAAAAATAGTGTAAGTTGTTATTGCTTTTACAATATCTTGCTTATATAATATATAACATATACTATAGCTTGTACGTATATTGGGAAAGGCAAAAGCCTGCCGGGAGGAGATCGTTATGTCTGAGAAGTCCAGTGCTGAAGTGATCATTGGCGGTAAAGTTTATACTTTAAGCGGCTATGAGGGAGAAGAATACCTACAGAAAGTAGCGGCTTATATCAACAATAAAATAAATGAGTTTGATTCCATGGAAGACTATCGGAGATTTCCGACGGATATGAAGGCAACTCTGTTACAGTTGAATATTGCGGATGATTATTTTAAGGCAAAAGCACAGGTGGAGAAGTTAGAACAGGATATTGAGATGAAGGATCGTGAGATTTATAATCTGAAGCATGATCTGATCTCAAACCAGATTAAAACCGAGAGCGATGAGAAGACTCTGACAGAATTGCAGGCTGAGAATAAAGAACTTCTGTTGAGCAAAGCCAAATTAGAGGCTGCGAACAAAGAACTTCTGTTAAACAAAACAAAACTGGAGGCTTCTTTAGAGGATGCCCTGCTTGGAAAAGTTCCTGGTGCAAAGAAGCACGGAGAAGAAAAGAACGCAAAAAAAGAAGAATAGATACGGGGACGATTTTATCGTCCCTTTTTCCTTATAGACAATGTTCAGGTTTGAAAATAAACAGGTGAAAAGATGAAAAAAAATCAGTTAGAATTATTAGCACCGGCCGGTTCGTATGATATTTTCAGGGCGGTACTAAATGCAGGGGCAGACGCTGTGTACGTGGGTGGCGGACAGTTCGGCGCCAGGGCATATGCCAATAATTTTTCCGAGGAAGAACTGCTCCGTGCAATTGACGAAGCGCATATTCATGGAAAACAACTCTATCTTACCGTAAATACGCTGTTGAAAGAAGAAGAGTTAGAAGCTCAGTTATATGACTATCTGCGCCCATATTATGAGCAGGGATTAGATGCTGTGATCGTGCAGGATATGGGGGCTTTTCAGTTTATCCGTGAGTATTTTCCGAAAATGGATATTCACACAAGTACCCAGATGACTATCTGTAACCGTTATGGTGCGGAAATGATGAAAGAGCTTGGCGCAACAAGAGTCGTGACAGCGCGTGAGATGTCGTTTGCGGAGATTAAGGATATTGCCGATCATGTGGATATCGAGATCGAAAGTTTTGTGCATGGAGCATTGTGTTACTGTTATTCCGGACAGTGTCTGCTCAGCAGTATGCTTGGAGGCAGGAGCGGAAACCGCGGCAGATGTGCGCAGCCATGCAGGCTTCCCTATGAAGTTTACGATGCGAAGCGGAAAAAAATTGCCTGTGAGCCATTTGTGTTAAGCCCGAAAGATCTCTGCACGATCGAGGATATCCCAAAGCTTGCAGAGAGCGGTATTTTCTCGTTTAAAATTGAAGGCAGAATGAAACAGGCAGAATATGCTGCCGGTGTTGTGTCTGTCTATCGCAGATATATGGATCGATATTTCGAATATGGTGCGAAAGACTATCATGTATCCAAAGAGGATATGCAAAAGCTTTATGACTTTGGAAACCGGAGTGGTTTTACGAAGGGTTATTATGAGAAACATAATGGAAAAGATATGATTACGTTCCAGAAACCAAACCATGCAAAAGGAAATGAAGCGCTTCAGGAGAAAGTCAGGGAAGATTTTTGCCGTGGTGAAATAAAAGAAAAAATCAATGGAAATTTAATATTATCCCAAGATTCGTCTGCTATACTGGACGTGACAATGGGCGATCTTCGTTATACAGCATGCGGTGATGTGGTACAGCCTGCATTAAAGCAGCCTTTATCCATGGAAAAGGTACGTGAGAACATGGAGAAAACAGGAAACACGCCGTTTGAGTTTGAGAATCTTACCATTGCGATGAGGGATGCCATTTTCCTTCCGATGAAATCCTTAAACCAGCTCAGAAGAGATGCGTTAGAAGGACTGGAAAAGCTTTGTGTGGAACAGTTCCGCAGGGAGGTGGAACAGGTGGATTATGCCGGAATGAAGGCGCAGGAGAGTACAGCCGGTACACCAGAGAAATATTTGTCTGCTCTGACAGAGCAGAGATGTCAGTTACAGCCGCTTTTGGAGAATGAACTGGTTTCTGATATTTATCTGAATCAGGCCTGCTACCGCAGAAAGGATTTGTGGGAAGAATTAAAAGCGGATATTGCAAAAATCCATGCGGCGGGGAAAAAGGCATATTATGTGTTTCCATCTGTTTTTCGGAAAAATACCTCGGATTTTTATCTGGGATCCCTGAAAAAACTGAACGGCTGTTCTGTGGATGGAGTGGTGGTAAAGAGTCTGGATGCAGCCTGGTTTGTACACAGGTATCTGCCGCAGATGCCAATGATCCTGGATCAGGGGCTTTATACTTACAATCACAGGGCACAGGAAATATTGCGTGAGTTTTGTCCAATCCGTATGACGGCACCTTACGAATTAAATCGTGGAGAACTGAAAAAGAGGGATAATGCAGACAGCGAGGTGGTACTTTATGGATATCTCCCGTTGATGACATCGGCGCAGTGTGTGCATGCCAATACCGGAAAATGTGATACGACATCCGTAGTAACATATTTAAAAGACCGCTATGGAAAATTTTTCCCGGTCAAAAATAACTGTATGGAATGTTATAATACCATTTATAATACGACGCCATTGATGTTGTTTGGCTATGGGAAGGAGCTGCAAAAAGCAGATTTTTCCAACTTCAGACTGAACTTTACAGTGGAGAGTGAGGAGGAAGTGCGGCAGATCCTTGCGATTTATGAGACTGTATTTTATGAGGGAAGAAAAAACCTCGCAGATGTGTACCAGGGGGAGTATACCAATGGTCATTATAAAAGAGGAGTAGAGTAAAACATGACGAATCTTATCATAGAAATATCAAAATATTTCATGATCTTTATGTTTGCTTTTTATACGTACGAGTGCTTTGCGGCATTTCGTCAGAAAATCAAACCGGAACAAAGAGAACATATTTTAAGCAGACAGTGCGCAGCAATCTTTCTGATCCACTTTGATGCCTTTGCGGTGATCTATCTGGTGACGGAGGATATCAGTATGCTGATTTTTTATGCGGCGCAGGCGGTACTTCTGGCGATGATACAGACCTGTTATCAATTGTTTTACAGCAGATCATCGAGACTTTTGACGAACAATCTGTGCATGCTTTTGACGATCGGGTTTATCATGCTGACAAGGCTTTCTTTTGACAGCGCCAGAAAACAATATTTTATAGCACTGGTGTCGATGATATTTTCGCTCATCATCCCGGTATTGATCAACAGGGTTGGATTTGTGCGGAAATTATACTGGTTATTTGCAATCGTTGGGATCCTGGCGCTTTTGGTTGTGACGATCGCCGGAAATACAAGTTATGGAGCTAAAATTTCGCTCTCCATTGCAGGAATTTCGATCCAGCCGAGTGAGTTCGTAAAAATTTTATTTGTATTTTTTGTGGCGGGCATGTTATATCAGGATACTTCTTTTCAACGTGTGTGTGTGACAACGGTGATCGCTGCGATCCATGTGCTGATCCTTGTGGCATCCCGCGACCTCGGTGCAGCACTGTTGTTTTTCGTGACTTATGTGGTCATGCTTTATGTTGCAACGAAAAAACTGCTTTATTTTGCGGGCGGACTTGCCGCCGGAAGCGCAGCTTCTGTGGTGGCTTACCATCTTTTTTCCCATATCCGGGTGAGGGTGAGAGCATGGCAGAATCCGCTGGCATATATCGATAAGGAGGGATACCAGATCTCGCAGTCACTGTTTGCCATTGGAACAGGCGGATGGTTTGGAATGGGATTATATCAGGGTCTGCCGGATAAAATACCGGTCGTAAAACAGGATTTTATTTTTTCAGCAGTCTCAGAGGAACTTGGCGGTATTTTTGCACTGTGCCTGATCATGGTATGTTTTAGCTGCTTTCTGATGTTTTTAAATATTGCGATGCAGATGAAAGATCAGTTTTATAAACTTGTGGCACTCGGACTTGGAACGATTTATGCATTTCAGGTATTCCTGACGATCGGAGGCGTCACAAAGTTTATTCCGTCTACCGGAGTGACACTTCCGCTTGTGAGTTACGGAGGAAGTTCCCTGTTAAGTTCTATGATCATTTTTGCAGTGATCCAGGGATTGTATATTTTGAGACAGGATGAAGGAGAGATAAATGCGTCTAAAAGCAGGAAAAACAGACAAAACAGAAAAAAGACAACCGGATTCGAAAACGCAGACATCGAAAAACTCTCGTAAAAACAACCGGGAATTTACGGTCATTACCTATGCAGTTCTTGTGCTTTTTGTCTGCATGATGGGATATTTTGCATATTTCCAGTTTGTAAAAAGTGAAGATTTTATCAATAGTCCTTATAATAAAAGACAGGATCTTTTTGCAAGGAAGGTGACGCGAGGCGAAATTATTTCTGCCGATGGCCACATACTCGCAGAAACGATCACAGATACGGATGGGACAGAGACAAGATATTATCCGTATGCCAATATGTTTGCGCATGTCGTTGGTTTCTCTACCAACGGAAAGTCCGGACTGGAATCGATTGCCAATTTTAACCTGCTGCGCTCCCACACGATGACTTTGGAGAAAGTGGTCAATGAACTTCAGGGAGAGAAGAACATTGGTGACAATGTGGTGACAACGTTAAATTATGATCTGCAGGATACGGCATACGAGGCATTAGGAAAATATGATGGAGCCATTGTCGTGATGGAGCCATCGACCGGGAAAATACTTGCCATGGTGTCAAAACCGGATTACGATCCAAATAATATCGCAGAAGACTGGGATGAACTGACAGCAGAAGACAGTGAGAGCTCTGTGCTGCTAAACCGTGCGACGCAGGGACTTTATCCGCCGGGATCTGTGTTTAAAATTTTTACGACATTGGAATATGTACATGAAAACAGTGATTATGAAGATTATTCCTTTGACTGCAATGGTAAATTCACAGAGGGGGATTCGGTCATTCACTGTTACAAAAACAAGCGGCACGGACAGGAAGATCTGATCGGCTCATTTGCCGATTCCTGTAATTCTTCGTTTGCATCGTTAGGTCTTACTCTGAATCCGGATTCTTTTACAGAGCTGTGTGACAGCTTGCTCTTTAATACGAGCCTTCCACTCAGGTTTGAATCCTCAAAGAGCAGTTTCTCACTGGATGCGGATGCAGATGTGTCTACGGTGTTAGAGACGTCTATCGGGCAGGGAAAAACGCTGGTGACACCGATGCATATGGCGCTCGTTGTGTCAGCGATCGCCAATGACGGAGTGCTTATGAACCCTTATCTGATCGACCACACGGAAAATTATAATGGTATCGTGGTTGATGCATATGAACCGACAGAATATGGAACACTTTTGTCAGCGGAGGATGCGTCTTTAATGCAGACTTTTATGAGGGAAGTTGTGGAGGATGGAACAGGAGAGCGTCTTCTGGGGCAGAGTTATGCTGCCTCAGGAAAAACAGGAACAGCAGAGTTTTCAACGTCCTCAAAGGCTTCCCATGCATGGTTTGTGGGTTATGCCCACCGTGAGGACAAGGAAGATATCGCAGTTGCGGTTATCGTGGAGGATTCCGGATCAGGCAGTGAGTATGCGGTTCCGATCGCAAAAAAGATTTTTGATGCATATTATCAGTAAACAGGGCAGGAAAGATATTTCAGTATTGGTTGCATGAAAAAACGAAAAGTATTATACTTATAACAAAAAACCACATCAGGAGGTATTGCAATGATCGAGGCAACAAGTTGTGGTGGTGTGGTAATATTCCGTGGTAAGATACTTCTCTTATATAAGAATTATAAGAATAAATATGAGGGCTGGGTTCTTCCGAAAGGAACTGTGGAAGAAGGGGAAGAATTCAGGGATACTGCAACTCGTGAAGTGTTAGAAGAGACAGGAGCGGCGGCGAGTATCATTAAGTATATTGGAAAGAGCCAGTATACGTTTACCGTGCCGGAGGATACCGTGGAGAAGGAAGTACACTGGTATCTGATGATGGCAGACAGTTATTACAGCAAACCACAGCGTGAGGAATATTTTGTTGATTCCGGATATTACAAATATCATGAGGCTTATCATCTGCTCAAATTTGCGAATGAGAAGCAGATTTTAGAGAAAGCTTATAATGAATATCTGGAGTTGAAGAAAAACAATTTGTGGGGCAGCCACAAGTACTTTTAATGTGAGGATTCGCATGAAATGGTATGACGATTTATACGTAGGCGAGAGCATCGTACATAAGACAAATAAGATCAAATGGAAAATTCGTCATAATGCAGGGCAGATTAATATTTACGTGATCACTCTGGCATCAAGTGAGAAGAATTTATTAGATATCATTCCTTCGTATGAACTGCTGCAAAAGGGCTACCCGAAGAAGCAGTTATATGTCATTGGATTGGCAAAAGGATATGATGAGGCAGTGGAAGTCGCTGCGTCTGTGATCGATGAAGTTTACCGCCAGACCGGGGCATTTGAGGTGGCTTCATATCTCAGGGAAAAAAGGAGGAGAAAAGCAGAATGACCGCCGTGTTACTCACAATCTTAAAAATCATTGGGATTGTGCTGCTGGTGATTCTTGGAATCATGCTTTTTCTGCTGGCAGTCTTATTGTTTGTACCGGTACGTTATTCCGTGAAAGGAACAGTCGATAACAATATCACCGCAGAGGGCAAAATAAGCTGGTTATGTTCGATATTCCGATATGATTTTACTTTTCAGGAGCAGGAATTGAACGGCGAAGTCCGGATATTTGGCTTTCGTCCGAAGAAAAAAGAGAGAGTATCGGAAGAAGAGCTGGAGGAGGAAGCTGTTCCTGAAGTAAAAGACAGGGTGGAAGAGCTTGTTTCTGATCTTGTTTCGTCTGCCGGGGAAGAAGATAAATCGGAGAAAAATCCGATTAAGCCAGAGCAGGATCAAGAGGTAGATTCTCATAAGGGTAAGCAGAACAGAAAATCATCCGATAAAAATTCCCGACCATCCAGAAAAAATATTTTCATGCGGATGTGGGATAAAATAAAAAGCTTCCTGAAAAAAATCAAGAATTTTTTCATAGGCATACAAAAGAGGTTGACCGGTTTCAAAGAGTTCGTGGTAAAAGTCAAAGAGATTGTGACGGACACGAAAAATCAGTATGCTGTGAGGCGATTGTGGGAAGAATTATTATATCTGCTCAAACATTTTGGCTTTCGGAAAATCCATACAGAACTGACGTTTGCGCTGGCTGATCCGGCGCTTACCGGACAGGTGTTAGGTATTTTGTGCATGATGCCTTTTTTGTATCAGTATGATTTTCATATATTCCCTGATTTTGAATCTGAATCATATTATATCAGGGGCAGTTATGATGTGAAGGGCAGAATACAGCTTATCTTTTTGCTGGTTACCGCAATTCGTCTGCTGGCAGATAAAGAAATCCGAAGTTTTCTTAAAAAGTTATTAGATCACAGAGAATAAAAATTGTATACAAAAAACAGGTAAAATAGAAAGGTGGCAGTAACAATGGGAGACAATAGTTTTCATACAACAGTAGAATCTTTATTCAAGGGAATGGACAGTTTTATTACAACAAAAACGGTGGTTGGTGATGCAATCCATATCGGTGATACCATTATTTTACCATTGGTGGATGTTTCCTTTGGCGTGGCAGCCGGAGCGTTCAGCCAGGAGAAGAAAAATAACGGTGCCGGTGGTATGGGCGGAAAGATCACGCCGAGTGCTGTGTTAGTCATTCAGAATGGAACAACCAAGCTTGTCAATATCAAGAATCAGGATGGTCTCACGAAAGTGCTGGATATGGTGCCGGACTTTGTGAACAAATTCACATCAAAAGGTGAGAAAGAGAATGTTGTGGAAGAATCAGAAGATGATTCGGCTGCAAAGAAAACTGCAGCAAAAGAGATGGAGCAGATCTTAAGTGATTCTGTCAATAAAGAGGAAGCGTAATTCAGAAAAATATCTGGAAAAAAGAATAGAGGTATGGATAACATAAAAGGACATATATTAATAGTGATATATGTCTTTTTTTGGTGCAGAATGAAACGTATCATAGGCTTTGCGTTATTCTTTTTCGGGCTTGGAATGCTTGCGATGTTTCTGATTCCAAGCGATTTCTGTGGGATTTTGATTATGATTGGATGTATCCTGCTTGGATACTATCTGTTTTGCTGCTGTTAGAAGAGCAGTGTATCTGTTTTCATTTGAAAATTTTCTGAATCAGGACAAAAAAAGAGAACTGCAATGCAGTTCTCTACGTTTCAAGACTAAGCTCTCTCAACTTTTCCGGATCTCAAACAGGAAGCACATACATATAATTTTCTAGGTGTTCCGTTAACTTTGCAGCTAACACGTTTGATGTTTGATTTCCAAACTCTATTTGATCTTCTATGTGAATGGCTTACTTTAATTCCGTAATGATTGCCTTTTCCACAAACTGCACAATTTGCCATTTGCTTTGCACCTCCTCGCATCTTTCTAAGCCTATATGTATGAACAGGCTCACAACATGATTTATTCTATCAGAAAAAAAAAGATATTGCAAGTGAAAATTAAAAAAAATATAAAAAATGTAATTTATGACTATGAATTTTGGAAAAAAGCGGTTATAATAGACACTAAACTAGCGTTATTATGTGTGAGAGAGAAAACTGGTCAGCCAGTGGCTTTCTTACAAATATAAAGAAAGGCATGGTTAATGAGTATGAATGGACAGATGGAGACCAAATTAGGTAAGGTTACGATAGACCCTGAAGTAATTGCATTATATGCAGGTTCTGTTGCGGTAGAGTGTTTCGGAATCGTAGGCATGGCTGCTGTCAATATGAAAGACGGACTAGTAAAATTATTGAAGAAAGATTACCTGACACATGGTATTAACGTGTCTGTGAATGAAGATAATAAAATTACAATCGATTTTCATGTGATCGTTTCTTATGGTGTGAGCATCAGTACAGTGACCGATAATCTGATCGAGACAGTCAGATACAAAGTGGAGGAGTTCACTGGAATGGAAATTGAGAAGATTAACATTTACGTTGAAGGCGTACGTGTCATTGATTAAGGAGGATTTTAAAAGTGGAAGTCACTACAATAAATGCTGAACTTTTTGCCAGAATGTTTCTGGCAGGAGCTAACAACTTAGAGGCTAAGAAGGAATGGATCAATGAGCTGAATGTATTCCCTGTTCCGGATGGAGATACCGGAACGAATATGTCAATGACAATTATGTCAGCAGCAAAGGAAGTTGCAGCGATTGAGAATCCAACCATGGCTTCATTGGCAAAAGCAATTTCTTCCGGATCATTACGCGGGGCAAGAGGTAACTCTGGTGTTATCTTATCCCAGTTATTCCGTGGTTTTACAAAGGTGATCGCAGAATATGATGAACTGACCGTACAGATTCTTTCAGATGCATTTCAGAAGGGAACCGAGACTGCATATAAGGCAGTTATGAAACCGAAAGAGGGAACAATACTTACGGTTGCCAAAGGAATGTCTGATAAAGCTGCCGAGTTAGGAGAGGAGACAGACGACCTTGCATATTTCTGTGAGGAGATCATCAAAGAGGGTGACCATGTTCTGAGCAAGACACCGGATATGCTCCCGGTTTTAAAACAGGCAGGCGTTGTGGATTCCGGCGGACAGGGCTTAATGCAGGTATTAAAAGGTGCATTTGATGCTCTTATGGGCAAAGAAGTGGATTACAAGGTTGAGACAGTTTCTACAGGAAGCAGCAGTCAGGGCACAGCTTCTAATCCTTATATTGACGCACAGGCAGAGCAGGAGATCACCTTTACTTACTGTACACAGTTTTTGATTATGTTAGAGCATCCGTTCACGGAGAATCAGGAGACAGAGTTTAAGAGCTATTTAGAGTCCATCGGTGATTCTATCGTTGTAGTTGCAGATGATGAGATCGTGAAAGTACATGTACATACCAATGATCCGGGTATGGCAATGCAGAGAGGTCTTACTTACGGAAGCCTTACAACTATTATTATTGAGAACATGCGTTTAGAGCGTGATGAGAAGATTTCTGCAATGAAAGAAAAAGAGATGCAGAACACTGCGAATGCAGAGAACGAGATCAGGGCAGCAGAGGAAAATGAGCCGGAAGTTCCAGCAGAGGAAAAAGAAATGGGATTCATTTCTGTAAGCATCGGAGAGGGTATCAATGAGATTTTCCGTGGACTGGGCGTGGACTATATCATCGAAGGCGGACAGACCATGAACCCAAGTACGGAAGATATGCTCAATGCGATAGAGAAAGTGAATGCGAAGAATATTTTCATTCTTCCGAATAATAAAAATATTATTATGGCAGCAAATCAGGCGGCTTCCCTGACAGAGGATAAGAACATTATTGTAATTCCTACCAAGACGATTCCACAGGGTATTACAGCACTTGTCAATTATATTCCGGACAGCACACCGGAAGACAATGCGGAGCGCATGGGTGAGGAAATCCAGCTGGTCAAGACCGGCCAGGTGACTTACGCAGTCCGTGATACTGTGATCGATGACAAAGAGATCAAACAGGATGACTACATGGGAATCGGTGACAAGGGAATCCTTTCTGTTGGCACAGACATGGAGAAAACAGTTCTTGAGATGATCGGTGAAATGATCGATGAGGATTCTGCAATTTTAAGCATCTACTATGGCGAGGAAATGAACGAAGATTCTGCCAACGAGATCGCAGAAAAAGTGGAAGAGGAATATCCGGATGTAGAAGTGGAAGTGCATTACGGTGGACAGCCAATTTACTATTATGTAATTTCCGTAGAATAAAAGTATGAGATTAAATTCATCCATAAAAGAAGTGAAAGGGATCGGCGATAAAACAGCCGGTCTTTTTCTAAAAATAAATATTGAGACGATCCGGGATCTGATCTCCTATTTTCCAAGAACTTATGTGCAGTTCCCGGAGATCAAGCATCCTGACGAAGTGGTGGAGGGAGAGACTGCGGCAGTGACAGGGCAGATACGGCAGACTCCGGTTGTGAAGAGAGTGCGCAGCATGCAGATCACGGTAACTTCGATCACAGGCATGGGAAAACGTCTGGAACTGGTGTGGTTTCGTCTCCCATACATCAAAAACAGCCTTCATCCGGGCGGAACTTATGTGTTTTACGGCAAGGTACAACACAAAAACGGAAGGTTTGTCATGGAGCAGCCGGCAATTTATACGCCGGAAAAATATGAGGCGATGGAACATTTGCTGCTTCCGGTTTACACTTTGCCGAAAGGATTATCAAATCAGCTTATGCTGAAAGCAGAGCGGTCTGTTTTGGAGGAAGAACATTTATTCCGGGATTATCTGCCGACAGAACTGCGGGAAAAGCATCAGCTCTGTGAGTATAATTATGCGATCAAACAGATTCATTTCCCGGACGATATGGAGACGTTGATCGAGGCAAGAAAACGGCTTGTGTTTGACGAACTCTTTTTATTTATCTTAAACCTGCAATATCAGAAAGAAAAAAAGGAAAAAGAGAAAAATCAGTTTTCTTTCCAGTCGGATGATTTTGTGGAGCAGTTGATCGAAAAACTGCCGTATAAGCTTACAAATGCCCAGTTGCGGGCATTGTCAGAGGTCCGGGCGGACATGCGGAGCGACTATGTCATGCAGCGTCTGATTCAGGGAGATGTCGGTTCCGGAAAGACGATCATTGCGTTTTTAGCGATGGCGGACACTGCGCACAACGGCTGTCAGTCTGCGATTATGGCACCGACGGAGGTGCTTGCAAGACAGCATTACGAATCATTTCTGAGCATGTGTGAGATATTTGGACTGGATTTTCCTGTGATTCTTATCACGGGTTCCATGACTGCAAAACAGAAAAAGCTGGCATATCAGGAGATTTTAGATCACCCGGATGCGCTGATCATCGGAACACATGCGCTGATACAGGAAAAGGTGATTTATCAGAACCTTGCGCTTGTGATCACAGACGAGCAGCACCGGTTTGGCGTAAAACAGCGTGAAATATTTTCAGAAAAAGGAACAAAGCCGCATATTCTTGTCATGAGTGCGACACCGATTCCACGGACGCTTGCCATTATTTTATACGGTGATCTGGACATTTCCGTGGTGGATGAGGTACCTGCAAAACGTCTGCCGATCAAAAACTGTGTGGTGGACACCAGATACCGCCCGAAGGCGTATCAGTTTATCGAAAAAGAGGTGGCTGCCGGTCATCAGGCGTATGTAATCTGCCCGTTAGTGGAAGAGAGCGAGAACATGGAGGCAGAGAATGTCACAGACTATGCGAAGCGTCTGAAAGAGGAACTGCCGGATACGATTGAAATCGGGCTTTTACATGGGCAGATGAAACCTGCACAGAAAAATGATGTTATGGAACGGTTTGCAGCAAATGAGATACAGGTGCTCGTGTCGACTACAGTTGTAGAAGTTGGAGTGAATGTTCCGAATGCAACGGTTATGATGATCGAAAATGCGGAACATTTTGGTCTTGCACAGCTTCACCAGCTTCGTGGGCGTGTTGGACGAGGGGATGCACAGTCTTATTGTATTATGGTCAATTGCAGCGATTCTAAAGAATCGCAGAAGCGTCTGGATATTTTGAATAAATCCAACGATGGCTTTAAGATTGCGAGTGAGGATCTGAAACTGCGCGGCCCCGGAGATTTCTTTGGCATCCGTCAGTCCGGTGAAATGCAGTTTGCGCTTGCGGATATCTATCAGGATGCCTATATTATGCAGCGCGCAAGCGAGGAAGTTGCGGATATTTTAGGAAAAGACCCGGAACTTTCCAGCGAGGATCATAAAAATCTGAAAGACTATCTGGAACTGTTTTTGGCAGACCGGAGAAATAAATTAAATTTATAGCAAATGAAGCAGTAAAAACTGCATAAAACACGTAGAAAGAACCCTGGATCACATCAATCCAAGGTTCTTTTCTTGTTTAGGGAAATTCTATTTCCGGCAATTTTCTATTTCCGGGAAATGTTATTTCCCTGACATCTGCTGTTCCTGTGCTTCAATCATTTTCTTAACCATATAGCCGCCGACGGAACCATTCTGTCTGGAAGTTAAGTCACCATTGTAACCATCTTTTAATGGTACACCGATTTCGCCTGCTACCTCATATTTGAAACGGTCTAAGGCACTCTTTGCTTCTGGAACGGCTGCTCTGTTAGATGAACGATTTGACATAGTAAGTCCTCCTTTGTTTTTCTGTTTTGGGTACTTTTTCTGCTCTGGTATATTTTTAAGAACATTCAAAAAATTCTTTTTGTCTGTTCAGTGATAGTATGTGATTTTTTGTGGGGAATACACATGCAGTTTTTTGCAATAATGCCAATTATTTCTTTAAAATGGGTAAACATTTACAAAAAATATTTACAAAGAGGCACACGTTGCTTATTATGAGTCTAGGAGGAAGTAAAGTACAATGAAACGTTATTTTGATTTTGACATCAATGATTATAAAGACAAAAAATGTAATTTTCATTCGCACACGGTGCGCTGCCAGCATGCAGTGGGAGAAGAGCGGGAATATGTCGAGGAGGCAATTAAGGAAGGCTTTGAGGTGATCGGCTTTTCCGACCATTCCCCTTATTTATTCAAAAATGGATATGTGTCAAGGATTCGTATGACAATGTCACAGTTGGAAGATTATGTAAAAACCATTGAGGCATTGAAAAAAGAATATCGGGATGACATCACGATTTTTCTGGCATTGGAGATGGAATATTTTCCGGGGATCTTCGAGCCGACAATCGAAGAAATCCGGCAGTATCCGATGGATTATCTGCTTCTGGCACAGCATTTCTTCTATGAAAATGAGAGTTTTCATGGCACAAGATTTGGCTGGGCGGACGAGGCTCATCTGAAAACGTACGTGGAACTGCTTATGACGGCGTTAGATACCGGATATTTTAACATGGTGGGACATCCGGATATTGTGAATTATACCGGAGATGATGCATTGTATACAAAGTACATGAAACAGCTTGCGGATCGTCTGAAGCAGGAGCGTATTCCAATCGAGATCAATGTGAATGGATTCCGTGAGGGTTATAATTATCCGGACAAAAAGTTTGTGAAACTAGGCGTGGAAAACGGAAATGATTTTATTGTCGGCGTAGACGCACATAATCCAAATGAGTATCATGATCTTGATTCTTACAAGGGATGTATCAAAATGGCAGAAGATTTCGGAGGAAAAGTATTCTGGAAATAAAAAATATCGTAGGGGTTGTGCCTCCCCTACGATATTTTTTTAATCCGAAACCAGCGTCAGCCCTGAAATGTCCGGATGGATGGTCAGGGAGTAGTTTGTGTAGTACACGACAAATCCCGGCGCGGCCCCGTTTGGTTTCTTGACATTTTTTTTCTGTAAATAATCAATCTCCACTTTCTCATCTTCGCGTCCCTTGGAGTAATATCCGGCAAGCATTCCGGCTTCCTCAAAAACGCGGTCAGGCAATTCTTCATTGTTAGATTTTACGATGACGTGGGAACCAGGCATTCCTTTTGCATGGAACCACCAGTCGTTTCCGGTTGCAAACTTGAAAGTGAGTTCATCGTTCTGGTAATTATTTTTTCCAACATAAATGTCATAGCCATCGGAGGAGCGGTAGTGGAACGGCTTGCTCTTGATTCTGGCTTTTTTATCGGTCTTTTTGCGCTTAATATAGCCAAACTCGATCAGCTCCTCTTTGATCTGTACGAGATCGTCTTCCGTCAGGGCAATGTCTAAAGCCGTGGAGATACTTTCGAGATGTTCAATCTCTGTTTTTGTCTCTTCCGTCAGCTTGGTGAGTGCCTCATAAGTACGTTTTAATTTGTTATATCTGTCAAAATATTTCTGCGCATTTCCCTTGGCATCTAACTGTGAGTCGAGCGGAATGGTGATCAGCTCGTTGGTGTAATAGTTCAGTGCCTCTAACTTTTTCGCGCCTTCCTCTAAACCATAGCCGTAGGTGTGGATCAGCTCACCGTATACTTTATATTTATCCCGTTTTTCCGTGTCTTTCAGCTGTTTTTCCTGCAATTTGTATTTCTTGCGGTTACGGTCTAGAGCAGTGGAAACGATTTTTCTCAGATCAACGGATTTCTGCCGGATTCTGGTATACACATTTTTGGAAGCATAATATTCCTCCAAAACCTGTGAGATGGAATCAAAATTTTTGGCATCATAGTCCGAAAACTGTGTGAGCTCGATGCAGGAAAAATCAATCGGTTCTTTTCCTTTAAAAATAATGTTTGGTTTGTAGGTATGATTTTTCACATCCTCCGCAATCCAGGTGAGATTGTTAAACAAATGTTTTTTGCTGTCGGCATCCAGCGAGTCGACCGGCATATCTCCGTCAATGGAACTGCGGTGGCAGATTTCGGAGGCAAGCAGGGGACTTAAGCCTGTAAAAGAAGAGTAGAGAGCCTTTGTGATGGAGGTTGGTTTCTTCATAGCCACATCCAGAAAGGCTTCTTCCGTGACTTCCAGCGGATTTAAACGGTCATCCTGTGTGGCAGGAATACAGTAGTTGCGTCCCGGAAGCACTTCACGCAGGGAGCTCATCATCGATGGGATATGTTTGATACTGTCAATGATTTTTCCGTCACTGTTACAGAAAATGATATTGCTGTGTTTTCCCATCAGCTCTACGATCAGGGTTTTCTGGCAGAGATCGCCCATTTCATCCAGATGTTCAATATCAAAGTGAATGATACGCTCCATATGCGGCTGGTAAATCTTTACGATCCTGCCATTGGCAATATGCTTGCGCAGCACCATGCAGAAGTTTGGCGCGGTCATAGGGCTTGGTTTATTCTGGTCAGTCAGATATAAAAAAGGCAGGGATGCGCTTGCGGACATGGCAAGACGGAACTGCCCGTTGCTTCCCTTGCAGGTGAAGAGCAGTTCGTCGTTTTCCGGCTGCGCGATCTTGCTGATCTTGGCATTTAAAATTGTCTGGTTTAATTCATATACGATATTGGAAATCACAAATCCATCAAGAGCCATTTTGAGTACCTCTTTTTATTCTGAAAAATTTGGATAATTGCGAAACTATAGATGAACTTTTGTATGTTGCAATGATCCATAAAATCTGCCCGGAATTACCGGGCGCATGGTTCATTATAACGGATTCTACGAAATCTGCATAGATGCAATATATAATTTCAAAAGCCGGATCGCATAATCACGCTGTTGCTTGGAGCAGCGTGAAAGAATATGGATCACAGCAAGTTCATCATTTTCCTGCCGTCTTGCCTCTTCGTCTGTCTGTTCCCCGAACATCATATAATCAAGGCTCATGTCGAGACACTCAGAAATTGCAAGCATTGTTTCTGTGGACATTCCACAGGTGCCACGCTCGATGTCTGAACAGTATTTCGGTGCACGGTCTATTCTCTCTGCAACCTCGTCCTGTGAAAATCCTAACTGGACTCTTTTTTTTCGAATGCGGTCGCCAACGGCTAAACGGTCATACGCTTCTCTTTTTCGGTTCATAAAAACTCCCCTTTCTCATTTGTTTCTTATTGTGTGTGATTCTCTGTATCATATTCTTGCGAAAAAAACGTAGAAATAAAACACAATGGAAACGTAATTTAATAGTGAGTTTAAAAGGTATGCGCGAGATACGTTTTAAATGTGATATTGAACAAAAAACAAGAAAGATATGCCAGAAAACTGTAAGTTTCTTCTGTTGACATAATCAACGGATATGTGTATGATAGAAAATGTTTAAAACACGAAAATAAAATATGTTTATAACGCATAAGGGTAAAGTTATGAAAAACAAAAGAAATCAGAAAAATATCATATGGAAGATACTGCTTATCGTTTTTAGTATCGTTCTTGTCATATGTCTTATTATCATTGGAATCCAAAAATATCAGCAGAAAAAGCAGCAGGAGTATTACGAAGCTTTACTGGAAAATGCAGGCAGTCAACCGCAGGCGACTGAGGAGGTGCCGGAGCCGGAAAAGGAAGAAGCACCGGACATTTTAAAAAGCCTTGGAATTGAAATACCGGAAAAAGACATTGATTTTGCAGCTTTGCAGGAAGAGAACAGTGATGTGTATGCCTGGATTTATGTGCCGGGAACCAATGTCGATTACCCGGTGTTACAGCACCCGACGGATGATGCCTATTATCTGGAACACAATATGGATGGATCAAAAGGGCTTCCGGGCTGCATTTACTCGGAGAGCGTGAACACGAAAGATTTCACTGACCCGAACACTGTTTTATACGGTCATAACATGAAAAATGGAAGCATGTTTGCATCTTTGCATAATTTTGAAGACCAGCAGGTGTTTGAGGAAAACCCTTACTTCTATATCTATACGGAAGACAAAACCTATGTGTATGAAATTTTTGCCGCTTACAAATACAATGCGATTCATCTGATCTATAACTTCGACCTTACTAATCCGGAGATTTTTCAGAATTATCTGGATCAGATTTTTGAGATCCGCGATATGAGTGCAAATATCAGGCAGGATGTTACAGTCAATGCAGACAACCACATTGTCACATTGTCGACCTGTGTTTCCGGTGAGAAAAACATGCGTTATCTTGTACAGGGAGTTTTACTGAATGAATAAACAAAAAAGTACAGAACAGACAAAAAAACAACAGAAAACATGGATAAAAATCATAAAGATCGTGGGAATTGTACTGATATGCCTGATCCTTTTTGCACTTATCGCATTTGGAGTGCTAAGGGCACTTGGAAAAAGTGGAATCAGAAAAAATATTTCAGGCGAAGCACCGGTACTTGAATCCACGGAATCAACCGAAGAGGGCTGGCAGGATGGATGGATCCGCTATAATGGTCAGATCTATGCCTACAACGAAGATATCATGACATTTCTCGTCATGGGTGTTGACAATGACGATGTTGTAAAAAAGGCAAAAGACGGTCTGAGCGGCGGACAGGCTGACGCAATGTTTCTGGCAGTCATGAATCCGCATGATAAATCTGTTTCCATTATTGCGGTCAACCGCAATGCGATGGCGCTTGTGGATGTCTATGATGAGGATGGCGTTTACATGGGACAGTATACCAAGCAGATCACTTTACAGCACGGTTATGGTGACGGCATGGAATTAAGCTGTGAGCGGAGTGTGGCGGCGGTGTCGAGACTTTTTTACAATCTTCCGATCAGCGGTTATGCGGCGATCAACATGGGAGCGATCCCGGCTTTAAACGATGCAGTTGGCGGTGTGCAGGTGACGGTTTTAGATGATGTCATATACCCGGAATACGATATGGATCTCCATCAGGGGGATGAAGTGACGCTGACCGGACATCAGGCTTACTGGTATGTGCGCGGAAGAAATGAAAATGTGTTTAACAGTTCTTCCCTGCGTTTAGAGCGCCAAAAACAATTTTTGACCACTTTTATTGCACAGGCAAAAAACAAGGCGGTCACAAATCCGTCCATTGCGGTGGATTTATACAACACCATATCCAAATACATGGTGACAGACATTGACATTACGAAATTTACATACCTCGCTTCTGAGGCTTTGGGATACAACTTTGATATCAGCCATTTGTACACCATGCAGGGTGAGACACTGATGGGAGATAAATATGAGGAATTTTATGTCGATGACGATGCGTTGTACCAGCTCATCATTGACGTGTTCTACGAACCGGTAGAATCAGAGGATATTAAGTAAGGTAATTCCTTATTTAATATAGAAACCACATGGAATACGTGAGGAAAGGAGGAAAACAAGTTATGAAGAAAAAAATCGCAGTCGTACTTACAGCATTAATGGTTATGGCTATGGGAACAACAGCTTTCGCTGCAACAAGCCCAACAACCAAAACATCTGAGACAACTACAACAGAGGCTACTGCTTACGCTAACGTTACAGTAGCAGAAGGCGGCATCGTGATCGATGGCGTGGCTTCCACAGCAGCTCCAACTGTAAAAGCTGTTACAACAGCTCAGGTTGAAGCAGCTCAGACACAGGCAGTTGCAAGCGTAGCTCCTACAGCTAAAGTTTTACAGATGATCGATGTAACTCTTCCTGTTTCTTTCGAGAAAGCACAGTTGACATTCTCTGTTAACGGTGTGACAGCAGGACAGAAAATCGCTGTTTTACATCAGAAACATGACGGAAGCTGGGAAGTTATCAACCCGGATTCAGTTGGAAACGGAACTGTAACAGCTACATTTACATCTCTTTCTCCAATCGCATTTGTTGCATACAATGCATCAGCTCAGACAGGAGAAACAACACCTGTTTTACCAATTATTGTGCTTATCTGTGCAGCAGGTATCGCAGTATGCGGAGCAAAAGTTAAATTTAACAACTAATTTTATGAATCTTAAGATTTATAAAAAGAAAAGAATGAACATGTGGTAGTTCCTGCAAAAGCAGGAATAACAGGCGGTCTGTGTCATGCAGACCGCCGGAAAAAGAACTGACAGGATGAAGTAGAATGAAGCATGCATTAATAATCACAACCATCAGCGGATTCGTACCGCAATTTGAAATGAATGATGTGAGAATCTTACAGGAGAATGGTTATACGGTTCATTATGCATCCGATTTTGAAAATCCGATTTACAATATCGATCAAACCCAGTTGAAAAGAGACGGACTGATTTTACATCATATCGATATCAGAAAAAGTCCGTTTCAGATCACAAAAAATACAAAAGCATTTTTACAGTTAAAACAGATCATCAGAAAAGAACAGATCAGTCTGGTACACTGCCATAATCCAATGGGTGGCGTGGTGGGAAGGCTTGCCGCAAAAGCTTCCGGAAGAGAACCATATGTAGTTTACACAGCGCATGGGTTTCATTTTTACGAGGGGGCTCCGAAGAAAAACTGGCTGCTCTACTATACGGCAGAGAGGTTTCTGGCAGCATTTACCGACCGGATCATTACAATCAACAGAGAAGATTATGAGAGAGCAAACCGCTTTCGTTTAAAAGAGCATGGATGCGTGGAACAGATTCCGGGTGTCGGTGTGAATATAGAGAAGTTCCGAAAAAAACCGGAACTGAGAGAAATAAAAAGAAAAGAACTGGAAATCCCGCCAAATGGATTTCACATCGTTTCGGTGGGAGAACTTGTAGAAAATAAAAATCATGCAGTCGTGATCGAGGCAGTTGCCCGGTTACAAGACGAAAACATTTATTACAGTATCTGTGGCAAAGGTCCTTACAGGGAAACATTAGAACATCTGATCCAGAAACATCATCTGGAAAAACAGGTCAGATTGTTAGGCTATCGCAATGATGAGCAGGATGTTCTGCAGAGTGCAGACTGCTTTGCATTTCCATCTAAGAGAGAGGGACTTGGGATTGCAGCCATCGAGGCGCTGGCATGTGAAGTCCCGGTGATCGCATCGGATAACCGTGGAAGCAGGGAGTACATGTGCCATACGGAAAACGGGATTGTCTGTCAGGCGGATAAAGTGGAAGATTTCATGCATGCGATCTGCCGTATGAGACAGTCCGGGCAGCTACGCAGGGAAATGGGAGAGCATGGGAGAAGGACAGCAGAAAGATTCAGTATAGAGGCAACAGATAAAATAATGCGCCGTGTCTATCAGGAGATCAGCGTGACGCAGGAAAGAAAGCGATAGAAGCGTATGGGGGCAGAGTTTGAAAAACAAGTCTCTGTGATCATGGGAGTTTACAACCAGTGGAACAGAGAGGCATTGCAAAAGGCAGTAAAGTCCATATTGAACCAGACACTCACGGATTTCGAGTTCATCATTTACGATGACGGTTCTGATCCGGAGGTTGCAGGTTATATCAGAGAATTAGAAAAGCTTGACGAGAGGATTGTCCTGATTGGAAAAGAGGAGAATCACGGTCTGGCTTTTTCCTTAAATATGTGTATTGGCGCTGCAAAAGGAAAATACATTGCCCGCATGGATGCAGACGATATCGCTCTGCCGGAGCGTCTGCAGGTGCAGTATGATTTTATGGAGCAGCACAAAGAGTATGCGTGGTGCGGCTGCAATACGAGACTGTTTGATGAAAACGGTGTCTGGGGAGAACGCAAAATGCCGGAACTTCCGTCCGATAAAGACTATCTGCCGTTTTCTCCCTTCATACATCCAACAGTCATGTACCGCAGAAAACTATTTGAAAAAAACGAGGGCTATCATGTTTCCCCGGAAACATTGCGCTGTGAAGATTATGAGATATTCATGCGTCTGCATCAGCTCGGTTATCAGGGGTACAACATTCAGCAATATCTGTTTGCGTACCGGGAGGACAAGCAGTCTTTTCAGAAACGCAGATTTCACTTCCGGATCAACGAGGCAAAACTGCGCTACCGGAATTTTAAAGCCATGCATCTGCTGTTTCCGCTGGGCTGGCTCTATGTGATCCGTCCGGTTGTGGGCGGTCTGATCCCACCGGGAATCGTTGCGTTATTAAAACGCGGTGAGACATGGTGGAAAACTCAAAAAGAACAGATGCCCGAAAATGCAAGCTTGGAGTATAGCAGTTATGAATCTGACCGACCGCAGAGAACAGAGACTACAATCTTATAAGAAAATCCAATCCGAGAAAGAAATCTATGAGTGCGTGCTTGCACCGACACTTTATGAGTTTGTGCTGTGGGTTTTGCAAGAGGCATTGCAAAGCGGAAAAAAACGGCTTTACTTTCTGGCGAGGGACGGTTATCAGATGTATCTTGCCGCACGGCAGCTCTGTAAACAATACGATCTGGACATCGAGTGCAGATATCTCAAAGTGTCGAGATATGCGGTGCGTGTGCCGGAATATCATCTTCTCGGGGAACGCTGTCTGGAACGCATCTGTGTCGGAGGAATCGATGTGACCTTTGAAAAAATCATGCAGCGTGCAGCACTGACAGACAAAGAGGCAGAGGAGATCGCAGCGCTTGCCGGGTACACGGAGAATTACAGAAAAGTCATCAATTATCACGAGGTCATGCAGTTGAAAGACCGCTTAAAAAAGATACCGCTCTTATTTCATTATATAGACAGCCATTCGAAGGAAGCTTATGGGACGGCAATCGGCTATCTCACACAGGAAGGACTGCTGGAACAGATTCCTTATGCATTGGTGGACAGCGGCTGGATCGGTACGATCCAGCAGAGCATTGAACATCTGCTCAGGCAGAGACAGCCGGACAGAAAGCTCGAAGGATACTATTTTGGCTTGTATGAGATCCCGGAAGGGGAGGGAAGGGAAAACTATCACAGTTTTTACTTCACGCCGTGGGGTGAGATCAAAAGAAAAGTGCATTTCAGCAACAGCCTGTTTGAGGCAGTGTTTTCTGCACCGGAGGGCATGACATTATCCTACAGGACAGTGGGCGGGAAAGACAAAATCATCTATGTTCCGGTGACAGACAGCAGGGAGAACCTGAACCGGGAACGGATCAGCCGGTATATCTGCTGGCTGGAAGAGTTTCTGCAGGAGAAAAAGCAATCCTTGAAGCAGGCGGACAGCGGGTATGTGGAGGAACTTCTATCCCCCTTTATGGGAAACCCGACACAGTTTGAGGCAGAGGCATACGGAAGCCTGCTTTTCTCGGATGATGTGAGAGAGGATAATAATCAGAAAGTGTCTGCAGATTTTTCAGAGCAGGAGATCAAAAACCATCATTTGCTCAACCGTCTGCTCATCATGACAGGCATCCGGAAAAAGGTACTCCATGAGAGTGCGTGGATCGAGGGCAGCATCGCAACGTGCGGAACACTGAATGAGAGAGGCAGAGTGAGAAACCGTTTGCATGCCGTTTTCTATAAATACATCATTTATATCCGCAAATGGATAAAACAAAATCTGATTCATGGCAGGTAAATTACAGCCTGAATCAGATTATCAGATTGCAGAAGAAATTGACCGCGAAGTCTAGAAGATAAAGCTCAAAAGAAAATATAGAAGAAAAAACAGACAGGAAATTACAGTCGTGAGAAAGAATAAGGAAGAACTGAAACAATATTACTTTGTCATCAAACAGCTTGTAGACAGGGAGATTAAAAGAAAATATGCGAGATCTTTTCTCGGTGTGATCTGGAGTGTGTTAAATCCGCTGATGACCATGGCAGTTATGTCCATGATCTTCAGCACAATCTTCAAGCGCTCCATTGAAAACTATCCGATCTACTATCTGACCGGAACGATTTTCTGGCAGCTCTTTTCCGGTGCAACGAACTCTGCAATGACGGCGCTCGTCGATAACCGGACGCTGCTGTTGAAAGTAAAATTGCCAAAACAAACATTTGTTCTGGCAAGGATCTATACCGCGTTGACAAACTTTGGCTACACCTGCATTGCCTATGTGCTCATGCTCGTGGTGTTTCAGATCAAAATCAGTCCGACGCTGTTACTGTTTCCGATCGACGTATTTTTCTGCCTGCTGTTCTCCATGGGAATCGGGTATGTGCTTTCGATTTTATACGTGTTTTTTGCGGATATCAAATACCTGTATTCGATTGTCCTGACACTCTGGATGTACATGTCAGCAATCTTTTATCCGTATGAGAGCACGACACCGATGATGCAGAAAGTCATCGGAACCAATCCGGTGTTTGTCTATATCGCATTTGCGAGGGACTGCGTCATGTACAAGAAATGGCCGGAGACGGATCTATGGATCAAAATGATCTTGTGGGGCATTGCAAGTTTTCTGATCGGTTATTACGTGTTCTCGAAAAAAGAAAACAATGTGATGCAGAAAATATAATGGTTAGATACAGAAGAAAAAATCCGTGAAGGAACAGTACAAGGAAAAAGCAGAGATTGGAGTGAAGATACAAAAGTGAGATTAAAAATCTGGGAAAAATGGAAAAGGATAATACTCCTGGGCACATTCTTTGTGTTGGCAATAGGAATACCGTGGGAAATCCGTGCGGAAAATGCAACTGTCACGTTCGGATCTAATTACTATACGGCAACCGACAATGAGACATTTCCAATCGGCGTATACCTGAATGGGGATTCGAAGATCGGAACCTATGAGGTCAAAATATCCTACGATAACAGGCGTCTGGAGTACACCGGGGGTGGTGATTCCGAGGAAAACGGAGTTATCACGTTAAGTGGAACCGGAGTCAATGCGCAGGTCAAATACATGTTAAAGTTCCAGACACGAAGCGGTGGAACGGCAGATATAAAAATAGAGAGTGCAGTGATCCACACTGCCGGAGAGAATGCAGAAGAGTTTGATGTGGCAACTCTGGCATCAACCTATGTCATGATTTCCGGTGAAGATACGGTTGTGGATGCTCCGCAGGAGGAAAGTCAGGAGACGGAAACCGGAGAAGAGAATCCGGTTTCGGATATTCCGACAGTGATGGAAGTGCCAGTGGAAGAGCAGACCTACTATCTGGTGGATCTCTCCCGGTACACGCCGGAGAACATTGATTTCCAGTATGATACCGGAACCATCACCTATCAGGGAACAGAAGTAGCTGCATATCTGTCAGCAAATGGAGATATCAGTTTTGTGTATCTGGCGGACAGTCAAAAAAACCTTTACCTGTACGCTTACAGCAGTGAAAAAGATAAACTGTATCCCTGCAATTCCATCACAGTCAACGGAGAAAAATATTACTTCATGTCTCCGTATGTGTGCAGCGAGTGGCCACAGGAACTGACACTTGACATCATCCAGAGTGAGTCCATCGTCTATGCGATGGATTTAGAAGGTCAGACCGGATTTTATAAGATCACGACCGGAAATAAGCTGGAAACCTGGAATCCGAATGAAGGTCAGGAGAACTTTCAGAATCAGATGAAAATATTGATCATCATTCTGGCTGTGACATTAATGATCATGTTTCTTGCAATTCTTCTGGTTATCCATATGGATAAAAATAAACAGAGGCAGGATGGTACATCTGTATCCGGGAAAACAAATAATCGGATTAAAATCAGAATAAACAAATTAAAACAAGGAGAATCCGAAACTTCCTCTGAAACAAATGCGGCAGAAGATTTTGAGATAGAAGATCTGGCACTGGATATCTCCGAGGAGGAGATCCGCGCATGGCGGGCGGAACTGGAACAGTCTGACGGAGATGATAATTCATCCGATAAAAAGAATTCTGATGGACAAAATGCTGCTGAAAAGTATTCCAATACGGCTGTGCCGGAAGAACGTGCAGGTGAAGAACCTGTGATTGCAGTGAAGGATGTCACGATGCAGTTCCGAATTGCAATGAACAATGTCTCCGGTATCAAAGAGTATGTGATCCAGCTTTTGAAAAAACAGATCAGTTACCGGGAACTGCTTGCGTTAGATCATGTGTCATTCAATGTATACAAGGGAGAGGTTGTAGGAATCATCGGAACCAACGGTTCCGGTAAAAGTACACTTCTTAAAATAGTGTCCGGAGCTTTAAAACCGAGCAGCGGAGAAGTGCAGTGCGACCGCCAGAAAGTGCAGCTGCTGACGCTTGGAACCGGTTTTGATGTGGAACTGACTGCCAAGGAAAATGTGTACTTAAATGGTGCTATCATCGGTTATTCCAAAGAATTTATCGATTCCAAATATGACGAAATCGTCAGGTTCGCAGAACTCGAAGGTTTTATGGAAGAGAAAGTAAAAAACTTTTCCTCCGGTATGGTCAGCCGTCTTGGCTTTGCAATCGCAACGATCGGCGAAACCGCAGAGATCCTCATTTTAGATGAGGTGCTTTCGGTCGGGGATGAATTTTTCCGCAAGAAGAGTTTGAAGCGCGTGAAAGAGATGATCCACGGTGGAAGTACGGTGCTGCTGGTGTCGCATAGTATGGGTACGATCTTAGAAAATTGTGACCGGGTGGTCTGGATAGAAAAAGGAAAAATGAAAATGTGCGGTGAGCCGAAGGTGGTTTGCGAGGCTTATCGGAAGATGAATGAAGGGGAATAAGGAAGGAAAGTGGAAAATGATTATTACGAGGACACCATTTAGAATGAGTTTTGCAGGAGGCGGAAGTGATATTGCGTCATTCTATGAAAAGCATGGGGGATGTGTGTTAAGCACAACATTGAATAAATATATGTATATTTCTGTACATCCTAGTTTTGAATCTATGGATACTGTATTAAAGTATTCGCAAACTGAAATCGTAGATGATATAGATAACATTGACCATAAGTATTTTAAAGAAGTTCTTCATATGTTGAGAATTAGCGGTGTGGAAATATCAAGCACAGCCGATGTACCAGCAGGGACAGGATTGGGTTCATCAAGCTCGTTTACCGTTGGTCTATTGCATGCGCTATATAGTTATAAGGGAAAATTTGTTTCAAAAGAAAAGTTGGCGCAGAAAGCTTGTGAAATTGAAATTGATAGATTAAAGAATCCGATTGGAAAGCAGGATCAGTATGCTGCTGCGTATGGTGGATTAAATTTTTATCAATTTAATAAAGATGGAAGTGTGTTTGTAGAACCAGTTATTATGAAAAATGATATGTATAAACAGCTCGAAAATAATCTGATGATGTTTTATACAGGGCAGCTGCATTCTGCAAGTGAAATACTAAAAGAGCAGAGCACAAATATAACAGCTGGTGATAAAGAAAATAATCAGTTAAAAATGTGTGAAATAACAAAAGAATTAAGAAATGAGTTACACCATAATAATATTGATGCCATGGGAGAAATACTGCATGAAGGATGGATGTTGAAAAAAACATTGGCAAATGGAATTTCAAATCCCAAAATCGATGAATGTTATGATATTGCCATGAAGCATGGCGCAATAGGAGGAAAGCTTTTAGGTGCTGGAGGTGGCGGATTTTTACTTTTCTATGTGCCGGAGAAGAGACAGCAGGAAGTAAGACTTGCGTTACCATTAACAGAAATGCCGTTTACGTTTGATACACAAGGATCAGCAGTCATTTATGTTGGTACAAAACCAGATATATTTTAGAAGAGAGGATATTGAGATGGAAAACATATTAATAACAGGTGGAGCAGGATTTATCGGTTCGCATCTTACAGGAAAATTGTTAAAAGAGGGAAACAGAGTTATTTGTGTTGACAATTTTGAACTGGGACGTAAAGAAAATCTTGCTATGTATAGTGATAATTCTAATTTAGAAATTATTGAACTTGATGTATCGGAAGTTGACAAATTTAGTGACTTATTAGCTGAAAAGAAAATAGATAGAATTTATCACTTGGCGGCAAATTCAGATATACAAAAAAGTGCCCGTATGCCAGGTGTAGACTTCAAAAATACATTTAGTACTACATATTCAGTTTTGGAAGGAATGCGAAGAAATGGAATAAAAAAATTGTTCTTTGCTTCAACATCGGCAGTATATGGAGATAAAGCAGGAGTTAATTTAACAGAAAATATAGGAAGCCTAAGCCCTATATCATATTACGGAGGTGCTAAGTTAGCTTCGGAGGCATTCATTTCTTCTTATGCTTATATGAACGAGATGGAAGTGCTGATTTTCAGATTCCCAAATGTAATCGGACCGAATCTGACTCATGGTGTAATTTTTGATTTTATTAAGAAATTGCAGAATAATCCGAAAGAGCTAGAAATTCTAGGAGATGGAACACAGTGTAAACCATATTTATATGTTCTAGATTTGGTAAATGCAATTGTAGAGTATTCTCATAGACAAAAGCGCGGAGTTGAAATATATAACATAGGTGTGGAAACTGCTACAACAGTAACAGAAATCGCAGATATGGTATGTAAGAAACTTGGTTTAAAAGATGTGAAATATAACTATACTGGTGGGAATGTTGGCTGGAAAGGCGATGTGCCAGCATTCCAATACGATTTGAGTAAAATTTATGCAACAGGATGGAAACCAGCACACAATTCCAATCAATCAGTACAGGCTACGCTGGATAGTTTGGAGTTATAAAAGGGGAAAATATGAAGGCAGTAATTATGGCTGGCGGAAAGGGTACAAGGCTTTCCGCTGTGCTACAAGATATTCCTAAGCCTATGGTGAATTTGGCTGGAAAGCCACTATTAGTTCATCAGATTGAAAATCTTAAAGAGAATGGAATCAGTGATATAACCATAGTTGTAGGGCACCTTGGTCATGTAATACAAGATTACTTTGGGGATGGTCATGAGCTTGGAGTTAATATAACTTACTTTGTAGAAAATGAACCACTTGGCACAGCAGGTGCATTACCTTTTATGAGAAATCAACTTGATGAGGATTTTATTCTTTTATTTGGTGATTTATTTGTTAATATAAATTTTCAGCGTTTTTATAGATTTCATGAGAGATGCGGAGCGGATATTACATTATATACGCATCCTAATTCGCACCCATATGATAGTGACATTATTATATCCGATCAGGAGAACAGGGTAATCGACTGGAGTTATAAGAATTCTGAGAGAGTGCAAGATTATAAAAATCAGGTTAATGCAGGGGTATATGTTATAAAACCAAGTGTCTTGGAACAGATTCCCGAAGGAAAAAAGACAGATTTAGAGAAAGATATCATTACCAAAATGATATCTCGTAAGTCGGTGTACTCTTATGCCTGTACAGAGTATGTTAAGGATATCGGAACTCCCGAACGCTTAAAAAAAGTCGAAGAAGACTATCGTAAAGGAATATGTGAAAAAAGAAATTTGAAAAATAAGCAAAAATGTATTTTCTTGGACAGGGATGGAACCATTAACAAGCATATTGGATTTTTAAATAGTGTCGAGCAGATGCAATTAGAGAAAAATGTAGCAGAAGCAATTTCTAAAATTAATGAATCTGAATATCTGGCAATTGTAGTGACAAACCAGCCAGTCATCGCACGGGGAGAGTGTACGACAGAAGAATTGGAAAATATAAACAATCGTATGTACACACTTTTGGGGAATAAAGGTGCTTATCTTGATGATTTATATTATTGCCCACATCATCCTGATAGTGGATTTGATGGAGAGATAAAGGAACTAAAATTTGATTGTAATTGCAGAAAACCTAAAACAGGAATGATTCAGCAAGCAGCAAATGACCATAATATTGATGTTGAAAATTCTTGGATAATTGGTGATACAACCATTGATATTCAGACTGGTTTAAATGCAGGACTTAATACAGCACTGGTTTTAACAGGAGAGGCTGGTAATGACAGGAAATATCAGGTTAATGCAGATGTTTGTGCAGAAAATTTGGAACAGTGTGTAGAACTGATAATAGAAAAAGGAGACCAGCTATGAAAGATAATATAAAGGCATATTTTGAGAGAGAACAGGAAGTTATTAATAATCTGGATTTTGAAGAGATTGCAGATGCGGTACAGGCAATTAAGGAGGCATATGAAAGGGAAGCAACAGTTTATGTATTTGGAAATGGTGGCAGTGCAGCAACTGCGTCACATTTTGTGTGTGATTTTAATAAAGGAATTTGCGAAAAATTAGATAAGAAATTTAATCTAATCTGTCTGAGTGACAATACACCAATTGTAACTGCAATTGCCAATGATATATCGTATGATGATGTGTTTTACTTTCAGTTGAAGAATAAACTAAAACCAGATGATTTAATATTAGCTATTTCGGGTAGTGGAAATTCTAAAAATATTATAAAAGCGGTGGAATATGCTAAGGAAGTTGGTACAAAGATAGTTGGCTTAACTGGTTACTCAGGTGGAAAACTGTACGAGTTGGCTGACTACCATATGCATGTAGCTGTGGATGATATGCAGATTACAGAAGATGTACATATGGCGTTTGATCATATGTTATATAAAGTTTTATCAGAAGAATTATCAACATTTTAATAGTTATAGTAATTTCTTAAATTAGAAATATACTGTGTAGTCAATGTAGTCTGTAATTTTTCAGTTTCAGTAAAAATGAGTATAAAGAGGAGAGACAAGAATGAATGTTGCGGTAGTTATTGCTGGCGGCTCAGGACATCGTATGGGACAAGATATTCCTAAACAGTTTATCAATGTATATGATAAACCTGTGATTATTTATACGTTGGAAGGCTTTCAAAAGCATCCACAGATTGATGCTATAGAATTAGTTTGTATAGATGGATGGCATGATGTTGCATGGGCTTATGCAAAACAGTTTGGCATAGATAAGTTGAAATGGATAGTTTCTGGTGGAAGTACGGGGCAGGAATCGATAAGAAATGGTATTTTTAACCTAGAAGATAAATGTAACGAAGATGACATTGTAATTATTCATGATGGTATTCGTCCATTGGTTGATGAAACTGTTCTATCAGATGTTATTGTAAAGTGTAAGAAATATGGAAATGCAGTAACCTCGTTACCATATAATGAACAAATTTTTGTTAATGATGATGATATATCTACAATAAAGTATATTCCAAGAGAAACACTCCGTAGAGTTTCAACTCCTCAAGCTTATAAATTTGGGAAAATTGATAACGGATATCATGAGGCATTTGAAAAAGAAATTGGAATTTATGGTTCTTCATACGCAAATACAATGATGGTAGAACTTGGAGAACGATTATATTATGCAGCAGGTTCTGATAAAAACATTAAACTTACGACTAAGGATGATTTAGAAATGTTTAAAGCGTATTTAAAGACAGATAGAGATAAGTGGCTAAAGTAAGGCAGACGATGATTATAGTAACAGTTGGAGAGTGATTATGATAAATAATGAATTATATATAAATGATGTAAGGTATGTTGCTGCCTTAAATCTTCCATGGGAATTCATGAAAGGTAAAACGATTATGATAACTGGTGCGAGCGGGATGATTGGGAGTGCCATGATTGATGTTATTATGTACAGAAATATGTATCTTGGCATGGATTGTACTGTTTATGGGGTTGGAAGAGATATAGAAAAAGGAAAGAAAAGGTTTATTGAGTATTGGAATAATAAAAATTTTCAATTTATATCACATGATATTAATTTACCATTTAGTCAAAATATGGATGTTGATTATATAGTTCATTTGGCAAGTAATACTCATCCTGTAGCGTATTCAACAGATCCGGTAGGAACTATAACGACCAATATTATAGGTACGAATAATCTACTTAATTACGCAGTTTTAAATGGAACTAAACGTTTTATGTTTGCGTCTTCAAATGAAATTTATGGTGAAAATAAAGGTGATATTGAATTCTTTGATGAACATTATTGTGGCTATATAGATTCAAATACGTTGAGGGCAGGATATCCGGAAAGTAAAAGATGTGGAGAAGCACTGTGCCAGGCATTTAAAAAGAAAAAGAATTTAGATGTTGTAATACCTAGGTTAACAAGGTCATATGGACCGACAATGCTAATGTCTGATACGAAAGCTATATCGCAGTTTATACGAAAAGGGATTGCAGGTGAGAATATTATATTGAAAAGCGAAGGAAAGCAATATTATTCATATACATATATGATGGATGCGGTTGCTGGACTTTTGACAATACTATTAAATGGTAAAAATGGTGAAGCATATAATATTGCAGATGAAAGTGGGGATATAATTCTTAAAGACTTAGCAATGGTTATTGCAGGATATGCAGGTACTGAAGTTGTTTTCGAGGTACCAGATGAAATTGAGAAAGTAGGATATAGCACGGCAACTAAGGCGAGATTAGACGGGAGCAAGATTAGAGTGTTAGGATGGAAACCGCAATACGATATTAATAACGGAGTAAAGAGAACTATGGATATTTTGAGACATATAATGTAATTACAAATATTAGCAATGAAAATGCTTTCTCTTAATCTATCTAGGTATGCAAAATAGACTATAGATATAGGAAGAGGAGGCAGTAAATTATAGGTATAGGATTCAGAAAATTAGGATTAAGAAAGTAAAGTGTCGTAGAATTAACATCTTAGTAGGGTTAATTCAGCGGCCTACAATGTAGAGGAAAAAATGGGAAAAATTAAAAGTTTTATTCGAAAAAAGTTAATTACAGTTATAGAATTTTCTTTTCGCGAAGAAATAAAAAATAATGATTACTTCGTTAATGGCGATAAAAGAACAGATAAACAAATAGAAAGATGGACATGGGACAGATTTAAAAGAACAGATAAGCAAATAGAAAAATGGACATGGGACAGATTTAAAAGAACAGATAAGCAAATAGAAAAATGGACATGGGATAGATTTAAAAGGACACAGAAGATTTTGGAAGAAGATATTCATAGAATAGAAAGCTTCCAGAAATTAATTCCATATCATAAGGGAGAAAAAATAAGACTTGTAATTTTATTTCAAATTCCATCATGTTGGGCAGCTATTGCATCATTTTATAAACAGGTAGTTGAAGATGAAAGATTTGATGTTACGTTATTGTTATATGATGCAATACAGAAAGAAAAAGCCCAAATGGCTGGGGCAAGAGAATTTCTAGATGAATTAGATGTTAAATATGAAGATGCGGAGCAATATGATTTTAGGTTTAATAGACCTCATATAATGTTATATCAAACACCGTGGGATGAAGCTCATCGCCCTGCCTTTTTGCAGTCATTAGAAATAGCATCTATGGGGACAAGAATTGCATATATTCCATACGGCATAAATTATTCAGCATCAGTTTGGGATGATTTTGTTTTTTCTGATTTGAAGTTTAAAGCTAAACCATGGTTTATTGCAGGATTGTCAGAAAAATTGAAAATGGATCATCAATATTTATCTAAGAATTGTGGGCACAATGTTGTTGTTACAGGATTACCTAAATTTGATCTTTTATATGATAATCGGGATAAATTAAAATCAAAAAAATTAATTAAGCTAGCTAAGGGAAGAAAAATTATATTTATTCAAATGCATTTTCCAGATAAAGAAGGAAATGCAGCTATACCAGAGCCTTGTATTTCTGAGTATATTGAATTCCTGCAAAATGCTTCAAAATACAGAAAATTATTTTTTGTGGTGAGACCGCATCCTAAATATTATGAAGCTTATGAAAATTTAGGATTTATGGAAGCTGTAGACAATTTGAAACAAATAATAAGTAATACAGAAAATATATGTATAGATGAGGAAAAAGATTATATGCCAGCTTTAACGGTAGCAGATTATTATATTGGGGATCGCTCAGCACTGATGATTGAGGCTGCTGTTCTCGGTATTCCTGTTTTGTATATGACAAATTTTTATTATAAAGAAAAGATGTTACCATATGTTGAAGGCTTAGTAGAGTCATTTTATCAAGGTGAAAAAGCCTATGATATAGAAAGATTTATAGATATGGTTGTTATTAATGAACAAGATTATAAAAAAACACACCGAATGGAAGAGGTTAAAAAAAGTATTCCATATTTTGACGGACTATGTGGAAAAAGGATTGTCGATAGGATGGCAGAGCTCATTAATATAGAAAGTGAGGATTAAGATGGCAGAAATTTCGGTTGTTGTACCAATATATAATGGAGAACAATATTTGGAAGAAGCATTAAATAGTATAGCATTGCAAAGTTTTAAGGATTTTGAGGTGATTTTAGTTTGTGAGTATGGTACGAGCAATGAAAGTCTGGATATAGTACATAAATTTAGAAAAAACGATAAAAGGTTTAAAATTATTACCAATACAAGCAAATTAGGCATTTCAGAGAGTTTGAATGTTGGAATACGAAAATCAACGGGAAAGTATATAGCAAGAATGGATGGGGATGATATCTCGTGTCAAAAAAGATTAGAAATTCAAAAGCTGTATATGGACTATTGTAGTAATATTGGTGTTTGCGGAATAAAACATAAAGTAATTAACTCGCCTAGGTGGATAGTTGATTATCATTCAAATCCTGAACAAATTAATAGTGATTTATTATTTTTTGTTCCATTGAAACATCCAACAATTATGATAAGAAGTGATGTTATATATAAAAATAATCTTTTTTATGATAGTTCTTTACCGGGCGTGGAAGATTATGATTATTTTATAAGAGCATCAAAAGTGACAGAATTAACAAATATTAATGAGCCAGATTTATTTTATTATAGGAGGACATCGGAAAATGCATCATTAATAAATGAGAAGCGGGATGAGAAAATAAGAAAATCTTTAATTAAAAGTCAGTTTTATGATAGGTTAAAACTAGATTTTAGTGATAAAACTATTGATATATTAGATGTAGTGGATGGGATTCCATTTTATAATGAAAAGATATATTTAAATATTTTAAGTGAATTACAAAAAAATATGGAAATTATTATGCAGAGAAATAATGAAATGGGGATATATAGACCAGAATGTTTAATTAATACAATGGAACATAGATGGTTTAGAGTAAAATACAGTATGGATATTGCTTCAAAAGCAAAACTTTCAGATAAGATAATAGATAAATGGAGAGCTGGAGATTATTACAATATTTGGATGGACAGGTAAATTATGAAAATTAATAATCGTAAACTTGAGCACGTATGTGTATATAAATTTTCGGAATTGACAAAATTAAATATTGCAGATGTTTTGATGGAGAGTATTTGCGGAAGAGTATTTGTTGTTGATGAACAAGGAAAGTTTTTAGGTGTAATATCAGTTGATAACTATAAAGAAAACATGGATGTTAATGATATTTCTACTATGCCAATTGTTTATGATACAAATACTATAGATAATCAAATCATGAATATATTGGCAAAAAATATATACTATGGAATTCTACCAGTAGTAGATGGTAATAATGTTCTCAGTAAGTGTGTTACGTTAGTCGATAATACATGGGAGGAAGATAGTATAAATACACTATCAAAAGTACAATATTTAGAAAATAAAAAAGTTGATATAAGTTATTATTTTACTTCACGTAACATACATAGAATTATTTTTTGGGGGGGAATAAAGTATCATTAACAGTGGCTAATGTACTTAGTAAATATTCAGATATAGAAGTTATAGGAATATATGAAAATAAAAAAAATCAACAGTATGTAGAGGAATCATTGAATTATGCAATAGGAATTAATTTTGTTAGTAGTATGCATGAATTAGAAAAACTGAATCCGGATTTAATCATTGATACTGATTGGACAATGAGACATATTGATAAAGTGATAAGTTTTACAAAATGTATCTACATATGGGAATTACTTCGATCTAATGAGTTTTATTTATCATGTAATGATTCGTTGTTTATAAAAACTAAGCAAAAGTTAAAAGCGCAAGGTGTAATGTACTATTCAATAAAGATACCTACTGAGAGGGAACTAGGTATAAACGAAAAAAATAGTAAAAAAAATATGACGCTAGATGAAAAACTAGAATATTTTTCAAGAGAGAATAATTTAGCTAAAGATTCCAATGATATTAAAATATTCAATGATGAAAGACATGAAGTAAGTAAAAATATTGTAAAAAAAGATGATCTGATTTTATATAAAGATTATAGGGGGAAATTTTATAATTTCATTAATGGTCAAAGAGTTGTGTTAAATAGTCCAGATGAGTATGAAAATACAATATATCTTGTGGGAGCATGCATAGCCAGTTCTTTATTTAATAAAGATGTAGATACTTTAGGGCATTATCTGCAAGAACTTTTGAATAAAAATATTAAAAAATATAGAGTTATTGCACTTGGAATAAGTAATGATGCTGATAGGTATTTTTTTCATAAGGCATTGATAAGTAAAAAACCGGTATGTGGAGATATTGCTATTTTGATGGAGCAAGGTTTTAGATTGACAAAATTTGATTTTGATTCAACTGCTCTATTCAAAAAATTATTAGAAAAGTATGATACAAACATTTATTATGATATTCCTGTACATGTTGGAAAAAAGGCAAATGAAGAAATAGCGAAATTTATATTTCAAAATTGTATTTATGATGTGGAAAAAAGTAATATAGGAAAGATTCCACGAGTAGAAATTAATGATTCGATAGAATGTAATGTTAATGATGAAAATAGAAAAACATCATTTAACGATAATATTGAATTACAAGAATATAAAAATTTTTTAAAGCATAATAAAATACATGAAATGCCAGTCATTGGAAGTGTTGTGATGAATTGTAATCCTTTTACGTTAGGGCATGAATATTTAATAGAGTCAGCATGTAAGCAGGTAGATTTTTTATATATATTTGTCGTAGAAGAAAATAAATCATATTTTTCTTTTGAAGATCGAATTGATCTTGTAAAGAAAGGGGTAGCACATTTGAAAAATGTGAAGGTAATTCCGTCAGGTAAGTTTATAATATCATCGTTAACATTTTCGGAATATTTTGATAAAGCAAATTTGGCAGGTACAACTATAGATACATCATTAGATGTGGAGACATTTGCACAACAGATAGCACCTTGTTTGGACATTACGGTTAGATTTGTAGGAGAAGAACCTCTAGATCCTATAACTAATCAATATAATAAGAGCATGAAAGAAATATTACCAAAGTATGGAATTCAATTAAAAGAAATAGCTAGGAAGGAAAGTGGAGATAGTGTAATTTCCGCATCAAGAGTACGTAAATATATTGAAGAAAAAAATTGGAATGAAATAAAAAAAATAGTTCCTAATACGACATATGATTTTTTGATAGATAAATATAGTTAAGGAAAATAAATGAAAAAGATATCGGCAGTATTGCCATTATATAATGGAATAAAATATATATCAGAGTGTATTGGAAGTATTCAACAGCAAACATTTTTAGAATGGGAATTAATCATTGTAAACGAATACGGAAGCGATGATGGCTGTGCAGACCTTGTACTTGAATATGCAAAATCAGATTCTAGAATTCGTCTGATACAGAATACAGCTCGTCTTGGATTAGCAGAATCACTTAATGTTGGAATTGAAGCAGCAAGTGGTAAATACATAGCTCGTGTGGATGTAGACGATCCATCTTATCCTGAACGATTTGAAAAACAAGTGGCGTACATGGATAGACATTCAGATGTATTTATGTGTGGCACATTGCAGAGAAGTGTGACCACTAATGGCAAGTATATTCTGGATGTACCATGTGATAGTGAAGAACTGAAGGCTGCCCTGTTATTCGGTTGTGAGATTAGCCATTGTTCTGTCATGTTTAGAAGAGCTACATGGATTGAGAATGGTTTTCGTTATGATAAGGATTGCCTTTGTGAAGATTATGATTTGTGGACTAAGATTATGTTTGAACATAAAATAGTCAATCTTCCGGAGGTACTTGTGGATCATAGATGGGGATTTGGCAATATTTCTATTGAAAAAGGGGAGCGGTTGCATAAGGCAAGCAGAGATGTTAGTATCAGAACTTTAAGAAATTTTGGTATAGAAGTTTCTGATGAAGATGATTTTTTAGTTGCGGGTTGGAGAAATGAACCTAAAAAATATGCCAGAATGAATCAGGCATATTTCTTGAAAAAAAACTATTGGCTTTTAACAGAACTTGAGAAAAAGAATAAAGAGAAGCATCTTATTGAGGAAAGTGCGCTGCAAAAGATACTATTGAAGCGCTGGAATTGGGTGTGTAAGTGCTGTGACTTATTTTTCATGGATATTCCATTTGAGCAGATGAGACATGGTGTGGAAAGTCCAATAGTGTCTATTGTCTTGCCAGTTTTTGAATCGGCACAGACACTGAGAGAAACAATAGACAGTATATTATTACAGACATATACAGCATGGGAACTTATAATTGTTTGCGAGTATGATAATTGGGATGGAAGTACTGAAATCGCTAAAGCATACGCAAAATTAGATAAAAGAATCAGAGTGGTATGCAATGAAAGGCTAGAAGGATTATCTGCTTCATTGAATATTGGAATAAGATTGGCTGCTGGTAAATATATTGCGAGAATTGATGCAGATGATTTGGCAAATGCAGCACGACTGGTTACGCAGGTTGCCTATATGGATTGCCACAATGATGTAGGTATTACACAATTTTACCAGCATTACTTTGGAAGTGGAGCGAATGATTTTATCCATAGACCGCCATTGTCAGCAGAGGCTATGAAAGCAAAACTTTTGTTCTTCTGTGATGCATGTCATTCTACAGTTATGATTAGAAAAAATGTGCTTGAGCAGTATGGATTATATTATGATCCAAATGCTGCTTTAGAAGATTATGATTTGTGGACAAGAGCGGTCAAGGTAACTAAATTTGAAACAATACCTGAAGTGTATGGAGAGTATCGAGTTGGTGGAAATAATATTTCAGTAGATAAGAATACCGCAATTCAGGAAAATATGTGTCAGATTGTAGCAAGACAATTAAAAGATAACCTAAATATTGATGTGCCTGAGGAAAAAAGAAAACTTCTGAATGGCTGGGATAATTATTTTTGCAAGTTATCGGATAAAGAGAGAGAATTACAGCTTGATGAGTTAAGAGTTCTTTTACAACAAATATGGGATGCAAATAGAAAATGTAAATATTATCAAAATAGAGAATTGCTGAACGTTATAGCACAGAAATGGTATTGGTCAAGGTATAATAAATCATGGCATGAAAATCTCTATCCGGGTAGTTTTAAAGAAACTGTTGAGTTGAATAAGAGAATACCTTTGAAGGTGATTCTGAAAGATAATTTTAAGAAACCTCTGAAACTGGTTCAATCACTTCGATTACATTTGGATGCTAAAAATATTGAGCACCTTAGTAATGTGACAAAGGATGTTTCAGCAGCACAGACTGAGATGGTCAATAAGAATATTGAGCAATGGACATGGGAACGTTATAAAAGATTAGAAATGCAAATTTCTGAGCTTAGGAATCAAAATGAAGTAATGCAGCATGCTTTGTCAGAGCTGTTATTTAGAGATAAAAAAATCTCATATAAGCAGGGCGATAAAATAAGGTTGGTGTTTTTGTATCAGATTGCTTCGTTTTGGCCATCATGGGATTCTTTATATGAGAGTTGTTTAAATGATGAGCGCATAGATGCGAGATTAGTATGGCTAGATGAAACGAATACAGAAAAATCGCAGATGGTAGGTGCAGAAGAGTTCCTAAAAAAGAAAAAACTATGCTATGAAAAATTTGAAGAGTTTGATATAGAGAGCTTTGCTCCACATGTTATTTTTATTCAGACTCCATATGATGAATGGCATAGGAAAGAACAGCATTGGTCAAACCATTTTAAAGAGCAGGGATATCGAATTGTATATATACCATACGGAGTGGAAATTTCAGATACAGAAGATTCACATAAACTTCATTTTGAAACAAATGTCATTCAGAATTGTTGGCGAATATATACTTTTTCTGACGTTATGAAGAAAGATTATTTAAGATACTCTGAAAATAGAAGAGCGGTAAGAGCATTGGGACTCCCTAGATTTGATTTTTATATAAATAATAGTTTAAATTCTCTGCCAGAAAACATTGAGAAAAGAAGAAAAGGGAGAAAGATTATTCTGTGGAAAGTACATTTCCCAAAATGGATTAATGATTTGGAAAAATCTGTTATGGTTACTCCGGAGCTGGAAGAATATGTTAAGTTTGCTAAGGTGATACGAAATTATACAGATTTCTTTTTCATTTTTATGCCTCATCCGAAATTCTTTGAGTACAGGAATAATGCATATGTGCGAAAACACATTGATGAAATTTCAAGTATATTGTCATGCTGTGATAATGTATGGATAGATGATCGTGAAGATTACAGGGAGTCCTTAGTGCATGCAGATTTTATTATTGTAGATCGAAGTGCGGTTATGGTAGAAGCTGGAGCCATAAATGTTCCAGTGTTGTATGTTTCCAACAAGGAATATAATGAGCCTGTAACTAAGGCAATAGAACCGCTAATTAATAGTTACTATCAGGCAAACAGCTGCGCAAATATGGTGGGATTTTTGGATATGTGTAGAAACGGAAAGGACCCTAAAAGAGAAGCAAGAGAAAAAGCTTTTCATATGTGTATTCCTAATTATGATGGCAGATGTGGTATGAGGATAAAGGAGGACATAGTAAATGGAGTTATTGAAGAGTTGGATTAGAAAACTATTGTTTATTAAACCCAAAATATCAATAATTATTCCATTTTATAACTCAGAGGGTTATATTTTGAAGTGTATGGAAAGCGTTGTTTTACATACAAAAGTACCATATGAAATAATTTGTGTTAATGATGGTTCTACAGATGAGTCACTAGCAATTGTTAATAGATTTCGATTGACGCATCCACAAGTCAGATTGGTTGATTTAAAAAGAAATAAGGGCTTGTATTATGCAAGACTTATGGGAATTTTAAGGGCAAGAGGAAAATATGTAGGTTTTGTGGATAGCGATGATTATGTATCTGATGGATATTTTGATTTACTGTATGAAGCGGCTGTAAATTCTGGTTCGGATATTTCGGTAGCCCAAATCGTTAACGTAAACACTGACAACGTTAAGTATGTGCAGACCAGATGTGCCACATTTCCATATACGAGTGAGAAAGCGATTGATTCGAATTTGTATGATTTATATTGGAAGCAGCAGGGGAAATGTTATCATTGGCATGTTGTTTGGAACAAGATTTATAAGAGAAAATTGTTTATGGATAACATAGAGTTACTTAAGAAACAAACAGAACATCTTGTTATGCTTGAAGATTTTATATTTTCGTCCATTATTCTCAAGGATGTGAATAAATATTCTGTTAATACACAAGCTAAGTATTTTTATGTTGAGCACAAAAGTGCTGCTACAAAGAATGAAAATTATACTGTGGTTTCTAAAAATATTTCGGATATGAAAATTGCATTTAGTTATGTGGAAACATTTTTAAAAGAAAATTTATCATATAGGAAATTTATAGATGACTTCGCTGGGTGGAAAAGCAGATATGGAAGGTATTGGAAGCGGAACATACAGAACCTGAAATTGCAACAAAAAGAAAAACAATTACTTATGAATAGTTTAAAAAAAATAGTTGGAGAAGATATTGAAGATGTAACGGCAACTGATGAGTTTTATTATGAAAAGTCTGTTATATTTGACGAAACACACAATGGTTCTTAAATCTGTATGTATATTCCGTTGCAAATGGGTTCTTCCGCAATTGTCCGTCTTATCCGTTTGACAATATAAGCTTAGCGGTCAATAACTCCTTGCCACAACGGTCATACATGGTACGTTTTATCATTTTCAATTTGCTGTTTGTACCCTCTGTATGGAAGTGGATATAAGGAAAATCAGTGTGAATTGAAAGGCATATATCGTCAAAGAATAGATCAATTTTTTGCGTAAAACGATAAAAGAAATTGTGAAAGAGTTTATGAAAAAATCTGTGAGATGATGAAGTTATAGTTAAGAGAAAATGATGTTAATTCTTAGGATGAGCAAATGAATGCAAGGGAGAAAAGTATATGAAGAACGATATTTCTAAGAGTATATGTAAGGCATTAATATTTACTGTTTTACCTTTTGCAATTCCACTAATTTTTGAAATAATACCGAATACTTTTATTAATAACGTAGGCAAGATAATAATTGTATTGCTATTATTTGCAATTGATACATATTTTGTGTTCAAGATCACAGTGCGTGACTGTAAAGAATTGAATGATGCAAAAAATATAATTGATACGAATAAAAGGTTTTATATTTCAAGAAAAGTATTGGATAGAATAGCCAATTGCGAAAAAATAAAGGGCGAGTTTATAAAAGATGAAACCAATAAGCTGCATTATAATTATAAGGAAAATATATTACTATATAATCCACATAGATATTTAGAAAGAGTATGTGACGAACTAAAAACATTGGTTTCTGATATTACACATATTGATTTAGAGTATGTATCCGTATCTTTTATATACAAGTATCCTAAGCATTCTAAAAAAAATGTGACCGAAAGCGAATCTGAAAAATGGAATGGATGGAAATGGATTACAGGAAAGGATTCGACAGCGAGTTTTGATTTGAAAGAGCTTGTTAATAGAAAAGATTCATATTATCATTATTTGGTAGCAAATGATAAGACGGCATCATTTGAAAATGATAAAGTTAAGTTGATTAATCAGCAACGTTATTATGTTAGTGAAAAAGATGGAAGACATAAAAAATATGGTTCGATTTCAGCACATAAAATGTCATTTAAACATAATAATTATACGTTTTGTACAGGTTATTTAATTATATCCACATATGGAAAGAAGTTTTATGATTATTATGATGAAAATGAATTTAGATCAGAGGCAGAATTCGAAGAAATATTATTTGAACAGATTATTCCATCATTTCGAAAATTGATAGAAACAGAGCTTGGATTATTATATTTGCGTCATAATGAAAGAGAAAAAATATTAAAACATCATAAAAAATAGCAGATAGTGTCAGTTTATTCAGCAAAGGTAATGTAGTGCTTAATTCTGATAATATTGAGATTGTGGTTACAAAACTTACCGTACATGGAACAAAAGTGAGATTTCTAGGTTTTTTTAAAAGTGTATTTTTTCAGTTTTACAAAGGTTCATTTGAGTTTTATGCTGTAGAAAATGGAATACAGGGCAGTCCAATTCATGTTTCCCCTAGTACACACAATTATTATTTGTCGCACGAGCCGACACAAAGATTTTGGAAATTTGAATATGAGTGTGATGCGAGAGAGGTTCAGAATTTATGGTTCAAAGTTAAATTTGATACAGCGGAGCTTAAGACAAGCTATTATTTTATGCCGCTTATTCCAATTCATGCGGAGTTGATGGAATATATCAAAGATCGAGTGAAAAATCATATATCATGAAAATCAATGGTATTTTTCAGAAGTTGAAGAGAAAAAGCCAGAGAAAGAAATCTGGCTGTATTACGATTGCTTTGGAGTTGCGATAGATAATGGATTGAAACAATTTTGTCATGACATAACAATGAGCGATGGTGTTGATCGACATTATGTGCTTACGGATAAAAAACAAAATAAGTTTATTCCACCAAAAGCAAATACCGTAATATTTGGCTCTAAAAAGTATGTGGAACTTTTATTACATGCTTCAAAGGTCATTACGGCTTTTATTGAAAATAATAATGTATTTCCATTTCCTGAAAAAGAATATAGCCGATATGCGAATCAAATGCAGTTTGAGACGATATATTTGCAGCATGGGGTTTTACATATTGATATGCCGTGGAAGTATTCTCCTGAAAAAATAATTGCGGATAAGATAGTTGTTGCATGTGATGTAGATTATCGGATTTTTCGTTAGAATGGCTTTGCAAAAACTGATTTATGGAAAGTTGGACTGCCAAGATTTGATGAATTGCATAAAGCAAATAAATCTGATAAACAAAGAATTCTATATGCACCATCATGGCGAAGCTATCTGGTCGGTGAAAATGTAAACGGTGACTGGAAAGCATTAAATTCCTTTCTTCAAGATATTATATGGAAACCAAAGCTTTTCTGGAAAGTGATGTGTTATACAAAATGCTGGAAAAACAGGAATGTGGATTTCATGACTAAAATAGATGAAGAAGAGATTGCTAAAACAAGTGATGAGATTATTAATAAGATTGAGAAGTTCTTTATGACGGGAAAAGGAATGTTGTACGATGTGCATTTTTGGAAAAATGACATATGTAATTCAATAGAATTGATATATCAAAAGTGTTATCTTTTTCGGCAAGAGCATGATCTTTCTCCTGAACTTCCTTAGCTAATTGCTCAACCATATAGACTTTCGTATTGCGATCCATCTCACGAAGTGCATCTGAAAATGTAGTAATCAATTCTTTCGGCCTCCTTCGAAATGAAATAATATCCCGATAGCATGGAAGAAATTCCGGATAGGCATTGACGAGCTGGACAATTTCATCCGGATCATCTGCGGTAAGGAAACTCAGCCATGCTTTCTGTTCCGTATCTATATTTTGAACTACTGAGCGGAAAGGGTCAAGTGAAATTGAGAAATGCAAGTTTGACTTTTTATTGCCCATTTTCTGTTTCAATGTTATAATACAGATGGGCTAGGGAGAGAAGAAAGGAATCAATGAACAAATATGAAGAACTGAGCTTTACAGATGATTTTATGTTCTGTAAGGTGCTGACAACGAACCCAGAGCTGTGTCACGAACTGCTGGAACTTATTATCGGAAAAAAGGTAGGAGCATTTGCGAGGCTCGATCAGCAGAAACCGATTGAGATTACGGCGGATGGAAAAGGAGTCCGGTTTGACGTGTACAGCGAGGACGACCAAAATGTTGTCTATGACTGCGAGATGCAGACAAAGGATAACAGCAATCTCCCCAAACGAGCCAGATATTATCAGGGGATGATAGATCTGAACCTCATAGAGAGAGGTGCAGATTACAGTGAACTGAAGAAAAGCTACATCATTTTCATCTGTCCGTTTGATGAATTTAAGGCAGGTCTGCACAAGTATACGTTTAAGACTTGTTGCAAAGAATTGCCAGAGATAACGCTGGAGGATGAAGTAACAAAGATTTTTTTGTGTGCAGGAGGAGATGCTGATGATGTGTCACCAGAGATGAAGGAATTTTTAGAATGGATGGTCAGCGGACGTCAGGGCAAAACCGAGCTGGTCAGAAAACTGGATGATGCAGTTCAGAAGGCTAGAAATCATGAGGAATGGAGGCTGGAATATATGACATTACTTATGAGAGATAACAAAATGCGTGAGGAAGGACGTGAAGAAGGACGCGAGAATGAAATATTTTTAAGCGTACAGGAAGGTGACTATAATCCCAAACGTGGTGCAGAAAAACTTGGGATTACAGAAGACGAATTCATAAAGAGAATGAATGCTGCAGGATATAAAATTTAATCGAATAAAATAAGAGAAGAATCCGTACTGCCCTTATAGATGAGAGAGTGCGGATTCTTTTTTAGTTGTATTTTGCTACTGATTTGTATTTTTCCGTATTAATCTGTAGTGCGAGTTTCGGCAAGCTGTTTTTGGAGCTGCCTAATGAGTTTGTCTTTTTCAGCGAGAGCATTGTCCCTTTCCGCAATGACATTGTCTTTTTCAGCGAGGGCATTGTCCCTTTCCGCAATGACATTGTCTTTTTCGGCAAGAGCATGATCCTTCTCTTGAACTTCCTTAGCTAATTGCTCAACCATATAGACTTCCGTATTGCGATCCATCTCACGAAGTGCATCTGAAAATGTAGTAATCAAATCTTTCGGCCTCCTTCGAAATGAAATAATATCCCGATAGCGTGGAAGAATCTGTTTAATGTGTATTGGCTGGTCAAAAATGATTGAAAGAAAATGTTCCAGCCGTTTGGTGTCTCCTCCCGGAAGCATGACATGTCGGAAAACAATAAGAATCGTAACAGAGAGAAGCACTATTCCTTTTAAGAATACTTGAAATATAACGAAATTACGTTATAATAGTGTGTTGGAGGGAGTATTATGAATGATAATTTTAATCACATGATAAAAGAAACCGGGAAAAGTATATATAAAATAAGTCAAGAGAGTGGGATTCCTTACACAACACTGAATGAACTGGTTAACGAAAAGAAGAATATCAATCATACATCAGCGGAGACAGTATACAAACTGTGCTTATATCTAAAATGTGATATGAGTGATATCTTAAATGATGTCATTTTTCTTGAGAATGGAAAAGGAACCTATCTTGGGTATCATTATCAATGGAAAAAGGCAGATCAAGGAATCGAATTGCATATAACAGACAATAACAAAGATTTGACATTACTTACACTTAAAACAATGTGTACGGATTTGTATGATTGTTATATGAAGCAGGTTCCTGAAATGATGATTGAAAACTATGACGAAGAAAAACGAGAATGGGAGGGGTTATTATGAGTCAATACGCATTAATGCATAAAAATGATGTATGCGGAAGCTTGATCATTGATGACGAAACCGGATCATTAAGAGTATACAAAGATAATGGTAGCGGTTTATCCCCATTTTTAGGAAATGCAGACACAAGAAGAATGAAACACTGGTGGGAGGGAAGGGCAGTTCCAGCGTCAAGAAAAATGATGCAGGAAGTATTGAAACAAGCAGGATGTGCAAACACAAAGATGTATTTGGCAAAGAATTTAGCACTTTCTATGACCGACTCATATTGGATACGTCCGTTGGATTTAGATTTAAAGTATGAAGATGTAAAATTATCAAATATGAATTCGTTTTCTGACAATAAGGTTCCATATCACAATGCAACTTCTTATGATTCGAATGCCGCATTAGGTGGACAAATGGAAAAATATTGGGATATCAAAACAAAGTTTCCAACGCTTGTGAAAGAAAGTTATAAATATTTTGGGCAGCAGGCGATGAATGAAGCTTTTGCAACTTATTTGCATGATTTACAAGAAACGGCAATTCCTTATGTTTCTTATCTTATTGGGCATACAGAGGATAATGGTCTTTATTGTAGATGTGATGCATTTACAAGTGATTCTGTTGAATTAGTATCCGCATATGAAGTTATCGAAGGATCGAAGCAACAGAATGATAAATCTGTGTATGATAATTATATACGGATATGTGCAGAATTAGGAATAGAAGAACAGCAGATTCGTAATTTTATGGACTATCAGACATTGACAGATTTTATTATCAGTAATACAGACGAACATCTTGGGAATTTTGGAATTCTAAGAGATTCGAACACAATGCAATATTTAGGTCCGGCGCCAATATATGATTCTGGAAATAGTATGTTTTTTAAGGATTCATTATTCTCTCAGACAAGATTAAGTTTACTACAGCAATCGATTACAAGTTTTTATGATTCCGAAGAAAAGATGATCAGGAATATTAAAAACAGACATGTGGTAAACATGGATTTACTTCCAACAATAGAGGAAACGATTGCGCTTTATACCTCGTATGGTTTCCCGGAAGAAAGAGCTATAACGATTGCAAACAATTATGCATTAAAAATTGATATGGCTCGTGAATTCGAAAATGGAGCAACCATCTCAATGTATCATGAAAAAAATAACACTGAAATCTGGAGAGAATAAATAGCGATACAAATCAGCCCTGCAAGCATTAGCTTAGCAGGGCTGATCTGTCATTTTACCAATATTTTTCCATATAATTCCGTGCATCTTCCTCGGATAAAGAAAAATCGGTTATGATATTTTTGAGAGTTTCCTCTTTTGAAACAGAGAATTTTTTGTAGGTTTTAAGGGGGCCTATAATCTTACCACTATAATGACCTGTTGTATTCCAGTTGCTATGCCTTTCTGAATGCATTCTTCCTGCCACTGGCTTTTACATAATATCGAATGGTGTTTAAGGCGTTTTAAGACTATAATAGATAAATAGTATTTTATACGTTAGAGATGATTTTATAAAATGAGGTAGGTGGAAGAATTGGATAAAATTGAAAAAATACGAGAAACATTAAGTATAGAAATTGATAAAAAATTTAATGCGAAGCAATATAGATTGATGGATAAAGATGAATTGGCAGACATTGAACTGAGGGTATCTGGTGGGAAAATAGGACTTTCTATTTCTAAATGGGATGAAGAAGTATGTAGGATAGAATACTTTTTTTATTGGTCAAAAGATGATAATGAGTCTATTTTAACGGATATGTATAAATTGTGTATTATATTGAAGCAGTTATATGTAATTACAGGTAATTTGGTGCATATAAGTTTTCATGAAAGTGCAGATGAAAAAGATGTAAGAATTGAATTATATCATGATGTACGCAAATTTGAAGTGCAGTCTATTATGTACATATTGGAGGCATATAGCAGAGTTGATTTACGGGAGGTGAATATTGACAAAAATTTTATTGAAGAAAATTATTTAGAGTTATTTGATTTATTTCAGAGAAAAAGTATGGAAATTAAAATGTATTTTAAACAGATAATTGAATCTGAAATATATGATAAGATTAGTAGTTTTAGATATAGAGAGGTTATTTCTGAAATATTCTCAGAAGAAGATTTTGTATATGCCATTTATAATCAGAAGATCCATGTTGGTTTTTCACAAGAAGGAATAGAAAGGTATATAAATAAGTATCACCTGAACTTAAAAGATATGCCAGATTATTATAAGGGAATAAAATACAATATTATGACAGAAGACGGTAACATATGTATATGGGAAAAAGACTTATGGTCAGAGGTTTCTAATTGGCTAAAAATCCTTGAATTGACATATAAAGATATACCTATATACAGGGGATATGATAAGGGACGAATTGTTATAAGAGTAATAGAATTTTGGATATGTATAGCGATGGAAACAGATAATTTAGAGCAAAAGATATTATATGAGAAAACAAAGATAAATGAGTTGAAAGCATCTTTTCATAAACACACAAAGGAAAATTATCTCATAATGGATTATGATTTGTATCAGTTATCACCAGATGAATTTGAAAATATGTGTTATGATCTGCTATGTGAAGAGGGATATGAGAATGTTCACAGAAGAGGTAAGTCCAATACTCGAGATGGTGGAGTAGATATTGAGGCAGATGAATTTGTAAGAGCTATTCATACATATGAAAAGAGAAAATGGATATTTCAATGTAAACGGGAAAAAAAATTAGATAAGAAAGAGTTGCGTGATATTGAAATTTTATTAAAAGAGTTTCAGGCAGACAGGTATGGATTGTTTTATGCAGGAATTATTAATCCGAGTGTATGGGACAGGTGTAGAATATTTAGTAAGAACAGTGTGTGGCTGTTTGATCAGGATTGGATAAAACAAAAATTAAAGGAATATCCAAAGGTTGCTGATAAGTATTTTCCAATATAAATCTATATTACAGGTTTTTCGTTAAAACAAGGGCTGTGAAATGATTTTACAATTCGAAAGAGAGGATAAACAGATGAAAACCCAAAATGAATATTATTCATATATCAAAAATAGTATTTCAATCAAACAAATATGCGATAAATGCGGAATTCAGACAAATCAGGTAGGAAATGATTATACATGTTCATGTATTTATCATAATGATCCCCATCCGTCAATGCACATTTATACGCAGTCAAATAGTTTTTATTGTTTTGAATGTAATAAAGGGGGAAATCTGTTTAATTTTATAGAAGATAAATTAAGTTGTAATTTCAATGAGAGCATTCAGTGGTTAGAAAAAGAATATCCGGATTTATTGAAAGAAAAACCTGTTTGGAATATACGGACAGAAAGCAATTATCAGAGATCAGGTTATCAGATTGCTTATGAAACATATCAAAAAATGACGTCTGATGAAGAAGAAAAATTTCATGAGTTTGTGATAAAAAGAGGATATACAGAAGATTTTTTGACAGAAAGAGACATTTTCTATGCAAAAGGGAAAAAATTACATAGTGCTTATGTTGCTGCAGCGGATGATCACATTGAGGAACTGGAAAATTTAAAGGAATGTGGAATGTTAAAAGCATTGCCTTGGAAAAGAACATGGAAAGAGCAGCATTACGAAGATTTTTCCCAAAAAGATCGTGTAATCTTTACACTTAGAAATACGAATGGACGGATTTGCGGATTTGCGGCAAGAAGTGTCAGGGAGAGCGATAAACCAAAATATTTATTTTCGCGTAATTTGAAAAAATCAGAATTATTATATCGGTTTGATCATGTAAAAAAGAATTTAAAAGATGACGTCCAAAATCAACAGATTTATATAACGGAAGGATTTTTTGATGCACTTCGATTGGAATCCAGAAATTTACTAGCCGTAGCGGTTCTTGGCAGCTCATTGGCAAACAATCAGATAAAGATATTAGAAGATGAAATCGGAGAAAAAAATGTTTCATTGCGTCTGTTTTTAGATGCAGATGAAGCTGGACAGAAAGGGACGGTCAACAGTCTTTCTAAAATTTGGAAAAGTAAGGTACTCAAAAGATGTTATGTAGATGTTGTGATCGTAGAGAGTAATGCCAAAGATCCAGATGAAGCTTGTAGGGAAAAAAAGGAAAATAATAGTATCTGTTCAGGATTTGAATTCCTGATGAGATATTATATGAAAGAACAGGGACAGCCGCTCTCACAGATTGATGTAAAAGAACGTTTTGAAGCGATGAGTGTAGAAGAGAGGATTTCTTTTTTACATAAACTGGAAGGGATTCTTCCCAAACAGGAGTGGAAAGGATTATTTGATTTTTATGATGGAATTATAGGAGAGCAAGGCGGCTTATCAGAAGAAAATGTAAAAGATAAGTCATATTGGTTGATCAGACAGTTTATTTTAGGAAAATCTGTAAATAATTTTGCAGAAAAAAATACAAAGTCTGGCTTATTTTCAAAGTCTGAAAAAAATTATTATTATCAAATGCAGACAGCTCTTCAGATTGCACGCACGAGTTATGAGCGTGAGGAGGTATGTCTTGAAGAGGGGTCATGGGATCGGATCGCATTTGGTGCAGATGCATTTTTTGACTATTTATATCATGGATTAGAAAATGATGAAAAAATCTCAATACCATTATTTTCAATGATGATTCCTAAAAAGTATGATGTTCAGAGAAAAAAGCAATTATATTGTCATGAAGAATTACTGTTACAACAATATGTATTAAATGAATTACTTGCCAGCAGTCCAGAGATGAATTATGAAAGAAATATACCAGCGGTGCGTTATCGAAGAGGTGCAGGGACTTATTTGACAGGTTATGAATATCAGGATATTTCAGAAGAAACGCTTAGTTATGCTTATCAGATAGATATGGATGTAATTAACGGAACAACAGAAATAAAAAATGGAATGTTTCGTCCGTTTTATGACTGCTGGAAGGAATATGTTGGTTATATACAAGATGGAATTGAAAAAATGGAAAGCGAAACCATCTATCGGGTAAAATTAGATATACAGGGATTTTACGACAATTTAAGTAAGTTTGTAGTGAGAAATGCATTATATAAGTCAGTACAAGAGGCCTTGCGCTATGATAAAGAACGTTTTGCGGTTTTTGGAAACGATGATGAAAATGATAACCGGGCTAAAAGAGTTGTATCCTGGATATTGGATGAATTGTTTAAAGTGGAATATTATGATGCCTGTACGGGAGAATTAAAAGAGAAGACAGATAGCAATCAGGGAATCCCACAAGGACCAAATTTGTCCGCTTATGCTGCAAATGTGGCACTTTTTTTAGTGGATCAGAAAGTGGCTAAATTGTTGCAGGAGGCAAATGCTGGCTGTCAGGAAGGAAAGATACGTGCCCGTTATGCCCGTTATGTAGATGATATGATTATCATAGCATCTTCACCAGAAATTCTTATGAAAATAAAAAGTGAGATTGCGTCACAGTTATATGACCTTGGACTGAATTTGAGCCCGAAAACAGAGGCAGAAGACGGAATATCAAAGGAGGAAGCTGGAGACTGGATTATAAGTGAAAGAGGAGGATTTGGAGTTTCGGCTGGTTTTGATCTGGCGGATGATGCATATGATACCCTGCTGGAAGAGTATGAAGATTATGAAGTGACAGATAGAAGGGCAGCATTGCGTCTGTTACAAAGCAACATGTATACGCTTTTGTATGAAGATGATATAGAGGAAGAGGAATTATGTCCACAGTTTTTTAATGTTTTCTTTCAAACAGAAGATATTCGTTACCGTGATATTGCTCGTTTTTCAGAGATGTTATTATTTTATGCTGCGAAATCGGATGATCTGCTTAAGGAATATAGAAGCTATTGGGACGAAGGAGTGAAGCATAGTCTGGAAGATTCCCTGTTTTTAGAGGATGGATTGGACATGCTGGTATTACTTTCCGGATGTATAAAAATTTTGCAGAGACAAAAGAATTCAAAGAATCTGGAAAGCCGGGCAAAGTGGGGATTCGTTGAAGAAGCAATCAAAAAAAATACCGAAAAAATTTGCAAAAATATAGAGACTGCAATTTCTAATGATAATATTTTGGGAATAAATAAATGGGCACTGTCCCTTAAAATGATTGAACTTTGCGGTTTGGCACAAAAATGGAAATACGATTTGAGGAATATTGGCATTAAGAATGAGTATACATGGCGTTGGATTTGGGATGCCTCTAAAAGTCCAGATGATATAAACAAATTTCAAATCAACAGTAATGTAAATATAAATTTGTTACAAAATTTCTCATGGTTCATAGAAAAATTTATGAGAATGCAAAGAATAGAGGATTTTAAAGAGGTCAAAAGTCAGGTTCAAAATTATATCCCGGAGTATGGAACAAAGGCAGAGAATATTTTGCTCGATTGTATTCGAATATGGATTTTTGAAGAGTCAGATACTTCAGATATTAAGGATATTGATGATAGTAAATGTACAATGGCATTACGAGTATTACTGAGTACAGTGCCGGAGAGTTTGAAGGCAGAAGTAGTAAACGAGATACCTTTATTAAAAAAGTATTTGTTTAAAAAATCCGCAGATCAAAACGAATTTTTACCGGTTTATCCGGGTATTGCTTATCCGGGTATTATGGCTTTAGAAAAAAAATCGGATAAAAATAATCAATGTGAAATTTTAAAGGTACATAGAGTTGATTTTATAAGAGAAGATACTATTCTGAATGAAGCAGAATGGAACGAAATTTCTACGTCTGATAAGCATACAAAACGAAGTGTTTATGAAAGAAACTTAGAAGGCGATAAATACAATGATTTAAAACATTATATTCAAGGAAAAAATCTGGAAATTTTGCATAGCGCTGTTGAATGTATGAAGATCATTTGTGATGTATATGAACCATTGAAAGATATAATTGATGAAACAAATCAGCGCATAAAGCAAAAGTATAGTGATAAAAATTTAATTCTTTCAGATAAAAATGTTTTCATAAAAAAAGAAGGTGGAAGGGTATTACTGGACATACAGACAGCCTATTTGATTTCGGACTCCAGCATGACAAATGCTGTTGCAGTAAGTGGAGGAAATGATACAGGAAGATATACATTAAGAAAGGTATATGAAGACGGGCAGGCATATTGGATTAGTGGATATTTACTGAAAGATGCATGCAATCTGGACGCAGTGCTTTTACGTGACAGCATTGATGGAAATACAAAAAAAGATGCAGAAATGCTGAATTTTTCCATGCGTAGATTGTATGGTAGTTCTTTCGAAAATTACAGGGCAGCAGTCGGAAAAAAGCGGTCATACCAAGTGTCAGTACAACGGACAATCGAATTGATGAAGGAATATACGGGTTCTAATATGAAGGAGTCTGATAAGGCACTTTATTTAGAAAACGCAAGAATCACCAATTCTTTTATCAAAAGAAAAATGGAATGCAGTGTTATGGAACATTTTGAGATGAATCTGGGATATGCTATTTGGACCAAAAACTATCTGAGATTTGGATTCAAACATCTTATTTCACATATGAAAGATACTGATATTGTTTCACCAGAGTGTCCTGTTAAAAGACGTGTTCCAAGATGCTATTATATGCTTGCAGACAGTCTTATGGGTATTGTGCAGAAAAATCCAAAATTTTCAGGGTTGAGGGTTTTGGCTGCCGGATTATACGCGGATGGAGTTTTAATGCACCTTCGTATGCAGGTTTTGGAAGGCATTTTTTCTCTTGACAGAGAGCAGAAAAAGAAATTTATGGAGTTAGCAGATGAACTCCCATTAGCAGAATTAGGTCTGGATGATAAAGATGTACTTATTACGGAGGGAGATATTGTATCTGTATACAAAGATTTTCTGGACGAGAGCAGATATAATACGAAACTAAAAAATATAACGCATCTTGGATGGCTTGTATTACTCGCTAAAGTGTATGAGGCAGATAAAAGTACAGGATTTATTGTGTTTGATTCTCAACATGAAATAAATCGGGAAAAAATAAAAAGTGATTTAAAAGAGATTATAAGGATCATTAAATCAGAGCAAAAAAAAGATCAGAGTGGACAAGAAGAGTTTCCGTTTGATGGTATGACCAAATTCTTTTTTGTATGGCAAAAGAAAAATGTTGATCAAATTTTTAATAAATTGGTTGGATTGGACTTGGCGTATGGCACAGAGATAAAGGAAATGGAATCCGATGAATTCAGAATGAGTTTAGAAGCTAAAAGAGTCAAAATCAGAACAGAATGGGAAGATTATGACAGACCACCTTATTTTGTTACCTATGGAAAACTCAATAGAAATGTAAGCACTATAGAACATAGTATGAAAGATAGTAAATTTTCTATTTTTACTCAAACGGTAATTCGAAACAGAGTCGTTGGATTTTCTGCTGTTGAGCAGGAACTTGGGGAATTGTTACAACATTGGGAGACATCAAATGAATCTAAGGAGGAGCACACAGCAGTAGATGAAACTTTAAAAACAAAAGAGATAGAACTGATTCAAGTAAAAAAGGAAGAGACTGATACAAAGGAAGTGGTACAAGCATCGGATGCAAATGAAGGAGAAGACTCAGAACATAAAAAAACAGATGAAGATCAATCAGATGAAAGTTATATTCGGGGATTTCAAAAAGCGGCATGGGAAAAAAGAGGAGGAAATAAGCCGTTTCAGAATGCAGATCGAATTGCGGTGTTTCAGTTTCGGATTGATTCAAGCTACAAACATCCAAGTGCTGAGAAATGTTCCAGAAAAGAGTATGAAGAAAAGAAATCGGAGAATATGGGATATTATCTTAGCTGTGCGGAGTTTCGGAGAAGAAATTTGCTAAAAACAGTTATGAAAACATGTCATCTCTTTGATGTAGATATTCTTCTTTTGCCAGAGTATTCCGTACGCCCTGAAACGGTAATTTGGATGAGAAATCAAATTGAGGAAAAGGGGTATCATTTTTCTGTTTGGGCAGGAACATTCCGGATTCCGGCTGGATATAGAATGGAGGGAGATTTAGCTGAGTTAGATACGCCTTTCAACAAAAAAATGTACTGGCATTCAGCACCGTTGCCAATTATTACACCAAATGCGGAACATGTACCTGAAATAGTAATTGAAAAGTTTAAGAAGTATCCATCAGTGGCATTGGAGGAGGATATTAATCCTGTTCCTGCGTATGCAGCAAGCAGTAATAAGTTAAATCCTATTATGCAAATTTTTCAGAACTGTTTAAATGAAAAATTAAAAGAAAAAATAGATATATTTGGAGACGCAAGGGATGATGTAATAGAGTTAATCTGTGCAGAACTTTTTGCGGTATCTTCGATTAGTAATTTCCCGAGTTTTGTATCGGGGTCCTTAAATGCATATATGCGATATAGCAGCAATGACAAGAAAGAAAACAAAGAGATATATGACCTGTATGTACAAAAATACTTAGAGGATATCAGAAGTTTTGGAGAGGCAACTGCAATTTATCAACGTAGGAATGATAAAAAGATAGAAAAAAGAAAGCCACGAAGACCAATTCTTCTTGTGCCGGCATGTACTACAAGAGCTGTAGATTATTATGTATTTGGTCAGGGATTTTATTTGTCTGCTGGTCTGAAAACGGTATTTTGCAATTCAGTCGGAACTGGGGGACGCGGAGGAAGCTGTTTTATCGGACCGGATTCATGGGATGATTACAAGATAAATAAAAATGAATTTCTGATGCAAAATACAATTTATCACGGTCTTAAACCGGGGATTTATATGCAGACGGAGCCAGACAAATGTCGTGGAGCGTTAGGTTCCGAAGAGCAGGCTTTACTTATTTGTGATGTGCAGCCTCATCTGGATAAGGGAAATCCAAATGCAGAATCCATGATGAGTGCATTTTCATTAGTGGCACATATTCCTGTTTTTGAAGAAAAGAGGTATGTTGGGCAAAGTGATGGTAAAGATGGAAAAAACACTATAAAATGTTATGGAAAATGTGAGAAGCAGCGATATTGTCATGATATGGTGGAGGAGAATTTAAAACAGTATTTAGGCGATATTGAAAATTATTGTAAGAAATATGAAGCTGAACAGGGATATCGTTTAAGTGCGCAGGATGAAAATGCAAAGAAGGATAAAATTATTGAAAAAATGAAGGCACTGGGGGAATATTATAAAAGTGACTGGTTTATCAAACGCGCGGAATATTATGCAAAATATCGATGGACGTATCCACAGGCTTGGCCACCACCAACTTTAACCGATTGGCTATTTATTGAAACGGATTATGATAAATTCAGAAAAAAAGAGATTGACGCTGATTTAGGAGAGTGCAGGATTCAAATTCCAGAGTATGAAGATTAAGGACTGAGGGCTGAATCTTGGATGAATAAACCAGTTCTGTTTGAGAGATTCAGACAGGGCTGGTTTATTTTTATGCAATGGCAAACGTTGTTCCAGTTTCCCACAAATTGACATCTCCACATCTATGCGCTACAATGTTACTCAAAAGTCATGTTTAAAACGTATATATAAAATACTATTTAAACAAACCATGGAGAAGACATTGAGAGCGAAGATATATCATTTTTTAGTGAACAGAAAACCGGGGATCAGGCAGCGTTACCACAGATTTCATGATGGAACGGCAGGGATGAAGAAGGCTGTTTCATGGTTTTATCTGCTGTGGCTGAATTTCTGTTATTATGTACTGTTTTGCAGATTCCTTGGAGAACAGACAGAGATTCCGGTTTACGAGGAAAAGAAACCGCCGTGCGCAGAGAGTGAGTCCGTGCTGGCAAACCGTGACCGTAAGAGTGTATCGGAAACGGTTTCCTTTTTGATGCAGTATGAAGTCATATCGTTTGATATTTTTGATACGCTCATTTTCAGACCGTTTTCAGAGCCGACGGATTTATTTTTCTTTCTCGGAGAAAAAACAGGGATTCTGGATTTTAAGAGACTCCGCATGCAGGCAGAAGCAGATGCAAGAACACAAAAGTATAAAGAAGAGAAGCATTATGAAATCACACTTTCTGACATCTGGAGCAGGTTAGAGAATGAAATTGGTGTCACAAAAGAGCAGGGAATGCAGATGGAGCAGGCATTGGAAATGGAGTTCTGTTATGCCAATCCATTTATGCAGCAGGTGTTTACACAGCTGCGGGAACATGGGAAGCGGATTGTGATCACTTCGGACATGTATTTATCAAAAGCATTTTTATCGGAGCTGCTGCAAAAAAACAGCTATGGCGGATATGAGGAACTCTATGTTTCCTGTAAATATGAAAAGAGTAAGGCAGAGGGATCGTTATATGAAGTTGTAAAAAGGGCATACCCAGACACGGATTCTATGATCCATGTGGGCGACAATCCGGTGAGCGATGTAAAAAATGCAAAGAAACACGGATTCGAGGTGTTTTATTATCCGAATGTGAACCGCAATGCACTTTTGTACCGGTCATATGATATGTCGGCAGTTGTCGGCGGTGCGTATCGCGGAATTGTAAATAATAAGCTATACAATGGCACGGAGCAGCTGCCGATGGAGTATGAGTACGGCTATATTTATGGCGGATTGTTTGTGCTTGGGTACTGCAATTTTATTCATACATATGCCAGAGAGCATGGGATTGATAAATTACTGTTTTTGTCCAGAGATGGGGATATTTTAAGACAGGCATATGCTGTGCTGTTCCCGGAGGAGAAAACAGAGTATGTTTACTGGTCGAGAGCTGCGGCAACAAAACTGATGGCGCGTTATAACCGCTATGATTTTTTCAGACGGTATCTGTATCATAAAGCGGATGGAACTTATACTTTAGAGCAGATTTTAAAATCCATGCGGCTGGAATTTCTGCTGGATCGTCTTTTACAGCAATTACCCAATGAAACATATCTGACAAGTGGGAACGTCAGACAGGTAAAACGTTTTCTGGAAGCAAACTGGCAGGATGTGACAGCCGTTTATGACAGGGAATCCAAAGCTGCGGAATTATACTATAGAAAAGTACTGGGCGACAGCCGGAATGCTCTGGCGGTGGATATCGGCTGGGCAGGGAGTGGGGCGATAGCGTTGGACTATCTGGTACAGAACGTGTGGAAGCTGCCGTGCAGCATTACCGGGGCGGTCGCAGGCACCAATTCCGTGCATAATTTTGAAGTCGATGCGAGCGAAATTTTTTTGCAGAATGGAAAACTCGCAGCATATCTGTATGCGCAGTCGTTCAATCGTGACTTATGGAAAAAACATGATCCTAACACGGATGACAATATCTTTTTTGAACTGCTGCTCTCCTCACCAACACCGCAGTTCCTTGGATTTGAACTGGATGAAGCGAGCGGGGAGGTTTCGTATTTATTCGGAAAGGTGGATGCAAATTCGGAGGGAATGAAAGAGATCCAGAGTGGTATTCTGGATTTTGTGCGTGATTACCAGAAACATTTTTCCGGGTATCCATATCTGTTCTGTGTGAGCGGAAGGGATGCCTACGCACCGATTCTGGCAGCCAGCGGAAACAAGAAAGCTTATTTGAAAGCACTGAAGAAGAAATTTGAATTTGAGGCAAATGTATTATGAAACGACAGATTAATTATATCCTGATGCAGACCGTTTTGTGGGGTGGCTGGATATGCGAATATATTTGGTTCCTGAAACATCAGTTTCAGATGCGGTTTGATCCCTGGGTATTTGTTGCGTACCTCTTTTTACTTTATCTGTGTGTGGTTCGGAAACTCGGAAATAACAATAACCGGCGTTATGAGATTTATATGGAACTGTGGGGAAGGCTGACCGCTGTAAATGTAGTCTGGTATCTGTTTGTGGGAGCAAAAACAGTGCATTTTGCAGGCATTCTTTTGGTTCTGTGGAAGCTGATCCTGCTCAGTACGATCCAGTGTATTACATTTGCAGGTATTTTTCAGATTTATAAGAAAATCATGGAGCATTTTCAGATCACGACAGCGTGCGTGATCACCAGAACTGATACTTTAGAGGCGGCAAAAGAGAAAATAAGGGTGCACGATTCTGTTTTTCTGGAAGATCTGCCGTCTGACGAGCGGAATGAACTGCTCAAGTTCTGTTACTATATGGACAGGCAGGTTTACTGCAACACAAAATTATCAGATATTATGATACGCGGTTCAGGATTGACACAGTATCACGATTCACCGGTCTTTTTCTGTAACCATTTTGGAATGGAAATTTCCAAGCGTGCGGTAAAAAGATGCTTTGACCTCGTCTTTTCGGTGTTGTTTCTGGTGATTCTTTCTCCATTGTTCTTGATTATTGCAATCTGCATTAAGTGCGAGGACGGCGGCAGTGTGATTTACCGGCAGGTCCGCTGTACCAGAGACATGAAAAAATTTGAAATTTACAAGTTCCGCAGCATGATCACGGATGCGGAGAAAAACAGGGGACCGCAGCTTGCCACAAAGCACGACAAACGGCTGACACGGGTAGGGCGTTTTCTTCGGAATACGAAGTTAGATGAGCTGCCACAGCTTGTAAATATTTTAAAAGGTGATATGAGTTTTGTAGGTCCAAGACCGGAACGTCCGGAATTTATTGCAAAAGCAGTCGAGGATATTCCAGAGTTTGTACTTCGTACGAAGGTAAAAGCCGGGCTGACCGGATATGCACAGGTGATGGGAAATTATAACACAAGTTTTCTGGACAAACTGAAATGGGATCTGATGTATATTGAAAACTATTCCCTGTTTCTGGATTTGAAAATTTTACTGATGACTGCAATTGCTATTTTTGCAAAAGACAATCACGAAGATTTTTCAAAGTGGGATATGCTCTGAAAATATTGACAAATGAATTTCATATGTTAAAATAAATCATGTTAAAAGCATAAAATATGACGTTGACGAGGAGTATTAAGAACGAAAAAGTGTCAGAGAGCTGTCGGATGGTGCAAGACAGTATTTGGAAGTTCCCAACTCGCCTCTGAGTTTTCTGATTGAAATGAAAAAATAAGTAGGTCAGAACGTGTGATTCGCGTTAAGAATGTGAGTGCGTATTTGGATGAACCGTTCATCCTGCGAATGAGAGTGGTACCACGGAGTGAACAGATATCTTCGTCTCTTTTTGGAGACGGAGATTTTTTATGTAACAGGAAACTTTGTTCTATTACCACAAAATCCACAAAATCATGAATCATGCTTGATAAAAAAGAAGGAGGAATACCATGGCAGAACTTTATAACCATAAGGTAGTCGAAAAAAAATGGCAGAAAGTCTGGGATGATGAGAAAGCTTTCGCAGCAACCAATGACTTTACCAAACCAAAATATTATGCATTAGTTGAGTTCCCGTACCCATCAGGACAGGGACTTCACGTAGGTCATCCGAGACCTTACACAGCACTTGATATTGTAGCTAGAAAGAGAAGAATGCAGGGATACAACGTACTCTATCCAATGGGATGGGATGCATTCGGACTTCCAACTGAAAACTATGCGATCAAGAACAAGATTCACCCGAAGATCGTAACAGAGAAGAACGTGGCAAGATTCAAAGATCAGCTTCATTCGCTCGGTTATTCTTTTGACTGGGACAGAGAGATCAACACCACAGATCCAAATTATTATAAATGGACACAGTGGATTTTCTTAAAACTTTTTAAAGCAGGTTTGGCTTACAAGAAAGAAATGCCGATCAATTGGTGTACTTCCTGTAAAGTAGGTCTTGCAAACGAGGAGGTTGTAAACGGTGTCTGCGAGCGTTGTGGAGCTCCGGTTGTCCGCAAAGTAAAAAGTGAGTGGATGTTAAAAATCACGGATTACGCAGAGAAACTAATTGAAGGATTAGATCATGTGGATTATATCGAGCGTGTAAAAGTTTCCCAGAAGAACTGGATCGGTAAATCCATGGGTGCTGAAGTTGATTTCTCTATTAAAGGAAAAGAAGATAAACTTCGTGTATACACAACCCGCTGCGATACATTATTCGGTGTTACTTACATGGTTGTATCCCCGGAGCATCCGATTATTGATAAGTACCAGAGTGAGATCAAAAACTGGGATGAGATCGTGGCATACCGCGAGGAAGCTGCAAAGAAATCTGATTTTGAACGTGCAGAACTTGCAAAAGACAAGACCGGTGTATGCATTGACGGTCTGACAGCAGTAAACCCTGTAAACGGAAAAGAGATTCCGGTCTGGATCTCTGACTATGTATTAATGTCCTATGGTACAGGTGCGATCATGGCAGTACCGGCACACGATGAGCGTGACTGGGAATTTGCAAAGAAATTCAATCTGCCGATGATCCAGGTGGTTGCAAAGAACGGAGAGGAAGTAGACATCAATGAGGCGGCATTTACAGATGTCGCAACAGGTGTTCTCATTAACTCTGATTTCTTAAACGGACTGGAAGTAAAAGATGCCAAAGCAAAAATGATCGAGTTCTTAGAGGAAAAAGGCATCGGAACTGCCAAGACAAATTACAAATTAAGAGACTGGGTATTCTCACGCCAGAGATACTGGGGTGAACCGATCCCAATCGTACATTGTGATAAATGCGGATATGTTCCGATCGATGAGAGTGAACTTCCATTAATGTTACCGGAAGTTGACAGCTACATGCCGACAGATAACGGCGAGTCACCACTGGCAGCTATGACAGACTGGGTAAATACAACCTGTCCTTGCTGTGGCGGACCGGCTAAGAGAGAGACCGATACCATGCCTCAGTGGGCAGGATCCTCCTGGTATTTCTTAAGATATACCGATCCACACAACGATGAAGCACTTGCAAGCCCGGAAGCATTAAAATACTGGATGCCGGTTGACTGGTATAACGGTGGTATGGAGCATACAACCTTACATTTACTGTACTCCAGATTCTGGCATAAATTCCTCTATGATGAGGGTGTTGTTCCTTGCCCGGAACCATATCAGAAGAGAACTTCCCACGGTATGATCCTCGGTGAGAACGGTGAGAAGATGTCAAAATCCAGAGGAAATGTCGTAAATCCGGATGATATTGTAAGAGAATACGGTGCAGATACATTGAGAACTTACGAGATGTTCATCGGAGCTTTCGATTTAAGCGCTTCCTGGTCGGAAGATGGCGTCAAAGGCTGCCGTCGTTTCTTGGAGCGTGTATGGAAATTACAGGATCTTATGACTGACGAAGAAGGTTACTCCGCTGATATGGAGACAAAGATGCATCAGACGATCAAGAAGGTAAGCAGTGATTTTGAAAATCTGAAATATAATACTGCAATTGCAGCAATGATGGCACTTATCAATGACTTTTATAAGAAAAATGCGATCACAAGGGGAGAATTTAAAACATTAATTACTTTATTGAACCCAGTTGCTCCACATATCACTGAGGAGTTATGGCAGATTGCAGGTTTCGAAGGAAAAGTTTATCAGACAGCCTGGCCTGAATTTGACGAGGCTAAGACCGTTGAGAGTTCTGTGGAAATCGCAGTCCAGATCAATGGTAAGACCAAGGGAACACTTTCCATTGGAAAAGACGATGCAAAAGAGGATGTCATTGCAAAAGCAAAAGAAGCGATTGCAGATAAACTCACGGGAAATATCGTAAAAGAGATTTATGTACCGGGACGTATCGTGAATATTGTTATGAGATAAGAAAAAATGCCGTGGCAGCTGCCACGGCGTTTTTTCTTGCATAGGAAATTGCTTCCTATGCAAGAAAAATGCTCCACAAGGATGCGACTGATGCGCAGAAGAATTATGCAAGCTAAAGCTTGCGCGCATCAGCGTCCTACCGGTAAGTCTTGTAAAAATGAATAAATTCCGCAAGTGATTTAGAAGGCTTGGTTGTTGTCTTGTATGCAAAACCGACTTCACGTTTGTGGATTGGAAAGCCAAGTGGAATTTCCATGAGAGTTCCGTTTTCCAAATCTTCCCGGACAAAGTTCTTGATGACACATGCAACACCGACACCGATGCGGGCAAAATCGATCAGAAGATCCATGTCAGAAATATCGATGGAATCTTTGATGATAATCTGATTTTCCTGTAAATAATCATCAATGTACTGTCTTGTCATATTGTTTTTATCAAGCAGCATGAGCGTGGAACTCTGTAAAATATGATCTTTCTGAATCCCTCTTGCTTTCAGGTTTCGCAGATAATCTTTGGCTGCAACGAAAATGTCTTCAATTTCCTCCAAAAAGTCAAAATGAATATTTTTCAGATTTTCCGGTTTCCCGATCAGACCGATATCAATTTTGTTATCTTCCAGCAGTTTTAAGGTATCATTGGTGGACTGGCAGGAGATGGAAATGGAAATATGCGGGTTCTGCCGGATAAATTCTTTCAGGTAAGGCAGAAGCAGATATTTGCAGAGCGTGGAGCTGACACCGATTTTTAAGTGTCCGACACCGAGCTCGATGGAACGTTTTAATTTTTCTTCGCCCATGGTCAGGGTCTCAAACGCCTCACTGACATGCTCATAGAGCAGTTTTCCCTCATCGGTCAGAACAACGCCGCGGGAACTTCTGGAAAAAAGTTTGCAGCCAACGCTTTCCTCCAGCTTCTGGATGGATTTACTGATCGCAGGCTGGCTGATATAAAGCTCCTTTGCAGCTTTTGAGATATTTCCGGTGTTTGCAACTGTATAAAAAATACGGTAAGAGGATAAATTCTGATTCATAAAAACTCCTTTTTGTTATCTGATAAATGTATTATTGAGTGAGTTTTAGTCCGCAGTGCATGCCAGAAAAACCAGAGATTTTTCTGGCTGACGGGCATTCGCCCTATCACTCTCGATATATACAGACCTTACCATGCAAGCATGTCCGGTCTGTATATTCCCGATTGGCACTGCTCATTGCATGCGCACATTATATCATAAAAGATAGTTATGGTAAATATGTTTATTATGTATTTGTATTATAATATTACCTATGCTACAATGAATACAAGTAAAAGGAACCGTGAGAAATGAGAATATCACGGGAATATAAACAGAGTAATTGTTTTGATGATTTATGATAACAGCAGGGAATCGGAATAATTACGTGAAGGAGGATTTTATCATGGGAATGACAATGACGCAGAAAATCCTGGCGGCACATGCAGGGCTTCCATCTGTAAGTGCAGGACAGTTGATCGAGGCAGAATTGGATTTAGTTCTTGGAAATGACATTACATCACCGGTGGCTATCCATGAGATGGATAAGATGAAAGTGGACGGTGTGTTTGATAAAGATAAAGTAGCACTGGTTTTGGATCATTTTGTTCCAAACAAGGATATTAAATCAGCAGAGCACTGTAAATGCGTGCGGGAATTTGCGTGCAGACATGACATTACCAACTATTTTGATGTAGGGGAGATGGGAATTGAACATGCGCTGCTCCCGGAAAAAGGACTTACCGTGGCAGGTGATGTGATCATTGGTGCAGACTCCCATACCTGTACTTACGGAGCACTTGGAGCATTCTCTACCGGTGTCGGAAGTACGGATATGGCGGCAGGAATGGCAACCGGAAAGGCATGGTTTAAAGTTCCGTCTGCAATGAAGTTTAATCTGACTGGAAAACCGGCTAAGTGGATCAGCGGAAAAGACATTATTTTACATATTATCGGAATGATCGGTGTGGATGGCGCGCTTTATAAATCTATGGAATTTGTGGGTGACGGAATCCGGTATCTGACGATGGATGATCGTTTTACCATTGCAAATATGGCAATCGAAGCAGGTGGAAAGAACGGTATTTTCCCTGTAGATGATCTCGCAAAACAGTACATGGAAGAACATTCCAAACGTCCTTATGTTGTTTATGAAGCAGATGAGGATGCAGAATATGATGCGGAATATACGATTGATTTAAGTACCTTAAAACCAACCGTTTCATTTCCGCATTTACCTGAAAATACAAGAACGATCGATGAAGTCGGAGATGTGAAAATTGATCAGGTTGTGATCGGTTCCTGTACCAATGGCCGTATGGATGATCTTAGGATTGCAGCTTCCGTGTTAAAAGGCAAGAAAGTGAAAAAAGGACTTCGCGTAATCGTGATTCCGGCAACACAAAAGATTTATCTGCAGGCAATGGAAGAGGGACTGTTAAGAACCTTTATCGAGGCAGGAGCGGTTGTCAGCACACCAACCTGTGGACCATGTCTTGGAGGATATATGGGAATCCTTGCGGCAGGCGAACGGTGTGTGTCCACAACAAACCGGAACTTTGTAGGTCGTATGGGACATGTGGATTCGGAAGTATATCTTGCGAGCCCGGCAGTTGCAGCGGCAAGTGCAATCACAGGTAAGATTTCCAGCCCGGAAGAGGTTATGTAAAACAAGGGAGGCTAAATCCTCTGCTCACCAGAGGGTTTGCATTTTGCTTCGCAAAACAAGGAGGCTAAATCCTCTCCTCGCCTAAAGAGGCTCGGATTTTGCTTCGCAAAACAA